>Ga0126312_10001071_pt1 | contig 17581 bp, 18 predicted proteins | sample Plot104A_FD_92537 | JGI IMG/M metagenome (GOLD analysis project Ga0126312, IMG submission 92537) | Serpentine soil microbial communities from UC McLaughlin Reserve, CA, USA - Plot104A | ecosystem: Environmental > Terrestrial > Soil > Grasslands | place: USA: UC McLaughlin Reserve, Lake County... | reverse complement strand
TCCACGACGCGCTGCGGAACTTCGCGCTGGAGGCCGCCGCGCTCCTCACCGACGACCTGAAGGCCGGCGCCGAGGTCGAGTTCGACGTTGTCGAAGAAGGCATCGGTGCGCACCGGGCACCGCCCGGTGCTTCCGCAAGGCGGGGCGGCGGGCGCGGCCCGGCCCTCTATCGCTACGAGCCGCGCACGGGCGCGTTCATCGAGGAGCGCTGGCCGCAGCTCCGCGAGCTACCGGCATGCGAGCCCGCCTGCCGCGAGCTCGGCGCGGGCGCATCAGCCTGGCTGCGCGTCAACGGCCTTCGCGGCGAGCAGGCCGAGCCGGCGCTCCAGGCGATGCTGGAGCGCCTCTACGAGGACTCCACGAGCTTCGGGTTCCCGGAGGAGCGCTTCGACCGCGTCTACGGCGAGGTGGAGCTGACGCTCTACCGCGACGCCGTCCGCGCGCGCGTGATCGCGCCGCTGCACGGCGCCTGGATGGACGCCGAGCGGGTCGAGCTGGGCGACGGTCTCTCGCTCGCGCGAGGCGACGCCGTCGAGGGCCCCCACGACAACTCGACGCTTCTCTGCGTCCTCGAGCGCGACGTGCCGGCCGACGACCCGATCCCCGCCGACGAGGCCGCCGAGCGCTTCGCAGCGGTCGTGACCGCGCTCCGCCTGTGGGCGCCGGGCGGCGTTGTGCTCGGCACGCCCGGATGGCGCCAGCTCGACCACGCGCGCTGGCAGCCCGTCGCGATCGGCTCCGCCGCGAGCCCGCGCGGCGTCGAGTGGATGCTGCCCGCGGGGGACGAGCAGGCCTTCCGCGAGTTCTTCACGGCCGTCGCCGAGGCTCGCCCGCCGACCCCGGTCGCGTGGGCGCTCGACCGCTTCGAGACGGGCTGCGCGCAGCCGACCGACGCCGAGGCGCTCTCCGACTACCTCCTGGGGCTGAAGGGGCTGCTCGACGCGACCACGGAGACCGGGCAGGCGAGCTTCGGCCTCCGCCTCGCCGCCCTCTGCGCCGAGGAGGAGGCGCGCCGCGACCTGCAGCAACGCCTCGAGGCGGCGCTCGCCCTGGAGCGCTACGCGATGGGCGGCGCCGGGGGAGTGCGGCTTGACGCCGAGTCTCCGCGCGGGCTCGTGGCCGAGGTGGAGGGCCACCTGCGGGCGCTGCTCCGCGACGTGCTGTGCGGCTACCTGGACGCCGATCTCAAGGCGGTGGCCGACGACATACTGATCGAGTCCGGCCCGGACCCGCAGGTCGAGATCCAGGCGCGCGACCTGCGAAAGGAGCCGGAGCCGGAGGAGCTCCACGAGCCCCGCTTCGAGCGCGAGCCGGAGCCGGAGGACCTCCACGAGCCCCGCTTCGAGCGCGAGCCGGAGCCGATGACGTTCGAGCCCGAGCTCGAGTGGGAGGCCGAGCCCGACACGGCCGAGCTGGAGGCCGTGGCGGTCGCCCACGAGCCCGTGCAGCACGAGCTCGACGGCGTGACCCAATCCGCCGACTGGGGCTGGGACGACCCGGAGGACTTCTCCGCGCCGGTCTAGCCCTGGCGCAGAACGCCCCAGCGGGTGCGCAGGTAGCAGCGGTCGAGCAGCTTGTCGCCGCGCAGAACCCGCACGCTCACCCGGAAGATGCCGTTCCACAGCTTCCTCGAGCGCCGGTTGCCTGCCACCCGCGCGTCGAAGACGGCGCGGATGCCGTTGCCGAGCAGCGAGCGATAGGGCCCCTGGTCCACGAGGCGCGTGCGGTCGGCGCCGTCGAACGGGCGGATGACCGTCGTCCCGCTCGTGAAGGTGTAGCCGGGCTGCACGCAGTCGGCCTTCCACGCGATGTGGAAGCGCTCGGGCACGCCCTGGTCGCCCGTCCGCATCGTCACCAGCCCGCCGTTCCCGGAGTTCCCCCGGTATCCGACGCTGGCGATCACCTCGGCGGGCAGCACGAGGAAGAGGATGAATACGGCGCTGAGGGACGCGATTCGGCTCATCCAAATAGGTACTCGTCCATCCGGCGCAAACCTTGAATGTCGTGCACGTCGTCGTCCAGATGGGGAACCTCGATCATTGGCTTCCGGCCCAGGCGCTTCCTGAGATCGGCCAGATTGCGGCGATCCTGGGCGGCCAGGCGGCGCTCCTCCTCGAACGTGCGCATCACCCTGCGCGCCAGCGCGTCGTCGCCCAGCAGGGCCGTCAGCTCCCCTGACGGGTCGCCCCTCGGTGCGGCCCGCCGCACCCGGTTCGCCACCACGCCGGCGAACGGCAGGCCCGCGTCCAGCAGCCGGTGGTGGAACCAGCCGGCCTCCTCGACCGCGTCGGCGCGCGGCGAGGTGACCAGCACGAACGCGCTGCGGCTGTCGGCAAGCAGGGCGTTGACCCGCTCGGCCCGCTCGCGGAAGCCCTCCGTCATTCCCGCGAAGCTGGCGAAGAACGTCGACAGGTCCTCGAGCAGGTCGATACCGGTGGCCCGCGTCAGCACCGAGAAGACCATCCCCGACCCGCGCCCCAGCACCTTCAGTCCCGCCAGCCCGGGCGCCGCGAACAGCTGAAGCGCGCGCGAGTCGATGAACGCCGCGAGCTTCTTCGGCGCGTCGATGAAGTCGAGCGCGTTGCGCGTGGGCGGCGTGTCCAGCACCAGCAGGTCGTAGCGGCCCTCCTGGTGCAGCTCGTGGAGCTTCTCCATCGCCATGTACTCCTGCGAGCCGGCCACGGCGTTGGAGAGCTCCTGGTAGATCCGGTTGGAGAGCACGGCGTCGCGCGTGCGCTCGTCGGGGGCGTGCCAGTCGACGATCTCGTCGAAGGTGCGCTTCGGGTCGAGCATCATCGCCCAGAGCTCGCCCTCCACGTTCGCCTTCACGAGCCGTTCCTCGTTCCCAAGCTCAGGAAGCCCGAGCGAGTTGGCGAGTCGCTTGGCCGGGTCGATCGTGAGCACTGCGACCTTCCTGCCGCGCGCCGCCATTCCGAGCGCGATCGCCGCAGAGGTGGTCGTCTTGCCCACGCCGCCCGAGCCCGCGCAGATGCAGACCTCCTTCCGCTCGAGCCAGTCGCCGATCACAGCCGCCGCTCCAGCTCGGCCGAGAGCCGCTCGAGATCGTCGCGGTCGAGTTCCGGCTCGAAGATCCGCGGCAGCGTCACGACCGGCGCCCCGGCCGCGCGCCGCAGCCGGCGCACCTGCGCGTGCTCGCCGCGGGCCCGCCGGTGCTCGGAGATCGCCGCGCCGACGGCCGCCCGCGTGACGGTGCTGCCGGCGCTCAGGCCCTCCAGCCGCTCGACGTCGGGACGCTTGAACCGCTCCGGGTGCAGCGCGTTCACCACGATCGCGTCGATCGCCATTCCGAGCTCGCGGCGCAGCGCGCGCTCGAACTCGACCGTCTCGTTCACAGGCATCTCCTCCGGCAGCGCGGCGGTCAGCACGCCCGTGTGCGCCGGGTCGCGCAGCGAGCGGTCGATCTTCTCCGCCTGCCGCCCGACCGGCCCGACGCGCGCCACCGCCGCGAACGTGCTGGGCGCGCGCAGCATCGCGAGGCCGTGGCCCGTGGCCGGCGCGTCGACGATGGCCAGGTCGAACACCGAGCCGCCGGTGCGGCGCTCGAGCTGGGCTAGATCCCAGACCTTGCCCATCGTCACGAGCTCGCTCAGCCCGGGCGCGGCGGCGGTCAGGTACTGGAACAGGCGGCTCCCGCCCAGAACCCCTGCCAGCGTCCGCGACTTCAGCTGGTAGCGGAGCCACTCCTGCTTCGCCTGCTCGGGGTCGACCGAGACCGCGAACAGCCCGGGGGCGAGCTCCGTCTCGGCGTGCTCCGTGTCGACCGCGAACAGCGCGCCGAGGCGCTTCTGCTCGGCGACCTCGCACAGCACCACGCGCTTGCCGCGCCGCGCCGCCGCGAGCCCGAGCGCCGCCGCGACGGTCGTCTTCCCGGCCCCGCCCTTGCCGGTCACGAGGATGAGGCGCTTGTCGAGTAGCGGAGCCACCCGACGGGAAGGGTGAAGGATTCCGCCCAGCCCGTGCGAATACCGCTTGCGTAATGGATCCCAAGGCGAAGGTCATCGCGTTCACAAACCAGAAGGGCGGAGTCGCGAAGACGACGACCACGCTGAATCTCGCGGCGGCTTTCGTCGAGCGAGGCCACCGTGTGCTGTGCGTCGATCTCGACCCGCAGGGCAACCTCACGATGAGCCAGGGCATCGACCCCGACTCGCTCGACGCGTCGATGTACGACGTGCTCGTGCACCAGCTCTCGATTCGCGAGGTGATCCGCAAGCGCGAGGTCGACGTCGCCTGCTCGTCGATCGACCTCGCGGGCGCCGAGATCGCGATGTCCACGATGATCGGCCGCGAGCGCTCGCTAAAGAAGGCGCTCGAGCCCGTCCGCGACGACTACGACTACATCTTCATCGACACCCCGCCGAGCCTCGGGCTGCTCACGATCAACGCGCTGACGGCGTCCCAGAAGGTGATCGTCCCCGTGCAGTGCGAGTATCTGTCCATGCGCGGGCTGATCCAGCTTCAGAACACGCTGTCGATGGTGCGCGAGGAGCTGAACCCGGAGATCGAGATAGAGGGCATCCTGCCGACGCTCGTCGACAACCGCACGGTTCACGCCAAGGAGGCCATCGAGATCCTCGAGGAGAACTTCGGCGACCGCGTTTTCGCGTCGCGCATCAACAAGACCGTTCGTTTCGCCGAGGCCCCCGTCAAGGGGATGTCGGTGCTGAAGTACGACCCGGACGGGAAGGCGGCATACGCCTACCGCCGGCTAGCGGAGGAGGTCCTGGCGAATGGCAAGCGGTAAGAGGGCGAGCATGCGTGAGGGCCCCCTGGCGCAGCTCTTCCGCAAGACGGAGGAGGACGAGGCTCGTCCCGAGCAGAAGCCGCGCCAGGAGGAGCGGGCTCCCGAGGAGGAGCCGAAGCTCGGCCGGCCGTTGCCCGAGGGCGGGCCGGCCCCGCAGGTCACCCGCCACGTGCCGGAGCCCCAGGGCCACACGGAGCGCGCCGAGGCGCCGCCGGCGGAGCGCCCTGGCGATCTCGGCGGCCGCATGACCGAGGCCGCCAGGCGCGCGGACGAGCGCGAGGCGCGGCGCGCGGAGCGCGAGGAGCGCTGGAGCCGCTACGAAGGCGTGCCGAGCCCGGAGGAGCGCCTCAAGTCCGTCTTCTCGCACGACATCCCCGAAAACATCATGGAGCGCGAGCCGGTCCCGGCCCAGCGCGAGCCTGTGCCCGAGTCCGAGCCGTTCATCCGCGTCGCCCCGGAGCGCCCGACCGAGCCGGTCCTGCGCGTGGTCGGCGTGGGTGGCGCCGGCGTGAACGCGGTGAACCGGATGATCGAGGCCGAGGTCGAGGGCGTCGAGTTCATCGCCATCAACACGGACGTCCAGTCGCTCGAGGGCTCCGCCGCGTCCACGCGGCTCCACATCGGCAGCGACGCCACCCGCGGGCTCGGCTCCGGGTCGAACCCGGATCTCGGGCATGCCGCGGCGGTCGAGGACTACGACGAGATCAAGAGCCACCTGAAGGGCGCGGACATGGTGTTCATCGCCGCCGGCTCCGGTGGCGGCACCGGCACCGGCGGTGCGCCGGTGGTGGCGCGCATCGCCCGCGAGGTCGGCGCCCTGACGGTCGGCATAGTGACGAAGCCGTTCTCGTTCGAGGGCGCGCGCCGGGGCGAGCAGGCCGACCGCGGCGTGCAGGATCTCGCGCGCGAGGTCGACACGCTGATCGTGATCCCGAACGCGCGGCTCCTGTCGGTGCTCGACAAGTCGACGTCGATGGTCGAGGCGTTCCGCGTGGCGGACGACGTGCTGCGCCAGGGCGTCCAGGGCATCTCCGACCTGATCACGCTGCCCGGGCTCATCAACCTGGACTTCGCAGATGTCCGGACGATCATGGCCGAGGCCGGCCAGGCGCTGCTCGGGATCGGCATGGGCTCGGGCGACCGCCGCGCGATGGACGCGGTGGAGCACGCGATCGACTCGCCGCTGCTCGAGACGTCGCTCGACGGCGCGCGCTCGATCCTCCTGTCGATCACCGGCGGCCGCGACCTCTCGCTCTGGGAGGTCAACGAGGCGGCTAAGGCGGTGGCCGAGGCGGCGCATCCCGACGCCAACATCATCTTCGGCGCCATGGTCGACGACAAGGTCGAGGACCAGGTGTGGGTGACGGTCGTGGCCACGGGCTACGGCGACCGGCCCCTGCACCGAGCCTCGCCGCGCAGCATCCCGGCCGACGCGGAGCCGCAGGTGCGGCGCTCGCGCGAGCGCGCAGGCGCCGGCGCGGGGCTGCTCGCCGACGTGGACGTGCCCGAGTTCGTGCCGCGCGGCTGACCACCGACTAGGCTCGCGCCGATGAGAGGGGTGGTCGCAGCCGGCCATCCGCTGACGGCCGAAGCCGGGGCAGATGTGCTGAGAGCGGGCGGCAACGCGGTCGACGCCGCCGTCGCCGCGGTGCTCATGTCGTTCGTCGCCGAGTCGCCGCTGACGGGCCCCGGCGCGGGCGGGTTCATGCTGGTGCACACGGGCGGCGAGAGCCACCTGCTCGACTTCTTCGTCGCGGCGCCCGGGCGCGGCGTCGAGGGACGCGAGCCCACGGCGCTGGTGCCGATCGATGTGCGATTCGCCGAGGACGCGATCCAGCGCTTCAACGTGGGGCCGGCCTCCAACGGCGCCTACGGGACGACGCTGGGGCTGGCGCAGACACTGGAGCGCTTCGGGAGCGCTCAGCTCTCGGACCTCACCGCCGACCCGGCTCGGGAGGCTCGCGAGGGCGTCGAGGTCGTGCCGATGCAGGCGTTCCTGTTCACCGTGCTCGAGCCGATCCTCAACTCGACGCCGGAGTGCGCGGCGATCTACGCGCCCGGCGGACGGCTGCTCCGTGAGGGCGACACGATCCGGCTGCCGGAGCTGGGCGACCTGCTCGAGCGCCTCGGCGCCGAGGGGCCGGGCTTCCTATACCTCGGCGACGTGGCGCACGCGGTGAGCGACTGGGTGCTGGAGCGGGGCGGCATGCTGAGCCGTGACGACCTCGCCTCGTACGAGGTGATCGAGCGCGAGCCCGCGCGGGTGAGCTACAGGGGGCGCGAGGTGCTCACGAACCCGCCGCCGTCATCGGGCGGGATCCTGATCGCCGACGCGCTCGGGATCCTCGAGCGCCTCGACCAGCCGCACGATCCCTTCCTGATCGCCGAGGTGATGGAGTCGACGAACCGCGCGCGCGACGAGGCGTTCCTCGAGGGACTCAGGACCGAGGGCTTCCTCGAGCGCTTCCTGGCGAAGCAGGCGCTTGACTCTGTGGCCACCGAGGTGCGCTCGCGGCTCGGCAACACGACCCACATCTCCGTGATGGACGCGGAGGGCGCGTGCGCCTCGGTCACCTGCTCGAACGGGTCCGGCTCCGGCGTGGTCGTGCCCGGGACGGGCGTCCACCTCAACAACATGCTCGGGGAGCAGGACCTGAACCCGCTCGGGTTCCACCGTCACACGCCGGGCGTGCGCGTGCCGAGCATGATGGCGCCGACTGTGGTGCTGCGCGACGGGCGCCCGGAGATCGCGATCGGCAGTGCCGGCTCGAACCGGATCCGCTCGGCGATCCTGCAGACGATTCTCGGGATCGAGGACCACGGGCTGCCCGCGCAGGAGGCCGTGTCGGCGCCGCGCATCCACGTGGAGGAGGGGCAGGTGGACGCGGAGCCCGGCGTCGACGGCGCCGCGCTCGACCTCCTGGAGCAGGCCGGCTGGACGGTCAGGCGCTGGAGCGAGCTGAACCTGTTCTTTGGCGGCGTCCAGGCGGTGGCGCGCAACCCAGACACGGGCCGCCTCACCGGAGGAGGCGATCCGCGCCGCGGTGGTGTCGCGACTGTTGTGGGGTAGCACGCCGCAAACTGTGTGGTTTTCCGCAATTTCGCGGAGGCAAGGCCGGGCGTAGCTTCGTCGCATCCCCGACGAAGGAGTCCCGATGAGCACCACCCTGAGCATCCCCTCACGCCGCACCTCCTCGCGCCGCACGCAGCTGCTGGCTTCGGTGATCGCGCTCGTGGTCGCCGCCTCGGTCGCGGTGACGCTGGCGCTCGCCGGCGGTGGGGGCGACTCGAGCGTCTCCCAGCCGTCGGCCGCACCGGCCACCGCTACGCCTGACCGGGCGACCCAGTACCGCAACGACGCCGCGCTGAGCGAGCAGCCCGCGCAGTCCGGTGGCCTGAGCCCCGCCGAGCGCTTCCACCACTTCCGCTAGCCGTCAAGCGGGGATCGAGGGGCGGGTCCTCGCGGGCCCGCCCCTCTCGTTCTAGGATCGGAGGCCGTGGAGCAGCTTGTCGGCCGCGAGGTCGAGTTGCACGCGGTTCACGAGGCGCTCGCCAGGCCCGCGCCCGTCGGCATAGTCCTCGAGGGCGAGGCGGGAATCGGCAAGACAGCGCTGTGGCGCGCCGGGGTCGAAAGGGCCGCAACGAACGACCTCCGAACGCTGGTGGCCCGCCCCGCCGAAGCGGAGACAGAGCTCTCGCATGCGGCCCTCGGCGACCTGCTCGCGCCGGTGGCCGATGACATCGCCGGGGAGCTGCCCGAGCCCCAGCGCCGCGCGCTCGACGTCGCGCTGCTGCGCGCCGCCCCGGACGCGACGCCGGTCAGTCCGCGCGCGGTGGGCTCCGCGACGCTCGAGGCGCTGCGGCTCACGTCCGCGCGAAACCCGCTCATGCTCGCCGTCGACGACATCCAGTGGAATGGACGCGGCGTCGGTGGACGCGCTCCGCTTTGCGTTGCGGCGGCTCGACGACGAACCGGTCGTGCTCCTCGCGACGCGCCGGCTGGAGACACCGGGTGACCGTCTCGACATCGGCCTTGGCGACGAGCGGCTGGTCCGGATCGACGTCGGGCCGCTACGTCCCGACGCGCTCTACCGGCTGCTGCAGAGTCGGCTCGACGCAACCGTTCCGCGCCCGGAGCTCGCGCGCCTGGCCGAGCTGTCGGGCGGCAATCCGTACCACGCGCTGGAGCTCGCCCGGGCCGCCATGCGTCACTCCGGCGGTGACGCCTTAAGCGCCGACCTGCGGCTTCCGGAGACCATCTACGCGGTCCTGCAGATCGCCTTCGCGAGCTTCCACCGGTCACCGTCGAAGCTCTGGGCACCATCGCGGCGATGGGCCGCCCAACCCTGACGTCGGTCGAGGCGGCGGTCGACGCGGGAGCGCTCAACGCGGCTTTCGCGGCCGCCGTCCTTCATGAGGATCGCGACGCGATCCGGTTCGACCATCCACTGCTCGCCGAGGCCGCTTATCGAATGCTGGCGCCGTCGAGGCGTCGCGGCGTTCACGAGCGGCTCGCGGAGCTCGCCGTCGACGCGGAGGAGCGTGCCCGGCATCTCGCGGCCGGCTCACCGGCGCCCGAAGCAGGCGTGGCCGCCGAGATCGAAAAGGGAGCGGAGGCGGCCGCCGCCCGCGGCGCTCGTTCGGCCGCGGCGGAGCTGCTGGAGGCATCGGCACGGGCGGAGCCCGACGCTGAGACGGCGGCTCTGCGCCGGATCGCCGCGGTGCGCCACCACATTGCGGGAGGTGACGGGCGCCGCGCGATCGCGCTTTCCAACGCTCTTGTCGAAGAGCTTCTTCCCGGGCCTCTGCGCGCGCGAGCGCTGATCGTGCGCTCGGCGCAGGAGGGGAGATTCGACCAGCTCCTCGAGTTCGCCTGCCAGGCCACGGTCGAGGCGGGAGACGACCGCGAGCTGCTGATCGAGGCGTTGGACATGCAGGGCGTCCTGCTGGTGCTGGCCGACCGACTGCAGGAGGCCGGAATCGCGCTGCATCGGGCGCAGAAGCTGTGCACGCCGGATGTCCCGCGGGCGTTGCGCATCCAGGTGCTATCCGACCGTGGGGACCTGGCCCACTACCGCGGCGATCCCGATGCGATCGCACTCCAACGCGAGGCGGCAGAGCTCGAGGGCGACGCCTGATTCCGAACGCGAACTGGAGTCCTACCACGCTGTTGGGCAGGAGCCTGATGCTGAGCGACGAGCTCGAGGAGGCGCGGCCGCTCCTGGAGGAGCGCTATCGCCGGGCAGTCGAGGTCGGGGACGACGCGGCGATTGCGAGCATCTCCATCTTCCTCGCCGAGCTCGAGCTGCGTGCGGCCGATGTCGACGGAGCGCTTCGCCTCGCCGACGAGGGGCTCGCGTATCAGGAGGGCTCGTGGGGCGAGGGGGCGCAGGGCGCATCGGCCTACGGCCGCGCGCTGGTCGCCGCGTATCAGGGCGAGGTGGCGCTTGCCCGCGAGCTCGCGGAGCGAGGACTCACTCAGTGCCAGGCTCAGGCGGATCGGATCTTCGAAGCCGCCAACCGGACGGCGCTCGGTTTCCTCGAATTCTCGCTGGGCGACAACGCAGCCGCCCTGGAGCGCTTTCAGCCGGTGGTGGAGCGGTTTCTGAGGGGCGACGCCGGCGACCCGGGCCTGCGGCAGAACATCGCGGCACCGGACGCGATCGAGGCGCTCGTCGCGCTCGGGCGGACCGGTGAGGCGGAGGAGCTGCTCGCCGAGTGGGAGCGGGCGGGCGAGCCGTTCGACCGTCCGCGGATACGCGCGACCGCCGCTCGCTCCCGGGCGCTCATCACGGCTGCGCAGGGAAACCTCGAGGCGTCGCTCGAGCACGCGGAGGCCGCGCTCGAGCACCACGCGGACCTGCCGGTCCCCTTCGAGCGTGCGAGGACGCTGATCGTGCTCGGGACGCTGCACCGCCGCGCCAAGCACAAGGCGGCGGCGCGCGCCGCGCTCGAGGAGGCGCTCGCGATCCTGGAGGAGATGGGCGTGCCGCTGTGGGCCGAGCGGGCACGCGCGGAGCTGGGGCGGATCGGCGGCCGCGCGGCGGCGGACGGCCTCACGCCGACGGAGGAGCGCGTGGCGGAGCTGGTCGCGGAGGGGCGCTCGAACAAGGAGGTCGCGGGCGCACTGTTCGTGAGCGTGCGGACGGTCGAGGCGAACCTCACGCGCGTCTACGCCAAGCTCGGGATCCGCTCGCGCGGCGAGCTGGCGGCTACTCGCCAGGCCTCAGATGGCCGTTCCCGCTCGCCTGCTCCGCCACACGCGTCGCGGTCCTGATCCGCTTCAGCGCCTCGGCGAAGAGCGCCTCGAGCTGCTCGAGACGGGCGGGCTCGGAGCGGAGCTCGAGCAGCGCCTGCTTCGCGGAGGAGGCGATCTCGAGCGTCGCGGCCATCCCGTACGCGCCCAGCTCGGCGAGCGACTCGGGCTCGGGGCGCGTGTCCGTCACCTGCTCGACGAGGTCTGCGTAGGCCGTGCGCGCGCGCTCGAGGGCGGCGTCGTCGCTGCCGGGCTCGTCGTCCAGCAGCTCGATGTCGCCGGCCGGGTAGGCCATGTCGCCGATGCGGCGCTCCATCCTGAACGGCGTCGTGCCCTCGACGAGGATGTTGAGGCGGCCGTCGTCGAAGCGCTCGAGCACACGGGTGATCCGCGCGGCGCAGCCGATCTCCTTGAGGGCGTCGTCCGCCAGCCAGACGATCCCGAACTCGCGGTCCTCGTCGAGGCACTCGCCGATCATCTGCTTGTAGCGGTCCTCGAAGATGTGGAGCGGAACCACCTCGCCCGGCAGCAGCACCAGCCCGAGCGGGAAGAGGGGGAAGCGCTCGACTTGCTGCGCCATGAGGCAAGGCTAGTGAGCCGGATGGGCCGACGCGCGTGAAGCCGCCTTTGCACGGTATGTCCAGGTTTCCGGCTGAATTTCAAGGAACGCGGGACCGAGCCGATTCACACCCCATGTCCATCGAGGTGACCAACGGTCTCCCTGAGGGTGCGGATCAAGGCGTGAGCCTGGAGCTCACGCTGGCTGAGGCCGAGGCTGTCAAGTCCTGGCTCCTCAAGCCCTCCGCGGACGGTAGTGCCGCCATCGACGACGAGAACGCCAAGTCGGTGATGGTGAAGCTGGGCGCCAAGCTGGACTATGTCCAGGGCGTGCAGCGTGTCCGCGACGAGCTGGAGCAGGCTGGCTTCCCGACCGAGCAGATGAGCGACGACGACGTTGCCGACCTTGGCAAGCGCATCGCGGAGTCGCCGATCCGCCGCTACTCCGGCAGCTAGACCGACCGCCCCGAGGCACCGCCCCGGGAGTCCCGACCAACCCCCCAGACTGGCCTAGCAGGGGGCGGCGAGAGCCGCTCCCGCTACGGTCGCGCCCATGGCGACCGCCCAGCCCGCGACCAGCGCCGCGCCGCCCGAGGCGGTCGGGCCCGCTCACGTGGGCGTCGTGTCCTTCCTGGCGGCGCGCGCCGCGCCGACCGGCGGATTCTGGATTGCGCTGGCCGGCGGAGTCGCGCTCGCCCGTGTGGCGGAGCGGCGCGGAGCCCGGCTCGGCTTCGGCGCGAGCGCCGCGGCGATGCTCGAGACGGTCGCCATCATCGGCCCCGCGCGCTTCGGCGTGCCGCTCACCCAGGCGCTGAGCGCGCCGATCCTCGGGCGGCTGCACGCGCGCGGCGTCGGCTTCTGGCCACAGCTGGCGGCGTGCGCGGCGGTGCGCCTGCTGCACAACGCCGTCACGACCGCCTTCTTCATCTGGGTGATCGCGGGCGGGCTCGACGCGTACGCCGGCACCTACGACGCGATCGGCCGTCGGGTCGGCCTGGCGGTGGGAACCTCGGACGCGATCGCGCTGACGCTGATCAGCCTGCTCCTCTGGGCCGCGTTCGCGAGCACGGTGCAGGTGCTGGTCTACCGGCACGGGCTGCGGGCGTGGCCCGAGGAGTCAGACGAACGGCAGCACCGAGGGACCCCCTCGGCTGGGTGGTGGGTATCCGTGGCGGAAAACGCGACGCATACCCCCCACCTGAGGAGGTTTGACCCCCGCGCGGTCGCTCTCAGTGCCGTAGTCCTCTTCGTGTTGCTCCTCGCCGGCACCCATTGGGCGCTCCTCGGAGCCGTGGCCGCCTGGCTCGCCGCGGCCTGGCTCCTGTCGCGCCCCGACCCGGAGCCGCTCCCCGCCGGGCTCGTGTTCGCCTCGGTCCTCGGCATCGGCGCGTTCGTGTTCGGGCTCGGCGGCGGCCTGGGGCTCGACACGGCGGTGCGGCGCGCCATCCGCGCCGGCCTGCTCGTGATGGCCGCGACCTGGCTGCGGGCAGCCGCCGGCGCCGCGGGACTGCGCGAGGTCTCCCGGCGCGCCCTCGGCCGGCTGCGCCGGGTCCCCGCGGCGACGGAGGCGGCCGAGGTGCTCGACGGGATCGACTCCGAGGGCCGCCTCGCGGACGCGGCCCGGAACCTCGTCGCACGCGTCAGCGAGGTCCCGAAGCGGCCGCGCGCCCTGTTGGACGCCGTGCTCTCGTGGGTCGTGCGCGAGTCGGCCGCGTTCGAGCCCGCCCCGCGCAGGCGCTCCCGGGAGCTCCGCGCGGCTGCGGCCGACGTCGCCCTCGTAGCCTCGGCGGCGGCGCCGTTTCTCGCCATAGCCCTCGGGTAGTGTGGAGCATTGTGACCGCGAAGAGGGAATTCAACGCCGAAGAGTGGGATCGGATCGCGCAGGCGCCGGCGCTCGCGGCGCTGGCCGTGATAGTCGCCGACCGCGGGGGTGTGATCCGGGAGAGCATCGCGCTGGGCAAGGCCTACGCCGAGGCCCGCCGCGACGCCGGGAGCGAGCTGATCGAGCAGCTCGTGGCGTCGCCGCCGCACCTGGACCGGGCGTCGATGGGCGAGCCCGACCAGCTCCGCACCCAGCTGGACGAGCGCATCGACGATGCGGTGCGCCTCGTGGAGCAGAAGGCCACGCCCGAGGAAGCGGCGCAGTACCGCCAGTTCATCCTGCGCGTTGCCGACGTCGTGGCCCACGCGGCGAAGGAGGGCGGGGTGCTCGGGATCGGCGGCAAGGAGGTCTCGGAGCAGGAGCAGGCCGTGCTCGACGAGCTGGGCGCCAGGCTGAGCGCCGGCGGCTAGCCGTGTTCCTGCTCGGGGTCGTCGACTAGGCGGGCGCGCGCGCCGAGAGCAGCAGGTTGTAGAAGAGCGCGGCCGGCAGCCGCGGCTCGAGCAGGGAGCGGTCCAGCGTCTGAAGGAGCAGGTAGCCGCGGTACGCGTAGACGCGCCAGGCCCACGGCACGTCGAGCGGGTCGGCGGATGCCTCGAGCGTGCGGTTCGTCCAGCCGAACAGGCTCGCGGCCAGCTCCTCGCCGCTCACGCGCACGCCGTCGAACCCGGCCGCCTCGGCGTGGCCCGCGAGCTCGGCGGGAGTGAAGGCGTGAACGTCCACGAGCTGCTCGAGCCGGTGCTCCTCGCCCGTGCCGTTCTCGTGGCCGTTCGCGGATGGCCGCGGTGCCGCTCCCATCAGCGCCCGCCACAGCGGCGCCAGCGCGTTCGCACCGCGCTTCGGCCAGGCCGCGATGCGGTCGCCGTAGTAGGAGGGCTCCCCGCAGAACGCCATCACGCCGCCCGGCGCCAGCATGCGCCGGACCTCGCGAAAGGCGTCCGCGAGGTCGGGGAGGTGGTGGAGGACCGCGTGCCCGAAGACGAGGTCGAAGGAGCCGTCCTCGAAGGGCAGCTCGGCGGCCTCGCACGCCGCGGTCTCGACGGGCAGCCCCAGCTCCTCCGCTGAGCGCTCGAGCTTGTTGAGCATCCCGGGCGAGATGTCGGTCGCGACGGCCTCGCCGACCACGCGGGCGCGCAGCAGGTTCAGCGAGAAGTAGCCCGTGCCCGCGCCGATCTCGAGCGCCCGCGCATAGCGGCGCGGCTCGTGCCCGAGCGCCTTCCGCAGCTTGCCGATCACCTGAGCCTGCCCGACCTCGTCGTAGTTGATGCCCCACTTCGAGTCGTAGTGCTCGGCGGCGAGGTCGTGGTAGCGGACGTTCGCGTCCAGGATGCTCTCCGCGCTCGGCATCGGCCGGAGAGCGTAGTGGTCTCCGGAGGCGACCACTGGTACCTAGACTGGCTCGCCCATGCAGGAGACGGTCCAGCGAGCCCAGCCCGAGGGCGTGCCGCCGCTCGAGCTCACCGGCGAGCGGACGCTTCCCGACGTGCCGGCCGAGAACTACTGGTTCCGGCGCCACCTGGCCGTGTACGAGTGGGTCGCGGAGCGCTGCGCCGGCCGCGACGTGATCGACATGGCCTGCGGGGAGGGCTACGGGGTCGAGGTCCTGGCGCGGCGGGCGGGGCGCGTCACCGGAGTGGACGCGAACCCGGAGGCGCACGAGCACGCGCGCCTCAAGTACACGCGCCCCGGGGTGCGCTTCGTCCACGAGCTGGTCGAGAGCCACGACGAGCCGTGCGACGCGGTCGTCTTCCTCCAGACCATCGAGCACGTTCCCGATGCGGAGGCCGTGCTCCGGCACTTCCGCGGCATGCTGCGCCCCGGCGGGGCGGTGTACGTCTCGACGCCGAACCTGCTCACGCTCGCGCCGCCGGGGGCGGACAAGTCGGACAACCCCTGGCACCTGAAGGAGTACCGCGCGGACGAGTTCCGCGCGCTCTGCGAGAGCGTCTTCGAGGACGTGGAGCTGCTCGGCGTCTTCCATGCGCGGATGCTGCGCGCGCACGAGCTCGCCCTGCGCGCCGGCTGGGACCGCCTGCACGCGGGGCTCGGGATCACGAAGCCGTTCTACGACCGCTTCACGCCGGCCATCTCGGCGCGCGACTTCGCGCTCCGTCCCGGCCCGCTCGACCGCGCGCTCGACTTCGTCGCGGTGCTTCGGCATTGAGCCGCCGGCCGCAGGAGGGCGGGCTCGCGATCGTCCTCCACTCGCACATGCCCTACGTCGAGGGCTTCGGCACCTGGCCGTTCGGCGAGGAGTGGCTCTGGGAGGCGGTGGCGTGCGTCTACCTGCCGCTGCTCGACATGCTGGACGGCGCGCCGGTCACGCTCGGGCTCACGCCCGTGCTGTGCGACCAGCTCGAGGCGATGCGAGGCGACGCGGGCGAGCGCTACCTCCGCTTCCTGCGCGACGTGCGCGCGCCGATCCACGCCGAGGACGCCGCGGGCCTCGACGAGGCGGGCGAGCCGCGGCTCGCGGCGGAGGTGCGCCGCGCGGCGTCCGACTACACGCGGGCCGAGCGCGCCTTCGAGGAGCGCGGCCGCGACCTGGTCTCGGCCTTCGCGGCGCTCGACCGTGTGGAGCTGTGGACCTCGGCCGCCACGCACGGCCTGCTTCCGCTGATGGCCACCGACGCCGGCATGCGCCTCCAGGTGGCCACCGGCACGGCCGCGCACCTGCATCGGTTCGGCGACTGGGACGGCGGCTTCTGGCTCCCCGAGTGCGCCTACGTGCCCGGGCTCGAGCGCGAGCTCGCTGACCACGGCGTGCGCGTCTTCTGCGTCGACCAGACCGGCGTGCCGGACTTCGACCACCTCACGCCGGTCGCCAGCGAGCCCGGCCCGGTCGCGGTCCCGATCGACTGGGACGCAGTGCGGCTCGTCTGGGACCGCGAGCACGGCTACCCGGCCCACGCGACCTACCGCGACTACTGGGGACGCACGCTGCACGACCTCACGCCGTGGAGCAACGCCGGGCAGCCATACGAGCACGAGGCGGCGCTCGAGCTCGCCCGCTCGCATGCGAGCGACTTCGTGCGCCGCGCGGCCGAGCGCCTGGCGGGCGGCGGCCTGCTGTGCTGCGCGCTCGACACGGAGCTGCTCGGGCACTGGTGGTACGAGGGGCTCGTCTGGCTCGGCGCCGTGTTCGAGGAGGCCGAGGCGCAGGGAGTCCGGCTCGTGACCGTGTCCGAGGGGATAGAGCTCGTCGAGCCGGTCGCGCGCCCGCTGGCGCCGTCCACCTGGGGCGCCGGCAAGGACTTCACCACCTGGGACGCGCCGGCGGTCGCCGAGCTGGCCTTCCAGGCGCGCGCCGCCGAGCTCCGCACGGTGGCGGCGGTGGCTGAGCATGGCGCGCCGCACGCGGCGCTGGAGCGGGCTGCGCGTGAGCTGCTCGCGATGCAGGCAAGCGACTGGGCGTTCATGGTCACGCGCGACCTGGCGGCGGATTACCCGTCCGAGCGCATGCGCCTCCACGGCGCCGCCCTCGACGCTGCGCTGGCCGCTCTGACAGACTCCGCGGCCGCTCCGGACCCCTCAGTTCGCGGTCTGGCGCCTCACCTCGACCTGTCCCCGCTGACCACTCCATAGAGCGAGCGAATGCGCGTCCTGATCCTGTCCTGGGAATACCCGCCGCTGATCGAGGGCGGGCTCGCCCGGCACGTTCGCAAGCTCGCCGAGAACATGGCCGCTCAGGGCATCGACGTGCACGTGCTCGCCCGCGGGCGCGAGGAGGATCCGGCCGAGGAGGAGCAGGGCGGCGTCCTGATCCATCGCGTGCGCGAGCCCGAGCGCCCGCGCGACCTGAGCGAGTTCGTAGCCTGGATCGAGCACATGAACTCGGACATGCTGGCCGCGGGAGTCGAGGTGGGGGACCGCTACGACTTCGACGTGGTCCACGGGCATGACTGGCTCGTCGCCTCCGCCGGCGACCACCTCGCGAAGCGCTTCCGCGCGCCGCTCGTGGTGACGATCCACGCCACCGAGTACGGACGCCACCAGGGCTGGGTCGACAACCACCCGCAGTCGTACATCCACGGCGTCGAGCGCTGGATGGCGAATCGCGCCGAGCGGCTGATCACCTGCTCGGCGTACATGCGTGAGCACGTGGCCGACATCTACGGGCTCG
>Ga0126312_10001070_pt1 | contig 17582 bp, 17 predicted proteins | sample Plot104A_FD_92537 | JGI IMG/M metagenome (GOLD analysis project Ga0126312, IMG submission 92537) | Serpentine soil microbial communities from UC McLaughlin Reserve, CA, USA - Plot104A | ecosystem: Environmental > Terrestrial > Soil > Grasslands | place: USA: UC McLaughlin Reserve, Lake County... | reverse complement strand
CCCAGAACCGGTCGGCGTCGTGCACCGACGGCAGCCCGAGGTTCGTCGGCAGCTCCGAGAAGCACACCGCGCGGACGCCGCGCGCCGCGTTGCGCCGCACCTCGGCCCCCGCCAGCTCGGCGTCCCACAACGGGATCAGGCACAACGGGATGAGACGACCGCCCGAGCCTGCACACCACTCGTCGACCATCCAGTCGTTGTATGCCTGCACACAGAGCAGCGCGAGATCCTTGTCGTGGGCTTCGAGGAACGTCTGGCCGCAGAAGCGTGGAAACGTCGGGAAGCACAGCGACGCCTCGACCCAATTGAGGTCCATGTCTTCGAGACGGCGTCTTTGCTCGTAACAACCGTGGCGCATCTCGTCGTACGTCATGGGCACGACCTGGACTTCCTCCGGCGGAAAGCCGGCGCAGGCGCTCAGACGCGTCTGCGGCACGGCGCGGTCCTCGTAGAGCCACCAGTCGGCGAGCGGGCCGTCGTCGCCCATCCGGTACGCGTACCTGCCGCCGCGAAACGTCATCTCGGCGACAGGGGCGCGCTGCACACGTGGACCGACGTCGCGGTACTTGGCCGGGAGCCGGGTGGTCCACACGTCTGCTGGCTCGACGACGTGATCGTCGGCGGAGACGATGCGCGGGATCTCGTTCATGGTCATGGCAGCCGCGCCTCCCGTTCGTACCGCGCGTCCCAGTCGTTCACGTGCACGACCTCTTCGAGCGGCTTCCGCCGCGGTTTGCCGAGGTTCTCGGCGCCGTACCCGAGGAACACGGTGGCCTCGAGGAACATGCGCGGCGGCACGTGCAGAAGCGCCTTCACCCGCGCGTCGGCGAGCCCGAAGAACGTCGTGAAGAGCGACGAGATACCGAGCGCGTGCGCCGCCAGCATCATGTTCTGGCACGCCGGGTACACGCTCGACCCCCGGCCGCCGGGGACGTGGCGGGTAGCACGAAGCGTCCCGTCGGGCTTCTCCTCGTACTCCCCCTTCATGCGAATGCCGCGGTCCGGGTTCCAGAACACGAACACCAAGGCGGAGACGACGTCGATGCTCGCGATCGCCGCGTGGCCGGTGACCGGCCGGCCCGAACCGTCCACGAGGTCGTCGGCGCGCTGCGCGCGCTCGCGGTCGATGTTCGCGAACGCCTCGACCATGATCGCCTTCAGCTCGCGCTTCAGGTCCCGATCGGTCACGACGACGAATTCCCACGGCTGGGTGTTGCCCGAGCTGCACGCACGCGTCGCGGCCTCGAGGATCTGCGCCAACGACTCGTGCGGCAACGGCCGGTCCTCGTAGACGCGCGTCGCGCGCAGACCGAAGATGGCGTCGAACACCGGCATGTCGGACCCGTCGGTGCCGCTCATCCGTCGAGCCCGTACAGCCGCAGCGCGTTGTCGCGCAGCACTCGGCGAACGGCGGCGGCGTCGAGATCGTCGGTCTCGAGCAGGTCCCGCGTGGACCCGGGAAACGTCCCGTCGGCATGCGGGTAGTCGGACGCGAACACGACGGATTCGGGATACGCGTCCAGCATGACGCCGAGGCCCGGCTCGACCTCCTCGACCGACACGAAGCACTGACGCCGGAAGTACTCGGAGGGCGGCATGGTGAGCGACCCGCGGTCGAACCCGAACAGCTCCAGGTGCTCGTCGAGCCGGTGCACGTACGACAGCGCCCAGACCGCGCCGGACTCGAGGAATGCGACCCGCAATCTCGGATGGCGTTCGAGAATGCCGTAGGCGACGAACGTCGTCAGCGCCATCATCTGCTCCATCGGGAAGTGCGCCGCGTGGAGCGGGCTGAAGTAGCCGTCGTAGTGACGCTCCAGCTCGTCGAACGGGACGAGACCGCTGATGCCCGGGTGCACGGCGAAGGGAATCCCGGCGTCCTCCAGGTACGACCACAACGGCTCGTACGTGTCGTCCTGGAGCCGCGGCAACGCGCCGAAGTGCTCGGGGCGGCGCCACACGCCACGGAAGCCGAGCCCCTCGACGCAGCGGCGCGCCTCTGCGAGTGCGTCGCCGGCGTCGGTCATCGGGAGGGTGCCGATCCCGATGAGGCGCTCAGGAGCGTGCGAGCAGTACTCCGCGAGCCAGTCGTTCACGGCCCGGCAGAGCGCGAGCGCCGGCTCGCGCTCGGTGACGCCCTGGATCATCAGTCCGTACGTCGGGTACAGCGCGGCGGCGGCGATGCGGTCGACGGCCATGTCGAGCAAGCGCGGCGAGGGCTCCGATCCCCCGCGGGCCGCGACCGGTGCGTCCGACTGTTTGGGAGTCTGACCGGGCGCGCCGACGGACTCACTCCGCCCCTCGATGCGGAAGCCGACCCGGTCGCCGCACGCAAACCGAAAGTGATCTTCGGACTGGATGACACGCGGCGCGTAGGCGCGGTAGCGCGCCGGTAGGAGCTCGTCCCAGACTCGCGGCGGCTCGACCACGTGCCCGTCGGCGTCGAACACCCAGGGCCGCGTACGCGGGGGCAGGTCCTCGGCGGTCATCGCGTCGCGCGTCGCCATCATCGACCTGGGCGGACCACCTGGCCGGGGAGACGCCCGGTCAGCTCGCCGTCGAGCACGATCGGCTCGCCGTTGACGATCGTGGCGTGCACCCCTCGCCCCCAGGCCTTGAACCGGCCGACCCCGCCCGGCAGGTCGTGGACGAACTCCTTCTTCCAGGGGCCGATCGTGTCGGGGTCGAAGACCATGAGATCGGCCGGGGCGCCGGGCCTGATCACGCCGCGATCGGCGAGCCCGAGGAGCGCGGCCGGTATCTGGGTGATCTGCCGGATGCCGTCTTCGAGCGTCCACACCCGGCGATCGAGCACCCACGAGCGCAGGAAGTACGAGCTCCAGTCGGCGCCGTCGTCGCGTGCGAGGTGGGCGCCCCCGTCGGAGACCCCGATGACCATGCGGGTGTCGAGCTGGGCCTCGCGCACGGCCGCCGTCCACTCCGGGCTCTCGGTCCGCCAACGGAAGCGGGTCGCAAGATCCTCGGCGAGGGCGAGGTCGAGCATCGCGTCGGCCGGTGCGACGCCCTGCTCGTCGGCGATCTCGCGGATCGAGCGGGCCTGGAGCTTCTCGTGCGCGGACTTCGCGACCTCGTCGACGAACACCGCGTCCCACAGCGGCGGCGGCACGGTGGTGCCCTTCGCCGGGTCGCGGTTGTAGTTCTCCACGGCCTCGCGCAGCTCGGCGCGCGCCGCTTGGTCGTGCAGGAGCGCGACACGTTCGGCGTGCGGAAGCTTCAGCATGCGGTCCCACGCGGGCACGGCGAGGTAGTGCAGGTTCGTCTCGTCGATCGTCACCGGCCGGTCGAACGGCCGCGCGATGAGCATGGAGAAGACCGGCGCTCCCGCCTCCGTGGCGCGGTCGAGGAACGCCTTGGCCGCGTCCCACGTTGCAGTGGGCGCGTCGACCTTGTTGCGGCCGCCGAGTCCCTGGATGATCACCGGCAGGCCGCTCAGCGTCCCGAGCCGGATGAGGTACTCCTCGTCCTCGGCGTCGAGACCGCCGATGGCGCTGGTGGGCAGGTACGCGATCGAGCCTGCGCCGGCCCGGCCCGCTTGGTCGACGAGGGCGGCGAGCTCGTCGCGGGCGGCAACGCGTGACGGGACCGGCTTGTCGTCGATGTCGAAGTGCGTCGGCGCGGCAGATGACGACACCCCGGCCGCGCCGGCGGCCATCGCCTCCTCCACGAGGCGGCGCATCGCGTGCACCTCGGAGTCGGTCGCCTCGCGCTCGGACGCGTCGGGTCCCATCACCCACCGGCGCAGGTTGGAGTGGCCGACGTAGCAGGCGAGGTTCACGCCCAGCTTGCCGCGGCGACTGTCGAGGAACTCACGGAACGTCTCGAACGCGTCCCATTCGATGCTGCTGAGCGCGATCGGGTCCATGTTCTCCACGCGGGCGAAGATGCCCTCGAGGAAGGATCTGTCCTCGGCTTTGCACGGCGCGACCGAGAACCCGCAGTTCCCGGCCACGACCGTCGTGACGCCGTGGAAGCACGAAACGGTCGCGTACGGGTCGAAGGTGATCTGCGGGTCGTAGTGCGTGTGCGCGTCGACGATCCCAGGCGCGACGATGCGGTCCCGGGCGTCGACCTCCTCCGCGGCACTGCTGCCGTCGAGACGCGCGAGCGTCGCGACCCGACCGTCCCGGACTCCGACGTCGACGCGCCGGCGTGGCAGGCCCGTGCCGTCGACCACGAAGCCGCCCCGGACGATGAGGTCGTACTCGCGAGCGGCGCTGGTCACGCTCATGAGCCCGTGGCGGCGAACGTCGCCGCGCCCTGCCGCACGACCAGGAACGACAGCCCGTCGGGGCCGGCCACGAATCCGTAGGGCTGGTCGGCGGCGACGACTGCCATGTCGAGACGGCCCATCGGCTCATCGCCGAAGCGGCAGCTTCCCTCGAGCACCATGAAGATCTCGGCGTGATCGTGACTGTGCACGGGCGCCTCGAATCCCGGCGGCAGCCGCACCACCTGGGAGAAGAAGCCACTGTCCCCCTGGGCGAGGAACTTCCGCGCCACCCCTCTGCGCCCGGCCTCCGCCGCCTCGTCGGGGTCCGTGCCGGGTGATGTCGGCACGTGCCACTCGGCGTCGTCGAAGCGGTAGATGCGGGGCGAGGTCACGAGAGCTCCTCACGGAGTGCCGGGATCACGTCGTCACCGAGTCGCGCGATCTGTTCGCGTGCTGCGTCGGGTGTCACGCCGGACACGTGGATGCGAACGTTCACCGCGTCGGCGCCGGCGCGGCGGACGGCGTCGGTCAGCCCCGCGGCAACGTCGCCCGCCGAGGTCGAGGCCACGAGCTGCTCGCCTTCCCAGTGGGTTTGCGCAGCGCTTGGCGCGTAGCCGCGGTACACGTCGAGCTGGCGGGCGACACCTTCGCGCGGCGGCTCCCCCACCCAAGCGCGCCGGATCAGAATGCACGGACCGGTTCCGCCGACGGCCCGGTACGCGTCAGAGAGCTCGCGAGCGCGTTCGGGCGTCGACAGCGAATCGAAGAGGATCCCGACACCATGGCGCGCCGCACGCCGGACGGCCGTGATGCTCATCGCCGCGCTCACCACCGGCACCGGATGCTCGGTGCACGCCTTGACCGCCGGGTCTCCAGCGAGCCCGCGCGGATCGCTGCCGTTCAGCGCGCCGACCAGCTCCTCGAGGCCGTTCGCAAAGCGCGTCGCGCGATCGTCCATCGGCAACCCCATGATCTCGAAGTCGTCCTGCAACGCACCCGCGGCCACACCGACGCCGACCCGACCGGGAAAGCGCGCCGCGAGCCAGGCGGTCTCCTCGGCGACGAGCGCGGGCGGGCGCAGGCTCAGGAGCATCGGGCACGGAGCCGCCCACCCGTGCGACATCGCCTCGAGGCACCAGCCCGCGACCTGGAGCGGGTTGGGCAGATAGCCCGCGAACCCGCCGTGGTGCTCGCTCGTCATCACCCCGTCGAATCCATGCTCGGCTCCGAGCGCGGCCTGCACGCGGAGCTCCTCGACGATCGCAGGCGCGGGAAGGTCGTTGTGCGGGTACAGCCGAAGCGACACCGAGCCCGGGGCGAAGGGCGGCTGCGCCATCCCGATCAGGTCCGCGTGTCCTCGAGCCAGTCGGGCATGTCGATCGCCGGGTTCGGCAGCTGTTGCACGCCCTTCTCAGCGAGGAACCGCTCATACCCTTCGAGGTCGGCGGGAAACGACCGCGGGTCCCCCATCATCACCTCGAACAGGATGACTCCTTCGGGACCGGCGACGAACGGGCCGAACGTGTCGCCCTGGTCGAGCGCGATGTGCGTGCCGGCGGGACAATGCACGTCCCCGCACGTCATGTCGCCGTCGATGACGAACACGACGTGGTTGCTGTTGTGGCCGTGGGGTTGCACGATCATCCCCGGGTCCCACCGCGCGTAGAGCGAGAGGAACCGGGGCGAGAAATCGAGCCACTTCTCCCGCACCGATGCAGTGCGGTCGCCGTGCTGCTGCCGACGGACCTCCTGCCACGGGAAGTCGTCGAGATGCCGGATGCGGGGTCCGCCGGCCATGATTTCCCCCTCGCCTAAGATTCTTAGGTGTAAGAGACTACCCGGACGGGTGGGCGTCCATACAAAGGGGACCCCGATGCCGACGCTCCAGATCACGCCACTCACCCCCGCCATCGGCGCGGAGGTGTCGGGCGTCGACCTGTCCGAGCCGCTCACCGACGAGGCGATCGCCGAGGTCCGGCAGGCGTTGCTCGACCACCTGGTGATCTTCCTGCGCGGCCAGGACATCACCGACGAGCAGCACCTCGACTTCGCGCTCCGCTTCGGCCCCCTCAGCGTCCCGCCGCTGGCGACGAAGTACCAGGAGCAGCCGACCGTGACGGTGCTGGACCAGGTGAGCCCGAAGGGTGAAGGCGCCGACGAGTGGCACAGCGACAACACGTTCATGCCCGAGCCGCCGATGGGATCGATCCTGCGCGCGGTGCAGCTGCCGGCGGTCGGCGGCGACACATGTTTCTCGAACATGTACGCGGCGTATGAGGCGCTGTCGCCGGCGATGCGGTCAATGGTCGACGAGTTGCGCGCCGTGCACGACATCACGAAGCCGATGCGCAAGGCGCTCGCCGCCGGCCACACGACACTCGATTTGTCCGAGATGCAGGAGCGGTGGCCGCCGATCGAGCATCCCGTCGTGGTCACGCATCCCGAAACCGGTCGCCGGGCACTGTTCGTGAATCGGAACTCGACGACCCACATCGTCGGGCTCAGCGAGCGCGAGAACGACATGCTCCTGCCGTTTCTTCTCGACCACGTGCGCTCGCCGGAGTTCCAATGCCGGTTCCACTGGGAAGTCGGATCGATGGCGTTCTGGGACAACCGGTCCGTGCAGCACTACGGCGTCGCCGATTACACGGAGCGGCGCGTCATGCACCGCGTCACCGTCGACGGACCGCCGGTCTGTTAGCAGTGGACGTCGAGGCGCGGTATCTGTCGGAGCCGGGGCCACTCGGCTTGTTCACGCGCATCACGCGCGTCGGCCTGCTCGTCGACGCCTTCCAACACCGCTCCCTCGATCCTCTCGGTCTGCTCTTCATCGACTACTCGGTCCTGCGGGTGCTGCAGCTCGCCGGTGCGCCGTACCGGATGTCACCGACCGAGCTGAGTGAGATAGTCGTGCGTTCGAGCGGCGGGATGACCCAGATCCTCGATCGGCTCGAAAACGCGGGTTTGGTCGAGCGGTCCGCGGACCCGTCCGACCGGCGCAAGGTGGTCGTCGGGCTCACGACCGATGGCCTGCGAACGGCCCAACGCGCCAACGCAAGCTACCGACGCGCCCGGGAGCGACTCCTCGGCGCCCTGTCCGCCGACGAGATCGAACAGCTCGACGCCGTCGTCCACCGGCTCCTCGAGGTGCTCACCCAGGACGGCCACGTCGCCACCGGCGCGTAGCGCGCCACACGTTTTCCCTGCTTACGTCGCCTCAGTCCCGTTCCGCGAGCGCCTCGAACTCCTCGGCGATCAAGCGGGACGCGTCGCGTTGACGCGTCGCCCTCCACTCCCGCATCGGGAAGACCGACTGCCAGCGGTGCAGCCGCTCGAAGCTCAGCGTCGCGCTGACGACCTCCTCGCCGTCGCCGGCCTCCGCGTACACATGGCTGAACCGTGGGAACGCCGGGCCCGCGATCACGCTGTGGCCCAGGTAGTCGGCCGGACGAGCCTCGTCGAGCGCCTCGGCGGAGTAGTCCTCGTGACCGGGCCCACCGACAAGGTTGGCGCTCGCTGCGTAGACGAGATTCTCCTGCGCGCGCACGCTCGTGGTCTGCACCATGTAGTCACGTTTGCCGGGCCCCGCGAACGTGCCGCAGGGATTCAGGATGAGCCGCGCCCCCTTGAGAGCCAGGACCCGGCTCAGCTCGGGGTTGAACCAGAAGTCGTAACAGATCTGCACGCCGATCGGGCCGAAGCGCGTCGAGAACACCGGAAGCCGCGTCCCGGGCCTGAAGACGATCCCCTCGGTCACCCACGGGAGCGTGCCGAGGTGCACCTTGCGGTACGTCCCGAGTACGCCCTCGGGCCCGACGACCGCGGCCGCGTTGTACAGCACGTGGGGGTCGTCCGAGTCGCGCTCCGGCAATCCGAAGACCACGTAGAGGTCGTGCTCGCGCGCGAGGTCCGCGACCGTGTCCGTCGCCGGGCCGGGCACGGTTCGGCCAGCTCGAGGTGCGCGTCGCACGCCTGTCCCTCGGCCCGGCATGCCTCGCACGCCGACGCGCCCGTGAGCGAGCACTCGGGGAACACCACGATGTCGATGCCCTGCGCGGCCGCCTCGACGACGTTGGATTCGATCTTGGCCAGCGTCTGCTTCTTGTCGCCCCAGACAGGCGAGAAGTTGACGCACCCGACGGTTACGACCCGCTCGAAGGACTGATATTCGGCAGGGATCACGGCAGCCTCCTTCAGCATCATCAAAGCGCCATGAAGCGGCCCCCGTCGACCGCCAACGTCTGACCCGTGATGTAGCCGGCGCCATCGCCGGCCAGGAACACCACGGCGGGGGCGATCTCGGTCTCGGGATCGCCCAGGTGACCCATGGGCACAGCGCGCGCGAGCCGCGCCTCGAGCGTCGGGTCCTTCTCGTACGCGCTCGTCATCGCCGGCGTCTCGGCGAGCGGGGAAATGGCGTTCACGGTCACCCCGAAAGGTGCCCACTCGCGCGCCAGGCTCTTGGCGAATCCTCGCAGCGCGCCCTTCACGACGCTGTACACGGGCAGCATGGCGCTCCCTTCCATGCCGGCCGGCGACGTCATCACGATCAAGCGGCCGCGACGCGCCCGCAGCTCCGGCAGCGCGGCGCGCGCGCAGTGGTAGGCACCGCGCAGTGACACCGATGCGTGGTCGTGCCACAGCGCGTCGTCGACGTCCTCGAGCCGCACCGGTTCGCTCGAACGGCGGCTCGTCGCGTTGTGGATCACCACATCGAGGCCGCCGTTCCGCCCGACGCCGGCAGCCACGGCGGCTTCGACGTCGGTCGCGACCGTGGCGTCGCACCGAACCCACGCCGCCGACCCCCCGCGCGCCTCGATCTCATCGACGGTCTCGGCGCCGTTCTCGCGCGGGGAGGCGACCACGAGGTCAGCACCCGCGGCCGCGCACGCCAGCGCGACGCCCCGCCCCAGGCCGCGGCCGGCCCCGGTGACGAGGATGCTGCGACCACCCAGGGAGTGCGTCACGGAGCCATCACGCTGCCGCCGTCCACGGGAATCGTGGCGCCCGTGACGATGTGCGCCGCGTCGGCAACGAGCAGCGCGACGACCGGAGCCACGTCCGTGCGCGCGTCGGGGTCTCGTCCCAGGGCGCGCTCGAAGAGCGCGAGCCCGGCCGGGGCCGCGGCGTGCTCCGGTGCCATGAGCTCGACCGGCGGAGCGACGCAATTCACCGTGATGCCCCGCTCGCCCCACTGCCGCGCCGCCGACTTCGCCATCGCCCTCATCCCCTCGAGCGCGGTCGCGTACGGCACGAGGCCGGCGGCGCCGGTGAGCGCGATCGTCGGCGTCACGAGCACGAGCCGGCCGCCTCGCGCTGAGAGCTCGCGACTTGCGGCCTGGCAGCAGTGCAGTGCGGCGCGCAGCATCGCCTCACATCGCCGATCCCAGTCAGCAGCGGCGGTCTCGGCCAGCGCCTCGGTCGTGAGCGCGGCCGGGTTCACGACCGCGTGCACGACCGCGTCGAGCGGTCCCGCGGCTTCGCGCGCGCCGGCCAACGCCGCCTCGGCATCGGCGCGGGACGCGAAATCACCATCGACCGTGGTCACGGTGGCGTGTGCGTCTTCGAGACCGAGGGCGATGGCCCGCCCGATGCCCGTTCCACCACCCGCGACGACGATCACCCGACCGGCGAGCATCCCCGCATGGTAACGATGGGGACCAAGCGCGCGCTTGGGAACGCGACGGCGGCGGCTTTGCCGACCGCCGGAGCAGAGCCGGAGCTTGCGATGGCGCCAATGGAGGGGTCCATGTGATGCTCGACGAACGTCTCGGCCTGACCGGGCGCCGCGTGGTGGTCGCGGGCGCCGGCGGCGGTGGCATCGGGACGGCGGTCTGCCGGCTGCTGGTCGAAGCCGGCGCGGTCGTGGTCGCGCTCGACAACGATCCTGATCACCTCGCGCTGTCAGAGCGGGCGATGGACGACGCCGGTGGGCATTACCACTCTTTCGTGGCCGACGTCCGGAGCGCCGACGACGTCGGGGCGGCGGTCATTGGAACCGCGGAAGCCGGCCCGCTCCACGGCTTGGTCCATGTCGCCGGTGGCCTGTTCCCCGACCAGTGGGCTTCGCTCCTCGAGACGCCGCCGGAGACGTTCGACTCGGTGCTCGAGCTCAACCTGCGCTCGGCGTTCCTGACGACGCGCGCCGTTGGCACACGTCTCGTCGAGCAACGAACGGGCGGCAGCATCGTCCACCTCACGTCGATCGCCGCGTTGTCGGCGATGCCGTTCGGAGCCACGTACGCCGCCGCCAAGGCCGGCATGGTCGCCCTCACCCGAACGGCGGCCCTTGAGCTCGGGCCCTCCGGGGTACGGGTCAACGCGGTCGCCGCGGGCAGCGTCCGCACACCGCGCAACATGAAACAGAGCTCGGCCGATGACGCGCCATCCGAACGGGCTGCCATCCCTCTCGGTCGACGCGGACTGCCGGACGACATCGCGGGCGCAGTGCTCTTCCTCCTCTCGGGACTGTCGGGCTTCGTCTCGGGCCAGGTGCTCGCGGTCGACGGGGGGTCATCGGCGCGGCCGTCGTTCCTCGACGATGACAACCTGCCCGTGTTCGTCCGCGATCCTCAGCTACGCGCGCGGCTCCTCGACGACGAGGGCGCCGGCTAGCGCAGACGTGTCTGCGTCTCGCCCGTCCGGATGGTCAGAAACTTCATGCCGTCGTCGCCGGCCGTGAAGCCGTACTCGTACCCGCCGAGCAGCACCATCGAGTCGTACGCCTTGAGCGTCGGGCCGCCGCCGAGCATCGTGCAGCTCCCGTCCAGCACCACGATCATCTCGTCGTGGTCGTGGCTGTGCGGCGGCACGGTGTAGCCGGGCGGGAAGTCCGAATACTGCGAGTGGAATCCTCCCTGCCCGCGGGCAAGGAACTTGCGCCTCGCGCCCTTGCGCCGCGCTTCCTCGACGAGCTCACGTGGTGCGCTCGCAACCTGCGACTCGTCGGGCCACGGCAACTCGTCGACGAGGAAGAAGCTCGGGCCTTCGGGCTCGCTCGGGCTCACGTCGCACCCCCAGTGTCGGTCGAGCCGCCGGTGGCGAGGCCGTCGAGGAGCATCGCGACGTAGAAGTCCGCGATCTCCTCGGGGCTGTACTTCCCGTCCGGGCGGTACCAGCGCACACTGATCCAGATCGTGTCGCGCATGAAGCGGTAGATCATGCGGGCATCGATATCGGTCCTGAAGACCCCCGTCCGCATTCCCTCCTCGATGACGCCGCTCCACAGGCGCTCGGTCTCCTCGGCGCCTTCTCGCAGGTACGCGAAGCGCGGGAACTGCACGAGGAAGTTGAACTCGTTGATCATGACGGCCAATGCCGCCGGGTTGCCGCCGAGCGAGCTGAACGCCTCCCGGATCAGGGCACGCAGGACGTCGAGCGGATCGCCACCGGCGGCCACGGTGGCGCGGTACTGCGCCACGATGTGGTCGAGGAACCCGTGCATGATCTCGTCGAGCATCGCCTCCTTCGAGTCGAAGTGGTGATAAAGGCTGCCGGAGAGGATCCCGGCGGCGTCGGCGATCTCGCGGACGGTCGTGCTCGCGTACCCCTTGTCGGCGAAGATCTTCGCTGCGAGCGCGAGGATCTCTTCCCGCCGCTCCGACACCAGCGGCGTCGCAGTTTTGCCCGGCTGACGCGAAGCGCTCATGACGCGTCCAGGTTCCCAAGGACCACGTTGCGCCAGCGGTCGACTGCCGCTGCGTAGCCGGGTGGAACCACGATGGTCGCGTCGGGACCCTCGACGATCGCGGGCCCGACGAGACGGCATCCCGGCTCCAGGCGCGACCAGTCGAACACCGGCGTGGCCGTGAACCCACCGGCCTCCGCGAACGACGCTGCTCGTTCGCCGGCGAGCGCCGCGCTCGCATCGCGCTCGGCGACCGCGTGCGGCCGGAGCGCGAGCTTCTCGACCACCCGCACCACGCGCACCCGCGCGCTCACGACCTGTGCAGGCGCGTCGGCGTCGATCCCGTAGGTCTGTCGGTAGACCTCCTGGAACCGCTTGACGAGCGCGCTCAAATCCTCGTCACCCAGCGGCCCGTCGGGCACGGACACCGTCAGCTGATGCGCTTGCCCGTGGAACCGCATGTCGGCCGACCGGGTCACGTCGACCGTCGCGTCGGCGTCACCGAGCTCGTCGCGCCCCCGCGCTTCCAGCTCGTCGAAGAGCTGCGTGAGCGCGGTGGCGTCGGCGTCCTCGAGGTCGAGGATGCGGGTCTGGACGAGGTCGACGGTCAGATCCGAGCTCACCAATCCGACCGCCGACCCGACCCCGGCCGCCCACGGCACCACGACCGACTGGATGCCGAAGGCGGCGGCGAGCCGCGCGACGTGCATCGGCCCGGCGCCGCCGAATCCCACGAGGGTGAAGGCCCGCGGATCGATGCCACGCTGCACCGTGACGACGCGGATCGCCGAGGCCATCGTGGCGTTGACGATCTCGTGGATGGCATGAGCGGCGCCCGTGACGTCCATTTCCAAGGGCCGGGCGACCGACCGGTCCACCGCCGCGACCGCGCGCTCGGGGTCGAGCGTGACCCCGCCGGCGAGGCCAGCCGGATCGAGATAGCCGAGGAGCAAATTCGCGTCGGTGACGGTCGGCTCGGTGCCGCCGCGGCCGTAGCACGCGGGGCCGGGCATGGCCCCTGCCGACTGCGGCCCGACGCGGAGCGCGCCGCCGGCGTCGACCCAGGCCACGCTCCCGCCGCCGGCGCCCACCTCGGCGAGATCGACCACCGGGATCTTCAGCGGGACACCCGTGCCGGCCCGGGCGCCGCCGAAGCTCCCCTTGCCGCCGATCTGGAAGTCGTGCGTGATCGCCGGGCTGCCGTCTCGGACAATGCCCGTCTTCGCCGTCGTCCCGCCCATGTCGAACGAGATCACATCGGCGGCGCCCACGCTCCGGCCGACGATCCCGGCTGCGGCGACGCCGGCGGCGCCCCCTGATTCGACCGTGGCAACCGGGCGTCGAGCCGCGGCCTCGGCCGACATCACTCCCCCGCTCGATTCCATGATCTCGACCGGGCACCTGATCCCGATGTCGTGCAAGCGCGCCTCGAGCCCCGCGACATATCCCGCCATGACCGGCCCGACGAGCGCGCAGACCGCTGTGGTCATCGCCCGCTCGAACTCCCGCATCTCGGGCCAGACCTCCGACGAGCACACGACGTACGCGGTCGGCAAGGCGGCACGACACGCCTCGGTCACGCGCTGCTCGTGCGCAGGATGGGCGTACGCGTGCAGGAAACACACGGACACGCCGGCAGGGCGCGCCGCAACGACGCTGCGGACGACGTCTGCGATCACCTCGTCGGTCAGCGGCACGAGGACCTCACCCTGCGCACTCACGCGCTCTGCGACCTCGAACGTGAGGCGAGCGTCGACGGGCGGAGGCGCAGGCGTGAAGAACAGGTCGTAGCGGTCGTCCTCGACGCGCGCCTGCCGACCGAGGCGGAGCAGGTCGCCGAATCCTTCGGTCGTCACCAGTGCGATCGGTGCGGCGGTGCGCTGCATGACGACGTTGGTCGCTAGCGTCGTGCCGTGCACGACCCGCGAGACAGCGCCCGGGTCGACGGCGGCACGGTCGAGCACGTGACGGATCCCCTCGACGACCCCGCGGCGCGGATCGTCCGGAGTGGTCAGCACCTTGCCGATGATGACATCGCCGGCGCTGTCGGCCAGGACGACGTCGGTGAACGTACCGCCGACATCGACACCGACGAAGTGGGAGCGTTGCTCGATCACGGGTCGTGCTGCTCTGCGAGGCGCGCGTCACGGAGACGAGCAGTGGCCGGTTGATCGATCGATACCGCCGAGCCCTCGAGTACGACCGCGTAGTCGCGCGCCGCGCCTTCCGCCGAGACCCGGCCCGACAGCACGTCGACGAGCACCAGTTCCGGGTCGCGGCGCTCGGGTGGGCCCAGCCCGCCGCCGCCCGAGGTGCGCAGCACGAACCGCTCCCCGGCCGCGATCTCGACGTTCGCCGCCTTGGCCGGCAGCACGTCGGTCGTCCCGTCGTGTCGCTCGACGGCGAACGTGCCCGCGCGGCCGGGACGGCCGCCCCGCGCGCCCGGTGGCGGCAGGTCCATGCGGGCGCCCCGTACCGTCACGACGGCCGGAGTGAGCAGCTCGATCACCGTCTCGACGCCGAGCCCGCCCCGCCATGTCCCGGCTCCGCCGGAATCGATCCACAGGCGCGACGACCGCACGACCAGCGGGTACTGGGCCTCGAGCGGTTCGATCTGCGGCAGCACCGACCGGCCGCCGAGGAAGAACGCGCCGGTGGCGTCGGGACCGTCCGACTCGGCCCGCGCACCGAGGCCGCCGAACTCGTAGAAGAGGTTCAGCCAGGAAGTCCCTTCCGCATCGACGCCGCTGAGCGAGAAGACGTGGATGAGCGCGCTCGCGCCGACGGCGTGATCGGGCCGCGCCTGCGCGAGCGCCTGCAGCATCGCTTCGACCGCCGCCGCCACGGTCATGACCCTCCCACCGCAGGCGGCCGGCGGGTCGGGGTTCACGAGCGTGCCGCGGGGGAGGCGCGTATGCAGCGGGCGAAAGCAGCCCTCGTTCATCGGGATCGTCGGATCGACGAAGCAGCGCATGGCGTACACCACGCCCGACAGGGTCTGCGAGAACGACGAGTTGATCGTTCCGCGCGCTTGGGGAGACGTGCCACCGAAGTCCACATCGATGCCGCCGTCGTGTGCTGTCACGGCGACGTTCACCGCGAACGCGCGATCCGGATCGACGCCGTCACCATCGATCTCGAACGCGCTGCGGTACGTGCCGGCGGGGAGACGGCGCAGGTCCTCGCGCATGCGCCGTTCCGCGTCATCGATCGAATCCCGGACGAAACGCTCGACCGTCGCCCGTCCGAAGCGTCCGAGGAGCTCCTCAACCCGCCGCGCGATCACATTCACGCCCGCGATGAGCGCTCGAACGTCGCCCGTCACCTTGTCGGGCGCCCGGCTGTTGCGGGCGATGATGCGCAGGACGTCGTCCACCGGCTTGCCCTGCCGATACAAATGGACCGGCGGCAGCAACAGTCCCTCGGCGAACGTGTCGGTGGCCAGGGCCGCGAGCCCTGCCACGGCGTTGCCGCCGAGGTCGGCGACGTGGATGAGGGTGCCGGCGAAGAACACGACCCTGGTCTCGTCGAACACAGGGCGGAACACCAGGATGTCGTTGGAGTGGATGCCGCCGCGATAGGGATCGTTCAGGGCGAAGACGTCGCCTGGCTCCATTGAATCGAGCGGGGTGGTCTCGAGCAGTGACGGCAGCGAGCTGCGGAGGCTCGCCCCGTGCATGAGGCTGGTCGCCGTGGACTGCGCAACGAGTTGGCCGGCGGCGTCGAGGATTGCCGCGCATGCGTCGGCCCCCTCCTGGATGAAGGTGCTGTGGGACGAGCGCACGACGACGACGCTCGCCTCCTCGGCCGCCACGACCAGGCCGCTGCGGATGATCTCACCGGTGATGGCGTCGTCGACGGCCGTCGCGTTCGGCATGGCTGACCTGCTTCTGCGTGCTGGGCCCCCCGGCCGCCGACCCAAGCTAGCGCACGCTTGGTCGGGTCTGCTTGACTAGACGCAGAGCGACACGGGGCAGCACGGGCCGGACGTGGGGGCGTCCGAGACAGGGGGGACACTCGTGAGACTTCGAAGGTCGTTGTGCACGCTGCTCGCCGTCGGCATCGCAGCCTCGGTCATGGCTGCGACCGCGAGCTCAGCCGTGGGGGCCGGCAAGACCCCGACGGTGAAGATCGTCCTGCTCGCCGAGACCACCGGCGAGAGCTCGGCCGCCGTGCCGTACTACGACAACGGCGCCAAGATGGCCGCCGAGGAGCTCGGCGGCAAGGTCGAGTACAGCCGCATCCCCGCGCCCGTCGCTCCTGCCGGAGCCCAGACCGCCTTCGAGCAGGCGCGTGACCAGAGTCCCGACGCGATCATCGGCTTCCCGGCCAGCTCGCAGGGCATCGCGGTCTCGGAGAGCATCAAGAGCGCCGGCATCCCGTTCTTCACGCTCTCGTCGGGCGAGCAGCTGGTGAAGAACGGTCCCAATGGCGCCAACAACCTGTTCCTGATCCGTCCCGTCGACACACTCAGCTTTACCGCCCAGGCTCAGTACGCGATCGACACTCTGAAGAAGAAGAAGATCGGGCTCGTGTGTGTCGACAACGCTACGGGCGTCAACGGCTGCAACGCCGCGAAGAAGGTGATCCAAGGGAAGCAAGGCGTCCAGATCGTCGCCGAGCGCTCGAACTCCACGACTGCCACCGACCTCACGGAGCAGGCAACGGCGATGAAGGATGCCACCGCAATCCTCGACTTCAATTTCCCGAACCCGCTCGGGGTGATCTCCAACCAGCTCGTCGACAACGACATCAACGTCCCGCACGTCGACGGCGCAAGCGCCGGGATCATCGCGGCCGGTGGGGTCGTGCAAGGCAAGGCGGCGACGAACCTCAAGGGCACCGACGACTGCGTCCCGACCGCCGACAAGTCCTCCAAGGTCAAGAAGTGGGTTTCGGACTACCAGTCGAAGTACGGGGATCCACCCATCTATTCGGCGGCACAGAGCTACGACATGGTCAAGCTGATCGCAGCAGCGGCGAAGAAGGCGGGCTCGACCAGTCCCGCCAAGCTGAACAAGGCGATCGCGTCGATCTCGTACGACGGCATCTGCGCCGACTACAAGACCGACAACCTCAACGTGCTCCAACACACGGCCAACATCGTGAAGTTCAATGCTCAGGGCAAGGAGAGCATCGCCAAGCCTCTCCGCTTCCAGCCCGGAGAGCTGCCGGGAGTGGTGCCCGAGACCACGGTCCCGACGACCGTTGCACCCGCACCATCATCGTCTCCATAAAGGAGCAGCTCCGAGTGCACCCGACGCTCACGGGCAGCGCGGCATGAGCAATTTCGTCGCGCTGCTCGCGAGCGGCCTGGCCGTCGGCGCCATCGCCGCGCTGACCGCTGTCGGCTTCCTGCTGATCTACAAGGCGACCGGGGTGGTGAACTTCGCCCAGGGAGACCTCATCACCCTCGGCGCCTATATCGCGATCTGGCTCACCCAAAAGGAAGGGGCGTTCGGGCTGGGAGCGCTCGGGCTCGTCCCCGGGTACGTCGTCACCATCCTGATCATGTTCTTGATCGGCATGGGCCTCGAGCGGGTGGCGTACGCGCCACTTCGCGGCCGCTCTATCCACGTGATCGTCATCACGACGCTCGGTGCGGCACTGGTGCTCCGTGCTTTCATCGGGCTGTGGCAGGGAACCACGCCCCGGTTCCTCGACAGCCCCGTTCGTGGCGACGTGTTGAAGGTGGCGGGCGCCAACATCAGCTACCAGCGGGTT
>Ga0126312_10001069_pt1 | contig 17586 bp, 15 predicted proteins | sample Plot104A_FD_92537 | JGI IMG/M metagenome (GOLD analysis project Ga0126312, IMG submission 92537) | Serpentine soil microbial communities from UC McLaughlin Reserve, CA, USA - Plot104A | ecosystem: Environmental > Terrestrial > Soil > Grasslands | place: USA: UC McLaughlin Reserve, Lake County... | reverse complement strand
GCGATGTAGCGGAGCATGCTGCGGAAGACCGTGATCCCGATCCCGCCGGCGATGAAGACGTACGGCACGTCGGTCTCCGCCGGGAGGACGAACGAGCCTTTCGGCTCCTCGACCTCGACTTCCGTTCCGATGGGCAGCTCGGCGATTGATCGCTTGAAGGCGCTGTCGCGCAGACGGGTGCAGAAGCCGAGGATACCTTCGTCGGTCGGTGAGGTCACGACGGAGAAGTGACGCCGCGGACCCCGCTCGTCGTCGTACGGCGGGTCGAGGAGCGTGACCCAGAAGTACTGGCCGGGCGCGAACTCGACGTTCGCGCCGAGGAGGTCGAAGCGGACGAACAGCGTCCCTCTCGCGACCTCACGCTTCTCGAGGATTTGGGCGCGCATGGCCATGTATGTGCCGCGCGTGGCCGCTTCCTTACGCCGCCTACCTCTCTCTGACCCGCTCAACCATCTGGATGTCGGTGGCTGAGCGGGTCAGTGTGAAGAGCCCGCTGGTCTGGGCCGCTTACTTCTGCGTTGATCTGGTGGGAGCTATGAGTTGCGAGTGCGTCCGCGTTGTCATCCCGGGCAGCACCACGACACTCTTCGAAAGCGGCTTGCCGTACAGCTCCGGGTGCACGTACTTGTTCTCGGCGCTGCCCTTCGGGACGACGACCTGGATTCGGTGCGCGTTCGCGTAGTGGTCCTTGCGGATCCCGGTCACCTGCCAGGACACCTTCGAGTTCCGCTTCTCGCTCTGGATCGTGAAGCGGTTGTGGGCGATCTCCTTCGCGACCGCCACGTCCTGCAGGCCGCCGAGCGACGTCAGCTGGTAGCGGAAGTCCTTGTTCAGGGCCTGGAACCAGGCAGGCAGCTTCACGGTCGCGAAGCCCTTGCCGTTCGTGGTCACGTTGCCGTTGTAGACGTTCATCATGTCCGGCGACTCGACGAACGAGTGCTGCAGGTACTTGTGCGCCGGGTCGAGCGGGTGGTCGATTCGAAACGCGCCGGAGCTCTTGTACAGCGTCCCGACCACGTTGACGCTCCCTTGGAAGTACCCGGACCAGTTGTTGGGGGAGAAACCGGAGACGGCGAAGCCGTTCAGCGCCTCGCCGTAGACGCCGATGCCGGTGCCAGCGTGCTCACCGTAGACGCCGAACCCGCCGAAACCGCTGGCTGTGTTACGACCCCAGACGCCGCTCGAGTACGAGCCCACGCTCGTGATCTCGCCCCGAACGGCAGCCGCATTGGCCGCTTGCGACCCTGAGTATCCGTAGACGCCGGCATCGGTGCCGGTCGAGCTTGTGTGCAAGCCCTGCACGCCATAACCGGTCGAAGATATTCCGTACGCGCCGGTCCCGCTCGGGGTCGTTCCGTAGATCCCGTACCCGCCGCCGGCTTGCGAGCCGTAGACCCCGTAGCCGGCGCCGGAAGTGGCGAAGTTTTCCCCGCGCACGCCCGCAGTCGGCATGGCGAACCCAGGCCCCGTCGCTTTCGACCTTCCGATCAGTCCCGACGCAGAGCCGCCACCCAAAGTCTCCGCGATGACGCACCCGTCGGTGGAGGAGCAGGTCGTCCCCGTGCCGATGGCCGGAAGGGTGATGTTGTTGTCGTGGCCGAAGCCGGGAAGATGGGTCGCCCGCGCCTGCGGGGTCGCGATCGCGGTGGCTGCTATCGCAAAGACCAGGACGCCCAGAGGTCGTGACGTCTGGGTCAACCGTCGGACGTTCAGGACAACGCGTGGTGGGCGCATCTCTGCCTCCGTTCTATGAGTGACGCACGCGTTTAAGCACACTTCGGGCGAACGAACAAGGAGAGCTGCTCGCGCGGCTACAAACGCTTACGTCACCGGCGAGAGTTCCGCACCCAAACCGAGGAGGAGCCCGTCCGCGCCGACGCTCGCGCTCGTCGTCGAGAACAGGACGACGCCGTCCTCGGGAGCGCGGATCTCCTCGAGCACGTCGCCCCAGAGGTTGCGCACGTGCCCGAGTAGCTGACCCGTCGAGACGATCGCACCCGCGCCGACCGAAGCCTCCCACCACCCGGCGTGTCGGCAGCGGAGCCAGACGAAGCTTCCGACGCGCTGAATCGCCCGGCGCGGCGGCGTCGGGTCGCCGGGGAGCATCTTCAGCTGCCGCAGGACGTTGCGGACGCCGTCGACGAGCAGCTGCACCGCATCCTCCTCGAGCTGGCCGCGGCCGCCGGCCTCGGCGATGATCGCCGGGACACCTGCCTGCGCGGCGGCGCTTGCGGTCATGCCGCCCAAGCCGCCTTCCTTCGGCTCCTCCCGCACGACATAGGGCAGCCCGAACGCCATTGCCATCGCTTCCGCAGCAGCCTCCACCGGCGACGCCTCGTAAAGCGAGAAGGGCTCCAGCGCCTCGACGAGGTCGCCGCCGTGCAAGTCGAGAACCGCGTCGGCAGGCTCAATCAGCTGCTCGAAGATCGCCCGCGCCAGCGCGTCGGTGTAGCCGCCGTCGTGCGATCCGGGAAAGGAGCGATTGAGGTTCTTGCCGTCCACCGGCACGACGAACGGCGACCGTTGCCTGAAGGACTCCATGCTGACGATCGGAACGGCATGAATCGATCCCGTCAGCTCGCTCGTGTCGAGCTCGTTCATGAACCGCGTCACGGCCGCGATCGACGAGTACTCGCAGCCGTGGATCCCACCGATCAGCGATAGGCGCGGCCCGTCCCTCGCGCCTCGCGCTTCGAAGGCTCGGTGCTCGAGACCGCGGAGGAGCGGGTGGTCGAAGACGAGCGTTCGGCGCTCGATCACTGGGCGCGATCCTAGTAACTGAGTTAGGGTCGCTTCGGCAGACAACGACGAAAGGAAGACGATGCGGCTCGTGAAATTCCTCTGCGGCTTGGCTGCTCTAACGGCGCTGTTGTTCTCGGCGACGGCGACGACGTCGGTCGCGGCAACCCCGTACCCCGTCAACCTGCACCTCCGCGCACACCAGCAGGTCGAGTTCGACCCGAACTGGCTGTTCGAGGCGCAGCCGTGCTTCGTTGCGCTCGGAGATCTGACCGAGGTCTTCAACGGCGAGGCTCATGCGCTTGCGTCCGGAATCGACGACCAGGGGGACTTAATTCCGCCGCTCCACGTCCAGAAGACGGTGACGGAGTCGGTCCTCTTCGTCCCGTACGACTCGACACTGCCCACGTACACGGGGCGCTCGACCGTCCACACCAACAATCTCGAGGACAGCCCGAACGCCGGCTTCACGAACACGACGGTGCTGCGCGGGAGCGACGGTTCGCACGTGCTCCTGCACGAGACCCTGCACATCTTGGTCAAGCCGAGTGGGATCGTGCTGTTCATCGATCACCGACACGCGAACTGCTGACCTCACGAGCCCCGGGCTCGCGACGGGATTCGCCCCTTGGGAGCTGTTGATCTGCGGCAGGTTCACGTGGCATGCCGCCTGCGCGGCCTGACGACGGGACTCGCGCCAATTCGGTTGGCGGCCACCGTTCCTCACTCCTGCTGATCGCGCTCGGCCGCGGGCACCATTGACCCGATGCGTTGGGTTCTTGCGGCCGTGGCGCTGCTGGCGGGAGCGGCTGCGCTCGCGAGCGCGTTCACGGGCGGCGGCTCGGACGCGTGGAACGGGTCGACTCTCGACGCGACGTTCCGCGATCCGGACGGCGACGGCATCCTCGACCGCGGCCCCGGCGAGCCGCTGCGCCGCCGGACGGCGCTGGCGCCGGCAGCGCCGGTCGTCCGCACGCTCGCGACGTTCGCCCAGGTCACGGACGCGCACGTGGTGGACGAAGAGTCGCCCGTGCGGCTCGAGATGGTGGATCGGTACGGCGCGCCGTTCACGTCCGCGTTCCGCCCGCAGGAAAGCGCGGCCGGTCGAGTGTTGGCCGCGGCGGTCAAGGCCGTGAATGCGCAGCACCCGCAGGCTGTCGTCGTTACCGGCGACCTCGTCGACAACGCCCAGGAGAACGAGCTCGCGGAAGCGACGGCGATCCTGAACGGGGGCCGCGTCGATGCCTCGAGCGGCAGCCGCCGCTACGAGGGCGTCCAGGCGCAGTCGAACCCGGATCCCTTCTATTACCGGCCCGACGTCGACCCGCCGCGCCATCCCGGGCTCCTCGAGCGCACGCAGTTGCCGTTCGTCTCGTCGGGACTCGACGCGCCGTGGTACCCGGTCGTCGGCAACCACGACTTGCTCGTGCAGGGGAACGCTGCTTCGACCGCCCGGACGAGGGCGATCGCCGTCGGGCGCCGGAAGCTGGTCGAGCTGTCGCGGCCGGCTGCCGCCGCCGCGCGCAGCCGGGTGTTTTCGCCCGCGCTGCTCGACTCCGCGCTCGCGCACGGTCTGCCTGGACGTACCGTCCCGGTCACGGCGGACCCGAGACGGCGAGAGCTCCGCCCCGCGCAGATGATCGCGCGGCTCCGGCGGGCGAGCGGGCACGGCGGCAGCGGTGCGCGCCTCGACTACGCCTTCGACATCGGCCGGAACGTCCGCGTGATCGTCCTCGACCTCGTCCGGCGGAGCTCCGGAGCGTCCGGGATCGTCCACCCCGGCCAGCGAGCGTGGCTGGGTCGCCAGCTTCGCCTGGCCGGGCGCCGCTGGGTCGTCGTCTGCTCGCACGCGCCGCTCGTAAACGCCGCCGGCGGCGAACGGCTGCTCTCGCTGCTCGACCGCGACCCGCAGGTCGTGGCGGCGGTCGCCGGGGACGTCCACCGCAACTCGATCGAGCCGCGCCGTTCGCGCGTGGGCGGGTACTGGCTGATCACCACGGCCTCGCTGATGGATTATCCGCAGCAGGCACGGATGTTCCGGCTGGTGCAGACGAGGGGCGGCGTGGCGCTGCAGACGTGGATGGTCGATCCCGATCCGGCCGACGCGCTCGCCGCGACCTCGCGCGAGCTCGCGTTCATCGACTTCCAGGGCGGCCGGCCGCGACACCTCGCTGGTACGCCCGCCGACCGAAACGCGACGCTTTTCAGAGCTCGGCGAGCGCGTCGGTGACCGGCGTCGAGGCTGCGCGCCGCGCGACGATCGCGCCCGCGGCCACGGCCGCGACGACGAGCGCAGCCGCGACCGCAAGCAGCGCAGGTAGCTCTGCCGCCAGCGAGATCGACGCATACGGCGCCGCGAGCCCCGCGACCAGCGGCCCTGCGAACGCGCGCTCGAGCACGAAGGCGAGCGGAAGCGCCAGCACCGCCATCCCGAGCGCGCAGGCCGTGAACAGGCGGCGTACCTGCCGCCGTCCGCCGCCGAGCGCCCGTATCACCGCCACGGTTTGACGCCGCTCTGCCGCCGTCAGCGCCAGCACCTGCGCGAGCGCATAAGCGCAGACGAGGCCGTCGATGATCGCGATCAAGCGGAGGAGCGACACCAGCACCGCGAGGAAACCACCGTTGCGCGCAGCCCAGCCCTGGACGCCCTCGCCGGCGATCCCGCCGGTCGAGCTCGGGAAGAGCCCGTGCGCCTCGAGCTCCGCGCGCACCTGGCCGGCGGCGCCTCCCGCCGTCTTGATCGCCAGCGTCGGCTCGAGCCATGGCTCGGCGCGGAGCAGCCGGGGTGGAGTCACGTACGCGATCCGCCCTTGCTGGGTGAGCGCCCGGACGACGCCGACGACGCGAAAGCGCACCTCGCGGCCGTTGTCCAGCTGCACGGCGAGCGTCGCACCGGGGTGCAGCTGTAGCGCCTGCGCGAGCCCGACGCCGACATTCGCCTCGTTCGCGGCTCGGACACGCCGCCCCTCTGCGAGCGGCGGGGCCTCGAAGCTGACGTGCTGCCGGTCGAACGCGACGAGCTTGAAGCTCTCGCCGAGGTCGAAGGAATCGGTGACCCAGGTCTCGTACCGCGCAGCCGCGTCGACCACGCCCGGCAGGCGACGGACCGCCGGCAGCCGCGCCTCGGCGCCCGAGACTTCGAGCCCGTACGAGCGCCCGATCGCCTGCGGGTCGTGCTGGAGGCTCCCGAGCAAGGACGCGATCGCGAGCATCAACAGCGCGAAGGCGGCGCTGACGGCGAGTGTCGCGACCGCCGTCCCGGTGCGAACCGGGCGCGCGAGCAGGAGCCTGACGCCGAGCCCGCCGGCGCCGCCGGGGAGTGGGAGCCGGCGCGGCGCCGCCGAGACGTCGGCCGCCCGCAGCGCCTCGACCGGAGGTCGCCGGGCGGCGCGCGCGGCCGGGAGCGCGGCCGCCGCTGCGACCACGAGGAGCACGCCGACGAGCGCCAGCGCGAGGAACGCGTAGAGCAACGCCCCCGGCGGAAGCTCGTTGAGCGAAGCGAGCAGATCGTCGACCGGGCCCCGCACGAGCAGCGACCCGACCGCCAGCCCGAGCGCCGCGCTCGGCAGTGCTACGAGCAGCGCCTCGAGCGCGTGCCCGAGCACGATCTCGCGGCGCGACGCTCCCAGTGCGCGGAGGACGCCGATCGAGCCGAGCCGCCGCTGCACGTCCGACGCTGCGGACGCGCTCAAAATCGCCGCCGACGCGCCGAGGGCGATCGTCGAGAACACGACGAGCAGCGCGATCACGAGCCCCGCCGCCTGTCCGATCTCGATCCGGATGCCGCTCCGGGTCAGGAACTCGAGCGATCGCAGGCCGAAGCTGGCTTCGCGCGCCTGCGCCAGGGTCACGTCGAGTCGGGCGGGAGCTCGTGCCCACAGAAGTAGCTCGTTCGCGGCGCGGCCGGATGCGCCGCCGAGCGAGCGCGCAACGCCGGCGTCGACGAAGAACCGCGGCGCACCCGCGAGCGGGAACGCGACGTTGTCGGGTTCGAGCGCGACCCCCGCCACCTGCAGCAGGCGCGAGCCGAGCAGAATCTTCGCGCCGGGTCGCAGCCCCCACGCGCGCGCCACGCCGCGCTCGACCAGCACCTCGTCGGCGCGGCGCAGGTCGTGTCCCTCGACCACGGCGTAGCCGCGACGCCCGCGCTCGACGCCCTCGACGACGGCGTCGTACCGGAAGTGGCCGGGCGCCTGCAGTGCGACTTCCGCAGCTCGGTAGCGCAGTGCGACGGCGGCCACGTTCGGCAGCGAGGACGCGCGCTCGCGCACGAGCGGGCCCGCGACGGGATCGAACCGAGCGACGAGATCTGGGAGGTCGGCGCGGTCAGCGACACGCCCGAACCCGCCCGCGAGCGAGTACGCGATCGTGATCGACGCACCCAGCATCGCCGACGCCGCGAGCACGCCGACCGCCGACAGCAGCGCGCGACCCGGCCGTGCGCGCAGTCGCGCGAACGCGTACGCGAGGACGGCGCTCACGACTCGAACCGGCCGTCGCGCAGCACGAGCATGCGGTCCGCGAGCGCGGACGCTTCGACGTCGTGCGTGACGAGCACGACGCCGCGCCCGTCGTCTGCGATCTCGCGCAGGAGCTCGAGGACGGTCGTGCCGGATTCGGTGTCGAGGTTGCCGGTCGGCTCGTCGGCGAGCAGGAGCTGCGGGTCGTTGACGAGCGCGCGCACGATCGCGAGGCGCTGCTGCTCGCCGCCCGATAAGGACGCTGGGAGGCGCGCGGCGGGTTCCTCGAGCCCGAGCCGCACGATCAGCCGGCGAGCGCGCGGCCTCGCAACCCTCCCGTCGCCCGCGAGCCGCGCCGGGAGCAGCACGTTCTCAAAACCCGTCAGCTCGGGTAGGAGGTGGAACGCTTGGAACACGAACCCAACGTGGGCTCGCCGCAGCCCCGTGAGCTCGGCTTCGTCCGCGCGGTCGACCCGTACGCCCGCGACCTCGATCTCGCCGGTCTCAGGCCGGTCGAGCCCGCCCAGCAGGTGCAGGAGCGTCGACTTCCCTGAGCCGGAGCGCCCGACGACCGCGACGAGCTCGCCGGCGTGCACGTCCAGGTCAACGGCATCCAGCACGCGCCGCCGCGCCGCGCCCGAGGAGTAGCTCTTGGAAACGCGACGAACGCGGGCGACCGCGTGCCTCATCGCGCGAGGGTACCCGCGCGCTGCCGTCCTGCGGGCTGTTGCAAAACTGCGTTGGACCCACCGCTCGTAGAGCGATCTGTCCACGTGCAAGCAATCCATCGACACGAAGCGACCTTCCTGTGGGAGGAGCCGCGCCGCCGGCGGCTCGTCGGGCTCTGCGCGGCCGTCTCGGGGAGCCGCGACGCGGCGGAGGACCTGGCCCAGGAGACGCTCCTCGAGGCCTGGCGGAACGCCCACAAGCTGACGGAGCCGGAGGGCGCCGATCGCTGGCTCGCGGCGATCGCGCGGAACGTCTGCCGGCGCTGGGTTCGGTCGCGCGCGCGGTCGGCGCCCGAGGTCCCGGCAGAGCCGGCGGCGCTCGTCGCGGCCGCGGCGCGCGCGGAGGAGGAGCTCACGCGCCCGGAGCTCGTCGACGCGCTCGACCGGGCGCTCGGGACGCTCCCGCGGGAGACGCGCTCGGTGCTCGTCGCGCGGTACGTCGAAGACCTGCCGCACGCGCAGATCGCAGAGCAGCTCGGCGTGTCGGAGGACGCCGTCGCGATGCGCCTCTCGCGTGGCAAGGCATCGCTCCGTCGCCTCGTCGCGGTCGACGACGCGGCTGACGCCGGCGCCTGGCGCGAGACGCGCCTCTGGTGCACGACGTGCGGCCGAGCCCGGATGTCGATGCGGCACGGCGACGCTGACGGGACGCTCGAGTTCCGTTGCGGCGGCTGCGATCCGGACTCCGCCGTCACGCTGTCGGAGTTCCGGCTCGACAACCCGACGTTCGCCGCCGTCGTCGGGCGCCTGGCCCGCCCCGCGACCATCCGCGAGCGGCTGAGCGATTGGTCGCTCGCGTACTTCCTCGCTGCCAGCGAGACCGGAGGCGCCGACTGCACCCGCTGCGGCGCGAACGCCCGCGTGACGGGGTTCTCGCGCAGCGACGTCGACCAAGACTCGTCGACTGTGGGCTTGCTCGTCGAGTGCCCGAGGTGCGGCGAGCAGGTTTGGCTCTCTGCCGCGGGAGCCGCGCTTGCGCTGCCCGAGACGCGTGCGTTCCTCCGCGAGCACCCGCGCGCGTTCGTTCTGCCGAGGCGCGAGCTCGATTTCGGCGGCAGGCCGGCCGTCGCCGTCGCGCATCAGGACCTGTTCGGCCACGCCCGCGTCGAGGCGATCTTCCAGCGCGACACGCTGCGCGTCCTGGACGTTCGCGCCGCCTGAGCGACCGCCATGCTCGCACTGCTTCGCCGTCGCGACTTTGGGCTGCTCTGGCTCGGCGGATTCGTCTCGGTCGCCGGCGACTGGGTCCTCAATGTCGCGCTGCCGTTCTTCGTCTTCGAGCGCACGGGCTCGACCGTCGCGACGGCGGGGATGATCGTCGCCGAGCTCGTTCCGGGCGTCGTCCTCGGGACCGTCGCCGGGGTCTTCGTCGACCGCTGGAACCGTAAGCGCGTCCTCGTCCTCGGGAACCTGCTCGCCGCTGCGACGGTGGCGCTGCTGCTGCTCGTGCCTGGCGGCGGGTGGCTCGGGCTCGTCTACGTCGTCGCGGTCGCGCAGGCGAGCGTCGCCGCCTTCATGATCCCGGCCGAGAGCGCGCTTCTGCCCTCGCTCGTGGACGACCGGGACCTGGTCGCTGCGAACGCACTGAACGCGCTGAACAACCGGCTCGGCCGCCTCATCGGAGTCCCGCTCGGCGGGGCGCTGCTCGGGTTCATCGGGCTCAGCGCGGTCGTCGTCGTCGACTGCGCGTCGTTCGTGCTCGCCGCGCTGCTGATCGTCCCGATCGTCGCCCCGGCTCGGCCGGCGGCACAGAAGGACGAGTCAGCGGCCGAGGCTGCCCGCTCGGCTCTCGGCCTGTTCGTCTCCGACTGGGTCGGCGGACTGCGAATCATCCGACGCGAGCGCACGATCGCGGTCATCTTCGTCGTGTTCGGCCTGATGACGTTCGGCGGCACGATGCTCGACCCGCTCTACGTCGCCTGGGTTCGCGAGACGCTCGACCGCGGGCCTGAGGTCTACTCGTGGCTGCTGACGACGCACGCGCTCGCCGGGATCGCGGGGACCTTGATCGTCGGACGGTTCGGGGCGCGGCTGACTCCCCGGGTGCTGATGGGATGGACCTCGCTCTTCGCCGGCGTCGCGAACGCCGTCAAGTTCAACGTCCCGTCGCTGTCGGTCGCGCTCGCCATCACCGTCACGGTCGGCATCACGTCCGTCGCGTCGGCGGTCGGGGTGGAGACGCTTGCTCAGCGCGGCGTCCCCGACCACTACCGCGGCCGTGTGTTCGGCGCGCTCGGCGCCTCGGGCGCACTGCTCAGCCTGCTCGGCGCGCTGGTCGGTGGAACCCTGGCAGCGATCGTCGGCATCGTTCCGATGCTCGACGTCTCCTGCGCGTTGATTGCGCTGTCGGGGATCGTCGTGTTGCGGACGCTCCGCGGTCACGAAGCGGCCGATCGTCCCCGTGTTACCGCTCCGGCATAGACCCCGCGTTCGCGAAAATCTCCGCGTGCGCAACCTCGTCGCAACCTTGCTCGTCGCCGGCGTCGCCGCGCTCGCGTCCGCCGCAGACGGTGCGGTTCCGCGGGCAACGCCCGTCTACGGGTACGCCGTCGTCGCGACGCGGCCGCACGACCAGGGGTCGTTCACCGAGGGGCTCGCGTACCAGCAGGGCTACCTGATCGAGAGCAGCGGCCTGCGCTCGTCGTTGCGGCGTGTCGCTTTGCGCACCGGCCGGGTCGTGCGGCGTGTCGACCTGGCGCCCCGGTACTTCGGCGAGGGCGCGACTGTGCTCGGCGGGCGCATCTATCAGCTCACGTGGCAGCAGCACACGGCGTTCGTCTACGACCTCCGGACGTTCAAGCGGATCAAGACGTTCCGCTACGCCGGTGAGGGGTGGGGGCTCGCCGACGACGGCAAGAACCTGATCATGAGCGACGGCAGCGCGACGATCACGTTCCGCGACCCACGCACGTTCGCGGTGCGGCGCCGGATCGTCGTCGCGGATGCAGGTGAGCGCGTGTCGGCGCTGAACGAGCTCGAGGTCGTCAGAGGCCGCGTGTGCGCGAACGTCTTCGGTGCGGATCGCATCGCCTGCTTCGATCCACACACCGGCGAGGTCCGCTACTGGATCGACCTCACCGGGCTGTTCCCGCCCGAGCAACGCTCGGACGAGCAAGCGGTCCTGAACGGAATCGCCTACGACGCGAAGCGAAGGCGGCTGTTTGTGACCGGCAAGCTCTGGCCGCGCCTGTACCAGATCAGGCTCGTGCGCGCAGCGACCGTGTAAACCCGGCAGAGACCCTGATTCGAGCTAGCGGCTCTTCCCCTTCGCGGCCGCGACGTCTCGCTCCAGCGCCGCGACCCGCTCGTGTGCCTCGTCTGCTTCGGTGCGAGCCGCCGCCGCGCGCTCGGCAGCGCGCTTCGCCTCGCCGCGCTTCTTCTCGGCCTCCCGTTCGGCCTCGTTCGCGTCTCTGCTCCGACGGCGCTCGACCTCTTTCGCCTCTCGAAGCGCCCGCTGCGCCTCGCGAAGGGCTCGCCGGGTGTCTTCGGCGCGCGGTTTCTTCGGCTCGCTCCGCCGCGGCGTCTCCGCCGCGGGTGACGACGGGACAGCCGTGAGTAGCGGCCCGAATCCTGCCGGCTCGACCTCCTCGGTCAGCCGGCCCGCCTCGAGCGCCTTCCCGACCTCGAGGTCGAGCGCCGCCGCGTGGATCGTCGAGCCGATCTTGTCCAGCGTCTGCTGCGTCGCGGGGCGTCCGGCGTCGTCGAGCAGCTCGCGCGCCGCTTCCACGACCGCAGACACCGCCGCGCGTTCGTCGCGCGCGGCCTCCGCCAGCGCGTCGCCGCCGCTGCCGCCGAGCGCGGCGCGGTGTGCCTTCCGCAGCGCGCGGCCCGCGGCGAGCAGCTGGTCGACGTCAGCGCGGCGCTGCCGGGCGAGCTGGTTGACCGTCCACGCGGCGAGCGTCGGCTTCTTGAGCGCGCCCACCTCCGCGGCAGCGTCCGTGTCTCGGTCCTTCGCCAGCCGCTTCGCCAGCTCGTTGCGGGCGCCCGTGAACTCGTCGAGCGGGAGCCCGTACAGCCGGTCGATCTCAGCGTCGAGCCGCGCCACCGCGCGCCTACGCGGCGTTCTTCAGCGCCTTGACGAGCTCTTGCTTCGACATCTTGGAGCGCCCTGAGATCCCCGCCCGCTTGGCGCGGTTTTGCAGCTCGTCCTTGGACAGCTCCGCCAGGTCGCCGTTGCTCCGCACGCGCCGCCGCGCCGTCTTCCCCCCGCCGCGCGCCTGCTCGATGCTCGCGCGCAGCGCCGACAGGAGGTCCGGCGCCTCTTCCTCCTCGGGAGCCGGAGCGCGGTGCACGTCCTTGCCCTTCCGCTTCGCCTTGATCACCGCGCAGAGCTCGTCGCGGTACGTGTCCTCGTACTTCTCCGGCTCGAAGTCGCGCGTGAAGCTCTCGATCAGCTGCTGCGCCATCGCGAGCTCGTCCTTGCCGACCGACGCGCGGTTCGGCTTGATCTCCTCGGTCGGCCGCACCTCGTCCTCGAAGTACATCTGCTCGAGCGTGATCACGCCGCCGCGGACGCGGAGGCAGCCGAGGTACTGCCGGTCGCGCATCACGAACTTGGCGATCCCCGCCACCTCCGAGTCCTCCAGCGCACGGACGAGCAGCGAGTACACCTTCTCCGCTCCGTCCTGCGGCCCCAGGTAGTACGTCTTCGCGAAGTAGATCGGGTCAATGTCCGCGTACGGGACGAAGTCGGTGATGTCGACGGTCTTGTAGCCCTGGACGCGCGCGGCCTCGAAGTCCTCGTCCTCCATGAACACGTACTCGCCCTTCTCGTACTCGAACGCCTTCACGATCTCGTCATCGGGAACCGGCTTGTCCTCCTGCTTGCAGATCTTCTGGTAGCCGATCGGGCTCGAATCCTGTTCGTGGATGTAGTGGAAGTGGAGCGTGTGCTCGGAGATCGCGCTGTACATCCGCACGGGGACGTTGACGAGCCCGAACGCGATCGCGCCGGACCAGATTGCGCGAGGCATGGAGAGGTTCTTGCAGGATCGGGCGGTTCTGAAACCGCTCAGGCGTAGCGCCTGAAGACCTCGGCGGCGGCCTGGTGGAAGCCGTCAGGCTCGCCTGCGGCCGCGAACGTCGCAGCGATCTCCTCCATCTCGCCGACCCAGCGCCAGCCCTTCGCGGCCGCGGACCGCTCAGCGCGCGCGGCGCGGTCCTCGATCCCCGGAATGGATGTTCGCCACTCTTCGAGCAGCGCGTCTTCGACGCCGGTGCTGCGGGCCGTCGCACGGACCGCGAGCAGAAGCGCGGACGAGCCCTTCGTCCACGCCGCGTACGCCATCTTCAGCGCCGAGGCGCTCCCGACCGGCGCACGGAGCACCACCGGCTCGAGCGCGCTGCCGCGGAAGAGCGAGGCGACCGTCTCCGCTTCTGCGCCCGCGAGGTAGAGCCGGGTGTCGCCACGCTGGCGCGGCGGCCCGCCGACGATCCCGGCATCGGCGTAGCGCTCGAACAGCGCGCCGACCTCCGTCGAGGTCGCCGGCGAGACCGCGTTCGCGTCGACGTAGATCCCGCCGTAGCCGGCGAGCGAGCGCGCTACCTCGAACGCCGCGTGCGGCGGGCAGATCGACAGGAGGATTTCGCACCGCTCGGCCAGCGCGTCGACGGTCCCGACGTCCACGAGCCCCGCCTCGGCCGCTCGGTGCGCCGTCTCCCGGCTCCGCGACTCCGACGCCCACGCCACGTCGTGTCCACGCCCGCGCAGGACGGCTCCCACGGCAGAGCCCATCTCGCCGGGGTGAAGGAGCCCGATCACGGCGCGTCCCGCCACCGGATCTCCGCGTCGAGCTGCGCGAGGAACGCTTCTGCGTCGGCCACGGCGGCCTCCGGGGCGTGCACGCCGGGCTGCGAGAACGCGCCCCTTGCCACCTCGACGGCCGCGCGCGCGGGCGGCTCCGCCGTCGACCGGGCGCTGCCCCCGCGCGTGATCGCCGTGGCCTCGACCGCACGCGAGCCGTTCGAGGCGACGACGACGTGGGCCGCGACCGCCTGCTCCGACTGCTCGTACGGCTCGGGGAGCTCATCGTCACCGAGCGCGAGCAGCCGCTCCAGCAGGCCGGGCGCGAGGCAGAGCCGGAAGCTCGCGTTCGCGAGCGACGGGTACGCGAGCGGCAGCGTCGCAAGCTCGGAGTGAAGCGTGTAGATCCCGGTTGCCCGGCCGATCGGGGCGGGGAATTCGTGCTCTGCGCGTCCCGACAGCGGCTCGACCTCGCGAAGCTCGCCCGCTTCGACCACGACCGGCCGCAAGTGCAGCTCGTCGAGCAGCGTCCGCACCGAGTAGGGCGCCGGGAACGGATGATCGGCCGCCGCAGGATCGCGCGCAGCGGCCCAGATCTCGAGCGACCGCGGTGCGGAACCGAGCCGCTCGGCCGCCGTGCGGGCGAGCAGGTTCGTCTTCCCGGGGGCCGAGCCCATCCCCACGATCGCGGTCAGGCCGCCCGACCGGAACCGATCGTGGAGCTCGAGCTGCTTCCGCGTCACGTGGAAGAGCCCGCCGAGGTCGACGTAGTGTGCGCGCGCGTCGAGCGCCGCCTCCATCACGGCGACGTTCAACCGGTAGTCCGCGCAGTTGACGCAGACGAACGCGCCGTCGAGCGCCCGCCGGAGGCTCTGCGGGTCGCGCACGTCGACGTGCTCGTCCCCCTCCAGGCGGAAGTCGCGCCGCGCGAACGGCTCGCCCCATTGCTCCAGGAACCGGCAGACGACCCGGCCGATCGTGCCCGCCGCGCCGACGACTGCGATCACGGCCGCACCCTACTTGGCGCCGGCGCAGGGGCGGTCGCCGGCGCACGACAGTGCGGTAGCGTCCCCGTCTCACACCGACAGGAGGATCCATGAGCGTGACCACGTCCACCTACGAAAACTACGTCGGCGGCGAATGGGTCGGCGCCGTCGACGGCGCCACGATGGAGGTGCTGAATCCCGCGACGGGGGAGACGATCGCCGAGGTTCCGCGGGGATCCGAGGCCGACGTCGATCGCGCGGTCGAGGCTGCCAAGCGCGCGCTGCCGGAGTGGCTCGAGCTGACGCCCGGTGAGCGCGCAGAGCTGCTGCTGAAGCTCGCCGACGTGATCGACGAGCACGCGGAGGAGCTGGCGCAGATCGAGTCCGTGAACGTCGGCAAGCCGATCGGCGTCGCGCGCGAGGAGCCGCCGGTTTGCGCGGACAACCTCCGCTTCTTCGCCGGCGCCGCGCGCATCCTCGAAGGACGCTCGTCGGGCGAGTACATGCGCGGCTACACCTCGTGGATCCGGCGCGAGCCGATCGGGATCGTCGGCGGCATCGTGCCGTGGAACTACCCGCTGATGATGGCGATCTGGAAGCTCGCGCCCGCGCTCGCCGCCGGCAACGTGCAGGTGCTGAAGCCGTCGGAGCAGACCCCGCTCTCGACGCTCCGCTTCGTGCAGCTGGCCGAGGACGTGCTCCCGCCGGGTGTGCTGAACGTGCTCACCGGCGACGGCGAGCCTGTCGGCGCGGGAATCGTCCGGCACCCCGACGTGGGGCTCGTCTCGCTGACCGGCGACGTCGCCACGGGCAAGGAGGTCGCGCGCGCGGCGTCTGAGACGCTCAAGCGCGTCCACCTCGAGCTCGGCGGCAAGGCGCCTGTGCTCGTCTTCGACGACGCGGATCCCGAGGCGGTCGCAGAGGGAATCAAGATCGCCGGCTACTGGAATTCCGGCCAGGACTGCACCGCAGCCTCCCGCATCGTCGCCGGGCCGAAGATCTACGACCGCCTGCTCGAGGAGCTCGTCCCGGCCGTCGAGTCGCTGCAGGTCGGCGATCCAGCCGACAGCGAGGAGATCGAAATGGGCCCCGTGATCTCGCAGGCGCAGCAGGAGCGCGTGCTCGGGTTCCTGGAGCGGGCGCAGGGTGCAAGCGTGCTAACCGGCGGGGACTCGAACGGCGACCGCGGCTTCTTCGTCAAGCCGACGGTGATCGCGGACGTCGGCCAGGAGGACGAGATCGTCCAGCGCGAGGTGTTCGGCCCAGTCGTCACGGTTCAGCGGTTCGCCGACGACGACCAGGCGATTGCGTGGGCGAACGACGTCCCGTACGGGCTCGCGGCCTCCGTCTGGACCCGTGACATCGGCCGCGCGCTGAACGCGGCGCGGAAGCTGCAGTTCGGCACCGTCTGGATCAACGACCACATCCCGCTGGTCTCGGAGATGCCGCACGGCGGCTACAAGCAGTCGGGCTACGGCAAGGACCTGTCGCCGTACTCGCTCGAGGACTACACCCAGATCAAGCATGTGATGGCGAAGCTCGACTGAGCGCGTGACCGACACCGCGACGCCCCCGCTGCTCGACCGCGCCGCGGCGCCAGACGCTGCGGCGTCTCCGGACGTCCGGCTCGCGAATGTGACGAAGCGGTTCGACGACGTGGTCGCCGTCGACGACCTCTCGCTCGAGATCGAGCACGGGAGCTTCTTCGCGCTGCTCGGGCCGTCCGGCTGCGGCAAGACGACGACCCTGCGGATCATCGGAGGCTTCGAGGAGCCGACCTCCGGGACGGTTTACCTGGGCGACCGGGAGGTCACCTGGCTCCCGCCCTACAAGCGCGACGTCAACACCGTCTTCCAGAGCTACGCGCTGTTCCCGCACCTGTCCGTGTTCGAGAACGTCGCCTTCGGCCTGCGGCGCAGGCGGGTCGACCGCAGACAGGTGCGCGGACGCGTGCTGGACATCCTCGGCATCGTCGGGCTGTCGGGTTTGGAGGGCCGGAAGCCGCGCCAGCTCTCAGGCGGTCAGCAGCAGCGAGTCGCGCTTGCGCGTGCGCTCGTCAACCGGCCCCGCGTTCTGCTGCTGGACGAACCGCTCGGCGCCCTCGACCTCAAGCTCCGGAAGCAGATGCAGCTCGAGCTGAAGATGATCCAGCACGACGTCGCCGTCACGTTCGTCCACGTCACGCACGACCAGGAGGAAGCGATGACGATGGCCGACAAGATCGCGGTGATGAACTCCGGTCGGATCGAGCAGCTGGGCTCGCCGAACGAGCTCTACGAGCGGCCGAAGACGGCGTTCGTGGCCGGCTTCCTCGGCATCTCGAACCTGCTCCGCGGTGACGTCATCGGCGAAGGAAACGTCCGGGTCGAGGGCGCGGAGATCCGCGTCGATCCGGCCGCCTTGGCCGGCAAGACCGGCACGGTCGCGGTTGGCATCCGCCCCGAAAAGATTCGATTCGCCGACGACGGCGCGAACCGTCTTCACGGGACGGTCGCCGAACGGGCGTACATCGGCGTCGCGACCCAGTACCTGGTCGACACTCCGGCGGGTCGGATCGTCGCGTACGTTCAGAATGCGGACGTGGACGCCTCTGCGGTCGCGCCCGGCGATGCCGCGACGCTCAGCTGGAGTCCCGAAGCCACCTTCGTGGTGGCTGTCCCCGACGAGGAGGAAGACGAGCAATGAGCGAGAGAATCACGCGGGTGGAACTCCTCCGACGCGGCGCGCTCGCAGGCGGCGTGCTGACGATCCCGGGCATCCTCGCCGCCTGCGGCGGGGGCGGGGGCGGCGGCGGGAGCGGCGAGACGAAGGACGTCCTCAACTTTGCCAACTGGCCGTACTACATCGACACTTCGCAGACGCTCAAAGCCGCCGGCGTTGATAAGCCGACGACGTTGCAGCAGTTCACGAAGAAGACCGGGATCAAGGTC
>Ga0126312_10001068_pt1 | contig 17589 bp, 22 predicted proteins | sample Plot104A_FD_92537 | JGI IMG/M metagenome (GOLD analysis project Ga0126312, IMG submission 92537) | Serpentine soil microbial communities from UC McLaughlin Reserve, CA, USA - Plot104A | ecosystem: Environmental > Terrestrial > Soil > Grasslands | place: USA: UC McLaughlin Reserve, Lake County... | reverse complement strand
CGCGTATCGGTGGCGCGCACCACGAACGAGAACGTCCCACGGGTCGTTGGGGTGCCGGTGATCCGGCCCGGACTCGCCGTGAGTTGCAACCCGGGCGGGAGCCGGCCGGACGGTAGCGTCCACATGTAGCCAGGAACCCCGCCGTCCGCGAAGAGGTTGCCGCAGCAGTAGAACTGGCCGACCGTGCCCGGCGTGAGCGCGTCGCTCTGGTTCGTGATCACCACAGGCCGCGGCAGGTTGATCCTTATGGAGAAAGATTCCGTGTCGCGGGCTCCGGTCTGGTCCTGTACCTGGATAGTTAAAGTGAACAGTCCTTCGGTCGTGGGCGTGCCTGTGATGCCGCCCGAGCTGACACCCTGGGTGAACAGTCTCAGCCCCGGTGGAATCTGCCCGGAGACGACGCTGAACTGGACGGGCTTCTCGGACGTGCGACAACCCGTCGTGGAGAAGAACCACGTGTTGAGCGTCCCGACGTTGCCGTCAGGGAAGGCCGTGGGGACGATAGTGCAGGTGGTAGTGGTCGTCGGCGGGGGCGGAGAGCTCTGCATGCAGCCGGACAACCTCGCCACGGTGGGGCTGGCCGATCCGTCGTTGACGTCGACGGTGCAGTCGGCGGGTGCCGTGAAGCCGCTCCTCTCGATCCTGAAGCGGCCGGATGCATCGCTCGTGCCCATGGCGACACCGTCGACCGTGATGGTGCGGTTGGCGCTGGCCCGGCCTTCGATCCGCAACTGTGTCCCGCTGATCTCGGCGCGCGAGATGCTGACCGCGGCTTGTGCCCGGTCGGGCGTCGAGTTCACGACTACGAAGATACCCGCCGCAAACAATGCTAACGCCACCGCCAACCAGGAGTAAGACCTCACGTATTTCACAGAGCCATACACAGCTTTCTTCCTCCTGGACCGTTTTCGAGGACCATCGTGGTCGTCGAGGACGGACCCCAGGGGTCTCTACTGTGCGGGCTATTACGCACCAGGCACGACTTCGGTTCGAGGACGCCGCAAGATTTCTGTTCGGGCGTGCCTCCGCTGCTCTTCCCGATGCAAGCGTACTGGCAGGACCGGGTCAAACATGGACTGCTAGACTAGGATCGAATGCAAGTCTATGTTTTCGGCAACGCCTTCCTCATTGACGTTCGCCAAATGATACGGAAGCCCGCACGGCGACTCGATCAGCCCCACTCCCAAACCAGCCCGTGGTGGTTCTCGAACGGGTTTCTCATCGACGAGTCGGATGATTCGCAAGATATCGATGGCATCGTCGACACACTACGGTACTTCGATCGCCTGTGCCAGGTTGTTGTTATAGATATTGTTCGAAGGAAGAGCCGAAAGAACGTACTCCGTATCAGCCTTCGTCCGAGGATGAAGATGGCGGTCTAAGTTGATTCGGGCGAGCGCCCCTACAAGATAATCTTCTCCTGTATCAGAGAACCGGTATCCTACAGCATGTAAGTGCGGGATCTGCAGTACGTGCAGATAGTCCTTGTATTCTGATGTACGAATTCGTCTATCGTCTGAGTAGACTACCTCGCCTTCGAGAAAATCAAGCCGCGCATCGTTACGGAGACACACGTAGTCCGAGTTTCGCACGAGGCTCGCATTCCATTCAGAGAACGTCTCTCTTCCTCGTGTCAAGTCACAAGCGTTCCGCATAAGCGTTTTGCAAAGACTCCCTAGCAAGATGGCCCATGCTGCTCAGGCCGGACGGCGCTTTTACAGTACAGTCACCTAACGGAAGAAATCACGACCGCTCGAAAGGAGTGCGGCGGTGGCGAACAAACGGTGGAGCGAACTCAGTATGAGCCAGCGAAGGGCTATCGTGCTAGCTGGAGCGGTCCAGGTGGCGTTGCTGATCACCTCTCTTGTGGACATTCGGCGGCGGCCGCAAGCAGAGATCAGGGGCAACAAGCGGCTGTGGACGGCGGCGGTCTTCGTCAACTTCATCGGCCCCGTCTCGTACTTCCTGTTCGGCCGGAGACGATAAGGTACTCTTAAGAGCCGCGAGGCGGTCGGTTATTGTGCGCCCGGATACAAACGAGTGATAAAGGGGGCTCGTACATATGAACTGCAGACAGAGACTCGAGGACTACCTCCGTGAGAACGCAATACCCTACCAGAGTCAGCACCACGCTATGGCCATTACCGCCCAGGAGGTGGCTGCAACAGAACACGTTCCAGGCAAGATGTTCGCCAAGACGGTGATGGTCACGGCAGACACAGAGGAGGCGATCATGCTAGTTCTGCCGGCTCCCTACCACGTCAACCTCGAGAAAGCCGCCGGGGCTTTGGGTACAAGGAGGGTGCTTCTCGCCGAGGAGGAACGCTTTGCGGACGTCTTCCCCGACTGTGAGGTTGGGGCGATGCCGCCGTTTGGAAACCTCTACGATGTCCCCGTGTATGTGGACAAGACCTTAGCTGAGGATAAGACAATCGTTTTCAGGGCTGGTACCCACACCGACACCATGAGCGTTAGCTATGCCGACTTCGAACGGCTGGTCGAACCCACCCTCGCCGAGTTCGCCGACGCCCCGAGCGGATAGACCGACGTTCAATATCGGCCGCTACCGTCCCCAGGTAAGACCGTTACAGGCATTGTTAGCGAGCTTGATACTACTAGTGATCAGGAGTTCGAGGATGAAAACATCGGCTAGAGAAGGGCTTTTGGTTGATGGAACTGGTGCTCCCCTTGCTGAGGAGGACTCGGGTAGTGTCGACTTGCTCGATGGTACGAGCGTCGCCTACCATGCCATAGCACCGGACAACGCTGCGGCCCTCCAACGCTTCCACCACCGCCTGAGCGACCGTTCGATCTACCTGCGTTTCTTCGCCGCCAAGCCGGAGCTCAGCGACAGAGAAGCAGGCTACTTCACGGACGTCGATAGGATAAACCGCTTTGCTCTGGTCGCGCTCGATCCCGAGCGCCCCCAAGAGATTATCGCTGTAGTGAGCTTCGATCGGGAGGGGACGACCGAGCGGGCAGAGTACGCGGCGGAGGTGGAGGACAGGTGGCAGGGGAGGGGGCTTGGTCTGGCCTTGACCAGACGCCTGATCGAGGCAGCCCTAAAGCGGGATGTCAGGGTCTTCACCGCCGTGGTGTTGCCCGAGAACACGAGGATGCTCCATTTGCTCAGGGACCTTGGGCTTCCCGAAAGGTTGCGCTACGAGGATGGCGTCGAGCACGTCGAGATAGACCTCTCGCCCCCGCAAGATACTTCCGATCGTACGGCAGGGGACAGCGGCCCCTAGGGCTGAGGGCCTAACCTCCGGAGTGCACAAGAGTATGGGTGGAGATCCCAACACCCCGCAGGGTACGATCCTGGATCCCGAGGAGCGCCTCGATCTCCCGCTCGGCCACCTCGGGAGCAGGCGGGAGGGGCTCTCCGAGCGGGGGGCCGCCTTGAGAAGCACGGCCCGAACGAGATCCGGCGCCGCCAGGGCGCCAGCCGCCTCAGGGAGTTCGCGCGCCAGTTCCCCACCCGCTGGCGCTCCTTCTCCGGGTAGCCCTGGCTTTCGTCGGCAGGACGGTTGCCATCGGGCTAAGAAGTAGAGGCAGGGAGGCTTTACACTTCGGTTTATGAGCGAGCGCACTGAGCTTGAGGTCCCCCTGGCTCTGATGGTCCAGACGCCCGACGAGCCTGGGGCGTTGCACGCGCTGACCGGGGTGCTCCTCGATCACGAGGCGAACATCACCCATGTGGATATCGCCGAGCGGCGCGAGGGGCTCTCGACGGTCTACTTCGAGCTCGAGGACGTGGCCAACGATACCGTGGACGTGCTCGTCGGCGATCTGGAGGCGCTGCCCATCGTGACGGTGGTCGAGCGGGCGCCCTCGTTTCAGAAGGTGTACGGAAAGCGGATCATCGTCGTCGGCGGTGGGGCGCAGGTGGGCCAGGTGGTGGTTGGCGCGGTCGCGGAGGCCGACAGGCACAACATCCGTGGGGAGAAAATCTCGGTCGACACCATCCCCCTGGTCGGCGAGGAAGAACTGGCCGCGGCGACGCGGGCCGTAGCACGCCTGCCGCGGGCGGTGGCACTGGTCCTTGCTGGAGCTTTGATGGGCGGAGAGGTCGCCCGTGCGGTCTATGAGATCCGGGAGAAGGGTATCATCGTGCTCTCGCTCAACATGCCTGGTAGTGTCCCGGAAGCGGCCGATCTCGTAGTAAGCGACCCTGTGCAATGCGGGGTGATGGCCGTAATGGCGGTCTCTGATTCGGCCAGCTTCGACATCGCTCGTCAACGGGGTCGGCGCTACTAGCTTCCAGCGACCAAGTGCGGCGAATATCGTGGACCACAGACTTCTATGAAGTCGTCATCGTAGGGTGCGGTACAATCACTCTCGAGCGACGATGCTACCGTCATTCGTATATCTATCGACCGGCCAAACTGCACTGTTCCGATGATGGCGATACCCCCGGTGCTAGGTGTGATCTTGATCCTCGTTGGGATCGCACTCTTCATCGTAGACCTGAGCGTTACCAACCATGGCCTGCTCACGGCGGGGGGCATCGTGGCGCTACTTGCCGGGGGCCTGGCGCTCTTCGGAGCGGGCGTGCCGTACTCGGGGTTGCTACTCGGCGTCCTCGTGGTCATCGCGATAATTATAGGGGGTGTGCTCCTCGGGATCGTGGGTTCTTTGCGGGCCCTGGGGCGGAGACCGGCTCTTACGGGCAAAGAGGGGATGATCGGCGAGGTGGGCACCGTAAGAAGGCCCGTGGGGGTGAACTCCGAGGGGTGGGTGTTCGTGCACGGCGAGCGATGGCGGGCCGTGCTGGCGTTCGCCCCGGAAGAGTCCGGCTCGCGAGATAGTGGGCCCGTGATAGAAGTGGGGCGCAAGGTGAGGGTGGTGGGTTTTGGCGAGGAAGGGATAATGCACGTGGTACCCATCGCATTGCCCAATCGCGCCCAGGATGGAGAATTGTGAATGGTGAATTTGGAATTGGGGGAAGGTATGGCGCAGGCGGAAAATTCTCAATTCCTAATTCCTCCGGCACGCCGTACCTCTTGATCGACGGCCCGACGATGGAGAGAAATATACGGAAGATGGCCGATGTGGCCAGGGAGAACGGGGTTGCGTTGAGACCCCACGTGAAGACGCATAAGATACCGGGCATAGCCAGAGAGCAGTTGAAGGCCGGAGCTGCTGGCATCACGGTGGCCAAGATCTCCGAGGCCGAGGTCATGGCGGAGAGTGGTATCGAGGATATCTTTATCGCCTATCCTCTGGTGACGGAAGAAAAGATCCGGCAGGCGGTCCGGCTTAGCGAGAGGGTGAAGCTCGTCGTCGGGGTAGACAGCCTCGAAGGGACCAAGAGGCTTTCTGCGATGGTAGGGGACCGGACTCTGGACGTCAGGCTCGAGGTGGACACGGGCCTTAGGCGTACCGGGGTTCCTGTTCATAGAGCCGTCGGGCTGGCGGGTGAGATCCAGGCAATGGGCAACCTGGACCTCACGGGGATCTACACCTATCGCGGCGCCGTTCTGGGTGGCTCGAAGACGCTAGAGCTCGAGAAGGCTGGTCTCGAAGAGGGACGACTCATGGTCTCTCTGGCGGAACAGATGAGGGAGCGGGGCATAGCGGTGGAGGATGTCAACGTGGGCTCTACTCCGACGGCGGAGCATGTGGCGAAGGTAGAGGGGGTGACGGAGATCAGGCCAGGGACGTATGTATTCTACGATAGGATGCAGGCCCGACTCGGCGCCTGCTCGCTCGAAGAATGCGCGGCCGTCGTGGTGTGCACGGTGGTGAGTCGGCCCACCAGGGACCTGGCCGTCATCGACGGCGGGAGCAAGACCTTCGCCACCGATGTAGCCCCAGGTGCGGAGCCCCTGAACCTGGAGGGTTTCGGGCACGTTGTCGGATATCCGGGCGCCGTGCTGGAGAGGCTCACGGAGGAGCACGGGATGCTCTCTGTAGACGAAGAGTGCGACCTGGAGGTGGGCGACACGTTGCAGGTCATCCCCAATCACATCTGCAGTACGGTGAATCTGCATGATGAGGTATACCTGGTCGGCGAGGGTGGCATCGTGGAGGAGATGCGGGTAGCCGCCCGCGGTAAGGTCCGGTAGGGGACGGTGGTGTTGGATCTCGTGCTCGAGAAGGGGCGTCTCGTGGACGGGACGGGGAACCCCTGGTTCTTCGGAGACGTCGGGATCAAAGACGGCAAGATAGTGGAAGTCGGAAGGGTGGGCCGGAGAGGGCTGGAGACCATCGACGCCGGCGGCCGGGTCGTCTCACCCGGGTTTATCGACGGACACTGTCACTCTGACCTCATGGTGTTGGACGACCCTGGCAGTGAGATCAAACTCCAGCAAGGCGTCACTACGGAGGTGGTCGGGAACTGCGGGATGACGCCTGCTCCCTTCGCACCGCGGAACCTGGATCTGCTCCGCACCTACGTGGAGCCGGTCCTCGGTAACACAAAACAAGAGTGGCGCTGGGAGAGCGTCGAGCAATACTTCGACGCCCTTATGGAGGCAGGATCTTCCGAGAACGTCGCTACCTACGTCGGGCACGGGACGCTGAGGATAGCTGTGATGGGCTTCGAGAATCGGCCGGCCTCGGGCGAGGAGCTGAACCGCATGAAAGGTTTGCTCGAGGAGGCGCTTCAGGCCGGGGCGATAGGCCTGTCCCTTGGTCTGATGTACGCGCCGGGCAGCTACACTCCGAGGGAAGAGCTCGCGGAACTTTGTTCGTTGCTCTCGCGCTACGGAGGGCTGCTCGCGACCCACATCAGGGGGGAGGGGAACAGCCTGATCCCCTCCATAGAAGAGGTCATCTGGATCGCCGAGAGGTCCGGGGTCCCGCTCCAGATCAGCCACCTCAAGGCGGCGGGAGGGGGTAACTGGGGGAGCGTAACCAGGGCCATGGAACTGATCGAGGAGGCGAGGTCCAGAGGACTCGACGTCACCTGCGATGTCTACCCTTACACCGCAGGATCCACTTCCTTGAATACACTACTCCCACCCTGGGCTCTGGAAGGCGGAGTCTCCCAGAGCCTGGAGAGACTCGGAGATCCGGCCTCTCGGCGGAGGATCAAAGCCGAGTTAAGACAGGAGCGAGAAGACTGGGACAATCTGGTAGCCTCCACGGGATGGGACAGCGTGTACATCTCCTCTCTGAGCAAAGACCAGGACTCAAACCTGGCAGGCAAGAACATCTTGGAGGCGAGCGAGTCGAGGGGTGTAGACCCTGAGGATTGCATGATGGACCTGCTCCTCGAGCAGGAGGGAAAGGTCTCCATCGTATTCTTCCACATGGCCGGCTCCGACGTGGAGCAGGTGATCGGGTGGGAAAGTTCTCTCATCGCCTCGGACAGCCTTCATGACCAGGCCGAGAAGCCTCATCCTCGCCTCTACGGCACCTTCCCGCACGTCCTCGCCAGGTACGTGAGAGAGAAGAAGTTGCTCACCCTCGAGGAGGCGGTCAGGAAGATGACTTCTTTCCCCGCCAGGAGGTTCAAGCTGGGTAAGCGGGGACTCATCGCGCCGGGATACGTTGCGGATCTGGTCGTATTCGACCCGGAGAAGATCGTGGACAAGGCCACTTACGAAGATCCCAAACACTTCCCCGAGGGGATCTCGCACGTCCTGGTCAACGGCGCGAAGGCCGTAGAGTACGGCATACTTCTGGAGACCGCTGAAGGCAGCGTGATAGGAAGGGAGCAACAATGAGACAGACCGTCATGGCAGAGAATGGGCCGCCTCCCGCCGGACCGTACTCCCACGCCGTGGTCGCCGGCGGATTCGTGTTCATCTCGGGGCAGGGTCCTGTGAACCCGGAGACGGGCACCATGCCTGATGCCTTCACGGACCAGGTACGCCAGACCTTCGAGAACGTGAGAACGATCCTAGAGGCTGCTGGCTCGAGCCTCGGCGACGTCGTAAAGGTAAACGCTTACGTAACCGACCTCACGCGGTTCGCCGAGTTCAACGAAGTGTACAAAGAGTTCTTCGATCACGACCCCCCGGCAAGGACGACCATCGCCGCTGCCCTCCTCGGCATGCTCGTAGAGGTGGACTGCATAGCGGTGGTCGAATAGCTCGGTAGTTAGCACCACAGACAAGTCCTGATACCTGTGGCCTGAGATCAGGTGAGAGCCTGATGAATCCAGTCCAGCGCTTCCAACCGGCAGAAGCCGTAATGGTAGAAATCGACACGTCCTAGCCCACGTTCGCGCGCCAGGGCGACCTTCTCGGCAAGGTTCTCAGGCGACCTGCAGTCTGGCGGCATCGGACGGAGCACGATACCGAGCCGCGAGGTGTCGGGGACCAGGGCTTTGTAAGCGCCGAGGTCGAACTCTAGCCGACAGGGGTCGGCGGCGTATCCGGTCGCGGCGACGGTGTCGCACACACCGGCCAGCTCTGCGTGGTCGATGCCCATCTGCCACGCGATGGCGGGCGCGGCCTCGCCTTCGGGGTGCCCGGTTGCGAAACCCTTCTCCGCCCCGCAGAGATCCAGGAACGTGAAGCCCGTGCCCCCGCCGGAGGCCGCCGTCGCCACCTCGTCTACGAGCGAAGTCACCGTCTCGGTTCTGGTGTCGAGATACCCTAACATTTGCTCGCCACCGAAGGGTTCGAGATCCTCGCGTGTCAGCCCTTCAGGCTCCTCGCTACCCCCGTCGTCCACAAAGCGACGTTCCAGTTCAGCGCGTACCGATCTATGAACCAGTGCGGCGTCGACTCCTTTGCGGCGGGCCGCCTCGAAGCAGTGGCTGCAGAAGCACAGACCCAGCAGGTAGACACCGACAGCGCCGAGTTCCTCGAAATAGCGTTCGTGATGATAGCCGTGCCCGAGGCCGTGGAAGTGGAGTGACTCTGAGAAGATGGTCGAGACCTCGTAGCGGGCGATGTCCGAGGCGAGGGTGCGTACGTAGATCCGCACGTCGGGGTTCGAGGGGCACAGGTCGGTCAGGTAGCGATCTCCGAAAGCGTTCTGCGTGGCACACTCGGGGCTCGAGAAGGCCAATCGATCGTTGTGCAGGAATACGGCCCAAGCGTTTACACGCATTCCCCGCTCGCCGGCAGCCTTGCACAGTTCACCGAGAGGATCCCCAGAGCGGGCGAGCTCGCTGACGCGAGGCTGCAGACCCTCATAGCGGGCAACGTCGGGCGGGAAGAAGACGGCGCCACCTTCCAGATAGCGCACTTTACGGACGGGATTGTGGGGAAAGATGTCCCTGGCGTCGTGGTAGGCGACGGCCATCGTCAGGCCGTCGACTCCTGCTCTGTCCTGGACGTTATCCAGCACCGTGCCGACGCCCTCGTCGCGAAGGTCGGTGGCGAAGGCGAGCAGCGACGTCTCCATAGGTGCACCACACTACATATCTGGGGGCCTGCGATCAAGGCGCCTCGTTACGACGGCTCCTTATCTTGACCTCTGACTATCTCTTCCATCATCTGCATGTTGCCGGCGGTGAGTCCTCCGTCGACGGGAAGCACGGCGCCTGTGATCCAGGCCGCCTCCTCCGAGGCCAGGAACAGGGCGGCCCCAACTACGTCCTCAGGCTCACCGACGCGGCCCAGCGGATACCATCTGGCCACGCGCTCGAAGACATCCTGGTCCCTCGCTACTCGTTGCTCCCAGGCCGGTGTTCGCAAGCTGCCGGGCGCTATAGCGTTCACGCGGATCCCGGAAGGCCCGTAGCGAACGGCGAGGCTCCTCGTCAGGCTCAGGAGACCGGCTTTGGCCGCGCTGTAGGCTTCGTTACCGTAGTAACCCAGGGCGTTCACCGAGCTGATGTTGAGAATGACTCCGGACCCGCTCTCGACCATGTCCGCGAGCACGGTCTGCGAACACAGAAACGGGCCCTTCAGCGTGACGGCGACGTCCTCGTCCCAGGCCTCCTCTCCGAGGCTGAGAAAGTCGGCGTCGGTAGCGTTCGCCGCGTTGTTGACCAGTACATACACCGGTCCGAACGCTTCGCGGGTCGACTCGACCATGGCTCTCACGTCAGACGCGTCGGTTACGTCCGTTGTCTGGGCCAGAGCCCTGCCCCCCGCGTCGGAGATCTCATCAGCGACCGCGTTCGCGCTCTCTCCCGCCAGGTCGGCGACAACGACCGCGGCGCCTTCCGCGGCGAAACGGCGCGCTAGGACCCGACCCAGTCCCGAACCGCCCCCCGTCACGATGGTAACCCTATCCTCGAACCGCATCTCAACCTCCCGAGCCCTGCCGCTGGCATCAATATAGACTAAAGGATCGTCACTCGATCCCACAGAGTCCCAGAGGCCTTTCAACCTGAGTTGCCGCTAACAGACATATCCGCTCTCCCCATCCTTCTGATACCCTGCGGGTACTGGAGACCACTAGGGGAGGCGAATATGGAAGGGGAGCGAGTTACCGGCTCATGGGTCGGCCAACGGGTGCGGATTATCACCACGGTCACGTCTGATAGGACCGCGCAAGAGGAGGCTACTCTCCTCAATCTGGATCAGATCGGGATCACTATCCGCCGCGAGGAGCTGGTCGGAGGTGGTGAGGAAGTCGTATTCCATCCCTGGGCGCACGTCTACCAACTCGGACCGCTGGCGGGGTAATCTGGTGCCGCGGAGATTGTGCGAGACGTAGGTAGGACGGGGTGCAAGACGAACAGCTCAGAGTAGATGCCAAGCAGTTGCTCCGGGTGGCCTACGAACGGCAGGTGGCGCCCCAACGCTCACGGCTGGTCGGCGACTCCTGCCTGCTGCATCGTCTCCCGCAGGTCATCGGCGCCGGGCGTTCTCCTTCCCTCTAACCCGCTTCCCCAGGGCGGGCCGTCCTTCCACCACAGCCATAATGCCACTCGCTGGAGCGCATACCCTGTGTATGCCCGCCAAGGGGTCTTGGGAGAATGTCTGGACGATACTGGCAACAGCTTCGGTGATGAGATCTTCTGGCGGAAGAAGCGGAGACGGGTTCGTCGAAGTGCAATCCTTCTTCACTTGGCGTATAAAGGGTACGTGAGGTCACGTGAGCCGGAAGGAACACGAAACGATGTACGGTGAGAACGCGCCACCTTCCTGGGCGAGGTTGCCCGGTGCGCGTTGCCGGGCGGTCGAGCACCTGACGAAGCTGGACGGGCTCAAGGAGTTCGAACTCTTCGAAGGGCTGGAAGAGGGGTTCTTCCAGGCGCTCGCGATAGCGGCCGAGGTGCTCGAGCTCGGCGCAGGTACCGCGTTGTACAGGGAGGGCGAGCCCTCGGGGGCCGTGTACTTCGTTGGTGAGGGGCGCGTGAAACTCTACCGTTCTTCCGGCGGCCCGAAGGCGCGGGATCAGATCCTGGGCGTGGTCGGCGACGGCTCCGTGCTCGGCCTCGGTGCTGCCATCGAAGGCCGAACCCAGACCCAGGGCGCCACGGCCCTTACCGACTGCGTGCTCTACGCCGTGTTCCGCGACGACCTGTTCGAGATCATGGGCCGCTTCCCCGACGGCGCCGTCAGGCTCTCCAGGGCGCTGGCAGCGAGGACCCGCGAACTGGAGGACCTCGTCGGCGACCTGGTCTTCCGCAGCGCCCCACAGAGGGTGGCGCGGATGCTCCTGAACCTCGCCACAGAGGAGGGCCGCGTCACAAAGAGGGGCGTCGTCTTCGAACCTTCCCTTAGCCGGCAGGAGATGGCCGAGGCGACGGGCATCTCGCGCGAGGCCCTCTCCCGCGCCCTCTCGCGGCTCGCCAAAGAGGGCATCCTCGACCTCGGCAGCAAGACCATAACCATACTCATGCCCGCCGAACTACGCTCCCGTACCTGAGAACGGCTCGCAACAGGCGCTGTTTTTGACCGAGGTCACACGCACGTATGATCCCAATCATGGGCTGTGATGACGCCGGTCAACGACGGGTGTTGAGGATGGGGGCTGCCTGGTATAAAGCCGCTACAAGAGAATAATGAGAGGAGGCCCTTTGACCTATGTGATCACAGAGCCGTGTATCGGCACGAAGGACCAGAGTTGCGTCGAGGTCTGCCCGGTCGACTGTATCTACGATGCCGGCGACCACTTCATGATCAACCCGGAAGAGTGCATCGATTGCGGCGCCTGCGAACCCGAGTGCCCGGTCGAGGCCATCTACCCCGAGGACGAAGTCCCCGAGGACATGGAGAGCTACACCACCAAGGCCGCCGAGTACTTCGAGTAGAAGGAGCATTTCAGCAGGTCAGCTCGTTGGTTTCGCTCCTTGCCGCATGCGTGATTCGCGGGGGCAGTACTTTTGCACTTCGTATTTGCAGCGGTGTGCACAAGGACTCATACCACGTTCCCAAAGAGCTGACCAGCTGAAGTGCTGACCAGCGCGGCATTGGGAAGGCCTTCCCAATGCCGCTTATACTCTCCCGCATGGGAGAAGAGAGGTGGCGGGCGCTCGGGAGGAAGTACTTGTACCAGAGTCCGTGGTGTGCATTTCGCGTGGACGACGTGGAGCTACCTGGTGGGGCACGGATCGAGTACGGCATCCTGGAGAGCGGCGGGTTCGCCGCCGTGGTACCTGTTACCGGCGGGGGAGACGTGGTGCTCGTGCGCCAGTGGAGGCAGCCCCTGGGTGCCTTCACGCTGGAGTTGCCGAGCGGCGGGATCGATGCGGGCGAGAAGCCCGGGCAGGCGGCCCGTAGGGAGCTCTTCGAGGAGACGGGCTACAGGGCCGAGGGTTTGGAGCACCTGGTCTCCGTGCACACCAGCACCGGACGGAGCACGGAGGTCTGCCACCTTTTCAGATGTACGGCGGTGAGGGACGAGCGTGGTCCGCAGCCCGAGCCCACAGAGTCTATAAGCGTGGTGGAATTACCGCTCGGTGAGGCTCTGCGCATGGTGTCTGACGGAGGGATCACCGACGCTGGTACGGTGCTCGGGTTGCTCTTGTGTGCCGGTGGCAGCACCACCGGCGGTGGGTTACACTGAGAGAGTCATAAAGACCGGGGAGCCGATCGGCTGAGAGGGCACCGAGGTGCCGACCCGCTGAACCTGATCCGGGTAATGCCGGCGCAGGGAGATATTGGAGTCTCTTATCGGCGCATCCCCGTAGACTGGAAGGAGGGTGCGCTTTTGAACGCCTTCAGAGACACCAGGGTACTGACCGAGGCGGCGCTCGCCGTCGCCCTTGCTTTTGTTCTCGGATTCGTCGTGCTCTTCAAGATGCCGTTCGGCGGTTCTGTCTCCCTGGAGATGATCCCCCTGATACTCCTCGCCCTCAGGCAGGGCTGGAAGGTGGGTATCGTCGCGGGAGCGGCTTACGGTCTGCTGGACCTCGCCATCGATCCTTATGTGGTACATCCCGTACAGCTCCTCCTGGACTACCCTCTGGCCTTCGGCGTCCTGGGGCTCGCAGGACTCTTCAAGCCCACGGTGCAAGGTGCTGTCACGGGCGCCACGGTGGCCGTTCTGGCGCGCTTCGTATGCCACTTTCTCTCGGGTGTGATCTTCTTCGCCTCCTATGCGCCGGAGGGGATGAACCCTCTCTTCTACTCGGCGGCGTACAACGCGGCGTACCTGGCCCCGAGCCTGGGTATCGTCATCGTGGTTACGGTGGTGTTGCTGAAGGCGCTCGAAGGGGCGCAGCCTTCGCCGAGGCAATTGCACTACCGGCGCTCCAAGACCTCGTAGCTTGCGGGCCGCGATCTTCCTGCACGGCTCCCCTGACTCGCCGGGCCTGATCAGGCACGTCGCCGGACGCGCGGACCTGGTAGTGGCCGCCGACGGTGGGGCCCGTTATGCGCTGAAGGCCGGGGTCATGCCTGATCTCGTCGTCGGGGACATGGACTCGTTGGGAGAAGACTTCGCTCGAAAGATCGAGAGACGCGGGGCCACCCTGGAGCGCCATCCGGTGAGGAAAGACAAGATGGACGGCCATCTTGCGGTACTGGCCGCCAGGGAGCGGGGGGCGACCGCGGCCGACCTCCTCTGTGCCGCAGGGGGGAGGCTAGGAGCCCTCTTCGCCACTCCGCACATCTTGCTCGCCGCAGAGCGTATCGGCCTGCGTTCCACGGTCGTGGCCGACCGGGGGCGGATGTTCGTGATCGAAGCCGGAACCAAGACGGTGCATGGAACGCCGCAGGACAGCATCTCGATCTTCCCCCTCTCAGGTCCTGCCGCCGGCGTCACCCTCGAAGGCATGGAATATCCGCTGGAGAACGCCAGCCTGCAGCCCGGAGATACCCTCGGGTTTCACAACGAGTTGATCGGCACGGAGGCCAGGGTGAGCGTGGGGGAAGGCGCGCTCTTGGTGGTGCAAGAGACCGAATCCGCTTGAAGGGAACTGCGTTCGGACTCTGCAGGCACTAATAAGGAGATCCTCTCTTACGTCATTCCCGCGGGGCTTATCCCCGCGAAAGCGGGAATCCACTACTACGAGCAGCAGGCTTGTGGGCGATGGCGGGCTTCGTCGTGCCACTGGCATTCACCCGGATTTGGCATGAGATCGAAAATCCCGTGACAGGGTATACAGACCCCCACGTGCTCACGTCTTAAGATAAGACGTCGCTCATGTTTGCGGTATTTCGACCCGAGACGGTCCTTGGCAAGATAGAGCACCGACCATACCCCGTTCCGTCCGGTCCCTGGGTACTCGGGATGAGCTGGCGGGATCTGCTCTTCATGCACTGGCCCGTCCAATCGGACGCGCTAAGGTCTCTCGTGCCGCCTGCCCTGAGCCTCGACACCTTCGAAGGCAGCGCCTGGCTCGGTGTGGTGCCCTTCGATATGACCGGCGTAAGACCCCACTTCCTGCCCGCCTTCCCCGGCCTCTCGCACTTCCCCGAGATAAACCTGCGCACCTACGTGACGGTGGAAGGCAAGCCAGGCATCTGGTTCTTCTCCCTCGATGCCCACAGCCGCATAGCCGTCCGCCTCGCCCGCGCCACATTCCGGCTGCCTTACTTCGACGCCGAGATGTACTGCCACGCCTCGGGCGACGAGGTAGATTATCGGAGTTCCAGGACCCACAGGGGCGCATCACGGGCGGAGTTCGCGGCCCGATATAGTCCTGTGGGAGACCCCTTCGAGAGCGACCCGGGTAGCATCGAGAACTTTCTGACCGAGCGCTACTGCCTCTACAGCGCGGACAGGAGGGGCCACGTCTTCCGCGGCGAGGTCCACCACCATCTCTGGCCCCTCCAGCCCGCCGAAGCCGAGGTCAGCACGCTCGCGATGACGCAGCAGATAGGCCTGAAGTTGCCCGAGACGCACCCACTCCTTCACTTCTCCAAGCGCCTGGACGCTCTCGCATGGCTACCGCGACGGATAGCATCGTAGACTTGAGCGGTTCGCTAAGCGCCCCTGCGGACCATATACTTGCCGCATGAGCAGACCCGAAATCGTCTCTACGAGCACGCTTTGAAGGCGGATCTCGTCTCCGGCCTCCTGCCTGTCAGGGGGGATGGCCGCATGCTCCTGCTCCAGCGCCCGACGGGTACCTGGGAGCCACCGGCCGGACGTCTCCAGCCAGGAGAGAGCTTCGAGGAGGGGGCCGTCCGCGAGCTCTACGAGGAGACCGGCATCCTGGTCTCTCCCCAGCGCATCATCGCCACCTGGGTCGGCGAGGCGCCGAGCGGAAGACGTCTGGCCTCCGTTACCTACGCAGGACGCGCTGATGAAGGAGAGATCCGCCTCTCCCATGAGCATCTCGACCACAGGTGGGTGACCCTCGGGGAGTGGATGTCGCTGCCCAGCTGGTGGAGCCGCGAGAACATCCGGCGCATAGCCGGGCCCGTAGGGGCGGTTCGCGAACCGCCCGGTCCACGAGAACCGCCCCCACTGTCCAGACCTCGCGAGGACTCGGGCGTGGTCCCTGCCAACCTCGGGGCGGGGGCTGTACTCGTGGATCTCGGAGACGTCGAGCCGCGTGCGCTACTGCTCAGGCGCTGCAAACCGCCCGTCGGACTCTGGGAGAACCCTGGTGGTATGCTCGAAGAAGGAGAGGACTTCGAAGCCTGCGCCCGCCGCGAGCTCTACGAAGAGACCGGCGTACGAGCCAGGATCGCAGACCCCTGGTGGGCCAGGGTCGAGCCCTGGCACTCTCCTGACGACCCCGAGCTGTACGCCGGCGTAGGCTTCCTGGCAAAGCATACTGGAGGAGAGGTAGCCCCGGAGCCCGCGGCCCACGACGCCTCTCGATGGGTCACGGAAACTGGATGGCGCTCGCTGCGTACGTGGTATACGAAAAGGGAGTCGGACGTACTCTGGAGAGCCATCAGGGAGATGCCACGATAGAGGAGAAGGATAACAGGCAAAGAGCGGACGGGGAGTCTCACCCTTCGAAGAAGACGGCCCTGACGCGGCTGCTTGGAATAGTGCTGCTCGTGGCCGCTGTCCTGTTCTGGGTGGCGGCTCTCGGTCGTGAGGTATTCGGGCGCTACAGCAGGTGCCCGGATCCCCGCGCCTGGCTGGGCAACAAGCAGCGTTGAACGAATTCGAGGTCATAGGCAGGATCTCGGCCCTCCTGCCCCCGGCGCCCCCCGAGGTGCTCGTGTCCCTCGGAGACGACTGCGCCGTTCTGGAGATCGGGGACAGAATGTGGGTGGCCGCCTCCGACATGCTCGTCTTTGGCCATCACTTCAAAGACTGGGCCACGCCTGAGGACGTGGGCTACAAGGCCGTCGCGGTCAACGCCTCGGACGTGGCCGCGATGGGGGGAACCCCGAGGTTCGTCCTGTCCTCGGGAGGAGCACCGGGTCCGGAGACCGCGCTACAGTGCTTCGAGGGTGTCATCGAGGCCTGCCAGAGGTTCGGTGTCTATCCGCTCGGGGGCGATACGACCCGCGCGGACGCGCTCACGGTCGACGTGGCCATCCTCGGGGAACTCGCCTCACAACCGGTACTGCGCTCCGGGGCAAGACCCGGCGACCTCCTGGCGGTCACAGGCGAGCTCGGCGCCGCGGCGGCCGGGTTGCTGGCTCTGGAGCAGGGCAAGACCAACCCGGAGCGTCTCGTCCGCAGGTGCCTGCAGCCGGAACCGAGGCTCGAAGCCGGACGTGTCGCCGCCAGCCTCGGCGCGAACGCCATGATAGACCTCTCCGACGGCCTGGCCTCGGACCTACGCCACGTGTGCGACCAGAGCGGGGTGGGATGCATCGTGGACCTGGATCTCCTGCCCGTCAATGACGACACCAGAGAGCTCGCAAGATCTCTCGGACGCGACCCCGAGGTACTTGCGGCCACAGGAGGCGAGGATTACGAGCTCCTGGTCTGTGCCCCACGTACCGTACTCGACGCGTTGGCACAAAACGTCGAAGTTCCCCTCACGGTGATCGGGGAGATTACCGAAGGCGATGTCGTCTTCAGGCATGGAGGCGAGCCGGTCGACGGATTGTCCGGCTGGAACCACTTCAGCTGAGGGCAGTTCGCTTCGCGTACCGCGGCTTCAGGCAACAGGTTTCAGGATTTCTCTGGGAGCAGAGCTGGAGACCAGAGAGCGATGTATACCATCTCGATGGTTTGTGGCTCCGAAGAGAATTCTGAATCCTTTCCTCGACTTCAGGGTAAGGATAGTCACAACGATCTAGAGAAAGGAGAGCGATGCCCTACAAGCAAATCACTCAGCTTCCGGATAACGTGAAGAACAACCTCCCCAAGGGAGCCCAGGAGATCTACAAGGAGGCCTTCAACTCCGCAGAGGATCAGTACGGG
>Ga0126312_10001067_pt1 | contig 17615 bp, 22 predicted proteins | sample Plot104A_FD_92537 | JGI IMG/M metagenome (GOLD analysis project Ga0126312, IMG submission 92537) | Serpentine soil microbial communities from UC McLaughlin Reserve, CA, USA - Plot104A | ecosystem: Environmental > Terrestrial > Soil > Grasslands | place: USA: UC McLaughlin Reserve, Lake County... | reverse complement strand
TCGACCGAGGAGACCACTGGCGCGACGCCGCGATCGGCGGCGGCCCGGCCCACGGCCTCGGCCACGTGCTTGGCGCCCTCGTAGGTCAACGCCGGGACCTCGCGGGTGGAGAAGTCGGCCGCGGCGCCGACGATCGAGATCGCCTCGTCCTCGTCGGGGGTCTCGCCTGACGTGCCGATCGCCCCCACGACCTCGTCGCCCACGCGCAAGGGGATGCCGCCGATGAGGCAGGAGGCGCCGCGGAGCGCCAGCGCGCCGAGGCGTCCGTTCGTCACCTGCTCCTCCATCTCACGGGAGGGGCGGACGAAGATCGCGGCGGTGCGGGCCTTGTCCAAGGCGACCCGCGAGCTCGCGATCTGCGCGTAGGGCGTGCGCTGCAGCTGGATCAGCTCGCCGTGCGGGTCGACGACCGCGATGACCACACGGCTGCCCATCTCGGCCGCTTTGGCGGAGGCGGCGCCGATCACTGCATCGGCGCCGGCATCGTCGACGATCCTGCGGGTGCGGACGTACGCCATCAGGGGGCTCCTCTCGAGTCGGTTTTCACGGCCCAGACCGCGTCGTCCGCCGTGACGTAGAGGACGTCGCGGTCGGGGCCGCCGAAGGTGAAGTTCACGGCGCCGGGCAGCTCGATCTCCCGGACGAGGGCGCCGCTGGGATCAAAGATCTGGAGGCCGGCCAGGGCGGACGCGTATACGCGACCGGAAGAGTCGACCTTCAGCCCGTCGGGGTGGTCCGGTGTTCCGACGGCGAACACGCGCGGCGAGCCCAGGCGCGGGCCGCCGAGCACGTCGAAGGCGAGGATGTGGTGGGGCGCGCCGTTGTCGGAGACGTAGAGCACCGACTCGTCGGGGGAGAAGGCGAGTCCGTTGGGCTTGTCGAACGAGTCGGCGACCACGTCGAGTCGCCCGTAGTCAGGGTCGTAGCGGTAGACGTGGTCGCCGCCCTCCGGCTCGGGGCGGAACCCCTGCAGATGGCCGTAGCTCGGATCGGTGAACCAGATCGTTCCGTCGCTCTTGCGGACGACGTCGTTGGGGGAGTTCAAACGGCGGCCGCCCCAGCTGTCCACCAGCACGTTGGCGCGACCGCTGTGGCGATCGACAAGCATCAGCCGCGCCGGGTCCTGCTCGCAGACGAGCAGGCGGCCGTCCGGCATGAGCGTCATCCCGTTGGCTACACCGGCGTCGGGACGGACGACCGAGGTCTCCCCGGTCTCGAGGTCCAGCCGCTTGAGGTCGACCCGCGGCCGCGGCGTGGTGAAGTAGAGAGCGTGCTCGCCGGGGACGTAGACGGGGCCCTCGTGGGCGTTCGTTTCCGCTACACGGACCGGCTCGTACTTGGTCGCGATGCTCACGGGGCCTGAGTCCCGCGGGCACCCGTGGGCGTTACACCCCGCGCGTCGCGTACCAGGGCGTCATTATTTAACGGATTCGTTAAATACCTCATGCAAGCCGATCAGCTCAGCCTCACCTTCAGATCCCTCGCCGACCCGACGCGCCGCGAGATCCTGACGCGCCTCGCCGAGGGCGAGGCGACCGTGAGCGAGCTGGCGGAACCGTTCGCCGTGAGCCTGCCGGCGATCTCACGCCACCTCAGGGTGCTCGAGGACGCCGGACTGATCGTCCGGACTCGGGACGCCCAGTGGCGGCCGAGCCGGCTGCAAACCGACCCGCTCGACGACGCGGCCGAATGGATCGAAACACGCAAGCGGACGTGGGCCGCCCGGATGAAACGACTCGACGCGCATCTGCGCCAGAAGGGAGAGCCGAATGACTGAGCAGCAGGTTCTGATCACGCACGTCTTCGAAGCGCCGCGCGAGCGGGTCTTCAAGGCGTGGACCGATCCCGACGAGGTGGCCGAGTGGTACGGCCCCGAGCACATGAGCGCGCCGCGCGAGCGGATTCATATCGACCTCCGCGTCGGCGGACGCTGGGAGCTGACGATGGTCTCGGCCGATGGGAGCCGCGAGTTCACGATCGGCTACGAGGTCGTCGAGCTAGTCGAGCCGGAGCTCCTTGTCCTGCGCTCGGATCCGATGCCCGAGGCCGGCATGGACAGGCCGACAGTCGTTCGAGTCGAGCTCCACGACCATGGCGAGAAGACGCGCATGACGCTCACGGACGGGCCGCTCCCACTCGAGGGCCGTGACCAGGCCGAGGCCGGATGGAACGCGGCCGTCGGCAAGCTCGCGGCGTTCGTCGGCGGCCCTCAGCTCAGCAGGTAACCGCCGATGAAGCCGACCATCGTGGCCAGGGCGACGCGCTTCGACACCTCGGCGAAGGTGTGGGGGATGATCGCGATCGACACGACCGCGAGGACCGCGCCGGCCGAGACCGCCTGAGCGGTGCCGATCAGCTTGGGGCTGGCGTCGGCGAGGACGGTCCCGCCGAGCACGGTGGCGAAGGCGAGCGCCAGGCCGATGGCCGTGAGCAGCGTGATCGCGAAGCGCTTGGGCCGGCCGCCCTCCACGATCAGGTGGGCGGAGCCGTAGGACTCCACCACGTTCCCGACAAGCACGCCGACCAGCAGCGCCACGCCGATGCCGCTGCCGGCCACCGTCAGTCCGAGCGCCAACGACTCGGGCACACCGTCGACGAAGATCCCCGCGGCCACCACCTCGCCCTCCTGGGCCTCGTCGGCCATCGGCATCGAGCGCCCGGCGACCATGGCGTGACCCATCCGCCGCATCTGCTTCATGCCCGGGTCGCGCGTGAGCCAGGCGTCGGCGCCGACGTAGGCGAGGGTGCCGGCCGCGAGGCCGAGCGCGGTCAGGCCGGGCCCGGCGCCGCTGTCCGCGGCCGGGACGAGCTGGAGCGCCACGGCGGCCAGCAGCGTGCCCCCGCCGAAGGCGGTGATCGTGGCCGCGATCCGAGAGGGCAGTTCCACGAGCGCGGCCACGACCGCGCCCATCACGAGGCTGGCCGCAACCACCAGCCCCCAGCCGGCGGACGCGCCGAGGTTTGCCATCGCTAGGCGGCCGCGGGGACCTTGGCGCGCAGCTCGAGCAGCGCGTTCAGGAAGACCTCGGAGAAGGTGGGGAAGGGCTGGATCACGTCGTCCATCACGTCGAGCGGGACGCGGCCGCGGATCGCCACTGTGGCCTGCTGGAGCCACTCGCCGGCCTCCGGGCCGAGGGCATAGGCGCCGGTGACGTACTCGCCGTCGGAGACGAGGGTCATGAAGTGCGGCCGGTCGTACTCGCGCATGTAGGTGTAGGTCCGCGGCACCTCCGACAGCGAGACCGTGGCGGTCAGCTCCCCCTCCGCCTCGCCCACCGCGGCGGCCTGCGGATCGGTGAAGACGACCCTGGGAACCGCCGAGTAATCGGCCTCGCGGCGCGCGCCGAGGATGTTCGCGGCCACGACGCGGCCCTGGTACTTGGCCACGTAGGTGAGCGGCCAGATGCCGGTCACGTCGCCGATCGCCCAGACGCCGTCGCCGGCGCTCATTCGCGGATCGACCTCGATACCGCGCTTGCCGGGCTCGATGCCGACGTTCTCGAGGCCGATGTCCTCGACACGCGGCCGTCGTCCGGTGGCGACGAGCAGCCTGTCGCCGCGAAGCTCGTCCCGCTCGGGGAACTCGAGGACGTACTCGCCGTCCTCGAAGCGGACCGCCGACGCGTGCTGGCCGAAGCAGAGCTCGACCCCGTCGGCCCTTAGCGCCTCACCGAGCGCGCTTCCGAGAGGCTCGGGCTCTCGCGGGAGGACTCGATCCGCGCCCTCGACGAGCGCGGCCGAGCCGCCCATGCGAACCACCACCTGGGCCATCTCGACTCCAACGGGGCCGCCTCCGAGGATCAGGAGCCGGCGCGGCACCTCCGTGAGCCCGGTCGCCTCGCGGTTCGTCCAGACGCCGTCGAGCTCCCGCAGGCCGTCGATCGGCGGGATGAACGGGTACGAGCCCGTGGAGACGACGATGTGCTTGGCGGTGTAGGAAGCGCCGCCGACCGATACGCGCCCAGCGGCCTCGATCCGTCCATCGCCGCGGAGGATCTCGATGCCCTTGCCTTCGTACCAGCCGACCTTTCCGGAGTCGTCGTAGCCCGACGTCATGAAGTCGCGCCAGGCGAACGCCGGCTCGGGGCGGACGCCGCCGCTCACCGCTTCCGCGGCGCCCGGAGCGTCGCGGGCCCCCTGGAGCGCCTCGCCGGGCCGGAGCAGCGTCTTGGACGGCATGCACGCCCAGTAATCGCACTCGCCGCCGAGGAGCTCGCGCTCGACGATCGCCACCTTGAGGCCGCCGTCGGCGAGCTGGCCGGCGCAGTGGCCTCCGCCCGGGCCGCTGCCGAGGACGATCACGTCGTAGTCGCTCACGCTCCCTCCCCTCGCGCCTGGTCGATCTCGTAGGCGGCCTTGATCAGGCCGATGTGGCTGAACGCCTGGGGGAAGTTCCCGAGCTGCTCGCGGTTCGCGGTGTCGATCTCCTCCGCGAGGAGGCCGAGGTCGTTGGCGTAGCCCGTGAGCTGCTCGAACAGCTCCTCCGCCCTGGCCACCTCGCCGGCCTGCGCCAGGCCGGCCACGAGCCAGAAGGAGCAGATCGTGAACGTGCCCTCCTCGCCGCTCAGGCCGTCGGCGTTGAGCCCGTCCTCGTTCTTGTAGCGGAGCACGAGTCCGTCCTCTGTCAGCTCGTCGGCGATGGCGTCGATGGTCGACTTCATCCGCTCGTCGGTCGCGGGCAGGAAGCCGAGGGTCGGCATCAGGAGCTGTGCGGCGTCGAGCTCATCGGAGTCGAACGCCTGAGCGTAGGCCTGGCGCTTCTCGCTCCAGCCGCGCTCGAGGATCGCCTCGCGGATCGCGTCCCGCTCGGAGGTCCACTCGTCGGCCTTGGCGTAGTCGCCGAGCTGGTCCGAGAGCTTGACCGCGCGGTCGAGGGCGACCCAGCAGAGCACCTTCGACGAGAGGTGGTGGAGCGGCTCGCCGCGCATCTCCCACATCCCGGAGTCGTTCTCCTTCCAGCGCCGCGCCGCGGTGTCCGCCAGGTCGGCCACGAACTGCTGGATCTCGGGGTGAAGCTCGCCGAGCTTCTCGCGGTAGAGCCACAATGAATTGAGGAGCTCGCCGTAGACGTCGAGCTGGACCTGGTTCCAGGCGCCATTTCCCACTCTCACCGGGGACGAGTCGCGCCACCCGCGCAGGTGTCGAAGCTCGCGCTCCGAGAGGTCGTGCTCGCCGCCGATCCCGTACATGATCTGGAGCGAGCCCTCGCCCGCCCGGCCGCCGGCCGAGCTGGTCATGAACGAGACGAACTCCTCGGCCTCGTCCGTGCAGGCGCCAATGTAGAGCGCCTCGATGGTCAGGCTCGAGTCGCGGATCCAGGAGAAGCGGTAGTCCCAGTTGCGCTCGCCGCCCACGGTCTCGGGGAGCGAGGTGGTGGGCGCCGCCACGATCGCGCCCGTGGGCCTGTAGGTCAGCCCCTTCAGCACGCGCGAGCTCAGCCGCACGAGCTCCTTGTTCGGGCCCTCGTAGATGTCGTGCTCGGCCTCCCACGAGCGCCAGGCCTCGGCCGTGTCCTCGATCCGGTCGAAGACGTCGTCCGCAGGCGTGGGGGAGGGGGGCGCCTTCTGCTCCGCCGGTGCCCAGCGAAGCGCGAAGCCGTGGCGCTCGCCCGCGGCCACCGTGACCGACGCGCGCATGACCGACTCGCCGTCCACCTCGAGCGGGGCGCTCGAGGACACGCCGATGCGGCACGCGCCGAAGGTGCGGGCACCGCCGTCCACCAGGCGTATGAGCGGCATGATCAGCCCGTACTCCGGCCGATGTGCGATCTCGACCTCGAGCTCGATCTCGCCGCTCACGCCCTCGACGCCGCGCAGCAGCTCGTGCGGGGCGTCGAAGCCGAGATCGTGGCCGCGCTGCCCGGGTGCGAACGCCATTGCGTCGAGCAGACGCACCGATCCGGTGTCGGTGGTGAAGGTCGTCTCGATCACGAGGGTGCCGGGCAGGTAGCGCCGCTCGGTCGCGTAGGCGCCGGCGGGGCGGATCGACCAGTGCCCGGCGTCCGGATCGAGGATCCGCGAGAAGAGAGCCTCGCTGTCGTAGCGCGGCAGGCAGAGCCAATCGACCGACCCGTCGCGGTCCAGGAGCGCGGCGGAGTTGCAGTCCGCGAGGAGGCCGTAGTCGGCGACGGGGCGGAAGTCCTTCTTGCCAACGGCGGGGCTGGGCGTGATCGTGCTGGTTTCGCTCATGCTGCCTGAGTCCTGGGTGTGGCCGCATCGTTACAGAGCCCTCGTAACGGCCGGGGGCGTGGCCGGACGACGTTTAGGTGGAGGCGGCCCGAGAGGACATGAGCTGCAGGGAGCTCGTCGAGGTGATCACCGACTACCTGGAGGGAGCGCTGTCCGGGAGCGACCGGGTCCGCCTCGAAGCGCACCTCGACGCGTGTCCGTACTGCGTCAACTACCTCGGGCAGGGGCGCCAGACCGTCGCGGCCCTCGGCGAGCTGCGCGAGGAATGGCTCGAGCCGGGGGCGCGCGACCGGCTGCTCCTCGCCTTCCGCGGCTGGGCGGCGAGCCGGGGCGCGTAACGAATCGGGCCCTGGCGCGTCAACCCAGAATGCAGCTCGTTCCGGGCGCACACCTCCCCGACCTGGACCTGCCCGACCACAGCGGACGCGACAGGCGGCTGTCGGAGCTGGCCGCGGGCGATCCGCTCGTCCTTCTCAGCTCGCGCGGCTGGTGGTGTCCCAAGGAGCAGCGTTACATGCGCGAGCTCTGCCGGGTCCAGGACGAGTTCGAGGTGGCTTACTCGAGGATCGTCGTGCTGAGCGTCGATCCGCCCGAGGTCCAGGCGGCCTTCCGCGCGGGTCTGGGCGCCCGCTTCACGTTCCTCTCCGACCACGAGCGCCGCTGGCTGCCCAAGCTCGGGCTCTGCGAGGGCACCGACACGCTGCACCACCCGTACCGGCCCGCCGGCTTCACGCTCTTCCCGGACCGGAGGATCCACCGCGCCTACAACGGCTACTGGTACTGGGGCCGGCCGCGGATGGAGGAGCTGCGGGCGGACATGCGCGAGGTCACGAGGGCCGTTCGCGACGACTGGGAGCTGGCGGCGTGAGGCCGTTCGCGTACGTCACCTTCGACGGCGAGGGCATCAGCGCCGACGCCCGGGGCGACGGCCGCCGGTTGCGGGTCGACTCGCGCTGCCTGGCGGGGGAGCGGGTTGCCGGAGCCTTCGCGCACGTCTGCGCGCTGCCCGACCGCGAGGCGGCTGTGCGCTACGACGAGCCCGAGGTCCAGCAGGCTCGCCGCGACGCGCTCGCCTGGTGGATCCCGATGCTCGGCGACCGGCTGGTCTGCCTGTCCACCTTCGCCGTCGACGCCAGCCTCTGCGCCGGCGCCGTCACGGTGGCCCGCGACCCGTCGCTGTTCGAAGACGACCCGTTTGCCCGCCTGTTCCCGGGGACCACCGTCGAGACGGACGAGTTCAGCGAGGTCGCGCCACCCGCCGGCCCGGCGATCGAGCGCTACGCCGGCGCTCCCTGGCCGGGAGGGAGGTTCTGATGCGCTACCTGCTGCTCGCTCCGGCCGTGGCAGGCGCGCTCGTCGCCGGCATCTGGCTGGCCGGAGGCGTGCTGACCAACGACTTCGTGGCCAGTGTGATCCTCACCGGCGTGTGGATGGCGCTTGCCGGTCTGGCCTGCCTGGGGCTGGCGATACGGCATCGCCGGCTGCGGCTGCCGCTGCTCGTTCCCTACGCGATCATCGCGATCGCCGCCACCGTGTGGCTCGGACGAGGCGAGCTGTTCGACAAGACGGTCGACGAGGACGTGGTGACCGCGGCTCCCGCGCCGGCGCCGGCCCGCGGCGACGCGCCGAAGCCGAGGCGGAACGTGCTGGTCTCACGCGGCAGCTTCGAGTCGCTGGAGCACGAGTCGAGCGGAGTCGCGAGCCTGATCAGGACGCGGCGCGGCAAGCACGTGTTGACGCTCACCGGTTTCAGCACTTCCAACGGCCCGGACCTGCGCGTCTACGTCGCGGCCGGGCCGGTGGCCGATGCCGGCGACGTCCACGACTTCGCCGACCTGGGCGCCCTCAAGGGGGACAAGGGCAACCAGCAGTACGAGCTGGACGGCAAGGCCCTCGACTCCCGCTACCGCACGGTGGTCATCTGGTGCCGCGCGTTCTCAGTCGGGTTCGCCCGTGCTCGGTTGACGCGGGAGTGAGCTCACGCTCCACGCGGTCGACCAGCTCCAGGTGGAGCGCCAGGTAGCGGCGGAGGAAGTCCAGGACCATCACCAGGTACTTCTGCCGGTGGGGCAGGTCCGCTGCGCTCCGCTCGGAGTCGTCGAGCCGCGCCTCGACGTCCGCGATGTCCTCTCGGAGCGTCTGCATGCTCTGGCGAGTGACCTCCTCGCCCACGAGGTCGCAGATGAGAAGACGGAGGAGCGGATCGCTCTTGAGCGGCGTGAACGTCACGGGCGTGGCGGCGTACTCGCGAAGCGCGCGGCGACCCTTCCTGGTCAGCGTGTACACCGTGCGCTCGCGGGTCTTGCCCGGTTCCCTGCGCGCCTCCAGGTACCCAAGGCCGGCGAGGCGCTTGGGCTCGACGTAGTACTGGCTCTCGCCCGCCCAGTCGAGCATCCGCCCGCGGCGGGCCAGGCGAAGGAGATCGTGTGCCCCCGCCCCGCCGCGTCCCACGAGGCCCAGGACCTCGTAGGAGAAAAGGGTCAGCTCATCGCTTGACATGCCTATGTCCCATAGCTTATAACTATGAACCATAGTCTAAGCGGAGGAGCGGACATGACTGCTGCAGCTTCGCGGTCGGGCAGCGCCGGACTGTGGGGGCCGCGCTGGGGATCGCGGGCGGAGGACTGGGCCTCCAGCGAGGACATGCAGGTGCCGACCTATGCCGAGGCGATCCGGTGCGTCGGCATCGAGCCGGGGCAGAACGTGCTCGACATCGGCTGCGGCTCCGGCGTGTTCCTGCGGCTCGCCGCCGATCGCGGGGCTCGGGTGTCCGGCCTCGACGCCTCTGAGGAGCTCGTCGAGCTCGCCCGCAAGCGCGTTCCCGAGGCCGACGTGCGAGTGGGGGAGATGGAAGCCCTGCCGTACGACGACGAGAGCTTCGACCTGGTCACAGGCTTCAACTCGTTCTTCTTTGCGGCCGACCTGGCAAAGGCCCTACGCGAGGCCGGCCGCGTCGCACGGCCGGGCGCGCCCGTGGTGATTCAGGTATGGGGCAGCCCGGAGCGCTGCGACCTCGAGGCGATGAAGGTCGTGGCCCGGCGCTACTTCCCGGCTCCTCCCCCGGACGCGCCGCCGCCGCCGAGGCTCTGGCAGCGCGGCGTCCTGGAGGGCGTCGCCTCCGACGCAGGTCTCACCCCCGAGACGAGCTTCGACTTGAGCTACGCCTTCGAGTACCCGGACGCGGAGACGCTTGGACGGCTCATGCTGGCCCCGGCCGGAATCGGCGCGGCGGCGGGGCCGGAGCACGAGCACGAGCTCCGGGCCGAGATCGTCGAAGCACTGGCGCCGTACGGCACGTCAGGCGGCGGCTACCACCTCCACAACGAGTACCGCTACCTGGTCGCGCGCGCCTGAGTCAGGCGGGTCCGCGCAGATCCTCGAACGCCCGCACCAGCGCATCGCGCGTGGCGGGATCCGGAGGCGGAGCGGGCACGCGGTGCAGGGACGCCACCAGTCGGCGCATGTCCTCGAGGTAGCCGCTACAGCCGTCGCACTCGGACAGGTGCGCCTCGAAGCGGGCGCCATCGCCGTCGGGCAGCGTCCCTTCGAGGTAGTCGGTGACCAGCTCGACGAACTCGCGGCAGACGAGCAGGTCGCGCCGCCGGCGCCGGAGCAGCCGCATCAGCCGCTCACCTCCACGAGTGGAACCAGCGCGGCGCGTACCCGGGCGCGTGCCCTGTGAAGCAGGACCCGCTGGTTGCCGTCGCTGATCCCGAGCAGGTCGCAGACCTCATCCGGGGGTACGCCGACCAGGTCCCGCAGGGTGATGACCGCCCGCTGAACGGGTGGAAGCTCCTCGACGGCATCCCGCAAGCGGGCTCGCAGCTCGGAGCTCAGCAGGCCCGTCTCCGGGTCGGCGTCGAGTCGGGTAGGGGCGCTCGACCAGCGGCCGTCGGCCGCGAACGCCGACGGCTCTACCGCCGGCCGGTCCTCGCCCTCGAGCGTCGAGAAGGGCACGCTGCGGGCGTCGCGAACGGCCCGCGTGCGGGCGACGTTCGCGAGGATCTTGAAGATCCAGGTGCGGAGTGACGAGCGACCCTCGAAGCCGTCGAGCCCGCGGACCACGTTGAGCCACGTCTCCTGGACCACTTCGTCGGCGGCGGCCGGGGTGCGCACGAAGGTCAGCGCCACCCGGCGCAGGGTTCCGTCGTAGCCGGCCACGAGCTCCTCGAACGCCTGCGCATCTCCGGCGCGCAGACGCTCGAGTTGAGCCCGATCCTCATCCACCGCGACGAAGCTATCGCTCCGCCCCCTCCTGCTACGCGTGGGCGCCCTCGGGGACGAGCGTGTTCTCGACCTCGTAGACGCCGTTGACGATGACCTCCTCGACGTACGGCTCGATGGCGGCGCGGCGCTCCTCGAAGTCGCTCTCGGCCTGCCCGCGCTCGAGCTCCTCGAGCGTTCCGTCGAAGAAGCCGAAGGTGACGACCTGGTTCTCGTCCTCCAGCCCGCGCAAGGCGTGGAACCGGACCCACCCAGCAGGAAACTCGTCCGGCTTGGGCGTGAAGGCGGCCTTGAAGTCGTCATAGGTGCCGGGCTTGAGCCGGCGTACGGTATGGGCACAGAGCATGGGTTCTCCTCGTGTCGGGTGCGCGCCAGACTCCGGGGGCAGGGATTTGTTACAAGCCCTGCATGGCCGAGCACGTCCGTGATCCAGTCAGCCGCGTGCGGATGGGCTTCCAGCCGGAGGGCGAGAACCTGATCGTCGACGTCTGGCTGGAGCCCGAGGGGGGCCTGCCGCCGCACTTCCACCCGAAGCAGGAGGAGCGCTGGTCGGTCGTAGAGGGCCAAGCGGCGTTCCGGATCGGCGCCGTGGAGAAGGTCATCGAGCCGGCCGATGGCGAGATCGTCGTCGAGCCGGGCACGGTCCACGGACTGAAGAGCGTCGACGACGATGAGGCGCACTTGCGCTGCCTGGCGGTCCCGGCGCTGCGCCTGCAGGAGTTCCTCGTGGAGAGCGCCCGCGCCGGCGAGGAGGGGCTCTTCACCTCACGCGGACTGCCCCGGGGCCTCCGCGGCGCGCGCTGGGCCGCCCGCTTCCTGAAGGAGTACGGCGACGAGACCGTGTTCGTCTCCCCGCCGCGGATCGTGCAGCGGGCGCTGATCGCCTTGCTTGCCTAGCCCCAGCCGTCTGGCGGCAGGCCGCTCCGCATGGGTACTTACGTCCTCGTACACGGCGCCGGCGACAGCGCCTTCTATTGGCACCTGGTGGAGCCCGGCTTGCGCGAGCGCGGCCACGACGTTGTCGCGGTGGACCTTCCCTGCGACGACGAGTCGGCGGGCTTCGCCGACTACGCCGACGTCGTCGTCGAGGCGGTCGGAGATCGGAGCCACCTCATCGTCGTGGCGCAGTCCCTGGGAGGGTTCACCGCGCCACTCGTCTGCGGGCGCGTGCCCGTCGAGCTGATGGTGCTCGTGGCGGGAATGGTCCCGCTGCCGGGCGAGCGGGCAGACGACTGGACGGCCAATACGGGCTATCCCGGACCCGCGCCGGGCGACGAGGTCGCGGTCTTCTACCACGACGTTCCGGAGGAGCTGGCCGCGGAGGCGCTGAGGAGAGGTCGCAGGCAGTCCGAGGCGGCGGGCCGAGACCCGTGGCCGCTCCACGCCTGGCCAAAGGTGCCGACGAGATACCTGCTGTGCCGCGACGATCGGATCTTCCCGGCCGAGTGGATGCGGGGGGTGGTGCGCGAACGCCTCGGAATCGAGCCCGAGGAGATCGATGGCGGCCACTGCCCGGCGCTCAGCCGTCCCCGTGAGCTGGTTGAGCGCCTCGAGATCTACCGCGCCGAGCTCGGAATTGCGTGAGCTGGTCCCCGTCTGGTCCGCTCGCTAGCCCCAGCCGTCCAGGAAGATGTCGAGCGCCAACTCGCTTTCGCCGTAGGCGTACGGCGAAAGGTCCTCGACGCCCTCCTCGGCCAGGACCTCGTCATCGATGTAGAAGTTGCCGGTGGCCTCGCCGGCGGGGCGGGTGAGGATGGCGTGGGCGGCGTCCGCCACGATCTCGGGCTTGCGCGAGCGCTTCATCGCCTCCTCGCCGCCGAGCAGGTTCATCACGGCGGCCGTGGCGATCATCGTGCGCGGCCAGAGCGCGTTGACGGCGATCCCGTCGTCGCGGAACTCCTCTGACATCCCCAGCACGCACATGCTCATGCCGTACTTGGCGATCGTGTAGCCGGCGTGGTCGCGGAACCACTTCGGGCTCATGTCGAGCGGGGGCGACAGGGTCAGGATGTGCGCGTTCTCGGCCTGCTTCAGGTGCGGGATGCAGGTCTTCGAGACGAGGAAGGTGCCGCGCGTGTTGATGTCCTGCATCAGGTCGTAGCGCTTCATCTCGAGCGCCTCCGTGCCCGCGAGATTGATCGCGCTCGCGTTGTTGAGGCAGACGTCGATACCGCCGAAGCGCTCGACGGTCTCGGCCACCGCCCGGCCGACCGATTCCTCGTCGCGGATGTCGCCGGCGATCGGCAGTGCCCGGCCGCCGGCCTTCTCGATCTCCTCGGCCGCGCTGAAGATCGTCCCCTCGAGCTTCGGGTGCGGCTCGGTGGTCTTGGCGATCAGGGCGACGTTGGCGCCATCGCGGGCGGCGCGGAGCGCGATGGCCAGGCCGATCCCGCGGCTGCCGCCGCTGACGAAGAGCGTCTTTCCCTCGAGCGTTGTCACGAGCGGCCGTGAGAATAGACTCGTTCGCCTGGCCAGCAAGGACACCGTCGACCTCGAGGTCGGGGAAGTGAGCACCCAGCTCCTGCGCCTCGCTCTCGACAACCTCGCCGACGCCGTGACTATTCACGACGCCGACGCCAAGCTGGTCTATGTCAACGAGGCGACGGCGACGCTGATGGGCGGCCAGTCGACGGACGAGATCGTGGATGCCGAGCCGGGAGCCTGGCGCGACCGCTTTCACATGTTCGACGAGGCGGGCCGGCCGCTGGGACTGGACGCGCTGCCGGGGCGACGGGTGTTCGCCGACGGGGAGGGGGGCGAGCTCCTCGTTCAGAGCGTCGACACCGAGCTCGGGGTTCGCCGCTGGGTCCGCATCAAGGCCGAGCCGCTCCGCGACGCCGAGGGACGCATCGTGGCGGCGGTGAACGTCGCCGAGGACGTGACCGAGGTGAAGGAAGCCGAGTTCGCGGCGCAGCTGCTGGCCGAGGCGAGCTCCGCGCTCGCCACCTCCCTCGACTACGAGCGCACCCTCCAGCAGGTGGCCCAGCTGGCGGTGCCCGACTTCGCCGACTGGTGCGGCGTCGACCTCGTGACCGACGCCGGCGAGATCGAGCAGGTCGCCATCGCCCACGTCGATCCCGAGAAGATCGCGCTGGGACGGCGTTTGAGGGAGCGCTATTCGATCGATCCGAGCGACGAGGACGGGATCCCCGCCGTGATCCGCACCGGCGAGCCGCAGCTGATTCGGGAGATCCCCGACGAGATGCTCGTCGCGGGCGCCCGCGACCAGGAGCACCTGCGGATCCTGCGCGAGCTGGGGCTCAATTCGGCGCTGGTCGTCCCGCTCCGCTTCGGCGACGAGGTGCTCGGCACGATCAGTTTCGTCCTCGCGCCGCCCAGGCGGTTCAGCGAGTCGGATCTGCACACTGCCGAGGAGCTCGCCGCCCGGGCGGTGACCGCCATCGAGAACTCCCGGCTCTTCACCGAGCGCGAGACCATCGCCCGCACGCTCCAGGAGGGCCTGCTGCCGCCGAGCCTCGCCGCGCCGCCCGGCTTCGAGGCGGCCGTGCTGTCCCGGGCGGCGGGCAGCGCGAACGAGGTCGGCGGCGACTTCTACGACGTGATCCCGATAGGTGACGAGTGGCTCGCGTTCATCGGCGACGTGACCGGCAAGGGGGCTGCCGCGGCTGCGCTCACGTCGCGGGCGCGCTACACGATGATCTCTGTCGCCCAGCTCACCGGCAGCGTCGACAAGGCGCTCGACCGGGTCAACGCAGCCCTCGTCGGGCTTCCCGACCTGCCCCTCTGCACGCTCGCCTCCGTCCGTCTCGCGGGCAGCGAGGCGGAGGTCCGCTGCGCCGGGCATCCGCTCCCGTACCGCCTGGGCGCGGACGGCGCGACCGAGATCGGCAGGCCGGGGCCGCTTCTGGGCCTCGACCCGGGCGTGACCTGGCCGGTCGAGCGGGTCGCGCTCGAGCCGGGCGACCCGCTGGTCCTCTACAGCGACGGGGTGCTCGACACGGTCGGGCCCGGCGGCGAGCACTTCGGCGAGGAGCGCTTCCGCAAGCTGCTCGCCGGCTGCATCTCCTGCACGGCGCGCGAGGTCGCGGAGCGGATCGAGATGGCGCTGCTCGAGTTCCAGGTGGCGGAGCAGCGCGACGACCTGGCCGTCCTCGTGCTGCGGCGCGAGCCTTGAGTCCGCGGCGGACGGGCGCTTAGTCCAGCACCACGAAGCGCGCCTCGCCGGTTCGCTCGACGCCGGTGCCGAGGTCCTCGCACGCCGCTGCCAACCGGACCGCGATCCAGTCGGCGTCCGCGCCGCGTGCGATGCCGCTCCGGCAGAAGTCGAGCCGCAGGCCGAGCAGCTCCAGCCGCGGCTCGGCGTCCGGCCGCCAGAGGACGAGGACGCCGAGGTCGTTACGGAGCTCGGGATCGACCGCGTAGTCGTCGAGCGCGTCGCCGAGGTCGTAGAGCACCGGTCCCTCGACGCCGTGGAAGACGTGCGCCGAATGGCCCGCCACCGCGTCGGCCCCGGCGTCGACGAGCTCGGCCGCGCGCTGCCGCTGCCACCGTGCCGGACGCTCGGTCATGTTCGGGCCCCAGTGCGGGAAGGCCAGCACCACGTCCGCCTCCGAGCGCAGTCGCGCGAGCTCTTCCGGGACCCAGTCCGGCAACCCGCGGCGCAGGTGGGCGAAGGCGATGCCGGGCGTGTCGGGCCCCGCCGCGAACTCGCGCGGGTGGTCGGACATCGCCAGAACGCCGAGCGTTAGGGCGCCCGCGCCAACCACCGCGCCGCGACGGGCGGTCTTCTCGTCGGCGCCACCGCCGACGGCGGTGAGCCCGGCCTCCCGGAGGTACGCGAGCGTGTCCTCGAACGCCTCGGCGCCGAAGTCGAGGGCATGATTGTTCGCGACCCCGGCCACGGTCACGCCGACCGTCCGAAGGGCCTCGATCCCTGCCGGCGGAGCGCGGAAGAAGAAGGGCTTGTCGCGGATCAGCCCGGTTGGGGCGCCACGCTCCGACATGCAGCACTCGAGATTGACCACGACGGCGTCGCAGGCGCGGCACGTCTCCGCGAGCTCGCTGGACCAGACCGCGGGTGAGAGCCTCTCGGCCACCGCGCGGCCGAGCATCACGTCACCGAGCAGCCCGACGGTTGTCAGGGGACCGGTGCCAGCGGACCGCAGGCATGGAGCTCGCGAAGCAGACGCTTGGCCGCCGGCTCCGGCCAGCGGCCCACGTGCACCAGGCCCTCGATCAACCGAACCGCGTCCCCCAGCGCGCCGACCGTCTCCTCGTCGCCCCAGTCGCCGTCCGCGAAGAACAGCTCGTCCGCGGCCTCTCGGATCTGCTCCTCCTCGTGCGGGAGCAGTCCCGAGCCGCCGGGCCGCCGCAGTCCTCGCATCAACCGACCGTACGCCTCAGCTCGTTCGGATGTCATGGCACCTGCCTAATGCCCTGGCTGGCGCGCATGTAACACCCGCACGGAAGGAACTTGCGCCGCCCAAGCGAATCACTTGCCCGTGACCCGCTCGACCACGACCGCGCTCACGGTGTCGGAGGAGATCCGCCAGCGCTTCGACGAGTTCTCGCGTTCGCAGAAGGACGTGGGCCAGTACATCGTCGACCATCTCGAGGAGGCGGCCTTCCACACGGCCGAGGAGTTGGCCCGCCGGGCGAACACCTCGTCGTCGACGGTCGTCCGCTTCGCCCAGGCGCTCGGCTTCGAGGGCTTCCCCGAGCTCCAGGCGGCGGCGCGGGACGAGTACAGGCGCGCGCGCGAGGTGGGCGGCGGCATCGAGCCCGCGGCTCCGCCGCTTTTCCCGATCGACCAGACCGAGTTCGAGGCGGCGCTGGCGGCCGACCACGCAAACATGGAGGAGACCGCCCACAAGGTCGATCGTGACGAGGTGGCCGCATCCGCCGAGCTCATCTCGGCCGCCGCGCGGATCGTTCTCTGCGGCACCGATCAGATGGCCTTCTTCGCGAGCTACCTTCGCCACCTCCTGATGCTGCTCGACCTGCGCGCCGAGGTGGTGGCCAGCCCGAGCCAGGACGGCCTCGCCCGCCTCGGGCGCGTGGACGAGAGGACGGTGCTGATCGGCTTCTCCGCCGGCAGGCCGCACCCGCTGGTGGTCCGCGCCCTGAAGCTCGCCCGCAACCGCCGCGCCGCGACCGTCGCGATCTCCGACGCCACCCTGTCCGAGATCGCCAAGCTGGCCGACCACAAGCTCTACTACTCGTCGAACAGCCCGGCGTACGTGCGCTCTCACACGGCGCTGCTGGGCGTGATCCAGGCGCTTGCCTACGGGATCTATGCGCTGGACGAGCCGGCCTACGCGGATCGCATCAAGGCCTTCCGCCTGAAATAGCCCAAAGCGCGGCTGTACGACATTGGCTCGCGAGCCGCGCGGGCTACCATCACTGCCGTGAAGGACGTAGCCACCTTCCGCGTAAAGGCCGGTCTGGCCGAGATGCTCAAGGGCGGAGTGATCATGGACGTGGTCACCGCCGAGCAGGCGACGATCGCCGAGGAGGCCGGCGCGGCCGCGGTGATGGCGCTCGAGCGCGTGCCCGCGGACATCCGCGCCGCCGGTGGCGTCGCCCGCATGGCCGACCCGACCAAGATCGAGGAGATCAAGGAGGCGGTGACCATCCCGGTCATGGCCAAGGCGCGCATCGGCCACTTCGCCGAGGCGCAGGTCCTCGAGGCGCTGGAAGTGGACTACATCGACGAGTCCGAGGTACTGACCCCGGCCGACGAGGCGAACCACATCGACAAGTGGCCGTTCAAGGTCCCGTTCGTCTGCGGGGCGACGAATCTCGGCGAGGCGCTCCGCCGTATCGCCGAGGGCGCGGCGATGATCCGCTCCAAGGGCGAGGCCGGCACCGGCAACGTCGTCGAGGCCGTTCGCCACATCCGCCTGATCACCAGCGAGATCCGCCGCCTCGCCACGCTCGACGAGTCCGAGCTGCCGTCGGCGGCCAAGGAGCTCCAGTCTCCGCTCGACCTGGTGCGCGAGACGGCCGAGCGCGGCCGCCTCCCGGTGGTGCTGTTCTGCGCCGGTGGAATCGCCACTCCCGCAGACGCCGCGCTCATGATGCAGCTCGGGGCGGAGGGCAACTTCGTCGGCTCCGGGATCTTCAAGTCGTCCGATCCAGCTCGCCGTGCGCGGGCGATCGTGGAGGCCACCACTCACTACAAGGACGCCGAGCGGGTCGCCGCAGCCTCGCGCGAGCTCGGCGAGCCGATGCCCGGCCTCG
>Ga0126312_10001066_pt1 | contig 17616 bp, 19 predicted proteins | sample Plot104A_FD_92537 | JGI IMG/M metagenome (GOLD analysis project Ga0126312, IMG submission 92537) | Serpentine soil microbial communities from UC McLaughlin Reserve, CA, USA - Plot104A | ecosystem: Environmental > Terrestrial > Soil > Grasslands | place: USA: UC McLaughlin Reserve, Lake County... | reverse complement strand
TACTCCGCCGCAGACCTGCCCGAGACTCTAGAGAGCGGCCTCAACTACCCGCCCCAGTGGTAATCTAACTGGTCAGCCCCTCAGCAAAGGGCGCAGCTCGCCAATATCCTCACGCGCGGTAAGACCTCTGCCACAAAGCCGCCGCCCCCCTAAGGCACCGCGACCGCTTCAAGGTCGAACAGAAGAAGCTGACAAGCTGAAATGCTGACTGGCTGACAAGCCCTTATTGGCGGGTGGCCCTGCGACCCCTTATCCCTAGGTACGTGATATAGCCCCCGATGACCAGGAAAACCACGATGATCGGGAAGTGTAGGAGAGCCAGGTAAGGGTCGCTCTGCAGGTCGTTCGCATACCAGGTGTAGGCCCGTGTTATCCACGAGAAGAGCGTGAAAAGCCCCGCCGCCAAGAGCAGGGTAGATGCGCGCCTAGACAGTCTCATTACACCGCCAAGAGTGTACCAGGGCGTGGGCCCTTCAACTAGCCACAAACAGGCGCAAAGGTTATACTGCGCGTAACTGTTAAATAGGGTTTGCAACCGCAAGTACCTGAAGAATTGAGTTCACGGAGGCTAGGATTTTGGCAGATTTGAAGCAGCGCACCCTCGACGAGGTAAAGGCGCTGAGCAAGGACGAGGCCGTCGAGATCATGCGCCAGGCCGGCATCGTCGGGGCCGGGGGGGGCGGTTTCCCGACATACTTCAAGTGGAAGAACCCGCAGCCGCGCCTGATCGTCAACTGCACCGAGTCGGAGCCCGGCTACTGGGCGGACAAGATGCTCCACTGGGAGTACTTCGACGAATTTCTCGTGCTCTTCGAGGTGATGAAGGCAGTCTTTGGGGTGGAGCAGATCATCATGGGCGTCCACTTCAAGGACGAAGGGTGGTTCTCGCGCTACGACGAGAACGCCGACGGGCTCTACGAAGTGGTCCACGTCCCGGACAAGTACTCGATGGGCGAGGAGAAGACGCTCATCAAGAACATCTTCAACGAGGACAAAGAGAAGTGGGTGCCGCGCCGGGTGGAGCTGCCCGACGGCAACAAGCGCCCCGGCCTCCCGCTCGACGCGGGGCACATCGTGAACAACTCGGAGACGCTGCTGAACATCTACAACGCGTTCTTCCTCGGCAAACCGGTGACCACCAAGTACCTCCAGGTCTTCGGTCCCGACCTACCCCTCAAGCTCTACGAGGCGCCTCTGGGAGCGTCGGCGACCGAACTGGTCTCTCTGGCCAGCGTGGACGTTGAGGCAGAGGCCGGAAAGCTCTCCGTTATCGACGGCGGGCCGTACCTCAACGAGATGGGCATCGAGTCGTTGGGCGAGGGCGACGCCTTCGTACGCCGCACCACCAACGGCTTCCTCGTCATCCCGAAGGGCGTGGCGAGCAAGGAGTACGCCGACATCAAGACCAAGCGCCCCGAGGAGGGCATCCTCTCGCTCGCCGGCAAGGTCTCCGGGGTCAACCTCCCGCTCGGCGGGCGGTTCCTCAAGCCGGCCACGGCGCTCATATCCGAAGGTGACGAGGTCGAGTACGAGCAGAAGGTCGGGGAGCCCGTGGACGAGGGCTTCTCTATCGGCGTGTGGGCGAGCATGGCAGGCACGGTCTCCTCGATCGAGGAAGACGTCGTGGCCATCTCCGGCGGCGCCGTTCCCCAGGAAGTGGCCATAGAGGAGGCCGAGGCCGAAGCGACCAGGTAGGTCTCGGGCCTCGGGCCTCGGGTAGCAGGCTTCAGGTTGGGCTGGGGCTTCGCGCCCCGGCCTTTTCGTTTACCCGATCTATTGGCGTTTGGTTTTTTGGGAGGTTTGCTCTCCGCCGCTGTTCGGGCGGGGGAGGAGGTTCTGCGCCTGTTGGGAGAGGCGGGTGCGCAGGTCGTCGAAGGTGATGCCTTTGAGGGAGGGGAGCTCGAAATCGCGGAGCATGCGGGTTAGGACGCCGTTGCCGCCCAGCTCGATCCACTCCTCCACCCGCATCCGGGCGAGGGTCTCGACGACCCTGACCCAGCGTACAGGCGCGACCATCTGGTTCTTGAAAGCCTCCTTTACGGCCTCGGCGCTTGTAAGCACCGACCCGTCTATGCCGCTCACAAGTGGGACCTCGGGCTTGTGGAACTCGACGGCATCGAGGACCCCTTGCATCTTTTCGCTGGCCGCCGCCACGTAGGGCGAGTGGGCCGCGAAGGACACGTTGAGGGGTACCTTGCGGCCGCGGATCCTCGAGACCGCGTCGCCAACGGCGTCGCGCAGACCCGATACGACCGTCTGGCAGGGGGAGTTGTAGTTGGCGACCACCGAGCCCCCCGCCTCACCGAGTGCTCTCTCGACCTCCTCCGGATCGGCCCTGAGGATAGCGACCATCCCGCCCGGGGTCTTCTGCGCTGCCTCCGTGAGAAAGCGATCCCTCTCTGCCACCAGCCAGAGACCGGTCTCGAAGTCGAAGCACCTGGCAGCGTAGGCGGCACTGTACTCCCCGAGGGAGTGTCCGGCTACCACGTCCGGGCGCACCTGCAGGACGCGGCTCTCGTCGGCGTCCTGGGCGGCGCGGGCGAAGATCTTGACCTGGTCGGGAACGCGCTCGCCGACGACACGCCGGATCCTCGGCAGAAGATCTTCTGCCGGCTCCGCTACGCTGCCCCCCTGTCCCGGAAATACGAACGCTCTCATCTTCTCACCAGCCTCTGTTCCGTCCCAGGTATACGCTCACACCTGCCCCCAGCGTTGCAAAAGGGATGGAGAAGCGCTTTTTACCACACAACCGCGGCGTTTAATAGGGCTTTCACGGCGGTGCCGAAGGGCGGTGCCGAAGGGCGGTGCCGAAGTGCGCGAACACTCCAGCGTCGCTCACTCCGCCTGTATGTCCCTGCGCGCCTGCTCGTACTCCTCGCGCCCGAGCTCGGCCCCGGGCGTAGCGCTCCCGGCGATCGCCCCGGTCGTATCGCTCGTCCAGGATCTGCCGCGCGGTGTGATCCCCTGCGCTGGCCTCGCGAAAGGCGCTCGAGACGCCACGCAGCGCGCTCGAAACTGTCCACTTGATCACCAGGTACAGAGTAGGAACTAGGACGAACACGACGACGATCGGCAGGATACTGAGGATCAACAACTCAGCACGGACCCGACACCGAACATAGCAACGTCCTATCCCGTCCTCTAACGACGCGCCGCCGTTACTGGGTCAAGCTGCAGCCTACGGTGCCACGACGCGCAGGGCCCCTGGCAACACCCGTGCCTGAAAAGCGCGCGTGGGCGCGAGGATCTCACCATCGACGTGGGCGGGGACCTCTTTGGCCAGCACCACTTCGACCTCCCGCGCCCGCGCGAGGTGCACCTTGGGATGCCTCGGCAGCGTGCCGCCGAGCGCCGCCGGTACGAGCCGCAAGACCTCGGTCCTGCTCACCTCCTCGGACCAGACCACGTCGAAGAGCCCATCGTCTAACCTGGCCTCCGGCGCGAGCCTGAACATAGAACCGTAAGTCGTCCCAAGCGCCACCGCTACCAGAATGGTCTCGGCCTCGACGACCACTCCGCCGTCGAGCCTGAGCGTGGCCTCGTGGCAGCGGAACCCCCAGAGCAGCCGCCCCACTGACCACAGGTATCTCCCCATCCCTCCCAGGTATGCCGGGGCCTCGGCCACTCCGGCCGCGACTTCTGCGTCGAAACCTATGCCGAGCCCGTTGTTGAACCAGATTCCGTTCACGTCCCCCGCATCCACGACGCGCACCTTCCCCCGGGCGAGCACCTCGAGCGCTCGCCCCAGGTCCGTGCCCACCCCGAGGGCCTTCACGTAATCGTTGCCGCTGCCGACCGGCAGCACGCCCAACGCCAGATCCCTCCCCACGCAAGCCGCCGCAACCTCGTGAACCGTCCCGTCCCCGCCCACCGCCACGGCCATAACCCCGTCGGGCAGCCCCGCGACGATGCGGCCCGCATCCCCCGGTCCCCGTGTCACGCGCCAGACCGCTAGCACCCCGCGCTCCTCCAGAAAACGCGAGACGAAAACGCGCCGGCGGCCCGCGCGCCCCCTGTCCGCCGCCGGGTTCAGAACGAGGTGTGCTTCTCGCCGCAAAGTAATGGGAAAATACCAGAACCACCTCCCTCCGGCCCCAACACCCATCCGATATAAACCTCGATCCGAGGGTGAAACTTCGTGCCGGGAAGTTACTTCGAGAGCATTCAAAGGGGCTACTGCCGCTGGTTTTCCAAGACCTGTGTAGTCTCGGTTGTACTTCGTCGCGTAGGTGGAAGGGAGATTATGGCCCCGTTTGCTGGGTAAACGCCGGAAGATCTTCTCCGCGAGAACATTCGGAGGCTCGCGTGGCGGGTGTCGACCTCTTCTGCATATTAAGCTAAGGTGCAGGTAGAGAAACTCCCTGGGCCCCGAGTGAGAGTCGCGCCGGGGTGGGAAAGGGGTACAATACCGGTCTACATGATGAGCGCGACCGAGAACTGCCTGCATCTGGGGGGCTTGCGCCCTTCCGCTGGTTCCAAGTACCGGTGCCCGGCTTGTGGGGAAACGTTGGATCTCGAAGACGTCGCCCGGTGGGTTCGGGAGGCCGAGAGGGACCGCGATCAGTCTTATTCTCTGGTTGAGGGTGACGGGTTCGGCGACATCGTGCGCGAGGAGTTGCAGAGGGAAGTCTACCGTAGGCGGAGGGTGATGTACGACTTGCAGAGCGTACCCCGCGTGGCGATGGCGAGGCCGGAGATGATCCTGGTCGTCTACGACGCCCGGAGCGCTTCTTACGAGTGTCGGATCTTCTACAAGGAGCCGCGCCCTGCCGGGGTTGTGGAGCGGCTTAGCGTGGAGGCGGGGTGGTGGTCCATCCTTGATCTGCGCACCGACCCGGACCCCGTCGTGCGGCTCACCTCCGAGAAGGTAGGGGAGTTCCACAGCTTGCGCGGCAGGTTCTCCGACGAGGGTGCGCCGGCTCCAGGCCGCCGCGTGTTCTACGCAAACGAGTTCTAGGATAGGTCGTTGGCTTTCGTTACGGTCGGCGGCTAAAATAGATCGGCCGTTGGTGTTCTCTCGTGCGGATGAGGTGCGATGAGCGGGAACAACTTCATAGCGATAGTCGTTATGATCCTTATACTGCTCTTTATCCTCGTGTCCGTCGGCCCGCTAATCACGGCCTTCTGATGAGAGGGTAAGCCGCCAGGATACAGTAGGCGGCCCCCGCGCCGCCGAGCACGCTCTCCACCAGTTCTGCGTGACGGACGAAGAACTCCGGAACCGGCGAGGGGCTCTCCACCGTCTCCACCGTCTCCAGCGCCACCGACCGTCCGCGCGCTCGGCCGAGCGTCAGGTGGGGCACGTAGGTCCGGTCTTCGCGCTCGAAACCTAGAGGCTCAAGAGACTCCTCCACGTCCCGCGCCAGGGCGCGTAGCTCGTCGGCGCCCTCGCCGATGCCGGCCCACAGGATGCGGGCCCTCCTCGGGGAAGGGAAGGCTCCGAAGCCGGAGATACTGGCCTCGAACGGCTCGTGCCTCTCGCGTACCAGCTCGAGCGCCTCGGCTAACCGCCCTAGATCTTCCTGCGAGACGTCGCCCAGGAACTTCAGCGTCAGGTGTATGTTCGCGGGGGGCGTGAGGCGGACCTTCCCGACCACCGGTAGCCCGCGCGCCGCGTCGGCCAGCGCCTCTTGTGTTTCGGGCGGCGGGAAGACGGCGACGAAGGTCCGCACGCGGGTTCCGGGTTCTACCCCGGTCCCGGCTCGACGCCGTTTCCCCGGGTTTCGGTCGTGCGGCCGAGGGCGGCCCGGTTGGCTATGAGGGCCGCGGTGGCACCGGCGCCAACCCCGTTGTCCACGTTCACCACCGAGAGGCCTGGCGAGCACGTCTGGAGCATGCCGAGGATGGCGGCGGTCCCGTCCCCGCCGAGGCCGTAGCCGGTCGAGGTTGGCAGGCCGACGACCGGCACGGCCACGAGGCTCGCGACCACGCTAGGCAGCGCCCCCTCCATGCCCGCTGCCACGATCAGGCAGTCGGGATCGAAGCCGCGGAGCTCTTCGAGGGGACGATTCAGGCGGTGTATCCCGGCGACCCCGACGTCGTGGAAACTCTTGACGTCCACGCCCATCTCGCGGGCCACGGCGACCGCCTCCTCCAGGACCGGCAGGTCCGAGGTTCCCGCGCTTATGGCGCCGGCGCGGCCGCCCGAGCGCGCGGGCTCTCCCGCACCAAGGACGACGGAGCGGCCGGCGTTCCTCATCGGTGTGGGGGAGAGTGCGCGCCTCAGCTCTGCAACGACTTCGGGCGAGGGGGCGCTGACGACCACGCGCTCGCTCAAGGCCAACAGGGTCTCGCAGATCCGGGCCACCTGCTCGGATGTCTTGCCTTTAGCGTAGACCACCTCGGGGACACCCTTGCGCGCCCGGCGGCCGAGGTCGAGGACCGCGAACTCGTCCAGGTAGCGCACCTCCCCGCTCCTCAGCCGCCCGGCGGCGGCCGAGGGCGAGAGAGCGCCGCCGGCCACCGCCGCCAGGATCTCGTCCAGCTCTTCGGGTAGATCGGGCATCAGGGCCTAAGTGTAACCGCTGCCGCGGCGGGGTAGAATCCTCCGGTCTGGCGTGGCCACCGAAGAGAGGTGCCGGTGACGATCATCGAGTTGGTACTCTCCGCGGTCGCCATCGTCGTGGCCGCGGCCCTGTTCACCAACGCTGTCGAGATCCTCGGCGATCGGTTGGATCTGGATCAGGGGTCGATCGGGAGCGTGCTCGCCGCCGTCGGCACCGCCCTGCCGGAGACCATGATCCCCATCGTCGCCGTCATCTCGATAATCTTTACCGGGAACGCCGCGGCGGGGGAGGTGGGTGTCGGGGCGATCCTCGGGGCGCCGTTCCTCTTGGCCACGCTCGCCATGTTCGTGGTGGCGGTCTCGATACAGGGTTTCCGGCGCCGCAGGGAGACCGACGACGATGTCGCGATCGACAAGGGGACCGCCCAGCGGGACCTGCTCTTTTTCCTCGTCTTCTTTGCTCTGGGCGTCGGAGCGGGTCTCGTGCCGCTGCCCTTCTTCTTGAAGGTGGTCCTGGCGGTGGTGCTCGTCGTGGCGTATGGGCTCTACGTCTGGCGGACCATCCGGTCCGGCGGTGAGAGCATCGAGGAACCGCCAGAGAAGCTGGCCCTGTGGCGCACTTCTTCCGAGGCTCCGATGTGGGCCGTGGCGGCACAGCTCCTAGGGACCGTGGCCGTGATGGGCGCGGGGGCCCACTTCTTCGTGACCGCAGTGGAGCACCTCTCCGAGGCCGCGGGGTTACCGGCCGGGCTGATAGCGCTCGTGCTCGCGCCCCTAGCTACGGAGCTGCCCGAGAAGTTCAACTCCGTGATCTGGCTGAGGGGCAACAAAGACACCCTGGCCCTCGGGAACATAACCGGGGCGATGGTCTTCCAGAGCACGATACCGGTAGCCCTTGGCCTCGCGTTCACGAGGTGGAGCCTGGATCCGCTCAACGCCCTCGCCGCGGCGCTGGCGCTTATCGGCGGCGCGTTCCTCTACTTCTTGGTCAGGAGAAAAGAGCCGATCGAGAGCGAGTACCTGCTGGTCGGGGGGGCGCTGTACGCCGTGTTCCTCGTGGTGGCGCTAGTCACCATCCTCTAGATCCCGGTCCGATGGGGGCGTCCGATTGTTGGTAAGATGGGACCGGGGAAGAGCGGACGAGAAGGTGCGATGATGGCTTACGGCGGCTTGAGGCGACGGAGGAGGATGACACGTTGTTAGACGCGGTTTTTTGGATCGCGCTCGTCAAGGTACTGGCCGTAAACCTCATACTCTCCGGCGACAACGCCGTGGTAATCGCCATGGCCGCCCGCAGCCTCCAGGGCTCTCAGCGTCGGCAGGCGATCATCTGGGGTGCCGCGGGTGCTGTCGCGCTGCGGCTCGTCTTCGCGGCCATCATCTCCTTTTTGCTGGAGATACCCTTCTTGCAGGTCGCAGGCGGGCTGTTGCTGATCTGGATCGCCTGGAAGCTCGTCCACGACGAGGCCGAGGAAGGGGAAGAGAAGATCGAGGCCGGCCAGAGCGCGTGGCAAGCGATCAGGATCATCATCGTCGCCGACGCCGTGATGTCGCTCGACAACGTCATCGCCTTGGTAGGCGCCGCCAGGATCGGCGGGGAGGTCAACTGGGCGCTAATGGTGATCGGCCTCGCGACGACTATACCGCTGGTTGTCTTCGGGGCTGCGCTGCTCACCTCCCTGCTCGACCGGTTCCCCATTCTGATCTACGCCGGCGCCGCGCTCCTGATCTACATAGCCGTGGAGATGTTCTTCGCCGACGAGGTGCTCCACCACTACCTCGAGTCGCTGGTGAGCATCGAATGGATCATAGGGATCAGCGCCGCCGCGATCTTCACCGCCATAGCCTGGCTGTGGAAGAGGCGCTCCGAGCAGGGCGCTTAGACCCTCGGGGATCGACGCTCTCGTGGAGATCATCGGCGCAGACCACACCAACTGGCGGGTAAGGGACATCGAGCGGTCCCTGCGTTTCTACGGCGACGTCCTGGGGCTCGAGCCTTTCGGGTTGGAAGAGTACCGACGAGGGGAGCGTCCCATCGTCTCGCTACGCGTCGCCCCGAGCTTCATCCTGCACCTAAGACCCGACCCATCTTTCGTGCCGGGCCCCACCGGAGGCTACGATCACCTCGCCTTGGTGGTGGAGGGAGCCGACACGGAGGCGTTGACGAGTCACCTGAGGGAGGCGGGTGTGGAGATAGAGCGCAGGCTGGAGAACGTCGTGGGCGCGCGGGGCGAGGGGGAGGCTCTTTACGTGCGCGATCCGGACGGGTACCTCATAGAGCTGAAGCTGTATGATCCTCGCCCGCAGCGCAGCGACGGCGACGCGGGGTGAGCCCACCATCCGCCTATCACGCCGTGTTACGTGTGGGCGACGTCTTGGGAGGTTAGCCGGCTTGGAGCGTAGTCCGTCGAGGGGAGAAGCTCCCGGAGGTCCGGTCGACGAGGGGGCGTACCTAGCCTCGCAGCCTTCCGAGTTGCACATCGAGGAGGTCCTGAACGAGATCCGGCGTCGCGTTGACGAGAGCGGGAGGCGCGTGGTCGTCCTCGACGACGACCCGACCGGCGTCCAGAGCGTGCACGGCGTGCCGGTTCTCACCACCTGGGCGGTCGAAGACCTACGCTGGGCGCTCGCGCAACCGAGCGCGACCTTCTACATCCTCACCAACTCCCGCAGCCTCCCGGAGGATGAGGCCGTCTCCCTGAACCGGGAGATCGCCCACAACCTCTCGGAGGCCGCCGGGCCGGACAAGGACTTCGACGTCGTGAGCCGCAGCGACTCAACCCTGCGCGGCCACTACCCGGCGGAGACCGACGCGCTCGCGGGTGCGCTCGCGGAGGGAGGGCGTGACCCCGACGGCCTCATCGTCTGCCCCGCTTTCTTCGAGGCCGGCAGGATCACGGTAGACGACGTCCACTGGGTGCGCCAGGACGGGGAGCTCGTCCCGGCGGGACAGACGGAGTTCGCCTCCGACCACAGTTTCGGCTACAGCTCCTCGGATCTCAAGGCGTGGGTTGAGGAGAAGACCGGGGGGCGCCTCGCGGCTCGGGAGGTCTTGAGCGTGGGCCTCACCGACCTGCGCGAGGGCGGTCCCGGGCGGGTCGCGGAGATCCTCGACGGGGCGAGCGGCGGGAGGGCCTTGGTGGTCAACGCGGCGTCCTACGCCGACCTCGAGGTCTTCGTCCTGGGCCTGCTCGCGGCGGAAGAGAGGGGCAAGCGCTTCCTCTACCGCACGGGGCCGTCCTTCGTGCGGACGCGCGGGGGCATCACCGAGCCGAAGATCCTCGGGGCCGGGGATCTCTACCGCAGTAGATCCCCGGAGGGGCACGGGCTTATCCTCGTCGGCTCCTACGTGCCCACGACCACCCGCCAGCTCGAGGCTGCGCTCGCGCTCGACGGGGTGCACGGCGTGGAGATGTCGGTGCCACGCCTCCTTGAGCCCGGGGAAAGGGATGACGAGCTGGGACGCGTCGTCGAGGAGGTGAACGGAGCTCTAGACTCGTCGGAGGTCATCGTCTACACCAGCCGCGAGCTAGTGACGGCCGGTGACGCGGAGCGCGCGGGGCCTACGAACTTCGAGATCGGGGCGTCGGTCTCGGGTGCTCTGGTCGAGGTGATGCGGCAGGTGGACCGGGCGCTGCCGCTCTCTTTCGTGGTGGCGAAGGGCGGTATCACCTCCAGCGACGTCGCCACGAAGGGACTCGAGGTGCGGCGGGCCGAGGTCGCGGGTCCGCTCCTGCCACCGGGGATCGTGCCGGTCTGGGTCCTTCCCGACGAGAACGACTTCCCGGGGCTGCCGTACGTGATCTTCCCCGGCAACGTCGGCGGGCCCGGATCTCTGGCCCAGGCGATTGAGGTCCTGCGGGGCGAGCGATAGGGTCTTCCGGCGTAGCCGACGTTCGAGGCGCGAAGGAGGAAGAAGCGAGATGGCAACTTCGACGGAGACCAGGTTTGGGGAGGTCCTGGGCCTGGCTCGGGAAGCGGGACGGGCTGTCGGCGCGTTCACCTGCTACGATCTTCTGGGCTTCGAGGCCGTGGTCCGGGCCGCCGAGTCCCGGAACGCGCCGGTGATCGTGCTCGTCAGCCCCTCGTCCGTTGCGGCGGAGGGCGGCGAGCGGCTCGTGCGGGCGTTCGGGGCTGCGGCGAAGGGCTCCTCGGTTGAGGTCCTAGTGCAGCTCGACCACGCCCGAGACGAGACTCTCATCGGGCGTGCCGCCGGGTGCGGGGTGGACGCGGTGATGGCCGACGGTTCGAAGCTACCCTTTGCCAAGAACCTCGCCTTCACCTGCGCTGTGGCGGGCTCGATGCGTCGCTGCGGCGTCGGGGTCGAGGCCGAGCTCGGCCTGGTCGAAGGGCACGAGGACGAGGCGGGCGAGACCTTGAGCGGTGCGATGACCGATCCTGACGAGGTCGAGACATTTACCGGGGAGAGCGGCGTGGACTGCCTCGCGGTCGCGGTGGGCAACGTACACGGCCACTACTCCGGCACGCCGAAGCTCGACTGGGAGAGGATCGAGGAGATCAGGGGGCGGACCTCCGCCCCCCTCTCCCTGCACGGCGCCTCAGGGTTGCCCGAAACCGCCCTTGAGCGGGCGGTCTCGGCGGGGGTAGCCAAGTTCAACGTCAACACCGAGCTTCGGGCGGCGTACTTCCGACGCGTCGGGGAAGAACTCGACGCGAGGGCCGCGACGCTCGACCTCAAGTCTTTGGGCGAGGGCGCCGTGGAGGCGGTGCAGGGGGTGGTGGAGGCGAAGATCTCCGCCTTCGGCTGGACGAGAGAGGAGAGATAGCCGTGAAGCACCTGGGATTCGTGGGGCTGGGGGCGATGGGGCTCCCAATGGCGACGAGGCTGGCGGATGCGGGCTTCGGGCTCAAAGCGTTTGACATCCTTGCCGAACGCGCCCGTCCCCTCGTCGAGCTGGGAGCCGAGAGCGCCGCCTCCCCGAAGGAAGCCGCGGAGGGTGCCGAGGCGCTCGTCGTCATGGTGGCGAACGCCGAGCAGGCGAAGGGGGTCCTCTTCGGCGAGGGGGACGCCGCCGGGGCCCTGACCGAGGGCGCCGCCGTGGTAGTCACGAGCACCATAGGGCCCGAGGCGGTCCGCGAGATTGCCGACGGGCTGGCCGAGCGCGGCCTCAGGACGCTAGACGCGCCCGTGAGCGGGGGAGTGGCGCGGGCGGAGAAGGGTGACTTGCTCATTATGGCCGGGGGACCGGAAGACCTCTTCGAGGAGTTGCGACTTGTCCTTGGGGAGATGGGCTCGAGCGTGGTCCACTGCGGGCCGCGGGTGGGAGACGGGCAGGCCGTCAAGCTCGTCAACCAGCTCTTGTGCGGGGTGCACATCGCGGCGGCGGCGGAGGGGCTGGCCTACGCCGAGGCCCTGGGCCTGGACCCGCGGTTCGTCTTCGAGACGATCCGGCACGGTGCCGCCAACTCCTTCATGCTCGAGGACCGCGGCAAGCGGATGCTCGAAGAGGAGTTCGTGCCCCCGAAGAGCGCCCTGGACATCTTCGTGAAGGATATGGGGCTCGTATGCAAGGCAGCCGAAGGACAGGGCTTCGGGACCCCCCTGGCCTCATCGGCGCTCGGGATGTACCTGGCGGGGCGTGACGCTGGCCTTGGCGCCGAGGACGACTCCGGGGTCATACGCGTGTTTCGGCGCCGGACGACTTAGGTGGCAAGGGTTCAAGGAGGATTCTCGCGCCGTTCGGCTGAGGCCTTCGCGCGATCGTAGTTAATGCGGAAGCGTTCTACGGCCCCGGGCACGTCTTCCCCGCCTCGTACCTAGTAGCTCGCCGACGTCCGGCTCTCCGGGAAGGCGGGGTGAGGGATCGCTCGCCCGGACCGGATCAACTCGTCCCGAACCTCCCTAGGGAACGAAAAGTCGGCCAGGCCGCCGTCGCCGTGGTGGACGTGCCCGAGGCGTCTTCGGCCGAACCTGTAGACGGTGGCTGGTGGAACCCAAAACCCGGCTTGGCCCGGGTCACCCCCTCCCGCCTCCTTGCTGACACCGGGCCATCCCAAAACCTCTCGCTCGATCGAAGCCAGCAGTTCGTCGTTCATGGGGCACCTCCTCCGCGGATCGCCCTGCGCCCGCAGGATCGCACGCAGAAGTGCCGTGCACATCGTGCGGAGGTTCAGTTACTGGCCTGTACCTTCGTACGGTTTGCCCGAAGCCTGTTCGAGGAATCGGGCATTTTCGGACGTTCGTGTCCGGCGTGCGGCTCGCGCGTGGACGAGGGCGAAAATCTAACTCCTCCGTAGTTCGAAGCGCAGCGTCCCGCCCGCGCGAGCTCCGGCGTCAGCGCCACCAGCACGAGCCGCTCGTGTGGAGGGTCTCCACGGAGTCAGTGGTTCGTGGCTCCCGGTTCTCGAGCCCTCGGCTTCACGAGAGATCGATCCCGCCTGGCATGGGTTAGTCTGTGGCGTGATCGGCGCCGGGGGAGAGCTCGAAGTCGTGGCCCGCCTTCTCGACGGCGCTCCCGATCTCTTCCAGCTCAGCTTCCCCGCCCTCGAAAGAGACGGCGACGAGGCCCTTCTCCGAGTCCACGTTCACCAGCTCCACGAAGGAGAGGCGCCCGAGGGCCCGCTCCAGGCGCTCGGCGTCCTCCGCGCCCGAAAGATCCCGCACTACCAGCGTCACATCCGGCATGTCAGCCTCCCTTCGGTCGGCTTTAGCTTGTTAGTAGTTCAACCTGTCGGCGTTCGCCTCGTACGGCGAGGTTCGCGCTGCGATGCGCCGCTCCGCTCCGACCGATGGTAGCGTTTTCGCTGGAGGGCCGCATCCTCTGCCTCTGCTGACCGGCTGGCTAGATTTATTCCGCAGGTAGCTCCTGCGGCCGCACCCTCAAGGATAGCTTCCTGCTCCCTCGCAGCACCCTGAGCTGGGCGTCGCGCCCGATGGCCGACTCGTCCAGCCTGCTCAGGAGGTCGTCGTTAGAGCGCACGGACTCATCCCCGAAGCCGACGATGACATCCTGCGGCTTCACCCCAGCCCTCTCGGCGGGGCTGTTCGGGGCGACGCTCTCCACGCCCGCGCCACCCTCGAACTCGTTCCGGGACCTCGCCGGGCGGCTCACCACTGCCACACCGAGGTAGGCGCGGCGCACCCGACCCTCGGTGACGAGGGTAAAGACCACGCGCCGGAACGTATTCGAGACTGGGATGGCGAAGCCTATCCCCTGGGCGCCCCCGATAATCGCGGTGTTTATACCTACCACCTTCCCCGAGGCGTCCGCCAGCGGCCCGCCAGAGTTTCCGGGGTTGATGGCGGCGTCGGTCTGGATGACGTTCTCGATCAGGCGCCCGCTCTCGCCCCTTATGGAGCGTCCGAGGGCGCTCACCACCCCGGTCGTGACGCTTCGCTGGAAACCCAAGGGGTTGCCGATGGCGACGACGAGCTGCCCGACGACGAGGTTCCCCGCCTCCCCCAACGTGGCGGTTGTGGGATCCTCCTCGGGTGTGAAGCGCACCACCGCAAGATCGCTCGGCGGGTCCTCGCCCAGGACCTCCGCCGGCACCGGGGACCCGCCCGAGAGCGTCACCTCGATGCCGCCCGGGCGCGCTCCCCGGCCCCCGGCTCTCCTCAGACCCCGCACGACGTGGGCGTTGGTGACGGCGGTCGCCTTCCCGTCTTCCTTTCCTAGCACCACCCCGCTTCCGCCGCCCTGGCCGTTCGGAAGCCCGACCGAGATAACCGCCGGCTCCAGCCTCTCGGTCACCTCCCGGACCGCCAGGGAGTACGCGTCGAGCGCGTCCTGCTCCGAGCGGGAACTGGCGGAGAGGTTTTCGAAGATATCCACTCGCTATTTTTACCGCACTCAGAGCCAAACGGACCCGACCGAACGGCTAGGTTTTGCGGGATGAAACATCACACTTAAAAGAAGCTTTTGCTACCAGATATAATCCCGTTCTATGAGCGGTCTACTCGACAACGCGCGTCTCTCGGCTGCCATCGCGGCCGCGCGGGTGGCGCGGCTCGCGAGCCGGGCGCTGGGGACGGGCGGGGGCTCGACGGTTCCGGGGGTCGTGGCGCGGCGCGTGGACCCGGGGGTGCTCGCGAAGCTCTCGGCGCGGCTGCGGCTTGGGTCGGCGGCGATCACGGGCACCAACGGCAAGACCACCACGACGCGTATGATCTCCACAATCTTGCAGACCGCCGGCGTGCGCGCCGTGAACAACTCGACCGGCGCGAACCTGGTCACCGGCGTAACCGCCGCCCTTCTCTCCGACGCCGACCTCGCCGGCAGGCCCACCTCAGAGATGGGGCTCTTCGAGGTGGACGAGGTGAGCGTTCCGAAGGTCGTGGCCGAGGCCGAGCTCCGTATCCTTGCGGTACTGAACCTGTTCCGCGACCAGCTCGACCGCTACGGGGAGCTCGCCTACACCGGCAAGGTCATCGCCTCGGCCTTCGGGGATCTGCCCGAGGGCGGCGCGATCGTCCTGAACGCCGACGATCCCCTCGTCGCGAGCCTCGGGCGCTCGGCCGGGCGCCCGATCTATTACGGGGTGGACGAGCCCTCCCTCGACACCGGACGCCTGCAGCACATAGCAGACTCCAAGGATTGCCCCGTTTGCGGGACGGCGCTCGCCTACGACGCCGTCTACATGGGGCACGTCGGCGTCTACGACTGCAGCAACTGCTCCTTCGGGCGTCCCGAGCTCGCGTACCGGGCGAGCCGGGTGCGCCTGGACGGGGCGCGCGGGGCGGACTTCCTGCTCTCGACACCGGTAGGCGAGGGGGAGGTACGGATCAATCTGCCGGGCCTCTACAACGTCTATAACGCGCTCGCCGCAGCCACGGTCGCTGCCGAAGCGGGGGTCGGACTCGAAGAGGTCTCGCGCGGCCTGGAGGAGTCCGGCGGGGCATTCGGGCGGGTTGAGCGGGTGAGGGTGAGGGACAGGGAGGCGTTCTTGCTCCTCATAAAGAACCCCGTGGGGTTCAACGAGATCCTGCGCACCTTCGTCGCGAGCGACGACGCCCGCCACGTCCTCATAGCCATAAACGACAACCACGCCGACGGCCGGGACGTCTCGTGGCTCTGGGACGTGGACTTCGAGATGCTCGCCGACGCCGGCGTCGAGGGCCAGACCAAGGGTGCCTCCCCGTTCATGGTTGCCGGGCTCCGTGCCGAGGACATGGCGGTGCGCCTCAAGTACGCCGACCTCCCAGTGGGGTCCGTTATCCCCGACCTCAAAGTGGCCACCATGGCCGCCCTAGAGGCTACCCCGCCGGGCGAGACCCTCTACGTATTGCCGACCTACACGGCGATGCTCAAGATCCGCAAGACTTTGAGCGAGCTGGGCTACACACACCCTTTCTGGGAGGACAAATGAAACTCACCATTCGTCCACAGGCATAAAGAGCTCACCCTCCACGTCCGCCTCGGCTCCGATGGAGAGGCGAGGGTACGGCTCATAAGGTAGTCGCTACAATATAGAGGGGAGGTGCGATACATGTTTCGTAAGCGCTTCGTGCGGCGCCTGGCGGTTGCATTTTTACTTATAGCGGTTTTGCTCGTAGTAGTCATGACCGCAGCTGCCGCAACGACCGATCGTTTCTACCTATCGAGGGTCATCGCTTGGCGCGAGGCCGACTTCCACGACTTCGAGAGGTTCCCCTCCCGCCCCGTGCCCGCGGGACCCGAGCAGTTCTCATTCAAGCCCGCCCCTGAGAAGCCTCCCGAGTACCTAAGAACGGTTACCTACCGCCGCGATGCGCCGGATCCGAGAACCGACCGCGAGAGCATGGCCACCCCACTCGGCTCGGTAGGGGGTAAGGAGGTTACCGAGCCTCTGGAGTCGTTCCTCGCCAACACCGACACCACCGCCTTCCTAGTGGTTCAGGATGACGCCCTCCTGTACGAAGGATACTTCAACGGTTACGACCGCCAGTCCACCCAGACGTCGTTCTCGACGGCGAAGTCGTTTGTGTCCGCTCTTGTCGGCATCGCCATCGAGGAGGGCCACATCGAAAGCGTCGACGATCCTATCACCAAATACATCCCGGAGTTGAAAGGGCCGAGGATGGACAAGGTAACCATACGGTACCTGCTGACCATGTCCTCGGGGCTTAAGTACTCAGGCGAAGGTGGCGGTGGGGGTCCTTTCAGCGATGACGCAAAGACCTACTACGACCCGAACCTCAGAGATCTGGCACGTACGGTAGAGCCTGAAGTCGAGCCGGGAACGCGGTGGGATTACAACAACTACCATCCGCTGCTGCTGGGCATGATATTGGAGCGGGCCACTGACCGCCCCGTGGCCACCTACCTTTCGCAGAAGATCTGGCAACCCCTCGGGATGGAGGCGGACGGATCTTGGAGCCTCGATAGTAAGGAGGACCGCTTCGAGAAGATGGAGAGCGGCCTCAACGGCAGGGCGATCGACTTCGCCAAGTTCGGGCGCCTCTACCTGAACCGGGGGGAGTGGAACGGCACACAGGTGGTTCCCGCTAGCTGGGTCGAGGAATCGACCCGGATGGACACTACTACCGATCCGGCGGACTTCTACCAGTATCTCTGGTGGGTGGATGTCGCTCATCCCGAGCGTGGCCGCTTTGTGGCCCGCGGCAACTATGGGCAGTTCATCTACGTGGTCCCCGATAAGGACCTGGTGATCGTGCGTTTCGGAGAGGACTGGGGTTACAACCGCTGGCCGGAGCTGCTGCGCTCCATCGCCGACAAGGCCCCGTCTTAAAAGCCCGCGCACGTTTGTCTACCCCGCTGGTAGGTCTACTCTCTGCCCATGTAGTGGTGGTCCCTTACCGAGCGAGCTAGGGTTGAGACTTCTTTGGTGAACTTCTGCGAAGCGTCGTGTGCCGGGTGGGAGACCTTATGCCCGACGACCTTACGGTCGAGGCTTGAACGTCTTCATCGACGTGCTGGACAAAACACAGCAAGGGCGCTAGCGTTTCCCGTGTGAGGCTGGGGGAGCAGAAAGCGCTCGAGAATCGTCTACGCGCTAGCAAACGACGCCGCAACCGGTGGCTGGTCGTTGCCCTGTCCGTGGCTTGTGCGTTTGGCTTGGGATACGCGTTCCTGGCTCTCGAGCAAGGGAGAATCCCAATGGTGATCCGACCCACCGCCCTCTCAGAGGAACCATCTCGGCCGCAGGCG
>Ga0126312_10001065_pt1 | contig 17630 bp, 17 predicted proteins | sample Plot104A_FD_92537 | JGI IMG/M metagenome (GOLD analysis project Ga0126312, IMG submission 92537) | Serpentine soil microbial communities from UC McLaughlin Reserve, CA, USA - Plot104A | ecosystem: Environmental > Terrestrial > Soil > Grasslands | place: USA: UC McLaughlin Reserve, Lake County... | reverse complement strand
GCCGATGATCCCGATCAGGATCCAGAACCAAGCCACCAGCAAGAAGATCTCGAGAACGGTGAGCAGGGCTTGTCCGAAGGTGAAATCGGCGATCAGCACGAGCGGGGCTCCTTCTCTCGAGTCCGGCGGTGAGCAGTCAGTGCGGGGACCATCGCACGCCGGCTCGGGCACGGCAAGGGTGCGGGCATCCCGAATCCGGGAAGGTGGGCGTCCCTCGCGACACGTGGTGTCCTCGCCCCACGCGCGGCCGCGCCACTATCCCGCGCTCGACGGAAGGTGAGTAGGCACCTCACCCCTGATGATCGTCCCTGCGCCCAGCGAGGACTCGATCGTCAACGTTCCGCCCAGCGCAGCGAGTCGGTCACGCATGTTTGTCAGGCCTGCGCCGTCCTTCGAGCCGTCGGGGGAGAACCCTGGCCCGTCGTCGCGGACCTCGAAGCGAAGCTCACCATCGTCCGCGATCTCGACCGAGACGACGGTCGCCCCCGGCGCGTGCTTGGCGGCGTTCTGGAGCGCTTCCAGGCAGCAGAAGTAGACGGCGCTCTCGACCTCCAACGGGTAGCGCCCCAGACCTCGAGCCCCGACGCTCACCGGCACCGAGGCTCGGAGCGCGGCGGCGCGCAGCGCCTCCTCGAGTCCCGCGTCGGCTAGCAGGGGCGGGTAGATGCCGCTGGCGAGCGAGCGGACGTGCTCGATTATCTCGCCGACGTCGGAGCCGATCTCGTCGAGCGCCTCGCGGCCGATCGCCGGATCGCGCGCGATCGCCTCGCTCGCTAACTCCAGCTTGACCCGCAGCGTGACGAGCTGTTGCTGGGCCCCGTCGTGCAGGTTGCGCTCGATCCTGTGGCGCTCGCCGGCGGCTGCGGTTGCCAGCCGCTGCCGCGAGGCCTCGATGTCTTGCAGCGAGGCCTTGAGCGCGGTCGCCAGCCGTTGACGCTCGAGTGCAGCGAGGACCCAGGAGCCGACCGACTCCACGAGTTGCTGCTGGTCGCGCAGGGCGCCGTCGCAGACGATCGCCGCCCCGGACTCGGAGCCGTCCGCGATATCGACCACGCAGCGACCGGCCCCTCTCTCCGCTCCCAGGTCGACGGGGCGCCCGTCGGCGTCGCGCCAGCATCCGCGGCCACCTGGGCCGGAGTAGTAGAGCTCGAGCGAGGGGTCCTCGAGGGCATCGGCCATCTGCTGCCGGAGTCGAGCAGGATCCGTGGGTTCGCGGAGGCCGGCGATCATCCGCTCGAGGACGCGCGCGGAGTAGAGACGCCATGACAGCAGTCCTACCAGGAAGCCGATGGCGGCGATCGGGACCGTGAGCAGGACCAGCGACCCGAAGGGAGCGAGTGCCGCGTCGTCGGCGCCAGCTCGCCTGGCGATCAGGTAGGCGACGGTAGCGCTGAACCGAAGCCCGGCCGCACCGAGGACCGGAACTAACGCCCGACGCAGGTGCTGCGTTCCCCGCCTCATCCGGGTCACGAGCAGGACGACGGTGGCGACGTAGAGGCCCACTGCGATCGTGTCGCGAATCGGCCTTAGGACGGCGTCGACGAACCCCGCATCGGAGCCGCCGACGGCGAAGGCGTTGGTGGGGCACTGATCGCCACAGGTGACCCATGGGGACGGGGTCGGGTAGTGCTCAACCAGGAAGGCGGTCGGGAGAAAGAGCGTGAGCACGACCCCCACCGCCAGGCGAACCACGATCCGCTCCGACCGCCTCGTCAGCCTTCCCGAGGGATAGGAAAGGAACAGGTAGATGAGCAGGGGCTCCGTCAGCCAGTTGGCTACCCGGCCGAGGCTGTAGAGCACCCCGGTGTCCGAGGCGGAAAACGTGGTCAGGAACCAGCCGCAGCCGGCGACGATCAGAAGCCTGCCGAACCGACTCCTCGAGTCCCGTCGCAAAGCGAACACGGCGACGCCGAAGAGGGTGAGGACGGTGATCCCTCCCGCGATCGCAGTGAAGACGCGGCGTTCCGGGCCCCCTGTGGCGAGGGTGAGCGCCGCCGATCCGACCGCCAGCGCGAGGCCCACCGCGGCGAGCAAAACCAAGCCGATGGAACTCCGGCGCGCGGTGCCGCCGCCGTGTAATTCGAACATGCTGCTCCTCCCGTGGTGCCGAGAGCGAGCCTAGCGTCTAGGGCCGATGTTCGCTAGCTGACGCGCGCGCGTGGGCCGCACCCGTGCGCTTGCCACAGCCGGCGCAGCAGGCGGGGGCCCACGTCCTCCTTACGCACGACCGCCGCCGCCCCGCACCGGCCCGCGGCCGCGGGGATCTGCGAGAGGTCCTGCGCCGAGATCAGGACGATCGTCGTGTCGGCGTGAAGCTCCGTGAGGCGACTGGCCACCTCGATCCCGTCCATCCCGGGCATGTGCACGTCGATCAGCATAAGGTCCGGCTTGGCCTCGTCGGCGATCGCAAGGGCTGCCTGCCCCGAGGTTGCCTCTCCCGCGACGTCGAACCCCGGAGTTGCACGGATCACCTCCTCGGCCGCACGCAAGAACGCCACGTGGTCGTCGACCGTGACGACTCGAACCGGTTGCGGCCCGTTGGCGGGACGCGGGGTACTCACCTGGCCAGCGTGTCACCGCTAGTGGGTGGCCGCCAGGCTGCACGCACCCCAGTCTTCGGGGTGCTAGCCCGTCTTCACCGATGGGCGGGTTTCGGCCAGAAAGATCAGCGCCGCCTTGACGCGTTTGCTGATGTCCTCCGAGTCGGGCGCGTGGGTGAGGCCGAGCTTCAGGAAGATCGCGTTGATGTGCTTCTCGACGGCGCGCTTGCTAAGCACGAGGCTCTCGGCGATCGCGGCGTTGCTCTTGCCCTCGGCGATCGCGGACAGCACCTCGACCTCGCGCGCGGTGAGCTCGGCGAGCGGCGATCGCTCGGCCCTGCGGCGAGCATCGACCAGCACCTCGACGATCTTCGGATCGACCACCGATCCCCCGTCGGCGACGGCGTTTATCGCGCCCACTAGCGCTTCGCGATCGTGCAGCCGCTCCTTGAGCAGGTAGGCCCGGCCGCTGGATCCCGAATCGAACAGCCGCAGCACGTAGTTCGGCTCCGAGTACTGACTGAGCACGACGACGCCGACGTCCGGGTGCGAGCTACGCAGCGCTGCGGCCACCTCGATGCCCTCGTCGCGCTGCGACGGCGGCATGCGGATGTCCGTCAGCACGGCATCGGGTCGCTCGGACTCGACCGCCGCGAACAGCGACTCCATGTCGTCACAGAAAGCAACGACCTCGACCTCCGGGGAGCGCGCCAGGAGCTGCCCGATGCCCTCTCGCACAATCAGGCTGTCGTCCGCCAGCACGACGCGAGTCGGCATGGGCGAAGGATATGCCGCGGTCAGGCGCCCCGGGGGTGCGCCTCCCCGGGAAGACACCTGCGCGCAGGCTGGCCCCCACGGCCGGCTCCTGAGAGGCTCATCGACGATGAGCCCTAAGCGGCCGTACCGGCGGACCGTCGCGGCGATACTTGTCGTCGCGACCCTAGTCGGCTTCGTCTCCGTGTTCGCCGTCTGGACCAAGCGACAGCTCCTCGAGACAAGCACCTACACCGAGACCTCCACGAAGCTGCTCGAGAACGACGAGATTCGCACGGCCGTCGCCGGATTCGTGGTTGACGAGCTCTACGCCAACGTCGACGTCCAGGCCAATCTCGAAAAGAGGCTCCCACCCGAGGCGAAGCCTCTCGCCGGTCCGGCTGCCGGCGGCCTGCGACAGCTGGCAGACCGCGCCGCCCTCACCGCCTTGGAGCGCCCGGCTGTGCAGCAGGCCTGGGAGAAGGCGAACGAGAAGGCCCATGCCGCGCTCCTCAACCTGATCGAGGGAGGGGGAACGGTCGTTGGCGCTCAAAGCGGCGCCGTGACCCTCGACCTGGGCTCCCTCGTCCAGCAGATCGGTACGCAGGCGGGCATCGACGTGGCCGGGAAGATCCCGCCAAGCGTGGGCCAGCTCGAGGTGGTCCGCTCGGACCAGATCAGCTTCGTCCAGGATCTCGTCAATCTGCTGCGGAAGCTTGCTTTGATCCTGCCGCTCGTTGCGCTGGGCCTCTACGGGCTCGCGATCTATCTGGCGAAGGATCGCCGGCGTGAGACGCTGCGGACGGTCGGCTTCTGCTTCATCGGCATCGGCCTCGCGGTGGTCATTGGGCGCGGACTCGCGGGCAACTACGTCGTCGGTGCGTTGACCACGACGGCGGCGTCCGAGCCGGCCGCGAGTGCCGCGTGGGACATCCTCACGTCGCTGCTGCAAGGAATCGGTATCGCGATGATCGGCTACGGAATCGTCATCGTCGCCGGCGCCTGGCTCGCCGGGCCCGGCGCGGTGGCGGTCTCATTGCGTCGCGGAATGACTCCGGGGTTGCGCGCGCGGCGGATCGCCTACGCCGGCCTCGCCGTGATCCTGCTGCTCGTCTTCTGGTGGGCGCCGACCCAGGGGACCGAGCGCCTCGGGCCCTCGTTGATTCTCATCGGGCTCGCCGTCGCAGGCCTCGAGGCGCTTCGCCTCCAGGCGCTGCGTGACTTTCCAAACGAGACTTGGCAGCCCGGAGGCGTGCGCGCGGCGCTTGCGGGTGCTTGGGAGAGCCTGACGCGCCGACCGGCGGCCACGCCATCCCCCGAAGCGAGCCGGCTCGAGGAGCTGGAGCGGCTCGCCAGGCTGCGGGATTCCGGCATCCTCGACGCCGAGGAGGTCGAAGGCGAGAAGCGACGCATCCTGACAGCCGCTTAGTGGGAGGTCCTCGGATAACGCTTCGTCTCGTCGGCGCCGGGCTACCCCGCACGGCGACGATGTCGCTCCAGCGCGCCGTGGCGTTCTGTAGGAGCTCGGCGTTTGACGGCCGTTCGCGGAGCGGCTGAGGAAGGAAGGAGGGGCCAGCATGAGCTACGTTGGCGGCCGTGAATAGCGAGGTCCTGCCGCTGGCCGTCGCGATGATGGCGGGGCCGCAGATCCTCTCCGCGATCGTCTTCGTCACGATCGACAATCCGATCAGGGTCTCGCTGGCCTACGTCGGGGCGGTCGCCCTAGCCGCCACCACGGGGCTCTTCCTCGCCACGCTGGTTGCCGGCGCCCTGGGGGACAGCACTTCCCTGAACGAGACCTCGGGGCCGTCGACTGCCGCGAAAGTGATCGAGATCGGCCTCGTCGCCCTGCTCGTCGCCGCGGCGCTGAAGGCCTATCTCGGCCGCGAGACGGCCGAGCCGCCGGCCTGGATGGGGAAGCTCCAGACCGCGACGCCTAAACGGGCCTTTCGACTCGGCCTGCTCCTCATCTTCCTGATGCCCAGCGACATAGTGATCTTGCTGACCACCGGGATCAACTTGGAGAGCAACGACCTCCCCTTCTCCGAGGCGATTCCGCTGCTCGCCCTCACCGTGCTGATCGCCGCCCTGCCGCTGCTCGGCTACACGACGTTCAGGCGGCGAGCCGTGGTCACGATGCCGAAGGTGCGTGACTGGATGAACGCCAATAGCTGGCTGGTGAACATCCTCGTCTACGCGCTGTTCATCTTCCTCATCGTGTTCTAGGCGCCGACCCGGGCCGGCCAGCGATCGCCTCGCACCGCGGCAGCTCAGGGCTGAGGCGATAACGGCGCGCCGGACCAGGGCGCCGGGCGTGGCGAGGTCTCGACGTAGAGGACCTCCGTGCGCGCGATCCGGTCGTGGAGGCCCGTGCGCCGATCGGACGACAGCACGCTGACGAGGCCGAGGCCGAGCGGCAAAACCGCGAGCGCCAAGCCGAATAGGCGCCGCACCGCCCGCCGGAGACCGAGCCTTCTCTCCCCTTCCGCGTTGAGGCGCAGCGCCAGGAAGCGCATCCCCGGCGTCTGCCCGGCGAGCGCCCAGAACCAGACCAGGTACAGCCCACCGAACACGAGCCAGGCAGTGGTACCGATCACGAGAGTCGGGGCCTCCGCCCCATCACCCTGGCCGAAGACCGCCAGGGCGATGAGCGCGACGAGCGCCGACACCGCGAGGAAGGCCAGATTGAGGATTACGCCGTCGACCACCAGGGCGAGACCGCGCGTTATAAGTCCGGCGCGATTCGTCGGGCTCTTGCGGCGCGGCCGGGAGAAGATGCGCCGGAAGGCGGTCTCGACCAGCTGGTCCGCCCGACGCGTGACGCCCCGGATGCTGCGACCAAGGTCCTCGATCAGGCCGACGCCCTGGGCCGCGACGGCGGCCCGCACCTCCGGCGCCTCGGCGATCCGCTCGACGAGCTTCTGGGCCTCATCGCTGGCGAGAAGCCGCTCCCAGACGTGATCGATCATCTCGCTGTCGAGCGCGTTGAGCAGTGCTCGCTCGACCGCCGGGCTGGTGAGCGCGTCCTCGACTGCCCCTTCGACCACGGGGCCGGATAACACCCGCCGCAGCGCCCGCTCGAAAGCCTCGCTCTCGACCGCCCGGACGATCGTCTCCTCGGCAACCCGGGCCGGAAGCGACGTCAGTCCGCGGCGCACGGCCGGAGTGCGCGACGGCGGACCCGCGCCGCTGAGCGTCTCCGTCATCGCGAGCCAGTCTAGAGTCGCGCCCGGTCAACGCCGGGTCTTGGCCGCAGGCAGGGTTTTGACGACTGTGCCGCCCTATCCAGGCCTTTAGGGTGAGCGACCGGATTCGACCCCCCGCCGCCTGGACCAACGTGTGGCGGATACGGTCAGCTGAGCTCAGATTGGGCTTTCTCAAGCCATTTCGGGTCACCTGGATCAGCTCACTTTCGCGCAAATTGGCATCTGAATTGGCATCTCGTTCGGGCGCGGTCGGGTCCTAGCCGTAGGAGCGGTATGCGCAACTTCTGCCGCTCGTCCGAAAGCGGAACCCGCTCACCCGCGCGGATGCACACGGGCCACTCGCTCTCGACTAGTCCACGGGGCGGGCGATCCCTGCTGCCTCTTCGTCCTGTCTGCGCGCGAGGACGAGCCCGGCCTGCCAGCCGGGCGCGCGCCCTCCTGTCGGGGGCTGAATCGACTCGGCGTCTAGTCCACTGCGTGCGATCACCCACGCGATGACCGAATTCGAGTTCCACATGTCACCTGTCGCAAGCTCATCGCGACCCCACACAGGGGTCGGGACCTGCGCGACCAGGTCGAGTACGCGTCGGGCACGATCCTCGTCGTTGCTCAGTCGGCGCGGGCTGTCTACGGCCTCGGCGATGTCGGGGATGTTTCCGTCGCGCCAAAGACGGATTTCGTAACGAAAGATCCGGAATCGGCCTGCCCAGCGATTGCCGACGGGACCTTCGGCGACGGCGCCCCGCTCCTTGCCGCTCAGGTCTGGGACCGGCGCCTGTTCGATTACGAACGTGCCCTCTGCGAGTTCGACTTGGAGCGCGGAGTGGTAGAGGTCGCACGCCGGACGCCGCTCCATCCGTGCCACCAGCGCCTCATAGAGCCGACCGTTGAGCCTGACGAAGTGCCCGCCCGCGCCGAGCGGCAACCAGTACAGGTCGACCGCGGCGGTCCCTTGATCTACCGCGTCGGTAGCGAGCAAGTCTCGGCCATCCGCTCCCAAGCCGCCGAGTATTCCAAGCTCTCGACGCCAGGGATCGGCGTCAACCCGGCGCTCCCGACCGGCTCTTCGGCTCGATCGGACCGGCGACCCGATCCCAGGATCGCTCGACGGCGAGGATGCCCGTGACGCCGTCGACCGAGGACCACCGACGGGCCTGAAGCTCGCGCCTCAGCCCCGCTTAGAGCGCCGGCGCCCCGCAGCTTCTTCCCTCGGACCTCAAGGCCCTGGATTTGGACTGATCAGTCGGGCATAGGGGCGGCGAGAAATTCCGTGACCATTGAGATCAGCCAATCGGTGCGGTCCATGACACCGAGGTGGCTGGTGCCAGGGAGCACCGCGAGCTGGGAAGGCGGGAGACCGGCGAGATCACCGACCACGCCACCGCCCAACAGGCGGAACATCTCCACCGCATGCTCGGGTCGCACGATGTCGGAGTCGCCGATCATCAGCAGCGCGGGCGCCTTGATCGAGCGAAGCTCTGTGGGGGACAGGCCCTTCCAGGTCATATCGAGCTCCTTGGTCTTGGCTACCAGTGCCGGCCAGCTCTCCGGATCCGGTGCGGTCTCCAGATAGGCCTGGTGAAACGGTGACCCGGCGAGGTCCCCGGGCTCCATCGTGCTCTCTGCCTCGAGCAGCTCGGGGTAGAGGCCATCGGGGCGATAGCTCGCCCCTCCGGCAAAGACGAGCTTGCGTACGAGAGCGGGATTCTGACGGGCGATGTACAGAGCGATGCCGCCGCCCATGCTGTATCCGAAGAAGTCGGCTTCTTCGATCTTGAGCGCGCCAAGCAGCGCGGCGGTGTCCTCGGCCATCTGTTCATAGGTCAATGGTCCGTCGATGTCGGCGGTGTGCCCATGTCCCTGCTGCTCGACGGCGATGATCTGTCGGGACTCTGCAAGTGACGGCAGAACCCTTCCAAAATCGGTGTCGATTGTCGACATGGCGCCGTGAAGGAGGACCAGCGGCTCGCCCGAGCCGTGGGTCTCGTAGTAGATCTCAAGACCATTGACGGCCGCGTGGTCGCCATCGGGTGGCGTCGCTGGCCTGGCAGGCGTGCGCTCATGCATGTGACTCTCCCTTTCGTCTGTTCTCCAGCTGAGACCGTCGAGCCGGCCGAAACTCATCGCCTCACCCGATGGCGCCGGTCCGCGCCACCTCGAGCCCGGAGCAATCGCTTGAGTGGCTGAACTCGAGGTGCTCAAGGGATCCGTCGCCGAAGAGGTGCGACAGGTTCAAGGACGAGCGAGGTCGAGACATCCTGTCTACGGCGCGATCGCGGTCGCTCGGCTACCAGCGACGTAGCCGTCGGGCGAGATCGATGTCGAAGGGACATTGCCCAGCGGGGGCTCAGTCCGGGTACTCGTCCTTGCGCCAGGCGCGGAACTCGTCCTGGCGGCCCTTCGGGGTGCGGTCGAGCAGGAACATGTAATACGGGGCGACGAACGGATCTGGCGCCATCACGGTGTAGGTGTGGTAGACGGTCCCGTTCTCGCGCGCGAAGGCGATCCAGCTGGGCCCCTCTCGGAGGCCGTCCTTGAGCTCGGCTCCGACCTGCTTGGACCAGTCCTGGAGCCAGTCGGGCGGGTCGTCGATCATCTCCTTGACCTCGGGAATCTGCATCGCCTGCTCCTCCGTCATCGCGAGACCGAAGTCGAAGGGGAAGTCGCTCCCGTAGGTCGACACGTAGGGAAACTTCCAGCCCATCCGCTCCTTGTAGGCGGTGAGCCGGTCGATCGGCGCACGGGAGAAGCAGATCAGGGTCACGTCACGGTGGTTCAGGTGGACCTGGGCTCCCTCGAGACCGTCCGCCAAGTTCGTGCAGCCCGGACACGCCCCAACCTCGTAGTCCGGTCCAAACATGACGTTGTAGGCGACGAGCTGGGAGCGGCCTTCAAAGAGCTCGGCGAGCGTCTTCTTGCCGTCCTCGGTGTCGAACTCGTACTCCTTCTCGACAGGGACCCAGGGAAGCTCCAGCCGCTTCTTCTTTATCTCTTCGTTTCGCTCGGCGTGCTCGCTTTCGAGCTTCGCGAGCTCCTCGCGAGCCGTCTGCCATTCCTCGCGGGTTCCGGTCCTGTGCTCGGTCATCGTCATCTCCTCCTCCTGGCGCCATCCCGGCCTCAGAGTAAGCCGGCTCCGCTCGGTCCAGCTCGGGGGCGCCCTCGAACTCCTCGTCCGGCCACGGCGCGCGCTCTAGCAGCACCGCTGCGACGGCGATCAAGACCAGGGTGAGCGCCGCCGATCAGGAAGGCTAGGTGATAGCCGAAGTTGAGCACCCCGCGGTCTTCGTCCGACGCGATAGCGAACCCCGCATCGCCCTGCGCTACTGCTTCTGCCTCGAAGCGTGCGTCATCGCGAGGGGCGCGAGTTCCTCGCCGGGCCGGGGGCAATCAATCGGTTGCGCCTCGCGTCCTGGGGCATCGCGATCTAGTCGTTCCGCACGAGGCGCGACTGCTGCCTTCGACCTGTCAGCAGCGTCGACACCGGACTTGCTGGGACAGCCTCGTCTCCTCGAACCGCATTCTCACCCTGAGCCGCCCGCGCGGCGCGGACGGATCGGTCGCCGCCGCTGCGCAGCGCAGCCCGCGGCTGCCCGCACTGGTCCCGCAGACGTACCGGTGGCAGCCGCACCGCGTTGGCCCGGCAGCGGCCCAGCGCTGGCAGGCATCCTCGGGGCTCGGCGTGCGTTCACCGTCGCGGATTACCTCCTCGGTGTCGATCCCCTTACGGGTGCGTGGCCCCCGGCACGCGGTCGCGGGGGGTTCAGGTGTGGGGTTGCTTAGCTACCGACTCAGCGATGACCCTGCTGGCCGATGTAGTCACAGCCTCGCGGGACGTGACCGACACGAGCTCGCGCTCTGAAAAGGTCGCCATCCTCGCCGAGCTCTTGGGGCGGCTCGACCCTAGTGAGATCGCGGTCGCGGTCGGTTTCCTCGCGGGCGTGCCGCGGCAGGGCCGAGTCGGCATCGGCTACTCGACGATCTACGGCATCGAGCGGGCGCCAGCTCGGGAGGCGTCTCTCACCATCGACGATCTCGATCGCGCGATCGGCGGAGTCCAGGGGATGGCGGGCAGCGGATCGGCGGCAAAGCGCAAGCAGATGCTCGGCGAGCTCCTCGGCCGGGCGACCGACCAAGAGGCCGACTTCCTGAGACGGCTGTTCACGGGCGAGCTGCGGCAGGGCGCGCTCGCCGGGTTGATGGTCGACGCGCTCGCGAAGGCGGCTGGGGTCTCCGGCGAGCTCGCGCGCCGTGCGCTGATGCTCTCGGGCGATCTCACGCGCACGGCCGAGGTTGCGATCACCCAGGGCGAGGACGGGCTTCGGGCGGTGGGGTTCGAGATCTTCCAGCCCATCCTTCCGATGCTCGCCTCCACCGCCGCGAGCGTGCCCGAGGCGGTCGGGAGCTTCGATCGTTCGTCGGTGGAGTGGAAGCTCGACGGGATCCGGATCCAGATCCATCGCCGCGATGAGGAAATCCGCATCTATACCCGCAACCTCAACGACATCACCCACACGCTGCCCGGGATCGTCGGCGCGGTGCGCCGCCTGCCTCTGACCCAAGCCGTTTTCGACGGCGAGGCGCTGTGGGTGAGCGAGCACGGCCCGGCCGCTTTTCAGGACACCGTCTCGCAGATTGACAGCGCGGCGCCGCCCGAGGGGATCGTGACGTTCCTCTTCGACGTCCTCCACGTCGAGGGCGACGATCTGCTGGACACACCGCTGGAGGAGCGCTCCGCGCGGCTCGCAGGGATCGCGCCGCACCTCAAGGTCCCGGGCGTGATCACGTCGGACCCTGAGACGGCGCAGCGCGTCCTCGACGAAGCCCTGCGCGCTGGACATGAAGGTGTCGTCGTAAAGGACGCCGCGTCGCTCTACTCGGCGGGCCGTCGCGGCAAGCCCTGGCGCAAGGTGAAGCCGGTGCGGACCTACGACCTCGTCGTGCTCGGCGCCGAGTGGGGCCACGGGCGCCGCCAGGGCTGGCTCTCGAACCTGCACCTTGGGGCCCGCGACCCGAGCACCGGCGACTTCGTGATGGTGGGAAAGTGCTTCAAGGGGCTCACGGACGAGCTCCTTGAGTGGCAGACGAAGGAGCTCCTCGCGCGCGAAACCGGCCGGCAAGGGATCGCGGTGCGCGTGCGCCCGGAGCTCCTGGTCGAGATCGCCTTGGACGGGGTCCAGTCCTCGACCCGCTACCCGGGCGGTGTGGCGCTGCGTTTCGCGCGGGTAAAGCGCTACCGCCCGGACAAGAGCGCCGCGGAGGCGGACACGATCGACGACCTACGCGCGCTCCTGGCCACAACGCCGTAGCCGCCTATCGGCTCGGTCGCCCAAGACCCGTAGGCGTGCGAGCGCGTGCGGGCACGCCCGCTGTTCGTCGCAAGCAAGAGCCGGCACTCACCCGCGCGTGCGTACTCACATCCTCGCGATTTCGCAAGCGATCTTCCCCGCTGCCGTTGGGTTTGGGCGAGAGGCAGGCGTCGGCGGTGCCGCTACCGTGGGGGTCGGTGCGAATAGCGACCTGGAACGTCAACTCGGTCAAGCAGCGCGTGCCGCGGCTGCTGCCATGGTTGGATGAGCGGCGGCCGGACGTGGTCTGTCTGCAGGAAACCAAGCTCGCAGACGACGCGTTCGTCGACCTGCTCGGCGACGAGCTCGCCGACCGCGCCTATGCCGTCGCAGTTCACGGTGAGGCGACGTGGAATGGGGTGGCGATCCTCTCGCGTGTGGGGCTGGACGACGTGGTCGTGGGACTCACCGGCGCACCGGGCTTCCTGCGTCCAGAAGCGCGCGCGGTGTCAGCTACGTGTGGCGGGATCCGGGTAGTCTCGGTGTACGCACCGAACGGGCGCGTGCCGGACTCGGAGCACTACCAGTACAAGCTCGCCTGGCTGGCTTCGCTGCGGGAGATGGTTGCCGCTGGCCCGGAGGCGACGGTCGTATGTGGCGACATGAACATCGCACCGACCGACGACGATGTGTTCGATCCGGACGCCTACATTGGCCAGACCCACGTAACACCGCCCGAGCGGGCGGCGCTGGCGGAGCTACAGGCGCTCGGCCTGTGCGACGTCGTGCGCGATTGCTGGCCGAACGAACGGGTGTTCACCTACTGGGACTACCGGGCAGGAATGTTCCATCAGGACCTCGGGATGCGGATCGATCTGGTACTGGCCAGCACGACAATCGCCGGCCGTGTTCGGGCGGCATGGGTGGACCGACAGGCCCGTAAGGGCAGTGGGCCGAGCGATCACGCGCCGGTGATCGTCGACCTGGACGAGGCGCCGGACGGGGACATCGGGCCCGTCGTGCCGCCGCCGTCCGCTCCGGCGACCAGGCCCAGGTCGGCCAAGCTGCCGCAGTCGCCGTAACGGCCCACGCGGCCTAGACATCTGTCCGTGACCGGCTGCCCAGTCATTCCCGCGGGCGGCCGCGATCGCGCGAGGGTTGAACGCGCTTTGGCTCTCCTGGCATCTTCGGATAGTCGGGCGGGTAGGGCATGTCTCCCTGTCCCTCGGTGGCGTCGTTCTCGTACATTTCGAGCAGCGGCTGCAGTGAGTGGACGGCATCGTCGATCGCGGCGTGGCGATCGCCCACCTCGGCAAACCGCGCGGGCATCGTCGCGACCGTGAAGTCCTCGGGCGCGACGTCGGGGAGCTCGTCCCACGTCAGCGGAGCTGACACAGGTGCACCCGGCTTCGGCCGCACGCTGTAGGCCGAGGCGATCGTGCGATCGCGCGCATTCTGGTTGTAGTCGATGAAGATGCGCTCGCCGCGCTCCTCCTTCCACCACTTGGTCGTCACCTGGCCCGGTAGACGCCGCTCGAGCTCACGCCCGAAGGCGATCGCGGCGTGGCGGACGTCCGTGAACGTCCAGCGTGGCGCGATCCGGACATATATATGGACACCTCGGCCTCCCGAGGTCTTCGGGAAACCGGCGTAGCCGAGCTCGTCCAAAAGCACGCGTGCCTCAGCGGCGACGCGCACGGCGTCGGCGTAGTCCGTGCCTGGCTGCGGGTCCAGGTCGATGCGCAGCTCGTCTGGATGGTCGACGTCGTCGCGACGAACCGGCCAAGGATGAAACGTGATTGTGCCCATCTGGGCCGCCCAGCCGACAACGGCCACCTCCGTGGGACAAATCTCATCCGCGTGGCGGCCTGACGGGAACTGGATCCGGGCGGTCTGCACGTATTCCGGAGCTCCACGTGGGATGCGTTTCTGAAAGAAAGCGTCGCCGCCGCCTTTATCGCGCGTCGAGACGACGATGCCCGGATGCACGCCCTTCGGCCAGCGCTCAAGCGTCGTCGGCCGCCGCCCGAGCGCGCGCATGATGCCGTCACCAACGGCGAGGTAGTACTTCACGATGTCGAGCTTGGTGACCGCGCCTGAGCGCTCGGTCATCGTGAAGATCACCCGATCGGGGCTGGACACGCGCAAATCGCGCCCACCAGCGTCGACGATCGTGGCCTCGGCCGCGGCCATGCCCCGGAGTTCTACGGCAACGACGCCCGGGGCACACCCGCCGCCGTACCGCAGCAGCTTCACCCGACTCTGGTGGGACTCGTGCGGATCGAACAGCTTCGCTACCACGCTCGTGGAGCGCGTCGTCTCCGCGCAACTCGAGGACGGCTATGCCGCCGCGCAGCTGATCGAGCGGCTCGGATGGACGATCCTCGACGCCGAGGACGCAGAGGTCGCCGATCTCGTAGACGACACCTGGTCCACAGACGCGGTCTGCCCCCGGCGACCGATAGGGAATCTCCCGAGGCTCTCCGAGCGGGCACTGGCCGCCTGACACCCGCAGGCGTGGGCACCGCGGGACCCGGCGGCGGCGATGCGATCACCGACCGGCGCGGCGAGACTCGCGCCGTTGCTATCCACCCACGGCAGAGGCGCGGGGAGCCACGGCATTCAAGAGCCGGGCCGGCTCCCGAAGGTCACAATTGATGGTGCTGTAGGTGGCGGCTTGAGCTTGAGAAAGGACACAGTTTTTCAGGGGCTCCGCCTGCCGCCGCTTTGAGGTCGTGGCGGCGTGATCCAACGGACCTGCTTCGAGCGCGATGCGCCGGCCATCCGCGACCACCATGGCATCCCGCGGTCGCGGGGGTACGGCGCGGTCCCCCTCTGCAAGGCCTGCCATGACCGCGTGCACGCGCTTCGCCTCGATCGGGTGGCGGTGGGAAGGGCGGTGGTCCTCCATCCAGGACTACCAGCACTCCTCCCAGTCCGGCCGGGTAGATTGGCCCGAATGGCGTTCGAAGCACACCCGGTCACGAAGGAGCGGTGGGCCGACCTGGTCGAACTGTTCGATCGGCCCATCGTTCGAACCTGCTTCTGCATGTTCTACCGAAAGACCGGAACGGGCACCGGCGTCGGCCGGGAGAACCGGCAGGCGATGAAGGCCCTGGTGAAGGGGGGCACCGTGCCGGGGCTAATCGGATACGAGAACGGGGTCCCGGTCACATGGGTCTCGCTCGGGCCCCGAGAGGACTACGTGAAGCTCCGCCGGTCCCCTGTCATGAAGCCCGTGGACGACCGACCGGTGTGGTCCATCATGTGTTTCTTCGTCGACCGGAGGGCCCGTAGCCGGGGCCTCTCAGAGCGGATGCTCCGGGCAGCCGTTGACTACGCACGGTCGTGCGGCGCCCGCATCGTGGAGGCCTATCCGGTGGACAAGGACGAACGAAGCCACCCGGATTCCATGTTCTTCGGCGCGAAGTCCATGTACGACCGCGCCGGGTTCCGGGAAGTGGCCCGGCGGAGGCCCACCCGGCCGGTGGTGCGCAAGGCGCTTCGGCCCGGAAGCTCTTCTACGGGACCGTGAGGCCAAGGAGCCGGGGCCGTGCTGGGACGCCATGCAGTTCCTGTTTCCTCTCGATCCTCCAGATCGCAGCGTCCCCACCTAGCGAAATGAGGTATGAAACGGCTTCATCCGCGAGGACGTGCTCCCGCCATGCCTCGCCCCTCCGATTCGGTGGAGAGGGCACGATCCTGAGATGGCTGCCCCTTCGTCGGCCACCGACGGAAGGGTTAAGGCGCCCACCGCGCGCACACTGGACCCGGGGTCGGCTGGTTAGCCGCGAGCTGGCGCGGGGGCCTGTATCGGGGGGGCCGCCTTGGAGCTCGCGGCGTCCTCCGGCTCGCTCAACGCGAGTAGGAGCAGCCTCCGCAGCTCCACGCGCTGCTCTGTGCTCAGGGGTGCGAGCACCTCGTCCTCGACGCCCTCCATCCCCTTCTCGGCGCGCTCCAGAGCTCGTCGCCCGGCGGCGGTGAGCTCGACGATGTGTCGGCGGCGATCTTCGGGGTCGCGGCGCCGCTCGATGTAACCGGCCTCCTCCATCTCGTTCAGCATCAGGACGAGGTTGTTCGGATCGAGATGCAGGGCACCACAGAGGGTCTGCTGCGGCATGGCGCCGTCACTGTCGCGAAGGTCGCCGAGGAGGGCGTACTGCTTTAGCCGCATGCCCAGGATCTCCTCGCTGCTAGCGCGATAGACCTCGCGAGCGAGGCGCGTCAACAGGACCATTGATCCGCGTCCCCGGGTTGTGGCGGTACCCATCGCCACGTCGAGGGTAGCACCGGCATTGACCGTAGTACGTCCCATGATCATCCATAGTACAGTGATCATCATCGCTACCTCGATTACCAGCACCGCGTCCCTCAAAGTCAAGGAGCGAGAGCGCTGGATCGCGCTGGTCGTCCTATGCGTCGGCATGCTCATGATCGTCCTCGACGCCACGATCGTGAACGTGGCGCTCCCCTCGATCCAGGGCGATCTGGGCTTCTCGCAGTCGAGCCTGGCCTGGGTCGTCAACGCCTACCTGATCACCTTCGGCGGGCTGCTCCTGCTCGCCGGGCGACTGGGCGACTTAGTCGGTCGGAAGAGCGTCTTCATGGTCGGCCTCGCGGTCTTCACGGGCGCCTCGCTTCTGTGCGGGCTGGCGGAGAGCCAGGAGATGCTGGTCGGGGCGCGGTTTCTCCAGGGCGCGGGCGGCGCGATGACGTCGGCCGTGATCCTGGGCATGATCGTCACGATGTTCCCGGAGCCACGGGAGCAGGCGAGGGCGATCGGCGTCTACAGCTTCGTCGCCTCGGCCGGCGGCTCGGTCGGGCTGCTCGCGGGCGGCGCTCTGACCCAGGCGATCAACTGGCACTGGATCTTCTTCGTCAACCTGCCGATCGGCATCGCCACGGCCCTGTTGGCAACGCGGCTGTTGGACAGGGACAGGGGTCTCGGCTTCGCGCGGGGCGCTGACGTGTCGGGCGCGGTGCTGGTCACGAGCGCGCTGATGCTGGCCGTGTACACGATCGTCAAGGCGAGCGACTACGGCTGGGGCTCGGCCCACACCCTCGGGTTCGGTGGCGCGGCGCTAGCGCTCTTGATCGCCTTCGTGGTTCGCGAGGCGACCGCCGCGAACCCGCTGGTGCCGCTGCGGATCTTCCGCTCGCGCAACCTCGCCGGGGCCAACGTGATCCAGGCGCTGATGGTTGCCGGGATGTTCGGGATGTTCTTCCTGGGGGCGCTCTACATGCAGCGGGTGCTCGGCTACGACGCGCTCGAGATCGGCCTAGCGTACCTGCCGGTCACATTGGTCATCGGAACCCTCTCGCTCGGCTTCTCGGCCCGTCTCAACATGCGATTCGGCACGAGGGCCACGCTGATCCCTGGTTTGTCGCTCATCGCCGTCGGGCTGGCGATCTTCGCGCGAATCCCGGTCGACGGCAGCTATCTGAGCGACATCCTGCCGGTGATGGTGCTCCTGGGGACCGGCGCTGGCCTCTCGTTCCCATCGCTCATGACGCTCGCGATGTCGGGCGCCACGCGGAGCGACTCTGGCCTCGCGTCCGGCCTCGTGAACACCTCCCTCCAGGTTGGCGGCGCCCTCGGGCTCGCCGTGCTCGCAACGCTCTCGACCACGCGAACCGGAAACCTGGTGGCGAGCGGGCACTCGACCGCCTCGGCGGTGACGAGCGGCTACCACCTCGCGTTCATCATCGGAGCCGGCCTCGCGATCGCGGCGATCGGCTTCGCCCTCACCGTGCTGCGTCCCGCAGCGGTCGTCGAGGAGGAAGAGCGGGCGGAGCCGGCAGAGGCCGAGCTGGCCTATCAAGAGGCCGCCTAGCCTGCGACGGCG
>Ga0126312_10001064_pt1 | contig 17637 bp, 20 predicted proteins | sample Plot104A_FD_92537 | JGI IMG/M metagenome (GOLD analysis project Ga0126312, IMG submission 92537) | Serpentine soil microbial communities from UC McLaughlin Reserve, CA, USA - Plot104A | ecosystem: Environmental > Terrestrial > Soil > Grasslands | place: USA: UC McLaughlin Reserve, Lake County... | reverse complement strand
CGGAAGATCGCTCGCAGAGGCATCAGCGTGTTCCGAACTGTGCTCGGATCGAGCCCGCCAGCGCAGAGGCCGTCAGAGAAGTCCTGGAGGTCGACGCGGCGGATCTCCGAGAGACGCAAGCCGCCGAGTTGGGGGAGGACGCGGCTTACGAGCGCCGTCTCGTAACCTCGGATCGCGGACGGCTTGTATGCGTGCCCGCTCCGGTTCCGGATCGCACCGCTCTTCACGCCGTGAAGCCACGCCTCGGCCGCCTCATGCAGGGTTCCCGTCGACCTCGCCCTCATCGTCCCTCTGCGCAGGGCCACTTGAGCCTCGGCACGCCAGGCCTTGGCCTCGGCGAGCGTGGCGAAGGTCTTGAACAGCCGCTTGCCCTCGCGGGCGCTCCAGACACTCGCCTGGTAGGTCGCCTGGCACCGACAGACGCCGCCGCCGCGAGAGCGACACGCCTTCGAGTGACGCGTGCGGATGCCAGGGCTCATGCCAGCCACACTAGTAGTGGCATCGGACGGCGGCGCCACAGTCGCGCCACAGTCAAATCTCAATTTCAGCCTTCTTCAGCAGCCACGAGCCGACGGCTTCCCTGCAAGAAAGAAAGTAAGAAAACTCAGTAACCATGCGGGTCTCCGGCTGCCGGCGAGCTACAGGGGCGGCAGGACTCGAACCTGCAACCCCCGGTTTTGGAGACCGGTGCTCTGCCAGTTGAGCTACGCCCCTCGGCTCGCGGGTGGGATTGTACTCTCGGCTTCGCGGGAATCCCTCCCGGCATGAGCGAGCACGCCGATCAGTTCGAGGAACGGGACGAAGAGGAAGAGCCCGTCCAGGAGGAACAGCAGGAGAAGGGCTACGGTGCCGACGAGGGCGAGCGCGACGCCGCTCTCGACGAGGCCGAATAGCCGGCGCCGTCTGCACAGAACCTCCACGTAATCCGTAAGCCGTCTCGACGGGGTTGTCCTACCCTCCGGACATGGACAACCGTCGCATCGCGGTCATCGAGGACGAGGACACGATCGCGGCTTCGCTCGCCGCGCGGCTGCGGTCGGAGGGATTCGACGTCGCCACGGCCGCCGACGGGCTCGAGGGCGTCGAGCTTTGCGACCGGTTCCGGCCCGACCTCGTGATCCTCGACCTGATGCTTCCAGGCCTCGACGGGCTCGAGGTCTGCCGGCGCATCCAGCGCGACCGCCACGTTCCGGTCCTGATGCTGACCGCGCGAGACACGGTGGCCGATGTCGAGCTCGGCCTGGCGGTCGGCGGCGATGACTACCTCACCAAGCCGTTCAGCCCGCGCGAGCTCGTCGCCCGAGTGCGTGCCCTGCTGCGTCGCGTCGAGCGCGCGCCCGCGCCGAGCGACGCCGCGATCCGGCTCGGAAAGCTCTTGATCGACCCGGCGACGCGCGAGGCGACGCTCGAGGGCGAGGTCGTGCACCTCACGCCGACCGAGTTCGATCTCCTGCACCGCCTCGCGAAATCGCCGCACGTCGTCTTCGCGCGCCGGCGGCTGCTCGAGGAGGTCTGGGGGTATCGCGGCGGGTCGGGCGAGCGGACGGTCGACTCCCACGTGCGCGCCCTCCGCGCCAAGCTCGGGCACGACGTCATCCGCACCGTTCACGGCGTCGGCTACGCCTTGAGCAGGAACGGCGTCGCGTGAGGCCGCTCGACTTCCTCGGGTCGATCAAGCTCAAGCTCGGGGTCGTCATCGTCGCCGCCGTCGTCGTGACCGTGCTCGTCACCGTCTGGGGACACGAGACGGACCGGTCGCCGCTGTTGACGGGCCTGGTCGCGATCGTGCTCGCGCTCGTGCTCGTCCAGCTGCTCGCGCACGGGATGACGTATCCGCTGCGCGAGATGGTGTCGGCCGCACGGGCCATGGCCCGCGGCGACTACGGACGCCGCGTCACCGCGACGTCGCGGGACGAAGTCGGCGAGCTGGCGCGCGCGTTCAACGCGATGGCCGCCGAGCTCGAGGAAGTCGACCGGATGCGGAAGGACCTCGTCGCGAACGTCTCCCACGAGCTCCGGACTCCGATCAGTGCGCTCCGAGCCCTGCTCGAGAACCTCATCGACGGGGTCGAGCCCGTCGAGCGCTCGACCCTGGAGACGACGCTCCGCCAGGTCGAGCGGCTCGGCGGGCTCGTCGAGCAGCTGTTGGAGCTGTCGAAGCTCGAGTCGCGCGCGGTGCCGCTCGACCGCGCACGGATCGACCTGCGCCCGGTTGTGGAGCAGGTGCTCGAAGAATCGCGTCCGCAGGCCGATTCGCGCGGGGTCAGCATGATCCTGGACGGCGATCCTGAGGTGGGACTGCGGGCCGACGAGCACCGGCTCCACCAGGTCGTGGCGAACCTCGTCTCCAACGCCGTCCGCCACTCGCCGGCGGGCGGGCAGGTGCGCGTGTCGATCGTCGGCGACGACGGTCGCGCGCGCTTTGAGGTCGCCGACCAAGGGCCCGGGATTCCCGCGGAGGAGGCGGAGCGAGTCTTCGAGCGCTTCTACCGCTCCGACCATGCGCGTACGGCCACCGAGGGCGGCAGCGGCCTCGGCTTGGCGATCGCGCGTTGGATCGTTGAGCTGCACGGCGGCACGATCCGGGCGGAGGCGGCACAGCCACACGGCTGCCGCATGGTGGTCGAACTGCCTCGATGAGGTGGTCGGCCGTGGCGGCCGCGCTGTTGGCGGCCGCCGTACTTCCGTCTGGTCCGCCGGGAATCGGGGTTCCGCTTCTCGCCGTCTTGATAGCCGCCGGCGTAGTCTCGGCGAGGCGGCCGGCACCACGTGTCCTGGTCTTCCTCGGGCTCGGGATCGTGCTCGCCTCGTTCTCGGCCGTGCGCGACGCCGGCTGGGTCGTCGCGGTCGACTTGTGCGCTGCGTGGCTGATTGGCTGCGTCGCCGTCGCGGGCTCACGGGTCGCCGCTGTCGGCGCCCCGTTCGCCCGGCTGACCGAGTTACCCGGCGTCGTGCCGCAGGGACCGCGCGGGCTGGCTCCGGCGTTCCGGGGCGCGGTGCTCGGTGGCTTCGTGGTCGTGCCCTTCGCCGGGCTCTTCCTCGCGGCCGACGCTGCCTTCGCGGAGCTGGGGAGCCGAATCCCATTGCCCTCAGTCGAATCGATACCGGTGCGTGTCGCGACGTTCGGAATCGTTCTCGTAGCCGCGCTCGGTCTTGCACTCGTGGCGCGGCGGCCGCTCGAAGCGGCGGAACGGACCGCGCGGGGACGCCTCGCTCCGATCGAGTGGACGATCCCGCTCGTCTCGCTCGTCGCGCTGTTCGCCGCGTTCGTCGCCGTGCAGCTCGCGGTGCTCTTCGGCGGTCACGACCACGTGCTCGAGACGGCGGGCCTCACTTACGCCGAGTACGCGCGCGAGGGCTTCTGGGAGCTGCTGACGGCGGCTGCGCTGACGCTGACCGTCATCGCGGCGGCGGCTCGGCTGGCGGTCACGCCGCAGCGTCGACACCGGATCCTCCTCACGACACTGCTCGGCCTGCTGTGCACGCTGACGCTCGTCGTGCTCGCATCCGCGCTACATCGACTCCAGCTCTACGAAGACGCCTACGGGCTCACCCGGCTCAGGCTCAGCGCGGAGGCGCTCGCACTCTGGCTCGGCGGCGCCTTCGTGGTCGTCGTGGTTGCGGGCCTTGTCCGAGCCGTTCGCAGTCGGCTGGCGGACCTCGCCGCGGCCGGAACGGCGCTGGCACTGATCGCGTTCTCGCTCGTCAACCCGGATGCTTTGATCGCGAAGCGCAACATCGCGCACTGGCACGAGACCGGCCGCATCGACATCCCGTACCTGTCCCGGCTCAGCGCCGATGCGGTTCCCGAGCTTGCGCGGCTCCCAAGACCGGTACGCGACGATGCGGTGCTCGATCTCGCTGACGAGCTCGGGCAGGCGGAGCCGTGGAGCTCGACGAACCTCGGCCGAGAGCGAGCGCGCGACGCCCTAGAGCGCAGCGCCCACTAGCAGCACGAGCGCGATCCCGGTTTCGGCGATCGCCGCTGCGGCCGCGATCGCCGACAGCGTCAGGAAGGTCGGGCTGAGGAACGGGAGGACCGCCGCGTGCGGCCGGACCAGCTCGGTGACCTCGCGAAGCCGCCAGAGCGTTCGCGGCACGCGCCAGAGCCGCTTGCCCGGCGTTCGCAGCTCGTCGGCCAGCTGTCGGACGTCGGCGCCATGGTCGCGGGCAGTCTCCGGAAGGCGCCGCAGTCGCTCGGGAAGCTCGGCGAGCTCGCGAAGAGCGGCCCACAGGATCCAGAGCATCACCGGGGGTGCGATCGCCAGCAGCACCCCGAGCACGTCGTCTCCTGAGATCCCGTCGCCGTAGAGCACGACCGCGATCACGAGTGCGGCGGCGCTCGCCAGCAAGGCAAGCATGCGCACGGCCCGGGCGACGGTCAGGACGAGGGCCTGCATCTGGCGAGATCAAAACGCACGGCGTCTACACTCGCCGCCGATGCGGGCTCCCTCCCAACGCCGGGCTCTCGGCGCGCTCTTTGCGCTGATCGCGATCTTCTTCGTGGGCATCGCCGTGACCGCGTTCGAGGCCGAGGTCTGGGTCGTCACCGTGGCCGCTGGAGCCCTCGCGCTGTGGATGGGAAGCATGGCCTTTAGGGCGCTGAGCGCCCGCTGAGGCGGGAGAAAGCCGGAAAGGGTCGTATCCTGTCGCCGTGGCGACCGCCGAGGACACCCAGTCGCTTTGGCTGGACTTCCGCAAGACCAAGGACAAGGCGATCCGTGACCGGCTCATCCTCACGTATGCGCCGCTGGTCAAGTACGTCGCCGGCCGGCTGGGCAGCGGGCTCCCGTCTCACGTCGAGGAGGAAGACCTCGTCTCCTACGGGCTGCTCGGCCTGATCGGCGCGATCGAGCGCTACGACCCCGATCGGGACGTCAAGTTCGAGACGTACGCGATCGCGCGCATCAAGGGCGCGATCATCGACGAGCTCCGTGCGATGGATTGGGTGCCGCGGTCGGTTCGCGCGCGCGCACGCGACATCGAGCGCGCGATAGCCGAGCTCGAGAAGAAGCACATGCGCGCTCCGACCGACGAGGAGATCGCGGCGAAGCTCGGCGTCACCGAGGAGGAACTCGAGACGAGTCTGAGCGAGATCGGCCGCACCTCGATCGCCGCGCTCGACGAGCTTTGGACGATCTCGTCGTCCGGCGGCGACCAGATCGCCCTCATCGACACGATCGAGGACACCACCGGGCCGGAGCCGCAGTCGGCGCTGGCCCAGACGGAGCTGAAAGAAGCGCTCGGCGAGGCGATCGCGCGCCTGCCCGAGCGGGAGAAGCTCGTCGTCACGCTCTACTACTACGAGGAGCTGACCCTGCGCGAGATCGGCGAGGTGCTCGGCGTGACCGAGAGCCGCGTCTCCCAGCTGCACACGAAGGCGATCCTGCGCCTGCGCGCCCGGTTCTCCGCCGCCGCCAGTCGGTCGGGCTTCGAGAGCTAGACCGCCGTTGCCGGACGACGCGATCGTCGTTCCGCACAAGCGGCGGAACTTGCACGGGCTCTTCGGCTTCCTCACGGTTGTGTGGATCGCGGTGCTCTTGCGCGGCCACGGCGCCGGCGTCTGGGTCGTGGTGCTCTTCGGCGCGCTGCTCGTTGCGACCGTCGCCCTGTGGGTCCACTTCTGGCGCCGTCCGCCGCGGCTGGAGGTCTCGCACGATGCCATCACGTACTCGCATCGCGGCCGGCCGCGCGCGCAAGAGCTCCGCCGCGACTCGGGTGAGCTCTACATCCGCCGCTCGGGCGGCAAGTATCCGCAGGCCTACCTGTGCGTCGTGGGGAGCGACAAGGTCGGAATCGCCCTGAGCATGTTCGACCGCGACGACGTCGTGCGAGCCTGCGAGGCGATGGGCTGGCGCTTCGCCTGAGCGGGGTCAAGTCTTGCGATCACGCATCTCCTTGGTCAGGAGGCTCCAGAACCCGAACAGGAGAACGAACGGAAGCAACGCCGTGAGCAACGACCACCACGGCGACTCGCTCGTGTCGCTCCAATCGAAATCGTATGTCGCGCCGTTCCTGCTGAGAAAGCGCTCGAAGTCGACCTGCGACTGCGGCGTGGGGTAGCTCGCTTCGAGATGGCCGTTCGCGAGCTCGGCTCTGATCCGGTGCCGGTTCGGCTTGAACACGACCTTGCGAACCGCGGCGGGATTGGTCCGAACTTGCCCGACGAGCTCAGAGTACGTGACCTTCGTCGTCTCCTGGCTGTCCCCCCGGAGCGTCTGGCTCGCCAGGTAGACGAGCAGCACGATCACGATCAGCGGAAACAACGCGGTCCGGTGAAGGCGGTTCACGAGACATTCTTCGGACGTTGACGCGGACGCTTTAGCCTGCAAAAGGCAGGTCGCTAAGATCCGCTACTCAGCAGGCTGCCCCGATCGCAGGAGGACCCTTCTCGCATGTCCACGCTCGAGCCGAGCCAGATCCGCAACGTCGCCGTCACCGGTCACCGGGGGACGGGAAAGACCTCGCTCGTCGAGGCGATGCTGTTCCAGTCCGGCACCATCAACCGGCTCGGCAGCGTCGAGCAGGGCTCGACCGTGTCCGATTGGGACGAGGACGAGCAGCAGCGCGCGATGTCGATCCAGTCGTCGCCGTGCCACGTGGACTGGCAGGGATACAAGGTCAATCTGATCGACACGCCCGGCGAGGCGAGCTTCCAGGGCGACGTGATCGCGTCGCTGCGCGTGGTCGAGGGCACCCTGATCGCTGTCAGCGCCGTGATGGGCGTCGAGGTGCAGACCGGGCGCATCTGGGAGCGCGCCGAGCAGCTCAACCTCGCGCGCATGTTCTTCGTGAACATGCTCGACCGCGAGCGGGCCGACTTCATGCGCACGCTCGAGCAGCTGCGCGAGCAGTTCTCGCCGCGCTGCGTGGCCGTTCACTTGCCGATCGGACATGAGCACGAGCTGAAGGGCATCGTCGACGTGCTGCACATGCGCGCGTACATGAGCCCCGAAGGCGAGCGCGAGACGGGGCACGCCGCCATTCCGGACGAGATGTCCGAGCTCTGCTCGAAGGAGCGCGAGCGCCTGCTGGACGCGGTCGTCGAGACCGACGAGGCACTGATGGAGCGCTACCTCGACGGCCAGGAGCTCTCCCCTGAGGAGGTGGCCCATGCCCTCCACGATGCGGTCGAGCGCGGCGAGATCTTCCCGGTCGCCTGTGGCGTCGCGACCAAGAACCTCGGCACGACGGCCCTCCTCGACCTGATCGTCGAGGGCGTCCCGTCGCCGGACGAGCACGCGGGCGGGATCGCCGTCAACGGCGACGGCTCGTCGGCGTTCGTGTTCAAGACGCTCGCCGACCCATTCGCCGGCCGGATCAACGTCTTCCGCGTCCTCAACGGCTCGATCAAGTCCGACTCGACGGTCGTGAACGCGCGCGCCCATGCGAAGGAGCGCATCGGCCACCTCCTAGCGCTGCAGGGCAAGGACCACACGCAGGTCGACGAGCTCGTTGCCGGCGACATCGGCGCGATCGCCAAGCTCAAGGAGACGGTCACCGGCGACCTCCTGCTCGACGCCGAGCGCGAGCTCGAGCCCCCGAAGCTCGACTTCCCCGAGCCCGTGATGAGCTTCGCCGTCTCGCCGAAGGCCAAGGGCGACGAAGAGAAGGTCGTAACCGCGCTCAGGCGATTGCAGGAGGAGGATCCGACGCTGACCGTCCGCCGCGATCAGCAGACCGGCGAGCAGCTGCTCTCGGGGCTCTCGCAGATGCACGTCGAGGTCGCGGTCGATCGCGTCAAGCGCCGCTTCGGCGTCGACGTCGAGCTCAGGCAGCCGCGCGTGCCGTACGTGGAGACGATCCGGAAGGCAGCGCGCGCCCAGGGCCGGCACAAGAAGCAGACCGGCGGCCGCGGCCAGTTCGGCGATTGCGTCATCCAGATCGAGCCCACCGAGGACCACACCGGCTATGAGTTCGTGGACAAGATCGTCGGCGGCGTGATTCCGCAGGGCTTCCGTCCCGCCGTCGACAAGGGCATCCAGGAGGCGATGCTCCACGGCGGCCTCGCCGGCGCTCCCATCCAGGGCGTGCGCGTGCAGCTCGTCGACGGCTCCTACCACACGGTCGACTCGTCGGAGATGGCGTTCAAGATCGCCGGCTCGATCGCGTTCAAGAGCGCGTACGAGCAGGCCGATCCCGTCCTACTCGAGCCGATCATGGAGCTGGAAGTGATCACGCCCGACGACGCCGTCGGCGCCGTCAACGGCGACCTCAACTCACGGCGTGGCCGCCTGCACGGGATGGAGCCGCGCGGCGGTATGACGGCGATCAAGGCCGAGATCCCCCTGGCTGAGATCCTGACGTACGGCCCCGCGCTCACGTCGCTCACGGGCGGGCGGGGCGACTACCACATGCACTTTCTACGGTATGACGAGGTTCCGACGCACGTTGCCCAGAAGGTGATCGAGGCCACCAAGAAGGAACAGGAAGAGGAGAAGGCGCACCATTGATGCGGGGTTCACGCACGCTCGTCGACCAGACCTGCGCGATCTGCGAGCGCACACTGCTCGTCGGGGAGCGCGCCCTCCGCTTCGCTCCGCACGAGGGCGGCGGGCTCGTCGACGTCTGCCAGCTCTGCGCCGAGGAGGCGGTCGAGCAGGGTTGGCTCAAGGAGGGCTCGCCCACGTCGCCGACCGTCCCCGCTGCGCGCCGCAAGCGCAGGCTCTCGCTCGCGTCGATCTTCGACCCGCGGCGCACGCCTCCCGAGGACGAGACGGTCGCGCCCGAGCCGATTCTTCGGCGCCTGTCCGAGCCCGAGCTGTCGATGGTGGAAGCGGCCGATCTCTTCAACGCGAGCGCATATCGGCGGACGGTCGCGGGGATCGCGAAGAGCCTCGGCCCGCCGAAGGCGAGCATCGTTCCGCTCTCGGGGGTGAACACCGAGGTCGTGATCACCGTCGCCTGGGACATCTCCTGGTACCAGTACCGCGTCACCGTCGACTCGGCGCAGCCCGTGCGCCTCGAGGAGCGCGGGCTCGAGCTGGGCGAGGTCGACCGCGGCTTCCAGGCCTGGAACGCCGAGCTCGACCGCCACGGTCGGCTCATGCCGGCGATCGCTCGCGTCTAGCGACGTACGCCCATTCGCGACCTACAATCGGTAGACGATGATCTACTGCGTGATTCCCGCGGAGCTCGAGGACGAGCTATTCGACCGGCTGACTGAGTACTACAAGGACAACCCGAACGTTACGGTCATGGTGGACCGGCGCGAGGGGCCCGACCGGCGCTCGCTCAAGGAGCCGACGTCCGAGGAGAAGGAGCGGCGCGAACTCCGCGACCGCCGGCGCCGCCGTCCGGGCTCTTTTCCTCCCACGGACGTACCTGAGACCGCCTAGCTAGGATCGGCGCCGTATGGCGCTGCTGGGCGCGAAGACGTTCAAGAACTACATCGACGGCGAGTGGGTCGACGCCGCTTCCGGCGAGACCTTCGAGTCGACGAGTCCCGCGAACGGGGACACGATCGGCGTCTTTCCGAAGTCCGGGCCCGAGGACGTCGAGCGCGCGGTCGCGGCCGCGAAGGCCGCGTACGAAGAATGGCGCCTCGTCCCGGCGCCCAAGCGCGGCGAGATTCTCTTCCGCTTCGCGCAGCTCGTGACCGATGAAAAGGACGACCTCACCGACCTGATGTCCCGCGAGATGGGCAAGGTCAAGGCGGAGGCCGGCGGCGACGTCCAGGAAGCGATTGACATGAGCTACTACATGGCCGGCGAGGGCCGCCGCCTCTACGGCCAGACGACGCCGTCGGAGCTTCGGGACAAGTTCAACATGAGCGTGCGGATGCCGATCGGCGTCGTCGGCGTGATCACGCCGTGGAACTTCCCGATCGCGATCCCCTCCTGGAAGATCGCGCCGGCGCTCGTGGCCGGGAACACGGTCGTCTTCAAGCCGGCGACAGACACGCCGCTCCTCGGCGAGCGCTTCGTCGAGCTGCTGGCCGAAGCGGGCGTGCCGAAGGGCGTCGTCAACATCGTGCACGGCGGGGGAGGGGCAGTCGGCGACGCGCTCGTCCGCCATCCAGACGTACCCGTCATCACTCTCACCGGTTCGCGGGAGACCGGCGTCCAGGTGCTCAAGAACGCGGCCGAAGAGCTCAAGCGCGTCCACCTCGAGCTCGGGGGCAAGAACGCGATCGTCGTCCTCGACGACGCCGACCTCGACCTCGCCGTCGACGGGATCCTCTGGTCGGCGTTCGGCACGTCAGGCCAGCGCTGCACCGCTGCGAGCCGCGTGATCGTCCAGCGGGGCGCCTACGAGACGCTGAAGTCGCGCCTCGTCCAGCACGTCGAGCAGCTGAAGCTCGGCGTGGGGTGGGAGGACGACACCGACATCGGCCCGGTCATCAATCGGCCCGCGCTGGAGAAGATCCACTCGTACACCGAGATCGGGCGAAGCGAGGGCGCCGACCTGCTGACCGGCGGCGAGATCGCGAGCGGCGACGGGCTCGAGAAGGGCTACTACTACCGGCCGACCGTCTTCGGGGACGTCGACCCGGAGATGCGCATCGCCCAAGAGGAGATCTTCGGTCCGACGACCGCGCTGATTCCGGTCGACTCGTTCGACGAGGCGATCCGGGTCGGCAACGGCGTGCAGTTCGGGCTCTCGTCCTCGATCTTCACGCGGGACGTGAACAAGGCGTTCCGAGCGATCCGCGACCTCGACACGGGCATCACGTACGTCAACGCGGGCACGACGGGCGCTGAGGTGCACCTGCCGTTCGGCGGCACGAAGGACACGGGCAACGGCCACCGCGAGGCCGGCCAGGCGGCACTCGACGTCTTCACCGAGTGGAAGTCGGTCTACGTCGACTACTCGGGCAAGCTGCAGCGTGCCCAGATCGACAATCTGGACGAGTAGCCCTCGGGCGGCTACGTGAAGGTCAGGATGTGGAAGAGCTCAACGTGAAGGCCGTTCGGGACGAGCCGGGCCGCCTTGGTGATCCCGTTCTCCTCCTCGAACCTGATCACGAGCTCTTCGACGAGGTCCTGGATCGCCTCGACCTGCATGAGGCGGAAAATGATGCTCGAGCTGTGCTCGCCTTCGGCGAACACGAGCCGCGCCTCGACGTTGTTGGGGCGGCCGAACTCATGCCCCTCGTGCAGCGTGAACTCCCACTGAGGGCGATGCTCCACCCACTCCTCGATCAGCCCCGCGAGCTCGGTGAGGCGCTCGTCGACCGGGATCTCTATCAGCGTGTCGTGCCGCTCCTCGGGAGTCGGCCTGGGAAGAACTTCCATCGTTGCTGTCATGGCCCGCTGGTTTCCGACTTTCGAGCCGGGCAAACGTGAACGCGCGCTTGTCGACGGACGGCGGCGCGCGCGGGAACCCGGGGCCCGCCGCGTACGGCTACGTGCTCGAAGCGGAGGACGGGACCGTGCTGGCCGCGCACGGCGAGGCAATCGGCATCGCGACGAACAACGTCGCCGAGTACCGCGCGCTGATCGCCGGGCTCGAGAAGGCGGTCGAGGTCGGCGTGCGCCAGCTGGAGGTCGTGTCCGACTCGGAGCTGCTGGTCAAGCAGATGAAGGGCGAGTACCGGATCAAGAACGAGGCGCTGCAGGATCTGGCGAGGCAGGCGTCGCGGCTCGCGCGCCAGGTCGGCCGTGTGAGGTGGACGTCCGTGCGACGCGAGCACAATGAGCTCGCCGACCGGCTCGTGAACGAGGCGCTCGACGCCGCGTCGTGAGGCCGGCCGCGCTCCTCACGCTCCTGCTCGTCCTGGCGGCGTGCGGAGGCGGCGGCGGGAGCGGAACCAACCTGGGGCGGGGCCCGACGGCGGCCGGCTTCGAGTTCACGGATGCGAGCGAGGTCGCGGAAGGCAAGCCGATCGACGCTCGCTTCACGTGCGACGGCGAGGACGTCGCGCCTGAGCTCACATGGACGGGCGTTCCCGACGGGACAAAGCAACTCGCGTTTGCGCTCGAAGACCCGGATGCGCCGGGCGGCACGTTCACGCACTGGCTTGTGTATCGCCTTGACGCGTCGACGACGGGTCTCCGGCCCGGCGGCCTCCACGAGGGCGAGAACGACTTCGACACCACGGGCTATCGTGGCCCGTGTCCGCCGCAAGGCAAGAAGCACCGCTACGTCTTTCGCCTTTTTGCACTCCACGTTGCGGTCGAGCTCGAGGACGGAGCCGGTCGCGACGCGTTCGACGACGCCGTCGCGCCTCATGTCCTCGCCGAGGCGCGCCTCACTGCGCCGTACCGCCGGCGCTAGCCGTCGCCGTGCGCCTCGGCCATCGAGCGGGGCCGGGCGACCTGCTCGAAGCGCACGTTGCCGGCCGGAGTCATCCAGGTGAGGACCTCGACGGCGAGCCGGCCGGCCTGCACGGCCGGGTCCGACGCGTAGAGCTCGCGCGCCTTCACCGGATCGCACGCGAGCACGGCGACACCGCGAAGGCGCTCGTCGTCGTGGCTCGGAACGGGCCCGCGGCGATCAGGTAGCCCTCGTCGCCGAGCCGAGCCTGGTTGGCGAGGTGCGCGTCCTGAATCTGGTCGAGCTCGTCCTCTGGCAGGTCGGGCGCGTCGGGAGGCCGCACGAGCAGGACGAGCGTATGCCCGTCGAATTCCGCGACGAGAACCTAGCTGCGCGGCGAGAGGCTGCGGAAACGGCGGCTATACTGAGCGCCCACGCGGATGTAGCTCAGTTGGCTAGAGCGTCTGCTTGCCATGCAGAAGGTCGTGGGTTCGAGTCCCATCATCCGCTCTAAAATACCCGCAAAATTCAATATTTCGTTCTCAAACATGAGAACGAAGAACGCAACTTTGTCCCGAGGAGCAAAGCGCTCAGGAGCTCGCGGAGTTCCGCCTCTCCTTCGAGGCCGAGAACGCTTGGTGGGCAGCGTGACGCGCCGACAGCGACGACATCGCCACCCTTGAACGACTCGTCGCCGAGACGCGCCGACTGATGAAGCAGATCACCGACGACGGATACCGCTGACGGAGGCGGACACGCGGTGGCACGAAGCCTGGCGCGCGCGACCAAAAACCGGCTGCGGATCGGCATCTCGCTCGGCCTGCACGCGCCGCGCGTGCGCCAAGCCCCGGCGCTCGGCGCGGCTTACGCACGCTATGCGTGCACCATCCCCACCGCCCTCGCCAAGATCACACGGGCAGTGAATGGCACAGGACGCCGATCAGGCACGCTCCGCGATGCTTGATCACGTCGAGCAGTGGGCGCGTCTCAACCCCACACGTTTCCGATTTCGCGTCGGCGACTGATACGAGTGCACTCCAGAGCAACGCGAACGTCGTCCACGGCGGATCCCGGAAACGGCGCTTGACCTGCGGCAGCCTGATTCAGCTGGCGTCGCTGATCGCGATGTTCCCGCAAGCGTCGCGAAGACGGCGTTCGCGGGACCGCGCCCGCACAAAACACAAGTCCCGCCAGAGTTGACCCCCTCTTCGCGAGGAGGGCTCATCTGTGGCCGTCCACACAACACCGGGCAACGGATTTGGCTTGTTTCCCGGCTTCGGTGGTCGGTCGATTTGCCAATGATTCCCCCCCGTTGCGACCTCGGGGCTCGATAAAGGCTCCATCCCTCCTCAGCGAAGAAGAGCGGCCGCCCCCGGGCGCGGTTCGGGCCGGGCTCGTATCGTCGGGACACTTGAAACGCCATCCCGTCAGGAGTCCCTCCCGTCTACGGGGAGCCGAGCGCCGCCCGGGGGGCGTGTCATCGCGGCCGGTCGGGGACCCCGCCTCGCCGCCTGTTGTCCTTTCACCGAGAGCACGAAGCCCTCGATCTCGGAGCAGAGCGTCGCGACATCTCCCAGCCACATGATGTGGTCATCGCCTGGGAGCTCGACAAACCGCGCGCCGGCGATGCGCTCGGCCATATAGGCCGCGGCCGCAGGCGGCCCGATCGGATCGCCATGGCGGGCCAGGACGAGGGTCGGGACACGGATCTTGGGCAGTACCTGACGGACGTCGATCGCCGCGTTGATCCGGTTCAACTCGGCCGCCGCCGACGGGCTCGCGCCGGCGCGCTGGAGGGCCGCCCAGCGCTCCGCGAAGCCGTCGTCTCCGCTAGGTGCGAAGAACGATGCGAAGGCAAGGGTGCCCCATTCCCGCTCGATCTCGCGGGGACTCGACTCGACCTCCTCGGCCGTGTCCCCCCAGGGATAGTCGGCCGTCTGGTGGAAACATGCCTGCGTTCCGTAGAGGACGAGGCTCGACACGCGGTCGGGATGCCTCGCCGCGAGCAGGAGCCCCAGGGGGCCGCCCTCGCTCCAGCCGAGAACGTGTGCGCGCTCGACGCCGGCGGCGTCGAGGACGGCGAGCGCGTCCTCCATCCGCGCCTCCACCGGCTGGACACCGCCAGGTCGATCGGAGAGCCCGGTCCCGCGCTTGTCGAACTGGACGAGCCGCCCGAACCCAGCCATCCGCTCACACCACCGCACCCAATGCGGTTCCTCCCAGGAGAGCGCGAGGTGCGAGACCCAGCCGGGGATCAGGAGTAGGTCGGCCGGGCCGCCCTCGACCACCTGGTAGGCGATGCTCACTTCATCGCGTCGTACATAACGGATCGGGGACGCGCGGAGCGGTGCGCCGACGATTTCCCGATAGAGATCGTGCGTCTCTGGCGACGGCTCGAGTTCGAGCTGCGCCAGCGCCGTGCGGAGCCGGTGGTAACGCTCGAGCGCGGCGGCGCGGTTCCCGGCCAAGGCGGCGAGCCGCATTAGCGCCCGCGCCGCCGGCTCGTCGGTCGGCTCCGTGGCCGCCACGCCCTCCCAGAGCCCGGCTCGCGCAAGTAGCCGGAGGTGGAGGGCGCGCAGGCGCTCGCGCGGCTCACCGGCCCAGTCGGCGTACCGGTCGTCGGGAAGGAGCTCGCCGCCGTAGACCGCGGCCGCCGCAGCGCAGGCGTCAGGGTTTCCGCCGCGTAGCGCCGCTTCTGCGTCGCGTTCGAAGCGGGCGGCGTCGACCTCAAGGTCTGCCTGCGGCCAGAGTGCGATGTGCTCACCGCCCAGGACGAGGGCGTCGGGGGTGCCGAGGGCCGAGCGGGCGAAATGGGCCGCCTTCCGGAGGTTCGGGGCGGCCGCCGCGAGCGGCAGCCGGGGCCACAGCGCGTCGATCGCCTGCTCGCGGTGGAGTCGCCGCCGCGGGGTGAGCGCAAGCAACTTGACGAGTTCAGCCGCCCGTCGGTGCCGCCACGCGCCCCCGGCGACAGCATGGCCGTCGACGCGCACTTCGAACGCTCCCAGAAGGCGGATGGCGACCGACGGCCTGGAGCGCGCCACAGACGAACGATACGACGGTGTGCGAATTCGCACCAGTCCGCGCCGGGGAACGTTTCGGGAACGTGCTGTCCCTACGGTGCGTCGGGTCGTCTCCGTGTCGGCGGCGCGCGGAATGAGCGAAGGGAGAGGGTCATGCTCCGCTTTAGTAGCTTCGTTGGACTCGTCCTCGCAATCGCGGCCGTTGCCTCGGGCGGTGCCGGGGGTGCACCGTCCGAGAGCGTCGTCATGACCGGGCTCGACAACCCGCGTGGTCTGGCGTTCGGCCCGGAAGGCGCCCTCTACGTGGTGGAGGCCGGACGCGGCGGCGCGGGACCCTGCCAGACGCTCCGTGGCGCGACACAGTGCTACGGTCCAAGCGGCGCCGTGACGCGTCTGTGGCGGGGGCACCAGGAGCGGATCGCCAGCGGCTTTCCCTCTATGGTCAGCCCGTTCGGCGACGCGTGGGGTGCGCACGACATCTCGTTCCAGGGTCGCGGGGGTGCGTACATCACCACCGGGTTTGGCGCGAACCCGACGCTCCGGAGCGGTTTCGGCGAGGCTGGCATGGGCTTCGGGCGCTTGATCAAGATGAGCGCAAGCGGCGGTTGGAGGTTCGTCGCCGACCTGTCGGCTCATGAGCTCGCAAACAACCCGGACGGCGGCCTCGTCGAGTCGAATCCGTACGGCGTCCTCGCCGAGGCTGGCGGGCAGATCGTCGCCGAGGCGGCGGCCAATGCACTGCTGCACGTGGACGCCAGCGGCGACATCTCGACGCTCGCGACCTTCCCGTCGCGTGCGCAGGGTCGCTTGACCCCCAACGGCGCCCTGACGGACGCGGTGCCGACGGCGGTGATCGTCGGCCTAGATGGCGCGTACTACGTGCCCGAGTTGACGGGTCAGCCGTTCGAGGAGGGCGCAGCAAGGATCTACCGCGTCGTCCCGGGCCAGGCGCCGCAGACCTTCCTCACCGGCTTCAAGACGGTGCTCGACATCGACTTCGGGCCGGACGGAAGCCTCTACGTCCTCCAGCATGCGACCGGTGCCGGCATCACCCTCAACTCCGGTCTCCTGGTCCGGGTTGCTCCCAACGGCACACGCACCACGGTGCGTGACCGGCTGAACCGCCCGACGTCGGTGCTCGTCGGCCCCGACGGCGCTCTGTACGTCACCAACAACGGTACGTCCGTCGGAACGGGGCAGGTGTTGCGAATCCAGCCGTAGGACCCGTCCGGTCATCACGACGCCTCGGCTTCGGGTCGAGGCCAACGCCCGAGACGGTGTCAGATGTTCGCAGGCAACGACCATCGACGGGCGGGTTGCTCCGGCAGCCCGCCCGTGGCGGTCAGGCTCTCGACATCGCCAGCAACTCTTATGCGAGTAAGAGAGGGAGGAGAACAATGAGCTCTCGCGTCGACCCCGGTAGGTCCGGACATCGGTTCGGGCGCGCTCTGCACGCCGCCTTGCTTGCCGCGCTCATACTCGTGAGCGGGGCCGCGGCGGCGAAGCAGCGTTCCGAGCAGGCGTCTGTTGCCGCATACGACGACGTCCTGGAATTCTCCGACTGGTCGACGCCCGTGGAGCTCGGACGGCCGGTAAATACGGCTGCCGAGGAGAGCGCTCCGTCGCTCTCCGACGATGGGCGCAGCCTCTACTTCAACCGCAACCCGAACCTGCCGGAGGATAACGACGAGGACATCTACGTGTCCCAGCGCGGCGGGCCGCACGAGGAATGGGGCGATCCGGCCCCCGTCGTTGCGATCAACACGCCGGCTTTTCACGAGCGGAACGCGACGTTGTCCCGCGACGGACGTTTGTTGTTCTTCTCGAGCAGTCGTCCTGGAGGCTTCGGCGGGCTCGATCTCTACGTCTCGCAACGAGTGAACAGAAGGGATGACCAGGGCTGGTCGACGCCGGTGAACCTGGGCCCGACCGTCAACAGCGCGGCCGCGGACGTCGGTCCCGCCTACGTCGAGGACGAAGCGGGAAGCACAGTCCTCTACTTCACGAGCAACCGGCCTGCCCCTGCGGGTTTCGGCGCCGCCGACATCTACGTGAGCAGGCGCAGGGCGGACGGCTCATTCGGCTCAGCCGTCCTGGTTCCAGAGCTCAGCAGCCCGAGCGGCGACGCGCGTCCGGCCATCCGAACCGACGGTCTCGAGCTACTACTTCACTCCAACCGCTCAGGCGCTCCGAGCTCGTGTCCGGTCGACACGCCGACCCCATCCGGCGGCCAAGATCTCTGGGTTTCGACGCGCGCGACGGCCGCGGCAACCTGGTCGTGCCCCGTGAACCTCGGTCCGGAAATCAACAGCGCGTCCAACGACCTGCAAGCCGCCCTTTCCGATGACGGCGAGGTGCTGTTGTTCTCGTCGAACCGGCCCGGCGGCTCAGGAAGCGACGACATCTGGATGAGCAAGCG
>Ga0126312_10001063_pt1 | contig 17659 bp, 14 predicted proteins | sample Plot104A_FD_92537 | JGI IMG/M metagenome (GOLD analysis project Ga0126312, IMG submission 92537) | Serpentine soil microbial communities from UC McLaughlin Reserve, CA, USA - Plot104A | ecosystem: Environmental > Terrestrial > Soil > Grasslands | place: USA: UC McLaughlin Reserve, Lake County... | reverse complement strand
GCTCCTGGCAGAGCTCCATGACGGCGCCGACGTGCTCCTTCGGGGTCAGGATCGTCGCGCGGATGTAGGGCTCCTCGATCGCCGCGATCTCGGCGCGATCGGGCATGTCGGAGGGCGAGTGCACGACCACCTCGGAGCCGTCCGTGAGGCGCACGTCGTACTCCACGTTCGGCGCGGTGGCGAGCAGCTCGAGGTCGTACTCGCGCTCGAGCCGCTCGCGGACGATGTCCATGTGGAGCAGGCCGAGGAAGCCGCAGCGGAAGCCGAAGCCGAGCGCCTCGCTCGTCTCGGGCTCCCAGCTCAGGGCGGCGTCGTTCAGCGACAGCTTCTCGAGCGCGTCGCGCAGCTCCGGGAACTGGTTCGTCTCCACCGGGAAGAGCCCGCAGAAGACCATGGGCTTGATCTCGCGGTAGCCAGGCAGCGGCTCGCTCGCGGCCCCGGCCCGGGTGGTCAGCGTGTCGCCCACGCGCAGCTGCGAGACGTCCTTGACCCCGGTGATCACGTAGCCGACCTCGCCGGCGTTGAGGGCGTCCACGGGCGTCATCTGCGGGCCGAAGAAGCCGATCTCGTCGATCTCGGCGTGCGTGCCCGCCTGCATCGCGAGGATGGCGTCGCCGTTCGTGAGCGTGCCGTCCACCACGCGCACGTACGCGACGACGCCGCGGTACTGGTCGAACTCCGAGTCGAAGATGAGCGCGCGGGCGGGCGCATCCGGGTCGCCCTCGGGCGGTGGCACGCGCGCGACGATCGCCTCCAGCAGGTCCTCCACGCCGTCGCCGGTCTTCGCCGAGATGCGGATCACGCTGTCCGGGTCCTCGCCGAGCAGCTCCGAGATCTCCCCGGCAACGCGCTCGGGCTCCGCCCCGGGCAGGTCGAGCTTGTTCATGGCGGGGATCAGCTCGAGGCCGGAGTCGACCGCCAGATAGGTGTTGGCGACCGTCTGCGCCTCGACGCCCTGCGACGCGTCCACGAGCAGCAGCGCGCCGTCGCACGCGGCGAGCGAGCGCGACACCTCGTACGTGAAGTCCACGTGCCCGGGCGTGTCGATCAGGTCCAGCCGGTAGAGCCGGCCGTCCCTTGCCCTGTACTCCACGCGCACCGCCTGGGCCTTGATCGTGATCCCGCGCTCGCGCTCGAGTTCCATCGAGTCGAGCAGCTGCGGCCGGTGGTCGCGCGCGTCGACGGCGCCGGTGATCTCGAGGATCCGGTCGGCCAGGGTGGACTTCCCGTGATCGATGTGGGCGATGATCGAGAAGTTGCGGATGTTCGTTGCGGGCGAGGCCACTGCGGCGTACGAGTATGGCGATGAGTCATAGTCCCGCCAGGACTCGTGATCGCAACCGACATCGAAGTAGTCAAGGCGATGTTCGCCGCGTTCGCGGAGCGTGATCTCGAAGGCGTCCTGGCAGTCGCCGATCCCGACATCGAGCTCACGGCCGTGACGGGCGAGCACGCCGGCCGCACCGACCCGTACCGCGGGCACGAGGGCATGCGCCAGTACTTCCGCGACGTGGCCTCGGTCTGGGAGGAGCTGAGACTGACGCCGCGCGAGTTCCGCGCGGCGGGCGACCTGATCCTCGTCACCGGCAAGGTCTCGGCGCGCTCGCGCAGCCGGACGGTGACGGGCTCGACGGGCTGGATCTGGCGGGTGCGCGACGGGAAGGTCACGTACGTGCGTGTGTATCCGTCAGCGGCGGACGCGATCGCCGCGCTGGAGGACGATGAGCCGGCGTAGGCGGCGGTGGCGGGCCCCGCGCCTAACGTCCATTGTCTCTTCGGTCAGGGGCCGCTCTTACCCATCGGTGCGGCCGCGCCTGACGAGGAGGCGCCGGATCTGCCGGGCCTCGGGCACGCCGAGCACCCAGACGACCGCCACGTACGCGCCCGAGCCGGCGGCGATCGCGCTCAGAACCGACACCGCCTGGCCGGCGAGCGAGCGGCCGAGCAGCTCGTCGAGCCCCTTCCAGGTCAGGTACGCCACGCCGGCGAGCAGCGCGGCGGCGACGAGCATCCGGACCGCGCCTGAGACGAGCCGCGCGCCCTCGATGCCGCGCAGCTCGCGGCGCAGGATCCAGCCCTGCGCGACGCACATGACGATCGTCCCGACCACGGTCCCGAGCACGATGCCCGCGATCTCGAACGGGCCGTACAGGGCGGCGGCGATCGCCGCGTTCACGAGCAGGTTCACGCCCGCGAGCGCCGTGGTGGCCCAGGGGCGCTGGAGGCTGAAGAACGTGCGCGAGAACAGCAGGCTCACGCCCTGGAACGGCAGCGAGATCGACCACCAGACCATCGCCGTCGAGGTGAGGTCCGTGGCGGCCGGGCCGAACGCGCCGCGCTCGTAGACGAGCCGGGTGATGGGCTCGGCGAGCACCGCCATCAGCACCGCGCTCGGGATCAGGAGCAGGCAGATCTGGCGCACGCCGGCGCCCATGGTGCGGCGGAGCTCGTCGCGCGCGCCGCGGGCGGCGAAGCGCGACATGGTCGGGAACAGGATCGTCGCCACCGCGATGCTGAACAGTCCCTGGGGCAGCTGGTAGATCCGGAAGGCCTTGTCGATCGCCGCCGGCGCCTGGGGCGAGACCAGCGTGCCGAACAGCGAGTTGATCAGCAGGCTCAGGTTGATGAGACCGAGCGCGATCGTCACCGGCAGCATCAGCTTGAGGACGCGCCGGACGCGCTTGTCGCGCCAGTCGATCTTGATCGAGAGCCCACCGCCGCGGCCGCGCAGCCAGGGCAACGGGAGGAGGAACTGCACCACCGTTCCGGCCAGGATCCCGATCGCGTAGGCGTAGATCTCGTCCCCGTCCGGCAGCACCGGCACGAGCCCGATGAGCGCCGCGATGATCACGAGGTTCCACGCGGCCGGCGCGAGCGCGGGGACCGCGAAGTGCTCGAACGAGTTCAGCATCCCGACCACGAGCCCGGACAGGGCCAGCAGCAGGACGATCGGGAACATCAGCCGCGAGAGGTTCACGGTGAGGTCGTGGAGCGCCGGCTGATCGTCGAAGCCGGGCGCGAACAGGCTCATGAGGGGGTCGGCCAGGAGGATGAACAGCGCGGTGACCGCGCCGAGGATCAGGCAGATGAGGAAGAAGAGGCTCGACGCGACGCGGAAGGCCTCCTTTCGCTCCCCCTTCTCGAGCAGCTCGCTGAACACCGGCACGAAGGCCGCCTGGAGCGCCGAGTCGGCGAACAGCGCGCGCACGAGGTTCGGGACCTGGAAGGCGATCGTGAACGCCGACATGGCGGCGGTGACGCCGAAGTACTTCGCCGCGACCACCTCGCGCGCGAGCCCGAGCAGGCGCGAGAGACCGGTCGCGAAGCTGAAGAACGCGGTGTTGCGCGCGAGGCGGCGCGCGTGGCCGGGCCGCCCGGGTGCGTCGGTCGCCACTGGGCTGCGCCCGCTACACTTCTCGTCCGCCGCGCCGAAGTTCCAGGTGCGGCTTCGGTGCGTTTATGGCCAACATCGCCTCACAAGAAAAGCGGATCCATCGGGCGGAGCGCGAGCGACTCGAGAACCGCCGCCGCACTTCCCAGGTGAAGACCTGGTTCCGGCGGCTCGAGAACGCAGTCGGCTCCGGCGACTCGGCGCGCGCCGACGAGGAGTTCCGCGGGCTCGTCTCGCGCATCGACAAGGCCGTGAAGTCGGGCTCCCTGCACCGCAACAGCGGCGCGCGGAAGAAGTCGCGCGCGGCGCGCGTTCGCCGCCGGCTGTCCTAGGAGCTCAGGCCGCCGCGCGGGCCAGCGCCACCGGGAAGGCCGCGTCCTAAGAGCTCAGCCCGCCGCGCGGGCCAGCGCCACCGAGAAGGCCGCGTCCTCGTCGACGCGGACGTCGCCGCCGCCGCGGAGCTCGACCTCGAGGTCGGCGAACACGCAGATGGCCCGCTCGAGGGTGGCCACGTCTGCCTTCTTCGCCTTCGCGATCACCTTCTTCGTGGCCCAGGGCGGCCCCTTGAGCGCCTCCCCCACCTTCGCGTCGGGCATGCCCGCCGCGAGCAGCGACGCGGCCTGATGCACCTCTCGCAGCCTCCGCACGAGCGGGAAGATCAGGCGGCCGGGCCGCTCGCCATGCTCGTCGAGCTGCTCGGCGAGCGCGAGCGTCGCCCGGAGGTCCCCCGCCACGAGCGCGTCGGCCAGGTCGTAGGCGCCGGGCGCGGTGTCGCTGGCGGCGAGCCGCTCGACGTCGGACGCCGAGATGCTCGCCGACGGGTGCAGCGCGAGCCCGATCTTCTCGAGCTCCCGTGAGAGCCGCTGCTGGCTCGAGCCCACGCGCGCGACGAGCTCCTTCGCCGCCTCCTGGTCGAGCTGGAGGCCGAGCTCGCGGGCGTGCCCGATGCACCACTTCGGCAGCTCCCAGGGCTTGGGCGCCGCGTATTCGCGGGTCTCACCGCCCGCCTTCTCGATCGCCTTCGAGAGCTGCTTCACCGCCTTGCCGCGGGCGATGAGGACCAGGACCGTCTCGGGCGGCATGTCGGCCAGGGCTGCCTCCAGCGGGGCCAGGTCACCGGCCTTCCAGGCGCCGACGTCGTCTACCAGCAGGTAGCGCGTGCCGGGGTCGAAGCTGAGCATCGCCAGGGAGGCGGCGACCTCCTTCGGGTCGCTCTGCCGGGCGTCGAACGTCTCTAGCCCGCCCGGACCGCGCTCCTCCTCCGCCCGCCTGCGAAGCCGCGCCCGCCAGGCGTCGATCTTGGCGTCGTCGTCGCCGCAGACGAGGTAGGCGGGCTTGAGCTCGGGCACGGAAGCGAGTCTACGGGCGAGCGTGGCGGAGCCCGTCCCGCGCCGGAACCGCCGCCTGCTGGCCAGGTCCTCAGCGATCTGTTTCGACCTTCATCCGGCCATGGTCCACGGTCAGCGTCACGGTTCCGTCGCGATCCGTTCGGTAGGTCGTAACGCCGGCGTGCTTCAGGGCGGCGAGCGTCGACGGGGTCGGGTGGCCGTATGTGTTCACGCCGACCTCGATTCCGGCGATCTGCGGGTCGAGGCGTTCGAGGACCTCGGGCAGGCCCGGGTCGGAGCTGCCGTGATGCGGCACCTTCATCGCCTCGACGTCGGGGAGGTCGAGCGGCAAGAGCGCCTCGCTCTCGGCGTCGGCGGAGAGGAACAGGTCGAAGGCGCCGGAGCTCACGATCGCGGTCACCGCGCGCAGGTTCGGGTCCTCGGGAGCGGGGCCGGGCGGCCGTGGCGGCGGCGATAGGACCCGGATGGTCAGGCCGCCCGCCCGTAGGGTCATCGGCGCCAGCGCGGGCACGATCCGCACGCCACGACGGGCGGCCTCGTCTCGAACCGCCTGGAGACCCCGGTCGGGATTTCCGTCGCCGCCGTCCAGCAGCAGGCCGACGGGAAAGCGGGCGAGCACGCCGGCGAGCCCGCCGTGGTGATCGCGCGAGGCGTGCGTGGCCACCACGATCGCGAGCCGCCTCACGCCGGCGCGCCGGAGGAGCCGCGTGACGCCGCCCTCCGGCGGCCCGCCGTCAAACAGCACCGCGCTCCCGTCGGGGTGCTGGATGAGGGTCGCGTCCCCCTGGCCGATGTCGAGGAATCTCACGGTGAGGTCGCCGGGCGGCGAGGGCGAACCGATGCCGGAGGCCGTCGCAAGCGCGAGCACGGCGAGCACGAGCACGACAACGGCCACCCGGAACGAGCGCGGCGCCCGCCGCCAAGCTGCCGCGCGCTCCGCGAAGTCGGGCCCGTCCGCGCGGCCGCCGCCCTTCGCGAATCCGGGGGTCTGCGCGCGGCCGGCGCCCGCCGTCGAGCCGGGTGCTTGGTTCCGCTCGGCGGGACCGGCGTCCCGGATGAGCCTGAGCGCGACTCTCAGGTCGCGCGGCTCGGCGCCGCTTGCCGGGTCCTCGGTGCCCGTCGTTCGCCGGGACAGCACGCGTGCGCGGGCGCCTATCAGCGCCAGGCCCATCGCCGCGTACGCCGCACCGACCGCTGGCGGCGATCGCAGCGGGAGCTTCAGCCGGCCGCCCGGGAGGTCGGCGCATCGCTCGGCCAGGTGCTCGAGGTACGCCAGCGGCAGCCGGGTTGCCGGCCCGAGCAGCTCGGCCAGCGCGTCGGCGGGCGGGAACGCGGCGGCGGCGATTCCCAGGGCCGCCTTCAGCATTCCGAGCCACATCGCCGGCGCCACGGCTGGCAGCGCCAGCAGGTTCGCCGCCAGGCCGGCCAGCGGCACCGCGCCGAAGTGAAATGCGACCAGCGGCGCGGTGGCCACCGTCGCGGCCACGGTGATCGCGACCGCCTCGGCGAGACCTCGCACGAGCGCGTGCGCCGCGGCGCTTCTCGGCTCGCGCAGCAGCTCGCCACCGGCACGCGTGAGGGCCGCCGCAAGCGGCCGGCCCACCGCGAGGATCCCCGCGACGGCGACGAAGGAGAGCTGCCAGCCCGGGTCGCCGCCCGCCCGCGGATTCAGGGCGAGCGTCACGACCGCGGCGAGGAGGAGCGCGTACCAGCGCGACGCGGGGCGGGACAGCGTCATCGCCGCGATCCCGGCGACGCCCATGACACCCGCCCGCTGAAGCGAGGGGCCCGCGCCGGCCAGCGGCACGTAGAGCGCCACCAGCACGAGGAGCGCCGCCCCTCGCGCTCGTGGGCCAACGCGCGCGAGCGCGAGCAGTGGGAGCGCGAGCGCCACGAGCAGCATCACGTTCTGGCCGGATACGGCGAGCAGGTGGGCGAGCCCGGAGTCGCGCCAGTCCTGTCGCGTGGACTCGTCGATCTGCTCGTCTTCGCCGAGCACCATCCCGCGCGCGAGCGCAGCCTCGCGCGCTGGGAGGCCTGCCGCGACGGCATGCTCGGCTCGGCGGCGCATGCCGTCGAGGAGCCCGGCGACCCCTCCGCGGCGACGGCCGGTGGCTCTCACGTCGTCGAGAAGCAGCTCACCGGCCACGCCCCCGCGACGGAGGTGGGCGGCGAAGTCGAAGTCGGCGCCGGGCGTGGAGCGAAGTCGTCGGACGCGGCCGGTGACGGCGAGCTCGCTGCCCACCTCGAGCGGCGGCAGGTGCGTCCAGCGCGGAACGCGGAGAAGCAGCCGAACGCCGTCGAGGCGACCCGCCGTGACCTCCGCCTCCGCCGACGAGCCGAATGCGGACGGCCGCGGCCTCGTGGCGAGGTGCACGCGCAGGTCCCGTACATGACCGTCGCCGACTCGCCCAACCTGCGCGTCGAGTGCGGAGAGCCGCGCCTCGCCCCCGGCCGCGCCCGCTAGGACGAGGGTCGCGGCGATCGCGCCGATAGCGGGCAGCCGGAGGGCGCAGAGGACGGCGAGCAGAACTCCGGCCAGGGCGAGCGAGACGAGCGGAGGCGCTGCCGCCAGGAGGAGGCCGAGCGCGAGGCTGCCGGTGGCGAGGTGGAAGGGACGCGCGGCGAGGAAGCCGGCCGGGGAGGAGACTGCGCGGGCGAAGCCGGGCGGGGCCGACCCGGGCGGAGCGGACGCGGGCGGGGCCGACGCGGGCGGAGCGGACGCTGGAGCCGCGGTGCGCTCCTCGCCCGCCTCGGTCACGGCTGCAGTGCTTCGCGCAGCGTTGCCAGGCGCTTGTCGCCGATGCCCTCGACCTCGGCCAGCTCGTCCAACGATCGGAAGCCGCCGTGCTCGTCGCGGTACTCGATGATGCGCTCGGCGAGGGTGGGGCCGATGCCGTCGACCTCGTCGAGCTGCTCGGGCGTCGCCGTCGAGAGGTGGATCTTCGCGCCGGGCGGCACGGCCGCGCCGCTCGCGCCCGCGCCGCTCGCATCGGCGCTGCCCGTAGCGCCGGCCGCGCCGGCCGCCCCCGCCACGGGCACCAGGATCTGCTGGCCGTCCTGCACGTGCGCGGCGAGATTCACGAGCGTCAGGTCGGCGCGGCGCGTGGGACCGCCGGCCCGCTCGAGCGCCGTTGCAACGCGGGCGCCCGACGGAAGCCGGAGCAGGCCCGGCCTGCGCACGGCTCCGGCGACGTGGACGTACAGCCCGGTCTCGGCCGGCGCCCGTCCGGAGGATCCGCCTCGTTTCGCGAGACCACCGCTGCCAGCCCCGTCGACGCTCACCGCCGGCGCCGCCGAGCCGCCTCCGCCACCGAGGAGGCGCATCCCGGCGAGCACCGCCAGCGCAGCGGCAACGACCCAGATGACGACCGTCGAGTGGGCCCCTCCCTGCACGACCTGACCGTACGGTCCGCACCCGCGCCGCCGGGGCACGAGCGTGACGAGCCGGTGACTCCTCAGCGAATCCTGAAGCCCGAGAGGCCCTCCGGGTCCTCGCTCGTGTCGTCCACCGAGTCCACGTCGGCACCCCGCGGCCCGCGGGCGCACCAGTCGACCAGAGCCGCGACCGCGTCCGGCTCTCCCTCGAACACGGCCTCGACCGCGCCGTCCGGGCGGTTGCTCACCCACCCCACCAGGCCGCGCGACTGCGCCTCCCTGCGGCAGCTGTCCCGGAAGAACACGCCCTGGACGTTCCCGCGCACCACGACGCGGCGGCGAACCCGCTCACTCATAGAATCGTGCGCGCAGTGGAGGGACGAGAGGCAACACAGACCGCCTGGGGCGTGGACTCGGAGTATGGACGCCTGCTCGACGTCCTGCTCTGCCCGCCCGACAACTTCCACTGGCTGCCCGCGAGCGCCATCGCCCGCGCAACGCTCGAGAGCGGGCTCTCCTTCAGCCGCGAGGACGCGCGGCGCCAGCACGCGGAGATGGTGAGCGTCTACGAGGAGGCCGGCGTCCGGGTGCACTTCCTCGAGCCCGACCCCGCCCTCCCCTACCAGGTGTTCGCCCGCGACTCGAGCATCAACGTGCCTCAGGGCCCGATCGTCACGCAGTGCCACCAGTGGTGGCGCCGGGGCGAGTACTCGCCCGTCATCCGCTTCTACCGCGAGAACGACATCCCGATCCACCGGATGATCACCGCCGCCGCGCTCGAGGGCGGCGACTTCATGATCGTCGAGCCCGGGGTGGCTGTCATCGGGAACGGCGAGGAGCGAACGCAGGAGCCGGCGGCGAGACAGCTCGCCGGCTGGCTCGAGGCCGACGGCTGGGAGGTCCGCATCGAGCGCATCCCGCCGCACTTCCTCCACATCGACGTGCTCGCCGCCATGCTCGGCGAGCGGCTCGCGGCGGTGTGCGTCGAGCAGGTGGGCACCGGCTTCGTTCGTTGGCTCGAGTCGAAGAACGTCGAGATCGTGCCGGTGCCGCTCGGTGACGCGCTGACGCTCGGTGTGAACGGAGTGTGCCTGGGTGGCGACCGTGTGCTCACGAGCGCTGAGTCGAAGGACCTGAACGTGCGCCTGCGCGCGCTCGGACTGACCGTGTACGACCCTGAGCTCGCGGCGTTCACGCTGGGCGGGGGCGGAGCCCACTGCCTGATGCAGGCGATCCGCCGCGAGCGCGTCGGGTGAGGCAGCGGGCGAGCCGCGGGGGGCGGGGCCGGCGGCGGGGGCCGGGTGGGCCGCGGGCGGCGGTCGGCCTGATGGAGGTCCGGCCGAAGCGGGTGCTTGCCGACCTGCGCGAGCTCGATCGGCTCACCGGGGGGCCGGATGGGGCGAGGAGGCTGTGCTGGACGCCGGTCTGGGAGGAGGCGCGCGGGTTCTTGCGGGGGAGGCTCGCGGAGATCGAGGGGGTGAGCGTCGAGGTCGACGAGGCGGGCAACCTCTGGGCGACCCTCCCGGGCGAGGTCGAGGACGCGGTCGTCTTCGGCTCGCACATCGACTCGGTCCCGAACGGCGGCTGGCTCGACGGCGCGCTCGGCGTGATGGCCGGGCTCGAGGTGCTTCGGGCGGCGGGTGAGTCGCGGGCACGGGCCGGCCCGGCGCCCGGGGCGGAAGCGCCCGCGGCAGCAGCGCCCGCGGCAGAAGCGCCAGGGGCGGAAGCGCACGGGGCGGAAGCGCACGGGGCGGAAGCGCCCGGGGCGGAAGCGCCCGCGGCGGCCGCGGGTGGACCGCGGCGCGCCGTCAAGCTGGTCGACTTCGCCGACGAGGAGGGGGCGCGCTTCGGACGGAGCCTGTTCGGCAGCTCGGCGGTCGCGGGGACGCTCGATCCGGATGCCGTGCGCGGCCTCACCGACGCCGACGGGCTGGCGATCGGTGAGGTGCTCGGGGAGTACGGCGTCGAGCTCGAACGGGCTCCGGCGGCCGCCAGCCGGCGCGAGGGGCTGGTGGCCTACGTCGAGCTCCACATCGAGCAGGGGCCGATACTCGAGAGCGAGGGGGTCGCCGTCGCGGCGGTAACGGGGACGTTCGGCGTTGAGCGGCATCGGTTCACGTTCGTGGGTCAGGCGTCACACGCGGGCACCACGCCGATGGAGATGCGCCGCGACGCCGGGCTCGCCGCCGCGCGAACCGCCCTCGCCGTCGAGCAGATCGCGCGCGAGCACGGCGGGGTGGGCACGGCCGGCGTGCTCCGGCTGGAGCCGGGCATCCCCACGGCGGTCCCGGGCAGAGCCGAGCTCGTGGTGGACCTGCGGCATGCGGAAGCGCGGCCGCTGGCGGCGATGCTGGAGGCCGTGCGGAAGGCCGCGGGCGATGCTGCGCGGGCCGGCGGCGTCGAGGTCGGCAACGACGTGATCTGGCGCATCGAGCCGATCCCGTTCGACGAGCGACTCGTCGCGGCCGCGCTCGAGGCCGCCGGCACGAGCAGGAAGCTCCCGAGCGGCGCGCTTCATGACGCCGCCGAGATGGCGCGGCACGTGCCGACCGCGATGATGTTCACCAGCTCCGCGAACGGGCTCAGCCACGCGCCCGAGGAGGACACGCCCGAGGATCACCTCGTCGCCGCCATCGCGGCGTTCGGGCGCCTGGCCGCCGGCCTCGTCTAGCTCTCGATCACTACGCGCAGCGTCCGCAGGGCGCGGTCGCTCGCGCCACGCAGGCTGCCGCCGTGGGCGATCGTCTGCTCGATGTAGGCGAGCGTCTCAGCGGTGAGCCGCTCGCCGGGGAGCACGTTCGGGATCCCGGGCGGGTAGGCCGCGAGCGACTCGGATGCGACGCGGCCCACGGCCTCGCGCGCGCTCACCACCTCCTGCGGGCCGAGGAACGCCTCGCGCGGCGTCATCACGAGCTCGCCCCACGGCGGCGGCGGCGCGAACAGCACGCCCTCCGCGCCTGGGCCGTCCCCCTCCGGCGCCTCGACTACCCCCTGCAGCGCGGCGAGCAGCCGCTCGCTCGCCGCCCCGGCGTGCTCGCCCATGCCGTAGACCGCGACCATCACATTCTCACCCGCCAGCTCCATGATCACGTCGTGGTCCTCGCGCAGCCGCCGCGATAGCTCGTAGCCGCTCCTGCCCGTCCCGCGCGCATCGATGGCGAGCCGGAGCGGGTCGTAGTCGAACACCCCCGGCGCCCCCGCGAGCCGCTCGTCGAGCACGTCGAGGCCGGGGAGCTCGCGGATTGCGTCGCGCGTGCGGGTCAGCGCGGCGAGCGTCTCGCCCACGAGCTCCCGGCCGCGCGTCGCCGCGCTTCGGCGCGCCGCGTCGAGCGAGGCGAACAGCAGCGCGTTCGGGCTGGTCGACTCGACGAGCGTGACGCACCGGTCGACGACGGCCTCCTCGATCAGGTCGCCGTGGCCGAGGTGGATCATCGCCGACTGGGTCAGGCTGCCCACGACCTTGTGGATGCTCGAGATGACGAGGTCCGCGCCCAGACTGAGCGCCGGCGCGGGCAGCTCCTCGTGGAAGCCGAGGTGCGCTCCCCACGCCTCGTCGACCACCAGCGGAACGCCGTGCGCGTGCGCCACCTCCGCAAGGCCGGCCACGTCCGCGACCGCGCCGAAGTAGGTCGGCGAGACGACCGTCGCCCCCACCGCGTCCGGCGTCTCCCCGAGCGCGCGCTCGAGCGCCCCGGGCGTCATGCAGTGGGCGATGTGGAGCTCGGGATCGAGCTCGGGCGATACGAAGGTCGGCCGGAGGCCCGACATGATCAGCGCGTCGATCGTGCTCGAGTGGGCGTTCCGCTGGGTCACCACGCGGTGGCCGCGGTGCGCGAGCGTCATCAGCGCGACGTGGTTGCCCTGGGACGCCCCGTTCGCCAGCCACCAGGTGCGCCGCGCCCCCCAAGCTTCGGCCGCCAGCGACTGCGCGGCGCGGAACGGGGTGGGGTCGTCGCCGACGTCGATGCCGTAGGTCAGCGCGGGGATGTCCAGAGCGAACACGCGCTCGCCGAACGCCTCGACGAGGCCGGGGTCGGCGCCCGGGCCACCCTTGTGCCCCGGCACGTGAAAGCGGCCCGGATCGCGCGCGGCGAAAGCGCGCAGCGCTTCGAGATAGGGGGTGTCTGACTGGCCCGGCAAGAGGCGCGAGTCTAGGTGGTGAGGTCGCGGAGGACGGTCTCTACGGCGACCTCGGGCGAGTCTGCCGCGACGACCCCCTCGACGTCCCAGGTGCCGAGCCCCACGACGCGCTTGCCCGCCTTCAGGGCCAGCGCCACCTCCGAGAGCGTGCCGTAGCCGCCGCCAACCGCGATCAGGGCATCCGCGGCGCGGACGACCAGCGTGTTGCGGGCCTCCCCGAGACCGGTCGCGATCGCCACGTCGACGTACGGGTTCGCCTCCGAGCGATCGACCCCCGGGAGGATTCCGACCGTGGTGCCTCCGGACTCCTTCGCTCCCCGGCAGGCGGCCTCCATGACGCCTCCGAGGCCGCCGCAGACGAGCACGACTCCGCGCGAGCCGAGCTCGCGGCCGACCAGCTCGGCGGAGCGAAGGTCGCCGCCCTCGCCCGGACCGGCTACGGCGACGTGCCTCAGGGCCGAGGCGGCTCGGATCGGATCGTCGTCTCCTCCGATGGCGGCGGGGCGGGCGGCGAAGCGGCGGCGGCCGCCTTCCGGTCGCGCGGCTCGACCGAGATGGCGATGCGAGCAGTCGAGAGCACCGCGCCCGCGACCATCAGGGCCGCGCCGCCGAGGGCGAGCCACGCGCCCGTCTTGGCGTCGCGCTCGAGGCCGATCGGCGGGTGGTTGATCAGTTGGCTGGCGACGACCACCAGCGCCGTCACCCCGACCACCAGCGACGTGCCCGGCCTGAGCGGGGCGCGCAACAGCCCGAGCGCCACGGCGACCGTGGCGAGCGTGATGAGCGCGAGCAACACCAGCAGCAGGTCGAGGAACTCGAAGCTGTTGAACCCGGAGATCCCCCCGTACCAGTCGAGCCCGAGGCTCACGATGAGGAGCAGGCCGCCTACGGCGGCGACGAGCGCGCCTATCGGGATCTGCGTCTCCCTCATCGCACCACGAAGTTCACCAGCTTGCCGGGCACGACAACAGTCTTCACGATTTGCCCTCCGTCCAAACGTGCCGCCAGCTTGCCGGACCCGCGCGCCAGCTCCTCGAGCTCCTCCTGCGTCGCGGTCGACGGCGCCGGCAGCCTGTCGATCAGCTTGCCGTTCACCTGCACCACCAGCTGGATCTCGTCGCGCGCCAAGAGCGCCGGGTCCGCCTCCGGCCACGGCTCCTCCCAGACCCTCCGGCCGGTCATCAGCTCGTACACCTCGGACGCCAGGTGCGGCGCGAAGGGGAAGATCAGCGACGCCGCCGTCGACACCGCAAAGCGCACGTCGCCCGGCGGCGTGGACTCGCGCTGCCTGTAGATCTCGTTCGTCAGCTCCATCACCGCGGCGATCGCGGTGTTGAATGCGAAGCCGGTCCTCATGTCGTGGGTGACCTTGTCGATCGCCCAGTGGGCCTTGCGGAGGAGCTCGCCGCCGTCGCCCGTCGGGTCGTCTGGCGAGGTGCTCGCGGCGGCGTCCATCGCGGCCGTCCAGAGACGCGACAGGAAGCGGTGGACGCCGCCCACGCCCGCGTCCTGCCAGTCGGCGTCGTCCGACGGCGGCCCGATGAAGAGGATGTTGCAGCGCGCCGTGTCTGCGCCGAAGCGCTCGACATAGTCCTGAGGCGATACGGCGTTCCCCTTCGACTTGGACATCTTCGCCCCGTCGCGCGTGATCATGCCCTGCGTGAACAGCCGCGCAAACGGCTCCTGAACGTCGAGCAGGTCCATGTCCGCGAGCGCCTTCGCGAAGAAGCGCGCGTACATCAGGTGCAGGATCGCGTGCTCGACACCGCCGATGTACTGGTCGACCGGCATCCAGCGCTTCAGCACCTCGCGGTCCCACGGCGCCTCCGTGTTGTGCGGGTCGCAGTAGCGCAGGAAGTACCAGGACGAGTCGACGAAGGTGTCCATCGTGTCCGTCTCGCGCCGCGCCGGGCCGCCGCACTTCGGGCAGGTCGTGTTGACCCAGTCCTCGGCGGTCGCGAGCGGCGACTTGCCCTTCGGCGCGTAGTCCTCGACGTCCGGCAGCTCCACCGGCAGCTGGTCGTCCGGCACGGGCACGATCCCGTCGGTTTCGCAGTGGATCATCGGAATCGGGCATCCCCAGTAGCGCTGGCGCGACAGCAGCCAGTCGCGCAGCCGGTAGCTGACCGTGCGCCTGCCCTTTCCCTCCGACTGGAGCCAGTCGACGATCTGGTCGTAGGCCTCGCGGCTCTGCAGCCCGTCGAAGCGCCCCGAGCCCGTCATCTCCCCGTCTCCGGTGCAGGGGAGCTCGCCGCAGTCGATCACGCGCCGGATCTCGATCCCGAACTCGGTGGCGAACTCGAAGTCCCGCTCGTCGTGCGCCGGCACGCCCATGACGGCCCCGGTTCCGTACTCCAGGAGCACGTAGTCGGCGACGTAGATCGGGATCTCCTCGCCGGTCGCCGGGTTCGTGACGGTACGGCCGAGCGCGACCCCCGTCTTCTTCCGGTGCTCGTCCCCGCGCTCCTCCGCCGACTCGGTGAGCGCGTGGTTCACGTAGTCGCGCACCTCCTGGGAGGCGTTCAGCCGCAGGATGTCCGGGTGCTCGGGCGCGAGCACGAAGAAGGTGGCGCCGAAGAGCGTGTCGGGCCGCGTCGTGAAGACTGGGTAGTCGATTCCGAGCTCCTGGCAGCGGAAGACGACCTCGGCGCCCTCGGAGCGGCCGATCCAGTTCTCCTGCATCGTCACGACGTGCGGCGGCCACTCGATCGTGTGCATGTCCTCGAGCAGGCGGTCCGCGTAGTCCGTGATCTTGAAGAACCACTGCTCGAGCTGTTTGACCTCGACGAGGTTGCCGCAGCGCTCGCAGCGCCCGTCGATCACCTGCTCGTTCGCGAGCACCGTCTGGTCGAACGGGCACCACTTGACCGCGGCCTCCTTGCGGTAGGCCAGGCCGCGCTCGAACAGGCGCAGGAAGATCCACTGGGTCCAGCGGTAGTACTCGGGCTGGTGGGTCCCGAACTCGCGCGTCCAGTCGATGGACACGCCCCAGCCCCTCAGCTGCTCGCCGAACGCGGCGATCGACTCGTCGGTGGACTGCCGAGGATGCAGGCCGGTCTTGATCGCGTGGTTCTCGGCCGGGAGGCCGAACGCGTCGTAGCCCATCGGGTGGAGCACGTAGAAGCCGTTGCGGCGGTGGAAGTGGGCGACAGCGTCGCCCACCGAGTAGTTCTTCAGGTGCCCGATGTGCGGCTCGCCGCTCGTGTACGGCAGCATCTCCAGCACGTAGGACTTGGGCCGCTCGTTGGGCTCGTTCGAGACGACCCAGGTGCCCTCATCAGCCCAGACCTTCTGCCACTTGGGCTCGATCGTCTTCGGGTCGTAGCGGTCCACGGTGGGCAAGGGTACCCAGGGACCGGGCGGGAGCCGGGCGCGCTAGCGGTGGTGCCGGCGCCTGGGGTACGCGCGCCGAGCGAGGTACGAGTGGCCCGCCCGGACGAGCACCGTCCGGTGGCGCACGAAGTCGCGCACCGCGACCGCGCCCTGCCTGACGCTGGTCAGCGTGCCGTCACAGCGGTCGACGGTCGACCAGCGGGTGCCGCGGACGGTGGCCTGGCTGTGGCGCCCGTGCGTCCTGAAGCGTCCGCCCTTGTCACGCCCCCACAGCCGGCGCACGCGGCGCGCGGCCGAGGCGCTCGCCGTGCGCCCTGCGCGGCGGCTGCCCACGTGGCGGCAGGACTTGAAGCTCCCGCCGCGCAGATAGATGTCCACGCGCCCACACGCCTTGCGCGGCTGGCGCAGCGTGAACAGGCCGCCGCCCAACTTCCCGGTCTGGAGGCGGCCGCGGCAGCCCGCGGTCCTGAGGCTCACGGCGCCGCGGCGCGTGTCGAAGGTCGCGCCGACCGGCAGCTCCGCGCCGGGCTCCATCGACTCCCAGCCGCCGCCGGGCGCCTTCACGCGCACGCTGCCGTCGGGCTCGGCGACCACTGTCTTGGCGAAGTCGGGCTGCTTGTCGGGGTCCGGCATCGGGTCGGGGTCCTGGACCGGGTCGAGCGGGTCGCTCGCCGGCGGGGCCTCGGTCTTGAAGACCCGGTCGGGTCCGACGCTCGTGCCCGAGTCGTTGCTTGCGACGACTCGGTAGTGGTACTCGGTCGCCGGGTCGAGCCCGTCGACCATCTGCGCCACGGTTGCGAGCGTGTAGCCGTTGCCGACGTACGCCCAGCCCGTCTCCTCAGCGTAGCCGGTCGTCGTGCCGTACTCGAAGTGGTAGTCGGTCGCCTGCGAGTTCGGCCGGACGCGCGCCCTCAGCCGTGCGGAGGTGAGCCCGAGCTGGTCCGCGGCGAGCGGCTTCAGCACCGGCGGGAGCGTTATCCGCGCCACGCGCCCGAGCGAAGCGTTCTCGGTGAACCACATGTTCCCGTCCGGGCCGGGCGTGATGAACCACGGCGCCGCGTCGACGGTCAGGCCGCCGGTGTCCTCGGTGATGTCGCCGGTGGTCGTGATCTGGCCGATGCGCCCCGGGCTCGCCGACTCCGTGAACCAGAGCGCGCCGTCGGGGCCGGCGGCGATCCCCATCGGGGCCGAGTTGGCCGTCAGGCCGTCCGTGAAGATCGTGACGTCGCCCATCTTGGTGATGCGGCCGATCCCGCCGGGGTCGGCGTTCAGCGTGAACCAGAGCGCGCCGTCAGGCCCCGCGGTGATGTCGGTCGGCTCGTCGCTGCCGGACAGCCCGGACGTGAACTCGGTGATGACGCCGGCGGTGGTGATCCGCCCGATTCGCCCGCTCGCGGTCTCCGTGAACCAGAGGTTGCCGTCGGGGCCCTTGGCGATCGCGCTCGGCTCGCTCATCGCGGTCAGGCCGTCGGTGAACTCCGTGATCGTGCCGTCAGGCGTGATGCGCCCGACGACGGCGGGGCTCCTGTTGACGAACCAGAGGTTGCCGTCCGGTCCCGCGGCGATGTCCCACGGATCGCCGGCCGTGAGCCCGGTGCTGAACTCCGTGACGCTTCCGTCCGGCGTGACCCGGGCGATGGCGCCGTTCCCGCCCGCCTCGGCGATCCAGATGTTCCCGTCGGGGCCTTCCGCGATTCCGCGCGGCCCGCCGCCAAGGACGGCGTCGGGAAACTCGGTGAGCACCGCCGAGGGCGTGATGCGGGTGAAGGCGTTGGAGGTGTCCTCGGTGAACCACAGGTTGCCGCCGGCCGCCGTGATGCCCCAGGCGCCGACGTTCGTCGTGACCTCGTCGTTGAATTCGTTGACCCACGGCTCGTGCGCCGCGACCGTCCCGGCGCCGAGCGCCGCGAAGAGGGTCGCCAGACCGGCGCAGATTGCCATTCTTCCCGCACCAGGGCTGTTTCGGCCGCGCCGTCCGGTTCTTGATGCAACGTTCGTCCGCCAATGGCCAATGTCGAGGAAAAGCGGGTCGCCCCGCTCGAGCTGTTCTTCGACCTGGTCTTCGTCT
>Ga0126312_10001062_pt1 | contig 17677 bp, 20 predicted proteins | sample Plot104A_FD_92537 | JGI IMG/M metagenome (GOLD analysis project Ga0126312, IMG submission 92537) | Serpentine soil microbial communities from UC McLaughlin Reserve, CA, USA - Plot104A | ecosystem: Environmental > Terrestrial > Soil > Grasslands | place: USA: UC McLaughlin Reserve, Lake County... | reverse complement strand
GCCGAGGCGGCCGAGCCGACGTCGCACTCGCGCGCGCTCGGCTCGGGCGCGCCGCTGGAGCCGGCGGCGATGGCCGAGGTGCCGCTGCGCGGGCGCCTGCGCCCGTCCCGTCTGGAGGCCCCGCTTCGCACGCTGCGGGGGGCGGGACCGAAGCTGTCGGAGGCGGCGGCCGAGCTGGGGATCGTATGCCTGCGGGATCTCCTGTGGCACGTCCCGCACGGCTATCGCGACCGCACCGAGATCCGGGAGGTCGCCGACCTGGCGATCGGCTCCGAGGCGACGGTGACGGTGGAGGTCCGCTCCGTGCGCGTGCGGCCGGTCCGCCGCCGCGGCCTGCGGGCCATCGTCGAGGCGCAGGTGGCCGACGAAAGCGGCCCGATGAAGGCCGTGTGGTTCAACCAGGCGTGGGTGGCCGAGCGCCTGACCGAGGGCACCAGGGTGCTGATGCACGGCAAGCTCGATCGCTCCGGATTCAAGGTCGACGCGCACGAGATCGCCGGCGGGGGCGACGCCGAGCCGCAGGGCATCCACACCACAGGGATCGTGCCGGTGCACGCCGCCTCCGAGCGGCTCAAGCCCGCGAAGCTCCGCGAGTGGGCGTGGCAGGCCGCGGCGCTCGCGCCCGACGCGATCGAGCCGCTGCCGGCCGATCTGCGCGCCCGCCTCGACCTGCCGGCAGCCGCCGACGCGCTGCGCGTCGTGCACTTCCCGGACAGCCGCGAGGAGGGGGAGCGGGCCCGCCGGCGCCTCGCCTTCGAGGAGCTCTTCCTGCATCAGGCCGCGCTCGCGACCAGGCGCGGGCGCAGGCGCGCCGAGCGCACGGCGGTCCCGCTCGACCCCCCGGGCGAGCTGACCGACCGCTGGCTCGCCTCGCTGCCGTTCGAGCCCACGGGCGACCAGCGCACCGCGTTCGGCGAGATCGCCGCCGACCTCGCCCGGGCGCAGCCGATGCAGAGGCTGCTGATGGGAGAGGTGGGCTCGGGCAAGACCCTGGTCGCGCTGCACGCCATGCTCGGGGCGGTCGAATCGGGCGCGCAGGCGGCGCTGATGGCGCCCACCGAGACCCTCGCCGAACAGCACGCGGCCACCCTCGGCACGCTTCTCGCGGCCGAGCCGGTCCCGTTCGCGCTGCTGACTGGGTCGACGCCCGCCGCCGCCCGCCGCGAGATCCTCGACAGGCTGGCCAGCGGTGAGCTGGCGCTTGTCGTCGGCACCCATGCCCTTATCGAGCCCGACGTCGCCTTCGCGCGACTGGCGCTCATCGTGGTCGACGAGCAGCATCGCTTCGGGGTTCGCCAGCGCTCGGCTCTCGACGCCAAGGGCCCCGAGGAGCGCGCTCCCCACGTCCTCCACATGACCGCGACGCCGATCCCGCGGACGCTTTCGCTGACGGCCTACGGCGACCTCGACGCCACCACGCTGCGCGAGCTGCCGGCCGGGCGGGGGCCGGTCAAGACGTGGGCGGTGGGGGAGGACCGGCGCGCGGGTGCCTACGAGTTCATCCGCGAACGGCTCCGGGAGGGGCGGCAGGCGTACGTCGTCTGCCCGCTGGTCGAGGGCTCGGAGAAGCTCGAGGCCAAGGCGGCGTCGCAGGAGGCCGAGAGGCTTCGGCGCACCGAGTTCCGCGATTTCGAGGTGGCCCTCATCCACGGGCAGATGGCCTCGCGTGAGAAGGCCGCTGCGATGGAGGGGTTCGCCGCCGGCCGTGCCGACGTCCTGGTCGCGACCAGCGTGATCGAAGTGGGGATCGACGTCGCGAACGCGACGGTGATCCTCGTGGAGGGGGCGGAGCGGTTCGGGCTCTCGCAGCTGCATCAGCTCCGCGGCAGGGTCGGCCGCGGCGAGCACGACTCGCAGTGCATCCTGTTCGCCGACGCCGCCTCCGGGCTGGCGCGCCGGCGGATGGAGGCCATCTCGGCCGAGCGCGACGGCTTCAAGCTCGCCGAGGTCGACCTCTCGCTTCGCGGCGAGGGCGAGATCCTGGGCACGCGTCAGCACGGCCTGCCGCGATTCCGAGTCGCCCGGCTGCCCGAGGACTTCGAGTCGCTGGCGAGCGCCCGCCGCGAGTTGCTGGCCCTGCTCGAGCGGCACGGCTCGCTCGAGGCGCCCGAGCTGGGCCCACTGCTCGAGGCCGTGAGGCTCCGCTTCGGCGACGAGCGCACCGACGCACTGGCGGCCTGAGACCGGTGGCGCGATGAGGGTGGTGGCCGGAGAGCTCAGGGGCCGGCGGCTGGCCTCGCCGCCGCGCGGCGCCGACGTACGCCCGACCGCCGACCGCGTGCGCGAGGCGCTGTTCTCGATCCTTGGGGACGTCGACGGAGCAAGAGTCCTGGACCTCTACTGCGGGACCGGGGCGCTGGCGATCGAGGCCCTCTCGCGGGGCGCGGCCGGCGCGACGCTGGTCGACACCAAGCCGGCGCTCGCGCGGCGCAATCTGGACGACCTCGGGCTCGGCGACCGGGCCGACGTGGTGCGCGCGGACGCGCTTCGTTTCCTTGCCCGAGCAGGGGGGAAAGAGGTCCGTTACGACCTGATCTTCTGCGACCCGCCGTATAGACTCGCCGACCGCCTTGAGGGCAAGCTCGAAAGCCTGGCAGCACCGCGCCTCGCGAAGGGCGGGCGCTTGATCGTCGAAAGCGCCGCGCCGCGCCCGCTTCGCATCTCGTTGCCCGCCCTCGCCGAGCGCGCCTACGGCGACACCTCGCTCGCCGTCTACGGGAGCGAGCATGCCTGACGGGCGCACCGCCGTGTGCCCGGGCAGCTACGACCCGGTCACCAACGGACACCTCGACATCATCACCCGCACTGCCAACGTGTTCGACCGCGTGATCGTCGGGGTCGTCGGCCAGGCGATCCGCAAGCAGCAGTCGCTGTTCACCCCGGAGGAGCGCAAGGACTTCCTCGAAGAGGCCACGGCCGGCCTCGAGAACGTCGAGGTCGAGGTGTTCACCGACCTGCTGGTCGAGTTCGCCCGCCGCAACAAGGCGACGGCGATCGTCAAGGGCCTGCGCGCGATCTCCGACTTCGAGTACGAGTTCGAGATGAACCAGCTCAACCGCAAGCTCGCCCCCGAGATCGAGTCGGTCTACGTGATCGCCTCGCCCGACTACAGCTTCCTCTCGTCGACAGGCGTCAAGGAGATGGCCACGTTCGGTGGAGACGTGAGCGACCTCGTGCCCCCGCCGGTCGCGGCCGCGCTGGGCGAACGCGCAAGGCGCTGACGCCCTTCCGGCGGGCGTAGTTCTGGGCGGGCGCTTGCAGGCGGCGCACAAATCTCGGTTCCCACTGCCCGAACTCCCCGCTATGCGTAAGATTTCCCGGCCTGATGGACGTACTTGTCCTCATCGACAAGCTCGACGACCTGATCCACAACGCCAGGCCGGTGCCACTCACCGACCAGGTGCGGGTCGATCGCGAGGAGATCTATGACCTCCTCGATCAGATGCGTGCCACGATCCCGGAGGAGATCAAGCAGGCGCGCTGGATCGTCAAGGAGCGCCAGGAGATGCTCGCGGAGGCCAAGCGCGAGGCCGAGCGCGTCGTCAAGGAGGCGCGCGACCAGCAGGCCCGCCTGATCTCCGACGAGGAGGTCTACAAGCAGGCCGAGCGGGCGGCCGAGGAGATCATCGAGGACGCGCGCGACACCGAGCGCCAGATCCGCCTCGGCGCCGAGGACTACGCCGACGAGATCCTCTCGACGCTCGAGGTCAACCTCCAGAAGTTCCTCGCCGCCGTGCAGCGCGGCCGCGACCGCCTCGCCGGGCACGACGAAGAGCCCGTCGAAGTCCAGCAGCAGTAGCGCCGTCCCTCGCCCCGGGCGAGGAGGCCCCGATCTCGGTCAGGTAGCCCCGGCCTCGGCCGCTAAAGCTCGGTTCCGTGCTCCCCGGCGCGGCCCGCGTCGGTCTTGTCGTAGAAGCGCCCCAGCAGCTCGCGCGTCTCCTCCGGGTCGGCGCACGTGTAGGCATTCCAGGCCTCGGTGCGCAGCTGTAAGTCCAGCGGCTGGCCGATCACGTCGAGGATCGTCTGCTTCGCGGAGCGGACGGCGGATTGTGAGTTGCGCAGGATCTGGCGGGCCACCGTCTCGGCCTCCTCCATCAGGCTCTCGTGCGGAACCACCTTCGTCACCAGGCCCCACTCCAGGGCCTGGCGCGCGTCGACGGGCTCGGCCGTCAGCAGCATGTGGGAGGCGACTCCTACCCCGCAGGCGTTCACGAGCCGCACGAGCCCGCCGTCGCCGTGGTGAAAGCCGCGCCTGGCCTCGAACGACCCGAACGCCGCCCGCTCCGATGCGATCCGTATGTCGCACGCCATCGCGGTCTCGAGGCCGCCCGCGAGCGCCCAGCCGTTGATCGCGCCGATGATCGGCTTCGGGATGCGGTGCATCCCGCGGGTGAAGCCGTTCAGGCCCAGCTCGACGATCTCGCGGATGCGCGCCGGGCTCGCGTCGCCGATCAGCGGCGGGATGTAGGTCTTCAGGTCGGCGCCGGCGCAGAAGGCGTCGCCGGCGCCGGTGAGGATCGCCACGTCTATGGCGTCGTCGTCGCGGAAGTCGGCCCAGGTCTCGATCATCGCCTGATGGACGTCCGGGTCGATCGCGTTGCGCGCCTCCGGCCGGTTGATCGTCACGTACGCGACGCGGTCGCGCTTCTCGTACAGGACCTTTGACATCGCTTCCTTTCCTAGTCGTAGACGGCTTGGATCACAGCGAGATCGTCGGCACTCCAGACCACCTCGCCGCCGCACCATTCGGCCTGCTCGCCCGCGGGGGAGGGGAAGTCAAGCCCCTCGGTGAGCGAGGCGAGCCGGGAGGCGGGATCCACGTCGACGACGTCGCCGAAGACCAGCGCACGCGACTGCTCGCGAACCCGCCGGAAGAGGTCGCGCTTGCCATCGGCGTCGAGGTGGTGGATCGTCAGCACCGAGACGACGAGGTCCCAGGGGCCGTCGGGCAGCGGGTCCTCCATGCGCGCGAGGCGCACCTCGATCCCCAGCTCGCGGGCGCCGAACGCCATCTCGGGGCTGGAGTCGAGCCCGGTCACCTCGGCACCGGGAAAGCGCTCGAGCAGCCGGCGGGTGGTCTCGCCGGTGCCGACGCCGAGCTCGAGCACGCGCACAGGCTCGAACGGGATCGCGGCCACGGTCTGGTCCTGGAGCTCGTCGAAGCGGGGAACGTCTGCCCGGATCATCTCCGGGTAGGTGTCAGGCGTGAAGTGGAACTGCGAAAGCGGCTCCTCGGGCGGGCTCATCCCGGCGCTAACCTCGATCTCGAAGTCCGATGCCCGCATCTAACAAGATCGACCTCGCCCGCCTGTCCCTGAGCTCCGGAGAGGGCCGCCGGGTCGACCTCGAGCTCGATCCGGGGACGCTCACCTACGGCGGGCAGACCTACGCAACGTCGCACGCCGACCCCGGCCAGGTGGAGGTCTCGCGGATGTCGAGCGGCTATGCCTTCCGCCTGCGCTTCGACACCGACCTGCGCGGGCCGTGCATGCGCTGCCTGGCCGACGCAAGCGTCCCCATCGCGGTCGACGCGCGCGAGGTCGACCAGGGGGGCGACGACGAGGACCTTCACAGCCCCTACGTCGACGGCGAGGAGCTTCGCGTCGGCGCCTGGGCCCACGACGCGCTGGCCCTGGCCCTGCCGGCCCAGCTGCTGTGCCGGCCCGACTGCGCCGGGCTGTGCCCGGTCTGCGGCGAATCGCTCAACGACGCCGAGCCCGGCGCCCACGACCACGAGAGCGCGCCCGACCCGCGCTGGGCGAAGCTGCGCGAGCTGAACCTCGACTAGCTCCCCGGCTCGGCGGGCCGAAGGTCCATGTAGCGCTTCCGCCCGACCGTCACTCACCACAGGACGGTGAGCGGGCTGGCGTTCGGGTTGCAGTCAACGGGCGCGGTCCGTGTACCCGCCTTCCTGGCGGTCGACGACGATCCTCGCCGAGCCCGGGGCCTCCACGTGGGCGAGCGTACTGGGCGCCGCGCCCTCGGCCGGCGGGCTACCATGCCCGCTCGCATGGCGGTCCCGAAGAAGAGAACCTCGCGGACGCGGCGCGACAAGCGCCGCGCCACCCATCGCGCCGGCAAGCCGCGTCTGAACGAGTGCCCACGCTGCCACAGCCCGCGCCGCCCACACCGCGTGTGTCCCGTCTGCGGGACCTACGCCGGGCGTGAAGTGATCGCCCACGAGGTCGGCGAGGCCGACCAGGGCGCCCAGCAGGAGGAGTAGTGATGCCGCCCTCGGGGCCGGCGGCCGGCGAGCGGCCGGCGGTGGCGCTCGACGGGCATGGCGCCGAGCAGGGTGCCGACGTGCTCATCCAGGGGGCGATGGAGGCCGCCGCCGAGGGGATCCGGCTGCGCGTCTTCGGCGAGTCCTCGGGCCTCGCAGCTCTCGACGAGTCCGACGGGATCGAGGTCATCGCCGCCTCTGAGGCGATCGGCAACGACGAGGAGCCGGTCGCTGCCGTGCGGTCACACCCCGAGGCCTCCGTCGTGATGGCCGCGGCAGACGTCGCCGAGGGCGGGTCGGACGCCCTCGTCAGCGCCGGCCCCACCGGCGCGACGATGACCGCGGCCCTCTTCGCGCTGCGCCGCAGCCAGGGAGTGCGCCGCCCCGCGCTCACCGTCCAGCTTCCCGTTCCCGGCGACGCGGGCGGCCCGCCGCCGATCGTCCTCGACGTCGGCGCCAACACCGAGGCCCGCGCCGGGGACCTCGTGCAGTTCGCCTACCTGGGCAGCGCCTTCTCGCAGGCGGTCCTCGGCGTCGAGCGGCCGAGCGTCGCGCTGCTCTCGATCGGGGAGGAGGCCGGCAAGGGCACCGCGCAGCTCGTGGAGGCCCACGAGACGCTGAGCGCCGCACCCGGCCTGCATTTCGTCGGCAACGTCGAGGGGCGCGACCTGCTCGCGCGCGCGGCCGACGTGGTCGTCACCGACGGGTTCACCGGCAACGTCGTGCTGAAGACGCTCGAGGGCACCGCGAAGGCGGTGGGCGACGCGGTCGGGTCGGCCGCCCGTTCGAATCCTGTCGCCGCGGTCGGCGGCCTGCTGCTTCGGCCCGCCCTGGCGGGCCTGCGCCACGAGATGGATCCCGACAACACCGGCGGCGGGATCCTGCTGGGACTGCGAGGCGTGGCCGTGGTCGCGCACGGCAGCTCTGGCCCCGCCGGGATCGCTAACGCGATCCGCCTCGCCGCACGCGCAGTCGAGGAGCGTGCGGTGGACCGCACCGACGAGCTGCTGGCGGCGTCGGACGCGACGCGCTCAGGGCTGAGAGCAGGCAGCGGTGGTCTGTAGGCTCGGGGCAATGAGCCTCGACCAGGACCAGGTGATGGCGAAGGTGCGCGAGCACCTCGCCGCAGAGCTCGAGGTGAGCGCCGACGAGATCGGGCCGAACACGCGGTTTCGCGAGGACCTCGACGCCGACTCCCTCGACCTCTACGAGCTGGTCATGGAGCTCGAGGACACCTATGGGGTAAGCGTCAGCGAGGAGGACGCCGCCAAGATCGAGACGGTGGGGGACGCCGTCGACTTCGTCCTCCAGCGCCTACCGGCCTGACGGCGGCCGCGGTGGCGCCCGGCATCCGCAGACTGGGCCGCAGAAAGGGCGGTCCCGCGGCCGCCGAGCCCGGCCCCGAGGCGCTGCGACAGCTCGTCGACGAGCTCCCGGATGAGCTGCGCTCGCAGGCGCTGACGCATTCGTCGTGGACCGAGCACCGGGTCGACTCCTACGGCCGGCTCGCGTTCCTGGGCGACAGCGTGCTCGGGCTGGCAGTGGCGGAGTACCTGTTCCGTCGCAATCCCCGCTCTGACATCGGGCGCCTGACCAAGGTCCACGGGCAGGCGGTCAGCGGGCGCGCGTGCGCCGTCGTCGCCGCCGAGCTCGGACTGCCGGAGCGCCTGCGCGAGGCGTCTGAGCCTCTCCCCGACGGCGGCATCGACGCGTCGGCGCTGCTCGCGTCGGAGCGGGCTCTGGCATCCGTTTGCGAGGCCGCGATCGGCGCCTGCTACCTGCACCACGGCTTCGCGCCGACCTCGGCCGCCACCATCGCCGCCTTCAGCGAGCAGATCGACATCGCCGCGGGCACCCTGCTCGATTACAAGTCGGCGCTCCAGGAGCGACTCGCGCGCGCCGGGGCCCGCGTAATCTACGAGGTCACCGGTGAGGCGGGACCGCCTCATGACCGGCGCTTCGAGGTCGACGCGCGCGTCGACGGCGAGGTCATCGGCCGGGGGACCGGGCGCTCCAAGAAAGCCGCCGAGCAGGAGGCGGCCGCCGCGGCGCTCGAGCACCTGGGCCGGTAGGACCGTCGCCGACCGCGGCGAAGTCTTTGACAGCGCCCCGAACACGTCCGAGCCGACAGCGAACCTTCCCAGCCACCAGCCAGCCGCGCGCGCATGCATCTGAGCTCGATCACCATCAAGGGCTTCAAGTCCTTTCCTGAGCGAACCCGCCTGGTGTTCTCGCCGGGCGTCAGCGTGATCGTGGGGCCCAACGGCTGCGGCAAGTCGAACATCACCGACGCGGTGCTCTGGGCGCTGGGCGAGCAGAGCCCGCTCGCCGTTCGCGGCCAGTCGATGCAGGACATGGTGTTCGCCGGCGGCGAGGGCCGCGGGCCCAGCCGCTACGCCGAGGTCGAGGTGATGCTCGACAACGACGACGGCAGCGCCGGCGACTTCTCCGAGATCTCCGTGCTCCGCCGCCACGACCGGTCCGGGGAGGGCGTCTACCGGCTGAACGGCGCCCGCTGCCGGCTCACGGACGTGATCGAGACGCTCTCCGACGCCAATCTCGGGCGCGAGATGCACTCGGTGATCAGTCAGGGAAGGGTGGAGGAGATCGTCCACTCGAAGCCCCGCGACCGCCGCCTGCTGGTCGAGGAGGCCGCAGGCCTCGGCAAGCACCGCAAGCGCCGCCGCCGCGCCCAGCTGAAGCTCGAGCGCACCCAGGAGAACCTCGACCGTGCCCTCGACGTCGAACGCGAGGCGCGCAGCCGCCTGCGCCCGCTGAAGCGCCAGGCCCAGGCCGCCGACATCCATGCCCGCCTCGAGCGCGACGCCGACGAGCTGCGGGCGACGCTGCTCGCCTCCGAGCTGGCCACGCATCGCTCCGGGCTCGCCGGCGCCGAGTCCGCTGCGGCGAAGGCGCGGGCCGCGCGCGACGAGCTCGACGCCAAGCTCGGCGAGGTCAACAAGCGGCGCACGGCCGCCGAGGAGCGGCTGGCCGAGCGCGACCGCGAGCGCACCGAGGCGTGGGGCAGACTGACGGCGATACGCGCCGCGCACGAGCGCCTGACCGTCCGCGCCGAGGCCCTGGCCGCCCGCCGCGCCGAGCTGGCCGCTGCGCTGGATCGCCGCCGCGCCGCCCTAGGGGCGCTGGCCGAGCGCGACGGGGAAGACCCGGGCGAGCGGGCGGTGGATGCCGGCATTGCGCGCATGGCGGCCTCGCTGGAGGAGGCGCAGGCGGCGCTGGAGCGCTCCCGCGGCGCTGCGCCGGCGCCCCAGCGCGCCGCCGAGATCGGACGCGTTCGCGAGGCCGCCGAGCGAGCGGCCGTCGACGCGCGCCGCGTCGAGGCCCAGCTCGACGCCGGGCGTCAGGACACGCTCCGCTCGCGCATCGAGGCGCAGGCGGCGCTGGTCGAGTCGCTCGGCGGCCTGTGCGAGGCGGTGGCGGACGCTCGCGACGCCGCGGGCGAGCGCGCCGGCGTGATCGAGCAGGCGATGCTGGGCGCGAGCGGGGGCGACGAGGTCGCCGACGAGCTGCGCGCCTGCTCGCGCACCGAGGCAGAGCTTCAGTCGCAGCTGCGCGTCGCCGCCGAGGCCGTGACCGAGGCCGAGGTCGAGGCGGCGCACCTGCGCGACCGCCGCGACGAGGCCGCCGGCGAGCTCGACGCCATCGGGGCGCGGCTCGGTCGCGAGATCGGGCCGGCCGGCGAGCTGCTGGACGACGAGTCCCGTGAGGACATCGAGCGCAAGCTCGAGCGCCTGGCCCGGCGACGTGAGCAGCTGGGCCCCGTCAACCCGCTCGCCGAGCGCGAGTACGAGGAGGCGATGGCGCACGTGACCGAGCTGGAGACCCAGCGCGGGGACCTCGAGGGGGCGCTCGCCGAGCTCCAGGGCCTCATCCGCGAGACCGACGACCTGATCGAGGCCGCGTTCGAGGAGACCTTCGAGGCGGCGCAGCGAAACTTCGAGGAGCTGGTCGAGCACCTGTTCCCGGGCGGCCGCGGCCGCCTGAGGCTCGTGTCCGAGCGCGGCCCGAAGCCGGTTCTCGGCGGGCAGGCTCCGGCCGAGGAGGCGCCGGCGGAGGAGGCCCCAGACGACGAGGGGTCGGACGAGGAGTTCTCCGGCCAGGGCGTGGAGATCGAGGTGACTCCGGCCGGCAAGGCCACGCGCAAGCTTTCGCTGTTGTCCGGCGGCGAGAAATCGCTCGTGGCGCTGGCGTTCGTCTTCTCGGTCTTCCTCGCGCGCCCGTCGCCGTTCTACATCCTGGACGAGGTCGAGGCCGCGCTCGACGACGCCAACATCGACCGCTTCCTGCAGCTCGTCACGCGCTTCGCCGACCGCGCCCAGTTCATCATCGTCACCCACCAGAAGCGCACGATGGACGCGGCCGACGTCCTCTATGGCGTGTCGATGGGATCCGGTGGCGTCACCAAGGTGATCTCCCGCCGGATGCCGCGCGACGACGATGTCACCCAGGCAGAGCTTCGCCCGGCCGCCGAGGCCGAGGCCGCCTGAGCCCGCAGCCGGTCGCCGCTCACTAGCCTGCCCGTCGAATGGCGCGCAGCTGGCAGGAGGCGGTGGACACGGGGAGCGAGACGCCGCCTGCGACCGCCAGCGCGCCGGAGGGTGACGGCGAGCGTCGCGGCGCGTTCAGGCGCCTGCGCGAGAGCCTCTCCCGCAGCCGCCAGGCTCTTGCGGCCGAGATCTCGGCCAGCGTCACCGACAAGCTCGACGCCGAGGCATTCGAGCGGCTCGAGGAGGCGCTGATCATGGCCGATGTCGGTGCGCCCACGACCGCCGAGATCGTCGGCAGGCTCGAGCAGGAGGTCGAGGCCGGCGAGCTGACCGGGGGCGAGGCCGTGCGCGAGCGGCTGGTCACGCTGCTGTCCGATCTCGCGACGAGCGAGCAGGACAGGATCGACGTCCGCGCGCGCCCGGCGGTCGTGATGGTCGTCGGCGTCAACGGAACCGGGAAGACGACGACGATCGGCAAGCTGGCGTGGCATCTGCGCCACGAGCTGGGCCTGCGAGTGCTGGTGGCCGCCGCGGACACCTATCGCGCCGCCGCCATCGAGCAGCTCGAGACCTGGGCCGAGCGGGCCGAGGCCGAGATCGTCAAGGGCACGCCCGGCGGCGACGCCGGCGCGGTGGTCTTCGACGCGATCGGCGCCGCCGAGGCGCGGGACGCCGACGTGGTGATCGCCGACACCGCGGGCCGGCTGCACACCCACGGCAACCTGATGGAGGAGCTGGCGAAGGTGCGTCGCGTTGCAGAGGGCCGCCTGGATGGGGCCCCGCACGAGACCCTGATCGTGATCGATGCGACCACGGGGCAGAACGGCCTCCGCCAGGCGCAGGCGTTCGCCGACGCCGTCGACGTGACCGGGGTCGCCATCACCAAGCTCGACGGCACGGCCAAGGGCGGTATCGCGCTCGCGATCGCGCGCGAGCTGGGGATCCCGGTGAAGCTGATCGGGGTGGGAGAGGGCATCGAGGACCTGCGGCCGTTCGACGCCTCGGAGTTCGCCTCGGCGCTTGTCGACGCCTAGCCGCGTCTAAGCTGGGCGCCGCATGTTCGACCAGCTCTCCGACCGCCTCCAGGCAACGCTCTCGGACGTTCGCTCGCGAGGCAAGCTGACCGAGGCGGACGTCGATGCGGCGATGCGCGAGATCCGCCTGGCGCTGCTCGAGGCGGACGTCAACTTCAAGGTCGTGAAGTCGTTCACTTCTGCGGTCAAGGAGCGCTGCCTGGGCGAGGAGGTGCTCGGCTCGCTCAATCCCGGCCAGCAGGTCGTGAAGATCGTCAACGAGGAGCTGGCCGCGCTGATGGGCGGGGCCGGGCGCGAGCTGGCGCTCGCCTCCGCGGGGACGACGGTGATCCTGATGGCCGGCCTTCAGGGCTCGGGAAAGACCACCGCCTGCGCGAAGCTGGCGAAGCTTCTGGCCAAGGACGGCAAGACGGTGGCGCTGGCGGCATGCGACCTCCAGCGGCCGGCGGCGGTGGAGCAGCTGGTCACCCTCGGCAAACAGGCTGGGGCCACCGTCTACGAGCAGGGCACCGAGCGCGACCCGGTCGAGGTCGCCGAGTGGGCCGTGGGCCAGGCGAAGGCGCAGTCCAAGGACGTGCTGATCGTCGACACCGCGGGCCGCCTGCACGTCGACGAGGAGCTGATGGCCGAGCTGTCCCGGATCCGCAAGCGCACCAAGCCGCACGACGTCCTGCTGACCGTCGACGCGATGACGGGACAGGACGCCGTGAACGTCGCCGAGCGGTTCGCCGAGCACGCCGAGTTCGACGGCGTGCTGATGACGAAGCTCGACGGCGACGCGCGCGGCGGCGCCGCGCTCTCGGTGAAGGCGGTCACCGGCAAGCCGATCCTCTACGCCTCGACGGGCGAGAAGCTCGCCGAGCTCGAGCGCTTCCACCCCGAGCGGATGGCCTCACGGATCCTCGGGATGGGCGACGTGATGTCGCTGATCGAGAAGGCGGAGGAGGTCTCGGACACGGAGGACGCCGCCGACCTCGAGCGCAAGATCCGAAGGCAGCAGTTCACCCTCGAGGACTTCCTCAAGCAGATGCGGCAGGTCCGCAAGATGGGGCCACTGACCAACGTGCTCGGGCTGATGCCGGGGATGGGCAAGGCGATGAAGGAGCTGCGCTCGGCCAACATGGACGAGCGCGAGCTCGATCGGCTCGAGGCGATCATCCTCTCGATGACGCCCGCCGAGCGTGCGAAGCCCGATCTGATCGACGGCGCGAGGCGCAAGCGGATCGCCCAGGGCTCGGGCACGACGGTTCAGGCCGTCAACCAGCTCGTCAAGCAGTTCGGCCAGATGCGCAAGATGATGGCCCAGCTCGCCAAGGGCAAGATGCCGGATCCGCAGCAATTGATGCGGGGAATGCGCTAGCCGCTAACCTGCCTCGCCGCAAATGGTCCGAATCCGGCTGAGACGAGTGGGCTCGAGCAAGAACCCGATCTGGCGCATCGTGGTCGCCGACCGGCGCTCGCCGCGCGACGGCCGGACGATCGAGACCATCGGCCAGTACAACCCCCAGGTCGACCCCTCCCTGATCGTGATCGACGCCGACCGCGCCCGTCATTGGATCGAGCACGGCGCGCGCCCGACGCGCACGGTAGCCAGCCTTCTCCGCACCAAGGGGATCGGGGCGACCGGCTCCTAGCGAGCCGTTCCGCGCGCGATGCGCGACTTGGTCGAGTTCATCGCCCGCGCCCTGGTCGCCGACCCGGATGCCGTGAGGGTCGACGAGGTCGAGGACGGCGGCGAGACCGTGCTCGAGGTCCGGGTCGCTCCCGACGACCTCGGCCGCGTGATCGGCCGCAACGGCCGCGTCGCGAACGCGATCCGCACCGTCGCCAAGGCCGCGGCCACCCACGAGGACCGGCACGTCCTCGTGGAGATCGTCGAAGACTGAGGCCGCCTTGCGACTGGACATCTTCACCCTCTTCCCGGAGTGGTTCGAGTGGTTCATGGCGCAGCGCCACGTACGCAACGCGCTCGAGGACGGCCACAAAATGCGGCTGTTCAACCCTCGCGTGCGCTCGCCACTGAGCGGGGGGCAGGTCGACGACACCCCCTACGGCGGCGGGGCCGGGATGGTGATGCGCGTCGACGTGATCGACGCGGCGCTCGAGGCCGCCTACGACGAGGGCGAGCGGCCGGAGCGGATCGTCCTGCTGACGCCGGGCGGCCGCCAGTTCGACGACGCCCTCGCCACCGAGCTGGCCGAGGCCGGCGAGGTGGCCCTGATCTGCGGCCGGTACGAGGGCGTCGACGAGCGCGTCCGCGAGCACCTGGCGACCGACGCCGTCTCGATCGGGCCGTATGTCCTCTCCGGAGGCGAGCCGGCGGCGATGGTGGTGGCAGACGCCGTGCTGCGGAAGCTGCCCGGCGCGCTGGGCCACGCCGACAGCGTGGTCGAGGAGTCGTTCTCACCCGCGCTCGGCGGCGCGCCCGAGTACCCGCACTACACGCGGCCCGCCAGCCACCGCGGCTGGGAGGTGCCCGAGATCCTTCTCTCGGGCGACCACGAGGCGGTTCGGAACTGGCGGCTGGAGCGCAGCAGAGAGCGCGGCGAGGCCGCTCGATAGCGCAAACCGCGCGCTAGTATTCGGCGCCCGCGCGCGTCCCGTCCATCCGAGGCACGCGCGTTTTCCATGAGCACGATCATCCAGGGCATCGAGCAGCGACAGCTGCGGCGGGTCCCGCGCTTCGCCGCGGGCGACCGCGTGCGCGTGCACTTCCAGGTCGTCGAGGGCCAGCGCAGCCGCACCCAGGTCTTCGAGGGGATCGTGATCGGGCGCCAGGGCTCGGGCGCGCGCGAGACCTTCGCGGTGCGCAAGCAGTCGTTCGGCGTCGGCGTCGAGCGAACCTTCCCGGTTCACTCGCCGAAGATCCAGAAGCTCGAGGTCGTCGGCCGGGGCGACGTCCGCCGGGCGAAGCTCTATTACCTTCGTGGGCGCGTCGGCAAGCGTGCCCGCGTGGCCGAGCGGCGATGGGGGATCGAGGACGACATCGTCCTCCAGGCCGAACCGGAGCCCGACGCGCTCGACTCCGAGGGCCTGGCGCAGGACGAGGTCGAGGAAGAGGTCGTCCCGTCCGAGGACGAGGAGCAGGGTGGCGAGGACGCGGGGTCAGACCCCGAGTCAGCCGACGACGCCGGCGCCCAGGAGGAGCAGGGGTCTGACCCCACGAGCGAGGCGGCGCAGGCGGACGGCAGTGATGCGGGCGAGGCAGATCAGGAATCCGGCGCCGAAGGCGAAGCCGAGGCGCCGGCAAGTGATTCCGATGCCGAGCCCGAGGATTCCAGCTGATCCCCCGCCCGACATCGGGCCGGGGGGCATTCCTCGAGCTGGTCCTGATCGTCGCGATGGCGATCGGGCTCGCGCTGCTGATTCAGGCCTTCCTCGTCAAGCCGTACCAGATCCCGTCGCAGTCGATGGAGCCCACGCTCGACGTCGGCCAGCGCGTCCTCGTGAACCGGGTCAACTACCACTTCTCCGAACCGGATCGCGGCGACATCGTCGTCTTCCATCCGCCGACGGGGGCCGAGAGCGGCACGCAGTGCGGTGCGAAGAGCTCAGACGACGGCGCCACCGACGCCGACCCCGAGACCTACGACCCCTCCACCCAGCCCTGCCCGGTGCCGACTCCCACCGAGTCGGACACAAACTTCATCAAGCGCGTGGTCGCCGTTCCGGGCGACCGCCTGCGGGTCGAGGACGGGCACCCGGTCGTCAACGGCGAGCTCCAGGAGGAGGACTTCGTTCGTCCCTGCAAGGGCGCAAACAGCTGCAATCTGCGGGAAGAGATCACCATTCCACCCGATCACTACTTCATGATGGGCGACAACCGTGGCTCGAGCGACGACAGCCGCTTCTGGGGTCCCGTCCCCCGCGACTGGATCATCGGCCAGGCCTTCTTCACCTACTGGCCCCCGGACCGCATCGGGCTCCTCTAAGGCCGCGGCGAAGCGCCGGCGCCGGCGCGCCGCGAAGCTGTTTCGCTACGACCGCTCGCTGGGCGCGCGCTACGTGGCGGGCGCCGACGAGGCGGGCCGTGGCTCGCTCGCGGGGCCCCTCGTGGCCGCCGCCGTGCTGATCGACTACGAGCGGCTCAGCCTGCGCGACCGGCGGGCGCTGGGTGAGCTCGACGACTCCAAGCAGCGCACGAACGAGCAGCGGGAGGCGCTATATCCCCTCGTGGTCCGGGCGGCCGCGAAGGTGGCGGTGACGATCCGCTGCGTGCGTGGGATCGACGCTCGCGGCCTGCACGTGACCAACATCGCCGCCCTCCGGCGCAGCCTCGAGCGGGTCGCGGTGCAGGGCGCGACCTGCCTGGTCGACGGCTTCCGGCTGCCCGACTGCGCCGTAGAGCACCGCCAGGTGATCGAGGGCGACGCGCGCAGCGCCGCCATCGCCGCGGCGTCGGTCGTCGCCAAGGTCACCAGGGACCGGTACATGCACGGCATCGCCCACGCCTACCCGGCCTTCGGGTTCGCCGAGAACGTCGGCTACTCGACGCCCGAGCACCGCGAGGCGATCATGCGCGACGGGCCGTCCCAGCTCCACCGCCGCTCGTTCCAGTCGATCGCCTACAGCCAGCTGGAGCTTGGGGCCGAGGGCTCGGAAGCGCACGTCGATGGCTCAGAAAGCGGCGCGGAGATGGTCGCGCTCGCGAACGCGGCCGGCATCGTCGAGCCGCAGGCCGACGACGTCGAAGCGCAGCTCGGCGAAGCCTCCTAGGCGAGCGCGGTTCTCGCGCAGCCAGGCGAGCGCCAGCGAGCGCAGCTTCGCCTGCTTGCGAGGCCCGACGGCGAGCGCCGGGACCTCGGGCCCGGCGAGCGCGCCGTAGCGCAACGTCTTCACCTCGACGAACACCAGGGCTCGCCCCTCGGTGGCGATGAGGTCGATCTCGCCGCGGACGCCCACGGTGCGCACGTTGCGGGCGACGACCCGAAGGCCGCGCTCGCCGAGCCACGCCGCGGCGATCTCCTCGCCGCGGCGGCCGAGATCCTGGCGCGCTCGCGTCATGGCGGCGACGGTATGGATGCGATGCGCGCCCGAGCGAGGCAATCGTCGCGAGAGCGTCACGCCGGCGACACGTTGCGCGCACAAGCGAGCACCCACTGCTGCATACGGTCGGCCGGTGCTGGCGCTCGCGCGGACCTTCGCCCTCCACGGCGTCGAGGCCCGGGAGGTCCGGGTTGAGGTCGACGTTCGCGCCGGGATCCCGTCGTTCACCGTCGTCGGCCTGCCCGACGCGGCGGTGCGGGAGTCCCGGGAGCGCGTGCGAGCGGCCATCTCCAACTCGGGCTTCGAGTTCCCGATGCGGCGCGTGACGGTGAGCCTCGCCCCGGCCGACCTGCCCAAGGCGGGGCCGGGCTACGACCTCGCGATCGCGGGCGGCGTCCTGGCGGCCTCGGGCCAGCTTCCCGACGAGCTGCTGGCGGGCCTGGCGCTGGCCGGGGAGCTCGCCCTCGACGGTACGGTGCGGCCGATCCACGGCGCGCTGGCCATGGCGGAGCGCGCGCGCCGCTCGGCGATCGGGCGGGTCGCGGTCCCGGCCGCGAACGCGCCCGAGGCGGCGCTGGTCAACCTGTCCGAGGCCAACGGATCGGGGCCGGCGGCAGGCGTTGTCGTCCTGGGGCTTCGGGCTCTCGCCGAGCTCGGGGCCATCGCGGCCGGCGGCGGCCCCGCGCCCGAGTCGGCACCGGCGCTGCCGCCCGCCGACGCCGTGCCGGCGGGACTTCCGGACCTCGAGGACCTGCGGGGCCAGCCCTTCCTGCGCTGGGCGCTGGAGGTCGCGGCAGCCGGCGGCCACAGCCTGCTGATGCTGGGCCCGCCCGGGGCGGGGAAGTCGATGGCGGGGCTTCGGCTCCAATCGCTGCTGCCCGCCCTCGAGGCGAATGAGGCGATCGAGGCGATGCGCATCGCCGGCG
>Ga0126312_10001061_pt1 | contig 17679 bp, 12 predicted proteins | sample Plot104A_FD_92537 | JGI IMG/M metagenome (GOLD analysis project Ga0126312, IMG submission 92537) | Serpentine soil microbial communities from UC McLaughlin Reserve, CA, USA - Plot104A | ecosystem: Environmental > Terrestrial > Soil > Grasslands | place: USA: UC McLaughlin Reserve, Lake County... | reverse complement strand
TGGTGGAGCTAGCCGGGCTCGAACCGGCGACCTCCTGGGTGCGATTTGGGCGACGACGGTGGCCATTGACCGCCATTGGTCGCCATTTGCAGCTGCTTTGGCGATTCGGCGGATCCCGACCTTCGCCGTCGTTTCCCAGCGCTTGTCACGGCTACTTGACCAAAACTTGACCAGCGAGCTTGAACAAACCCGACGGCTCCGCATCGTTCGAGGTGCGAGCAAGACATCGCATTCCGAACTCAGGCGCCGCCGATGCCGGGCTGTCTCGGCGCTACGCCGCCCCGCCCTGACGGCCGGTCGCCCCTCGCTCTGTCGCCGACGACCGGCGGCACCGACATGGAATGTAAGGACTTGAAGTAGCGGCGCGACGAGCCGATGATCGCGGCCATGCGGCTGCTCCGCCCGGTCGACGACGAACGCGTGCGGGCGCACTTCGAGCAGGCCTGCAACCAGTACGCCCGCGAGAAGCTCGTCAACCCTCCGCTCCACACCAAGCTCGAGCTCGACCGTGTCGTCCAGGTGCTGCGGCGCGCCTCGCCTGCCCCGGAGGGACCCGTGGTCGACTTCGGTGCCGGCACCGGGCGGCTCACGCTCGCGCTCGCCCAGGCGGGATACCGCGTGGTCGCCGTCGACCTGAGTCGCTCGTCGCTCGCGATCCTGCGGCATGCGGCTCGGGACCTCGGGCTCGATGAGATCGAGACGCGGACGACGCTTCCTGCCGGCAGCTTCTCCGCAGTGGTCGGCGCCGACGTGCTGCATCACGTCGACCTCGACGAGTACCTGCCGTCGATCCACCGCATCCTTCGACCGGGCGGGACGGTCGTCTTCTCGGAGCCGCGAGCGCTGAACCCGGCGTGGTACGTCCTCGCGCTCCGGCATGGCTTCCGCTTCGAGACCGGCATCCTCAGCTGCAACGTCGCGACGCTGCGACGACGCTTCCTGCGGGCGGGCTTCCGGAACGTCACCGTCACTGGCGTGGGCGTCCTGCCGCGTCCGCTCATCGCCTGGTCGGAGCGGGCGTGTCGGCGCCACGACGCGCTTGGCGCGTGGCCGATTCTCCGCTGGTTCGCCTACCGCTACCTCGTCCAGGCGACGAGGTAGCGTCGAGCAGCGAGCGGTGCGGAAATCAACCGAGGGCGTTCCTTGGTTGGCACCGCGGGTGAAGGTCGCGAAGAGCGGTTACTACCTGCGCTCGCTGGTCACGCTGGCCGGGCTCGCCCAGGGTGGCACACTCACGGCGCGGCTCTTGCGCCCCGCCGGAACCCTGGTGCTGCGCGACGGGCTCCGGATCCGCATCCGCAGCCGTATCGACCTGCTCGTGCTGGTGGAGACGCTCGCCCGCGACGCCTACGGCCTGCGCGAGCTCGAGGAGCGCGCGAGGACGATCGTCGACGTCGGCGCGGGCATCGGGGACTTCACCGTCGTGGCCGCGCGCGCCTTCCCTCGGGCGAGGGTCGTCGCCTTCGAGCCCGATCCGTGCGCGTTCGCGTTGCTCGTGGCCAACGTCGAGACGAACGGCACGAGGAACGTCGACGCGCGCCAGACGGCCGTGGGGACGGCAGCGGCCTACGGACTCGTCCATGACGCGCCTTTTGCGGCCGTCACGCCGGCGGGCGCCGGCGACCCAGGCGCCGTCGCCGGCGTGCGCCTGGACGACGCCCTCGAGGGCGCGAGCGTCGACCTGCTGAAGGTCGACTGCGAGGGCGCCGAGCTCGACGTGCTCGCCAGCCTCGGGCGGGCCGGTCTCGCGCGCGTACGGCGGATCGCGATCGAGTACCACGGCGCGGCGCGAGCCGACGAGGTGAGCGCCATGCTCGACCGGCACGGCTTCGAGGTCGCCGTCACGCCCGACCGCTACTCGCGCGAGCTCGGCTACGTCCGGGCGGTCGCCCGCGGGGGCCGGGTGAGGCTGGACGGCCCCCGAGACCGCCTGTAAAGCTAGTCGCGTGGCGGCGGCGGGCAGGGACGGCAGAGCGAGGGCGGGGCGGCGCGTGCTCGTCACGGGCGGCGCCGGCTTCATCGGCTCCAACCTCGTCGCCCGCCTGGCTGCCGAGGGCTGGCAGGTGACTGCCCTCGACAACCTCACGCGGCGCGGCGCCGGGCGGAACCTCGACTGGCTGCGCGCGCACGGAGGTGCGATCGCGTTCGTCGAGGCGGACGTCCGCGACGCCGGCGCTGTCGAGTCGGCGCTGGACGGCGCGCACGTCGTCTACCACCTGGCCGGCCAGACGGCGGTCACGACGTCGGTCGAGGACCCACGCGGCGACTTCGAGTCAAACGCGCTCGGCACGCTCAACGTGCTCGAGGCCGCACGGTCGGCGGCTCGCGCGCCGGTCGTCGTCTACGCGTCCTCGAACAAGGTCTACGGCGGCCTCGAGGACGTTGCGATCGTCGAGCAGGAGACCCGCTTCGAGTTCGCCGACCTCCCGCACGGCGTCGACGAGTCGCGGCCGCTCGAGTTCCACTCGCCGTACGCGTGCTCCAAGGGTGCGGCTGACGGTTACGTGCTCGACTACCACCGCATGTACGGGCTGCCGACGGTCGTGTTTCGCCAGAGCTGCGTCTACGGCGAGCGGCAGCTCGGCGCGGAGGAGCAGGGCTGGGTCGCGTGGCTGCTCGCCGCGGCTGCCTTCGGCATCCCGATCACCGTCTACGGCACGGGCAAGCAGGTGCGCGACCTGCTCCACGTGGACGACGTCGTCGACGCATACCTGCTCGCCGCGGCGGCGATTGGGCGTACGGCCGGGCGGGCGTACAACATCGGCGGCGGGCGCGGGCGTACGGTCTCCGTCTGGCGGGAATTCGCGCCGCTGCTGCAGCACGTCGTCGGGCGGCCGGTGGAGCCGCCGCGCTTCGAGCGCGCGCGCCCGGGTGACCAGCGCGTCTTCTACTGCGACACGCGCCGCGCCGAACGCGACTTCGGCTGGCGCCCGCGCGTAGGGGTCGAGGACGGGCTCCGGCGCCTCGCCGGCTGGGTGCTGGAAAACCGCCAGCTCTTCGTCCAGCACGCCGCGACGTGAGGACACTCGTAGCCCTCACGTACTACCGGCCCCACATCAGCGGCCTCACGATCTACGCCGAGCGGCTCGCGCGCGGCCTCGCCGCCCGCGGGCACGACGTGACCGTGCTCACCTCCCGGCACGAGACGCGCCTCCCGCGTCAGGAGCACGTCCACGGCGTCCGCATCGTGCGCGTGCCGGTGGCGTTCCGGATCGGCAAGGGTGTCGTCATGCCTACGTACGGCGTCTTGGCGACGCGCCTGGTGCGTTCGCACGACGCCGTCAGTCTGCACCTCCCGCAGCTCGACGCGTGGGGCGTCGCGCTGCGCGCCCGCTTGCTCGGCCGACCCTGCGTGATCACGTACCACTGCGATCTCCACCTTCCGCCCGGGCTGGTCAACCGCGTCGCGGAGCGTGCCGTAGCGGCAGCCGACGAGCTGGCCGCGCGGGCGGCGCACCGGATCGTCGCCTACACCGACGAGTACGCCGGTCACTCGCCTCTGCTCCGCCGCCACGCGAGGAAGGTCGAGGTCATCGGACCGCCCGTCGTGATCGAGCCGGCCCCGGCCGAGGACGTCGCCGCCTTCCGCCGCCGCTACCGGCTCGCCCCCGAGGGCGGCCGCGGCCCCGTGATCGGTCTCGCCGCCAGGCTCGCGGCCGAGAAGGGCGTCGAGACTCTGCTCGAGGCGGCGCCCGCGCTGCGCGAGCGCTTCCCCGACGCGGCGTTCCTGTTCGCGGGGCCGTACGAGAACGTCCCGGGCGAGGAGGAGTATCGCCGGCGCCTGCTCCCCGCGCTCGAGCGCCTGGGCGACGCGTGGATGTTCCTCGGCGCGCTCGACGCCGAGCGCGAGATGCCCGCGTTCTTCGGCGCGCTGGACGCGCTCGTCGTGCCCAGCGTCAACTCCACCGAGTCCTTCGGGCTCGTCCAGGTCGAGGCGATGCTCTGCGGCACGCCAGTCGTCGCGAGCGACCTCCCCGGGGTCCGCCAGCCGGTACTCCGGACCGGGATGGGCGAGGTCGTCCCACCAGGGGACGCGGGCGCCCTCGCCCGAGCGCTGCTGCGCGTCCTCGACGCGCCCGAGGAGTACGTCCGCCCCCGTGCCGCGATCTCGGCGCAGTTCGACCCGGACGCGACGCTCGACGCGTACGAGGCGCTGTTTGAGCGGGAGCGCGCGGCCGTTCGCCGGCGGGCGACACCTTCGACGCAGGCGTGAAAGCCGGGGGGGCGCCGCCGCTCGCGCGTCTCGTCCACGTGCTGCTCGGCGCGGCTCCTGAGCGCTTCGTCTCCGGCACCCGTACGCTCGCCCGCGGCAGCGGTGCGATCGAGTCGCTCGTCGCCTTCGCCGCCCGACCGCTCGACGGCCACGTGCTCCCCGTCCGCACCGGCCCCGCGGCGGGCGTTCTCCTGCGGGGCGACCGGCGCTCCGTGGCGTGGCTGACGGGGAAGGTGGAGCGAGCCGTCCAGGGCGCCCTGATGGAGCTGCTCACTCCCGGCGACGTCTTCCTCGACGTCGGCGCCGCCACGGGTTTCTTCAGCGTCATCGGCGGGAGGCTCGTCGGTCGTACGGGGACGGTGATCGCCTTCGAGCCCGAGCCGTCGCGCGCGAGCGCAATCCGCACGAACGCAGCGCTGAACGAGCTGAGCAACGTGACGGTCGTCGAGGCGGCGGTCTCGGATGCCGACGGCAGCGCGTTCCTCGCCGACCCGGCAAGCGCGACGGCACATCTAGTCGCCCGGGCGCCCAGGGATGCGCTTCCCGTGGTCACCGTCTCGATCGACGCATTCCTCGAGGCGTGCCCCACGCTCCTCCCAGCGCTCGTCAAGGTGGACGTCGAGGGGAACGAGCAGGCGGTCCTGCGCGGGATGGAGCGGACGCTTCGTCAAGGGCGGCCGACGCTGATCGTCGAGCTCCACGGTGACGTCGCCGTGGTCGGTCCGCTCGAGGACGCCGGCTACTCGTGGACACCGCTCGACGGGCCTTCCCTCGAAGGCGTCCGTCGCGGCGGGCACCTGCTCGCGACCCCGTTGGAGCCGCCGGCGCGGTGAGACGCGTCCGACTGGACGTCTCGCTCGCGACGGCGGCCGCTCTCGGAGGCCTCATCCTGATGGCGCTCGGAGGCATCCTGCTTGAGCCGCCGCGGCCCTCCCTCGCGGCGGTGGCCGCGCTTGCCGCGGGGCTCGCCCTCTGGCTGGCGTCGATCGCGGCGGCCCCGCCGGCCGCGGGCAAGCGAGCCGCTCCGCAGGCCGCGCCGTTGCGCGTTCGCGTGTACGCGCTGGCCGCGACCATGCTCGCTTCCGCTGCGACTTGGCGCTCCGCCGCGGCGGGTGAGTACACGGCGCCCACGCTCTTCTTCTGGCTCGTCGCGCTCGCGGCGTGGCTGGCCACCTGGTGGCCGCACCGGAGTCGCACGGGCTCTCCGCGGCCCGCCCGGCCCGGCGGCCCGGCGCTGGTACCCGCGTTGGCGGCCGTGGTCGCGGTGGGCGCGTTCTGGCGCCTCCACCGCATCGGCTCCGTGCCGGCGGAGCCGACGAGCGACCACGCCGAGAAACTGCTCGACGTCTACGCCGTCCGCGCGGGCGAGCACCCGATCTTCTTCCCGCGCAACACGGGCCGCGAGCCGGGGCAGTTCTACTTCACGACCTGGCTCGCGGAGCTACTCGGGCGGGCGCCGGACTTCGCCCTGCTCACGCTCGGGACGGCGCTGCTCGGCATCCTCGCCGTGCCGCTCGTCTTCCTGCTCGCGCGCGAGCTGGCGGGGCCTCGTGCGGGGCTGCTGGCCGCGCTCCTCTTCGCCTTGTCGCACTGGCCCGTCGGCGTCACGCGGACCGGCCTGCGCCATGGCTTCGGCCCCCTCGCCTCCGCTGCGACACTCTGGCTGGCCGTCCGCTACCTGCGCGGGCGCGACCGGCGCGACGCACTCCTCTGCGGCCTCGCCGTGGCGGTGGGTCTCCATGGCTACACCGCCTTCCGCATCGTCCCGGCGGCCGTCCTCGCCGTGCTCCTCGTCGCGCTTGCCGACGCCCGCGGGAGCCGGCTACGCGTCGCCGCCGACGGGCTTCTGCTCACGGGGACGGCGGCGGTCGCGTCGCTGCCGCTTCTCCGGTATGCGGCCGACCATCCCGACCTCGTCTGGGCACGGACATCGTCGCGGCTCGTCGACGGCGCCCCAGGCGGCACGGAGGCTGTGACGACGCTCGCCCGGAATCTGTGCAACGCCGCCCTCGCGTTCCACTGGCGCGGCGACGACGCTTCCGTGACCGTGGAGCGGCTCGCGCCGTTCCTCGACCCCTGGACGGGCGCGGCGCTGCTGGGAGGCGTCGTGCTGCTTGCAGCTGCCGCGGTCCGGGGGCCGGACACGAGCGCAGCGGCCGCCCTCCTCGCGTTACCGGTGCTCCTGCTGGCGTCCGCGCTCAACCTGACCTTTCCGGCGGAGAACCCGAGCGCCGCCCGGCTCGGGGTGGCGGCCCCGCTCGTCTTCGCCGTCGCGGGCATAGGTCTCGACCGGCCGCTCGCACTCGCGCTCAGCCTCGCCGGCGGGCGCCGCCGGGTGCTGGCCGCGCTCGCGGCGGCGGTGCTTGCAGCAGGGCTCGGCGCGGCGGCCGTTACCAACTACCGCAGTTACTTCCACGCCTTCGACGCCCAGTACCGCGACTTCATACCGAGCTCGAGCGAGGTCGCCGATGCGGTGCGCCGTCTTACCCAGCAGGGCGTTCGCCTGGACGACGCCTACGTGATCGGCTACCCGTTCTGGATCGACACGCGCAACGTCGGCTTCGCGCTGGGAGCGCCTCGCTGGGCTGAGACGCATGGTGTGCTACCCGGCGGCCGGCTTCCTGCGGCGCGGGATCGCCCGCTGGGCGTTGTGACGTACGGCGAAGATCTTGCGTCCGCCGCGGCGCTGCGCGCGGCGTTCCCGCGCGCTCGCCGCCAGCGCTTTGCCGGCAAGCGGCCGGGGACGTCGTTCGACGTCTGGCTCGTCCCGCCGTCGCGCTAGCGGCGCTCACCGGCACCCCGGCGCCGGCGGCGACGGCGACGGTGTGCAGAGCTCGCTTCTGAACCGCTTCCAGGACAGCGGCCCCTCGCGCCTGAAGAGGAGCACCGGCGGGTGGTCGTACACCCAGAAGGACTCCTCGGCGGGGAGGTCGTCGAGTCGGACACCCAGGAGGCGCGGCGGCGACTCGAAGCGCGCCGCCTCGCGGAAGCCGAGTCGCTCGGCGCGCAGGCGCTCGTAGAAGCGCACCATCAGCGGGAAACGCTTCGGCAGCCGTCCGATCGAGTTCCAGGCCCGTGGGGAGCTGAGCACGTAGACGTCGACTCGCGCGAGCGCGTCGTACAGCTTCCGCAGCTTCGTCTCGTCGTCGGGGTCGAAGACCGGCACCTCCACGTACTGGAAGCGTTCGGGCGGCGCGCGCACCGGGAGGCCGTCGTCCCAGTGCTCGTTACCCACCGTCGCGCCCCGGGGGACGTTCGCGAGCAGCCACTGGGAGGCGGCGATGCGCGTGTTCGGCGCGCGGTAAACGGCGGTGAACGCGAGCGCGTAGAGCAGCGTCGCCACCATCACCGCACCGGCGAGGCCGGCGGCGAGCGCACCGCTCCGGCGGGCGAGCACGGCGGCGCCGTAGGCGGCCGCCACGCCCAGGAACGGCACGACCGGGAGGAGGTACCGGAGCGAGTGGGCGAACAGCGAGCCGACGTACGCGAAGGTCGCTCCGACGAAGACGACGACCATGAGGGCGAGGATGCGATGCTCCGGCCGTGCTCCTCCGGAGCTCCGCACGCCCGCGGCCGTGAGCGCGAGCACCGCGAGCCCGACCACCGCGAGCGCGCCCAGCGGCGGGCCGACCCCCCACACGAGGAGGTTGCGAAGCGGATCGAGCCAGGGCGTCGAGAGCAGCCACTGGTACGCGGGCGGGAAGGCGACCTCGCCGGCGAGCGCCGAGCGCTGGGCCTCGAGCGCCGAGCGGAAATCGCTGTTGGGCTCCACGCGAAGCCAACTCGAGTGCTCGAACGCGTAGGGCGAGACGAGCCGAAAGGCGACGTACGCAGCCAGGCCGACCGCCGCGGGGGCCGCTGCGAGCGCGAGAGCGCGGTGCCAGCGTGTTGGCGCAGGCAAGCGAAGCGCGCTCGCGACGGCCGCGACGCCCACCGGAAGGGCCACCAGCAGGCCGCTGACCTTCGTGGCCGCCGTCAGCCCCAGCGCTCCGCCGGTGGCGGCGAGCGCGAGCAGCGGGAAGTCCGCGTGCGGCCGCGCGACGAGGCGAGCGGCGAGCAGGAAGGCCGTGAGCGTCGTGGCGACGACCCAGCTCTCCATCGTGAAGAAGTGGGCGTGCTGGATCGCGGTGACGGAGAGCGCATAGAACGCGGCCGCGGAGAGCGAGCAGGCCTCGCGCACGCGCGAGCCGAATCCGGCGAGCAGGAGCCGCGCGACGGCGAAGACGAGGACGATCGCCGCGGAGTCGACGAGCGCCGACAGGACACGGCCGACGAGGTGAACGCCGTCGTAGGCGTCGCGGTGGACCGCCGTCGCCGCGGCCTTCGTCGCCACGAGCGGCAGCTGCCCGTAGAGGTAGTTGCGCCCTGTCTCCGTGGCGTACGGCGAGAGCGGCGAGCGGCCGACGTCAAAGTACTCGGCCGGCGACCGGGGCCACTCGACGGCGTCCGCCACCATCGTCACATAGCGCTCGTCGGGATTGAGGTGGGCGCCGTCGTCCCAGTCGACGCCCGTGAGGCGGAGACCTGCCCCGAGCGCGACGACCAGCGCGAGTGCGGCGGGAACGGACACGAGACCGCGTGCCCGCGCGCCGAGCGCGGCGGCCCGTCCGGCGACGGCCGCGCGCCGCGCCGACGCGGCCTCGGCACGGAACGTCACTCGGCGACGAGGATCGCCGCGGCGACCGCAGCCCAGAGCGCGATCGCGAGCAGGAGCGGCGGGTCGTTGAGCAGCACGTCCTCCGGCTCTTCGCCGCGACTGCCCTCGACGAGCAGGAGGTAGCGGAAGACGCCGTAGAGAACGAAGGGGATCGTGAGCATCATCGCGTCCGAGTCGTGCGCGGTAAACGTGTAGAGCGAGTACGAGATGACCGCCGACGCGGCCGCCACGGACACGAGCTGGTCGACGAGCGCGACGGGGTAGTCGGCGAGCACCGCGCGTCCAGGCGTCTCTGCCGTGGCCACGAGCCGCAGCTCCGCCCGTCGCTTGGCCAGGACGAGGAACAGCGCGAGGAACGCCGTGCAGATCAGGAGCCACGACGAGCTCGGGACGTCGACGGCGACGGCTCCGGCCGCTGCGCGCAGGACGAACAAGCCGGCGATCGCGAGGATGTCGAGCAGCACGATTGCCTTCAGCGCCAGCGTGTACGCACCCTGCAGGGCCAGGAACGCGATGAGGAGCCCGAGCGACTCGCGCCCGATCACGGCCGCGAGGGCGAGGGCGGCGACGGCCGCTGCGGCGGCGAGCGCAACGGCCGTCCGCGGGGCGAGGTCGCCTCGGGCGACGGGACGGCGGCGCTTGCGTGGATGCAGGCGGTCGGCCGCCGCGTCGCGGATGTCGTTGACGAGGTACGCGGCGCTCGACGCCAGGCAGTAGGCGGCGAACGCCACGAGCGCCTGCAGCCAGCGCGTCCCGTCGCCGAACTGGGCTCCGAACAGGATCCCCCCGAAGAGGAGGAGGTTCTTCGTCCACTGGCGCGGTCGCAGCGCCGCAACTGCCGCGCGTGCCGTGCGCGGCGTCGCGCGCGATGCGGCCTCCGCAGGCGGAGTCGTGATCTCGGTGCTCATGCTCGCGGGGCGGTCGCTTGCGATTTCGCCATGCTGGTGAAAGGCTCGTTCCAAGTCAACGAGAGGGCACCGCTTCGTCGTCACGCTTCCCCGGTTTCGGCCCGGGCGCGGTACGAGCGTGCCGCGGCGTCCCCGGCCGCCACCGCAGCCGGAGGACCGGCAGGGCGAGTACGAGGAACGGGACCACGGTGAGCGCGTGGAGGACGACGGCACACGAGAGCGCGTCGGACTCCGGGACGCCGTACGCGGCGAGCACGACGACTGTCGCCCCCTCGAACACGCCGACGGCGGCCGGGGGAGCCGGAAGGATCATCGCGACGCCGACGCCGATGACGACGAGCAGCCCCGCGAGCGGCGAGAGGCCCAGGTCGAAGGCGATCGTGACCAGCCAGAAGGCGATGCCGATCACGAGCCACGACGCCGTCGTCCAGGCGAACGCGAGCGCGGCCGTCGCGGGCGAGCGGATGCCCGCCAGCCCGTGCAGCAGGTTCGCCGGGGCGTCGGCGAAGCGGTGAGCCGGGATCCACGGGACGCGCGCGACTTGTCGCACGGCCCACTCGAGTGGACGTTCGCCGAAGCGGTGCACGGCCGCCGAAGCGACGAGGAGCGCGAGCAGAAGCAGCGCGGCCACGACGGCGGCCGCGCGAATCCAGGCGAGTTCCGGCAGCCACGGCAGGGCGAGGAAGAGAAGCAGCAGCAGCGAGAGCACGTCGAACACCCGCTCGAGCGACGCGGTGGCGGCGGCCTCGGCCAGCGAGGTCGGCGTCAGGCGGTTGAGCGCGATCACGCGCGCGGCCTCTCCGGCCCTCGCCGGGAGAACGATGTTGAGCAGATAGCCGAGAAACAGCGAGCGCGTCACGGCCCCGAGGGGCGGCCGGCGCCCGCTTGCGTACATGGCCTGCCAGCGGAGCGCGCGCAGCAGGAAGGCGCCGCCGAGGACGCCCAGCCCTGCGGCGAGCCAGCGCTCGTCGCTGCGGGCGAACGCCCTCCACGCCTCGGGGAGGTCTGCGTCCGCGACCGCGACGTACGTGAACACGGCGCCGACGAGGAGCCCGATGATGATGACGACGCGCCTGACGCCGACATCCTGCACGGGCGGGTCGGTCGCCTCAAGGCCCGACGGTTCGGCGCACGTCGGTCCGCCGGCCGCGGCATCGTTCGCGCAGATGCGGCTCCCGTACCTCCTCGCCGCTCCGCTCGCGGCCGTCGCGCTGCTCACCGCGGCCGCGCCCGCGCCCGCGCAGGCTGCGCGTGTCGCGGCCGTGGCCGCCGAGGCGACCATCCCGCCCGGCAAGCGTGCCGAGTACCGCTCGGCGGGAACGTGGAGCGCCCTCTTCGACAAGGGCTCGCTCGCGAACCGCGCCCCGGTGCTCGGCTGGGCGCTCGCGCTGGCCGTCTTCGGACTGGTCGGCGCGCCATACGCGTGGCTCGCCGGGAGCGCACTCCCGGATCGCGGCTACGCATTCGCGAAACCGCTTGGGCTGCTGCTCGTCGGGTGGCTTACGTGGCTGGGAGCCGACACGGGCACGGTCCCGGCGACCCGGACGGGAATCCTGCTCGCGCTCGTGGCCGTCGGCGCCGGCGCGGTGGCGATCGTGGCGGCGAGCCGCCGCGCCTTCGGGACGTGGGTGCGGCGGCGCTGGCGCGTGCTCGTCATCTCCGAGGTCGTGTTCTGGGCGTTCTTCGCGGCGGCGCTCCTCGTTCGCTGGGCCAACCCCGACCTCTGGCACCCCGCCCGCGGCGGCGAGAAGCCGATGGACTTCGCATTCCTCAACGCCGTCGTCAAGTCCGAGCATTTCCCGCCGCACGACCCGTGGTTCGCCGACGGCGTCATCAACTACTACTACTTCGGCTTCGTCCTCGCCGGCACGCTCGTCGAGCTGACCGGGGTCGTCCCCGCGGTCGCCTACAACCTCGCCGTCCCGACCTTCTACGCGTTCGTGGCCGTTTCCTCCTACGGGGCCGCGGCCGCGCTCGCGGGCCGGCGGCGCGGGTGGCGCTCCCCGGTCGCAGCCGGCGTGACCGGCGCCCTGCTCGTTGCCGTCGTCGGCAACCTCGCGGAACTACGGCTGCTCGTCCAGAGCCTGCGCGAGACGCTGCCGCCGGAAGCGTGGTACTGGAACGCGAGCCGCGCGATCGGCCACGCCCCGACGGAGCCGGGGCCGATCACCGAGTTCCCCGCCTTCACGTTCCTCTTCGCCGACCTGCACGCGCACGCGCTGGCGCTGCCCTACACGCTCGTCGTCGTCGGCCTCGCCGCCGCCGCCGCGCGCGCGAGCCCCCGGGCGCCGAGGGGCGCAGGAGGGGTGGCGCTGCTGCTCCTGCTGGCGCTCGCGCTTGGGGCGCTCTGGCCGCTGAACACATGGGACGTTCCGACCTACGCGCTCGTCGTTCTGCTCGCGCTCGCCGTGCGCCGGGGGGCAGTCCGCTCGCCGCGAGCCGTGCTCGCTACGGGAGCGCGCTGGCTCGCCGCGGTGGGGCTCGCATGGGCAGCCTTCGCGCCGTTCCATCTTGCCTACGCGTCCTCGTTCGCCGGCTTCGAGCGCTGGCGTGGATCGCGAACGGCGCTCGGCGACTACGTCACCGTGCACGGCGCCTTCCTACTCGTCGTGGCGACCGCCCTCGTGGTCGAGCTGGCCGTCGCGCGCGACGCGGGCGCCGCCGTGCGAGGGCTCAGGCTGGCCGTGACGCACCCGCGCCGGCTGCGGCGCCTCGCCGGCCTCCATCGGGCGCTGGTCGAGGTACGGAGGGAGTACGTCCTCAGTGTGGCCGTCGCGCTGACGGGGGTCGCGCTCGCCGCCGGTCTCGCCCTGGCAAGGCTGGGCGTCCCGGCGCTCGTCGCCGGGCTCGGGACGCTGACGTTCCTCGCGGCGGCCCGCGACAGGCGGCGCAGCCGCAGCGCCGACACGCTCTGGCGCCTCACGTTGGCGCTGTTCGCACTCGGCCTCGCCCTGACGCTCGCGGTCGAGCTCGCCGTCGCCCACGCGATCGACGTCGGACGGATGAACACGGTCTTCAAGCTGTATCTGCAGGTGTGGACACTCTGGGCGCTCGCCGCCGCCGTCGCCGTGATGCGCGTCCACCGGCGTCTCCCCCGGCTCGGGCGGCCATTCCGGATCGCGTGGTTGGCGACAGTCGCGACGCTGCTCGCGGCGACGCTGCTCTACCCCGCGCTCGCGGTGCCCTCGCGGATCGCCGACCGGCTCGACCCGTCGGCCCCGAGGACGCTCGACGGCACGGCGTTCATGCGCACCGCAGTCGTCCACGAGCGCGACCGGCCGTTGCACCTCCGCTACGACCTGGAAGCGATCCGGTGGCTGCAGCGGACGGTGCGCGGCTCGCCCGTGATCGCCGAGGTGAACACGTTCCCGATGCTGTACGGCTGGGGCAGCCGGTACGCCGTTCACACCGGGAACCCGACGATCGTGGGCTGGGAGTGGCACGAGCGCCAGCAGCGCTCCAACGCGCGGCCGGGCACGGTCGAGCAGCGCGTGGCTGACGTCCAGCGGATCTACGAGACGACGGACGGCGAGACGGCGCGACGGCTGCTCGCGCGGTACGACGTCCGCTACGTCGTCGTCGGCGAGCTCGAACGGGCGTACTTCCCTGGTGGGAGCGTGAAGTGGGCCGACGGCGAGGGCCGCTGGTGGCGGGGCGTCTACCGCAACCGGGGCGTGACGATCTACGAGCCGCTCACGCGCCGCCGCCGTTAGGGCGGCCCGATCCGAAACACCGATGTCCGCCGCGCGCCGAAGACGCGTCTCCCGAGTCGCTCGAACTTCGCGAGCGAGCGGGCTGGGTAGCGCTCGCGCTCCAGCGAGCCGACAACGACGTAGCGGACGTCGTATCGCGCGAGCAGGCGCCGCGCCCGTGCGAGATCTCGCGTGCGGTAGATCGCGTCGGCGTCCTCCGGCCGCGTCCCGACGTCGTGGTTCCACTGCACCTCGTGGCCCGGCCACTGGACGACCGCCGGCAGGCCCGTGAAGGTGGACACCCGCCCCCCGCCCTCGGGGTCGAAGTCGGCGCCGACCGCCTCCAGCACGACCGGCGCGCCGTCGACGTGCGCGCCTAGCCACTCGATCGCGACCGCGTCGCCCGGGGCGCGCTCGGCGAGCCACGCTTCCCCGTCCAGGCGCGGTGCGCGCTCGAAGGCGGCGGACTTCGAGTAGGACGCCGCCACGGGGTAGACCGCGGCGACGGCGGCGAGCACGGCGACCCCCGCGCCCCATGCCAGCAGCGAGCGGCGCCGTCGAGCCGTCCCCGCCGCGACGACGAGCACGCATCCCGCCGCGACCGCGAGCAGGTACCAGGCCTGGTAGCCGAGCTTGAAGACGGTGTTGAACCGGAACGACACCGTCCCGTCGAACGCGTCGCGGACGTAGACCACCTCGGCAGTGAGCATCATGGCGAGCGGGAGCCCGACGAGGAACCAGAAGAAGCGGCGTGCGGCCGGCTGCCGCCCGTCGAAGACGGCGTGGGCGATGAGAGCAGCCGCGCCGCCGAGCAGCAGGACGGCCGCGAAGCGCGCGGGCGCGGCGAGGACGAGCGCGACGGCGGCGACGGCGCAGACGGCCGCCGTCCACCCGCGCGTGATCTGGAGCTGGCGGAGGCGCGCGAGAATCGGCGCCGCGAGTACCCACAGCGGCAGGCCGAGCATGAGGGCGTAGTCCGCGAGGAAGCGGGTGAAGGGCGGGCGCTCGTGCACCAGGCCGATGCCACTCGTGGCGGGCGAGTAGTCGAGCCAGAACGGCGCGAAGAGCGCGACGGCGAGTCCGAGGCACGCAACTGCCCAGAACACCGTCGCGGCCCGCCGGGCCCGTGCCTGCGGCCGCGTCGCCGCGAGTCCGGCACTGAACGCGACGAGCGCGACGCCGGTGGGGAAGTCGAAGGCGTTAACGGCGTAGAGCGCGCCGAGGGCCAGCGCCCCGAGCAGCAGCTCCGCCGCGCTCACCGCGTACGAGCGGACGCCGCTCGCGGGCAGCCGTGGCCCTGCGGTGGCCAGCTCGAGGGCAAGGGCCGCGACCACGAGCGTGAACGGCGTCGCCATCACATGCGCGTGAAGATCGCCCAGCAGGAAGCTGAAGGCCGGGAACTCGTTCGCCGTGCCGTCGATCACACGCGACGGCGACCACCAGTCGTAGGAGCGGAGGGACCCTCCGTCGCGGGCCAGCTGCGCGCCGCCGGCCAGGTTCCCGACGACGAGCGCGAGGACGACCGCTGCGAGCCCGGCGAGCAGCGGGCCGCGACCCGCGCTCCGGCGCGGGCGGAGGACGGCGTAGAGGGCCGCCGCCACGCCGAGCACGGCCGCCGCGCAGAGGCCGTAGAACGCTGCGACGGCCAGGTTGAAGCCGACGCTCGTGGGCACGCCCGCCAGCCGGACGAGCATCGCCACGACGTAGTGCCCGTAGTAGTAGTAGTTGAGCGTCTCGCCGGCGAGCCAGGGGTCGTGCGGCGGAAACTCACGGGCGCGAGCCACGGCGTTGACGAACGCCATGTCCATCGGCTTCTCGGTGTTCCAGACGTCCGGCGAGTACGCGCGCAGCAGCGCGACGCCTGCGTAGCCCGCGCTGAAGACTGCCTCGCCCGCCAGCCAGAGCCGGAACGCGGCCGTGCGCACAGCTCGAGCGGCGAGCGTCCGGAGCCCCGCGCGTCCCCGCCACAGGAGCCAGGCGCCGAGGGCGAGCGCGGGCGCCGTGCCGAGCGCGAGCGTCGCCGTGCCGGGCGCCGCCACGCCGAGCGACGCGAGCGCCCAGGCTGGGTACGAGAAGAGCAGCAGGCCCAGCGGCTTCGCGAGCGTGAGCCCGCGGCCCGGGAGCCGAGCGAAGAGGAACGCGGCCACCGGCAGCGCGAGCACGCCTGCGAGCTCGAGTACGGCCCAGAACGCGACAGCGTCGGTCATGCCCGGGCTCGAGTGTGCGCGAGCCTACGCGAGCCGACCGGCGCGCTCCGCGGGCCTACCGGTGCGCCACGCGGGCCTGCCCGGCCGGACAGCCCTGGGATGGGGCCGGAACGATGTCGCCGTGGCGCGTGTGGGCGGGCAGGGCGGACTGGGAGACGGTGATCTTGACCCACCGTCGGGGTCCAGCCCTGTGGCAGATCGTCACCTTGGGGACTTGCGTCGCCACCGCGGTCGCGGTCTGCGTCGCCGTCGGACACGGTGTGGCGGTGTCCGTCGGCGTCGCCGTCGGCGTGTTCGTCGGCGTGTCGGTCGGCGTCACCGTCGGCGTGTTCGTCGGCGTGTCTGTCGGTGTCCCCGTCGGCGTTGCCGTCGGTGTGTTCGTCGGCGTGTCCGTCGGCGTCGCCGTCGGTGTGTTCGTCGGCGTGTCCGTCGGCGTCGCCGTCGGCGTATTCGTCGGTGTGTTCGTCGGCGTGTCGGTCGGCGTCGCCGTCGGGGTATTCGTGGGCGTATCCGTCGGCGTATCCGTGACCGTGATCGTCGGCGTATCCGTGACCGTGATCGTCGGCGTGTCCGTCGGCGTGTCCGTGACCTGGGTCGTCCCCAGATTCGTCCGCGCCATCGCCGCTTCCGAGCAGGTGCTCACGGTCGTCACGCTCGCCTGTTGAGCGTTCCGCGGTTTCGGCGTGCTCGCAAAGACGACCGCGACCGACCCGAGGAGGGCGAACAGGAGGACGAGAGCAGGGGTCAGTGCGCGCATACGCCCGAGCTCACATCCTTCCCGCTGGCGCGGACGGTGTCAACTCGGGTTCGCCGTGGGCCGGCGTGCTTCGTTTTTCGACAGGATGCGGCCTGCGATGGGGACGTCCGCGAGGATCGCGATCGTCGGCGCCGGGCCGTGCGGGCTCGCCTGCGCGCGCGAGCTCGAGCGCCTCGGGTACGAGCACTGGCACCTCTACGAGCAAGACGCCGTGGCGGGCGGGCACGCGGGCTCGGTCGTCGACTCTGCGGGCTTCACCTGGGACTTCGGCGGCCACGTCGTGTTCAGCCACTACGGCGAATTCGACGCGCTGCTCGTCGAGGCGATGGGGGCCGAGCTCTACGAGCACGAGCGGATCTCGTACGTGCACTTCGAGGGCACGTGGGTGCCGTACCCGTTTCAGAACAACCTACGCCACCTGCCGCCCGAGACGGCCTACGAGTGCCTGGTCGGGCTGATCGACGCACCCGGCGGCGACCCGGCGATGGACTTCGGCGCGTGGATCGAGGCGACATTCGGCGACGGCATCGCGCGACACTTCATGCGTCCGTACAACGTGAAGGTCTGGGCGACGCCGCCGGAGGCGATGGCGTCGACCTGGATCGCCGAGCGCGTGAGTCTCGTCGACCACCGGCGGGCGCTCCGGAGCGTCGTTCTCGGCGAGGACGACGTCGGCTGGGGGCCGAACAGCACCTTCCGGTATCCCGCCCGCGGGGGCACCGGCGAGATCTACCGGCGCGTCGCCGACCGGCTCGGGCCCCGCGTCGAGTACGGCCGCGAGCTCGTCGCCGTCGACGCGGCGCGCAGGAGGATCACCTTCGCCGACGGCTCGAGCGAGGAATACGACGCGCTCGTGACCACGCTGCCCCTCGACCGGCTCGTGGCTGCGATCGCGGACTGCCCGTCCACGGTTCGCGCGGCGCGCGAGACGCTCGAGCACAACGGCGTCGCGGTGGTCGGCGTGGGGGTCGAGGCGCCGCTTCGCGACGAGAAGTGCTGGATGTACTTCCCCGACCCGGAGGTCCCGTTCTACCGGGCCACGAACTTCGCGAAGTACTCGCCCGCGAACGTTCCGCACGGCGACGTCGGCCGGTACACCTCCTATATGACCGAGATCTCGTACTCGCCGTACCGGCCGCTCGACCGGCACCGTTTGGAGGAGCGCGTCGTCGCGAGCCTCGTCGCCGCCGGGCTCGTGGAGGCGGATGCGTCGCTCGCGTCGCTGCACGTGATCGACGCCCCGTA
>Ga0126312_10001060_pt1 | contig 17685 bp, 17 predicted proteins | sample Plot104A_FD_92537 | JGI IMG/M metagenome (GOLD analysis project Ga0126312, IMG submission 92537) | Serpentine soil microbial communities from UC McLaughlin Reserve, CA, USA - Plot104A | ecosystem: Environmental > Terrestrial > Soil > Grasslands | place: USA: UC McLaughlin Reserve, Lake County... | reverse complement strand
CAGGGGGTCGGGGGCGCCGTCTTCCCACTCTCCTTCGGGATCATCCGGGACGAGTTCCCACGCGAGCGTGTGGCGGCCGGGATCGGCTTGATCAGCGCGACGTTCGGCATCGGCGGCAGCGCCGGCCTCGTGCTGAGCGGGGTGATCGTCGACCACCTGTCATACGAATGGATCTTCTGGATCGCTCTCGCGGTGGTGGCCGCGGCCGTGGTGGCCACCCGCCTGTTCGTGCCCGAGTCGCCGGTCAAGAGCCCGGCGCGGATCGACTGGGTGGGAGCGGCGCTCCTCTCCGTGGGCCTCGTCTCGCTGCTGGTCGGCGTGAGCCAGGGCAACACCTGGGGCTGGGGCTCGACACGCGTGGTGAGCCTGTTCGTGCTCGCCGCCGTCGTCGTGGCGGTCTGGGGACGCTGGGAGGCACGCGTGCCCGAGCCGCTCGTGGACATGCGGATGATGCGCCGGCGCGCGGTGCTCACCACGAACCTCACCGCGCTGCTCGTGGGCTTCGGCATGTTCGGCTCGTTCATCCTCATCCCGCAGTTCGTGCAGGTCCCGGCTCGCGCCGGCTTCGGCTTCGACGCCTCGGTCACCGCCGCGGGCCTGTTCCTGCTTCCGTCGGCCGCCGCGATGCTCGTCGCGGGCCCGGTCTCGGGCTGGCTCGGCGGTCGCTTCGGCTCGCGGTTGCCGCTCCTGATCGGGACGTTCACGGCCACCGTGAGCTTCACCTTCCTCGCGCTCGCTCACGACGAGCGCTGGATGATCTACGCCGGCACCAGCCTGCTCGGGCTCGGCATCGGGTTCTCGTTCGCCGCGATGGCAAACCTGATCGTCGAGGCGGTGGAGCAGCGCCAGACCGGCGTGGCCACCGGCATGAACACGATCATGCGGACGATCGGCGGCTCGCTCGGCGGGCAGATCGCGGCGAGCGTCGTCGCCGGCCACGTGGCCGCTCGGACAGGGCTCCCGGAGGAGTCGGGCTTCACGACCGCCTTCGCGATGTCGGCGGTCGGCGTGGCCGCGGCGTTCGCGTGCGCGCTCGCGATCCCGAGACGGCAAAGCGCCAAGGTTCGGGCCGCCGCGGCAGAATTCGCCCGGTGAGCGCCACCCTCGACCTCGCCGCCGTCCGCGTCCGCTTCCCCGCGCTCCAACGCGAGCGCGGCGGGCGGGCGGTCGCCTATCTCGACGGGCCCGGTGGCTCGCAGGCCCCCGCGTCCGTGATCGAGGCGGTGGCCGGCTACCTGCGCTCGTCGGCCGCCAACGACGGCGGGGCGTTCGACAGCTCGGTCGAGACCCAGGCGGTGATCGCCGAGGCCCGCCGGGCCGCCGCCGACTTCAGCGGCTCGGGCCCGGAGGAGATCGCCTTCGGCGCGAACATGACGACGCTCAACTTCCTGCTCGCGCACGCCGTCGCGCGCACGCTCGAGCCGGGAGACGAGATCGTGGTCACGGACCTCGATCACGACGCCAACGTCGCCCCCTGGCTCCTCGTGGCCCGCGACCACGACCTCGTGGTGCGCCACGCGCCGATCCGGCCCGCCGACGGCACGCTCGACGAGGACGCGCTCGAGGAGGCGGTCGGCCCGCGCACGCGCGTGGTCGCCTTCACGCTCGCCTCCAACGCGGTCGGCTCGATGCCCGACGCGCGGCGAATCGCGGCGGCGGCGCACGATGTAGGCGCGCTGGCCTGGGCCGACGCCGTGCACATGGCGCCGCACCGCCGCCTACGGCGCACGGATACGGGCCTCGACGTGCTGCTGTGCTCGCCGTACAAGTTCTTCGGCCCCCACCTCGGCGTCGCGGCCATCGACGCGGACCTGGCCCGCTCGCTGCCGGCGGACCGCGTGCGGCCGGCCGCCGAGGACCCGCCCGGCCACCGGTTCGAGACCGGCACCCAGTCCTTCGAGGCGATGGCCGGGACGATCGCGGCGATCGACTACATCTCGAGCCTGGGGGAGGGCGACACCCGTCCCGAGCGCCTCGAGAGCGCGTTCGAGCGGATCGAGCGCCACGAGCGGGAGCTGGCCCGGCGCTTCCTCGAGGGTGCGCGGGAGATCGAGTCGCTCGAGCTGTACGGCCCGAGCGGCCTCGAGCGCCGTACGCCGACCTTCGCCTTCAACGTTGCCGAGCTGTCGCCGCGTTCCGTGGCCGAAGAGCTCGCGTCGCGGGGCATCAACGTCTGGGACGGCGACTTCTACGCGCTCGCGCCGATCCGCGCCCTGGGCCTCGGCGAGCGCGGCGTGGTGCGGGCCGGCTTCCTCCACTACACGACGGAGGAGGAGGTCGAGCGGCTGCTCGAGGCGCTCGAGCTGCTGGCCGGGGCGTAGCTCACCAGGCGCGCTGGCGCCGGTCCGAGAAGAAGCCGCCGCTCGGGCCGTCCGAGGGAAGGGTGCCGAGCCACACGAGCGTGTCGACCGCCTCCTCCACGGAGCGCGGCGCGGCCGGGCCGCCCATGTCGGTGCGGACCCAGCCCGGCGACATGGTGTTCACCTTGACTTCGCCCCGCGCGTCGAAGGAGAGCGTCCGCGTGAGGGCGTTGAGCGCCGCCTTGGAGACGCTGTAGGCGGGGGCGTAGCTCGTCATCTCGGCGATCGAGCCCGCCCCGCTCGATACGTTCACGACGCGGCCGTACCCGCGATCGACCATTCCCGGCAGCCACGCCCGGCAGGCGCGGAAGGCGCCGAAGAAGTTCGCCTCGAACGTCGCGCGAAGCGTGTCCTCGTCGAGCTCGAGCGCCGGCTCGGCCTCGTCCAGTAGCACGCCCGCGTTGTTCACGAGCACGTCGAGCTCTGGATGGTCGCCTGCGCACTCGGCCACGCTCGCCGCGTCGCTCACGTCGAGCCGCGCCCAGGGCAGCCCGAGCTCCGCGGCCGCTCGGCGGCCCGCCTCGGGGTTGCGGCTCGTGAGCACGACGTCGAGTCCGGCCTCGGCCAGCTGCCGACATGCCTCGCGGCCGATGCCGCGATTCGCCCCGGTGACGAGCGCCCTCCGTCCCACGCGCCCCGAGGATGCCACAGCCCGCGCGTGGGCCGAGCCGGCCCGGTCCTCCTGACCGTGCCGGCTCGTTGATGCCGGTCCGCGCGCCCCCCGAGTGCGCGTCTGCCGACTGCCCTGGGCGCCAACCTACCCCGCCTCGGTGCCGAGCGAGCCTCGAACATCCGTCCAAGCGTCGCCCAGCCGTGGGTAGGCTGCGGCAATGCCGGTTCACCCCCAGACGCGTCGGGAGGAAACCGACGAGGAGCGCGCGGACCGCAACCTCGGAGAGCTGCTCGGCGAGCTGCGCGTGGCGCTGCCCGGCGTGCAGGTGCTGTTCGCCTTCCTGCTCGTTGTTCCGTTCAACCAGCGCTTCGTGGACGTGACGGACTTCCAGGAGAAGCTCTACTTCGCGACGCTGCTGCTGACCGCGGGCGCCTCCGCATTCCTGATCGCGCCCACCGTGCATCACCGTGTCGAGTTCCGCCAGCAGGACAAGGAGCACATCGTGGTGGTGGCCAACCGGCTGGCGGTGGTGGGCACGGTGCTGCTGGCCCTGGCCATGACGGGCGCGATCATGCTCGTCACCGACGTCCTGTTCGGGGCGGTAGTGGTGGTGCTGGCGGGAGCCCTCGTGGGCCTCCTCTTCCTCGTGTTGTGGTACGCGATCCCGCTGCGACGAAGGCTGAACCTGCGCTGAGGTGTCGTACCGTAGGGAGGTGGCAGAGCTCCACACTCCGAGCCGCGACCTCACGGGCGAGAGGATCGATGAGCCGTTGCTGGCCGTCTCGGGCTTGACCCGAAGCTTCGCCGATCGGCACGTCGTGGGACCGCTCGACTTGCGGCTCGGGCCGGGGGAGAGGGTGGCGCTCCTCGGCCCGAACGGAGCCGGTAAGACCACGGTGCTCCGGTGTGCAGCGGGAACCCTTCTCCCGACAGCCGGGCATGTGCAGATCGCCGGTCATCCCGCCGGCAGCCGTACGGCGAAGCAGCTGATCGGCGCTTCGCTCTCCCAGGAGCGCTCCTTCTACTTGAGACTCTCGGGACGCCACAACCTGCTGTTCTTCGCGAGCTTGCGCCACTCCCGGCGGGGAGCTGCCGTCGAGCAGGTCCGCGCGCTCGAGGAGGAGTTGGAGATCTCGGAGATCGCCAGCAACCGGATGGATCGCTGCTCCACGGGCATGCTCCAGCAGATGTCGTTCGCCCGGGCGCTCCTGGGCCATCCGCGGCTGCTCCTGCTCGACGAGCCCACCCGGTCACTCGACACCGATGCCGTCGAGAGGCTATGGGGGGCCCTCGAGCGTCGACCCGACATAGCCGTGCTCATTGCGACTCACCGGCAGGATGACCTCGACCACTGCAACGCGCGCATCGATCTCAGCGCCTAGGCCGCTGAGGCTGCGCGCGGTCCTGGCGCTGATGCGCCGGGACTACCTGATCCGGACGTCGTACCGCTTCGTTCTCGTCCTGGACCTCATCATCGGCGTGATCGACGTCGTGGTCTTCTACTTCATCTCGGAGACCTTCAGGGGTGGCGCCACGACGTCTCTGGGCGCGGCTCCCACGTACTTCGCGTTCGCGCTTGTCGGCATCGCCGTGACAGCCGTGGTCCAGGCGACCAGCTCTGGCATCGCCTCGGGAATTCGCGAGGAGCAGCTCACGGGCACGCTCGAGGCTCTAGTCACGCAGCCGGTGAACGCGATCGAGATGGCGTTAGGCATGTGCGGACTGCCGTTCGTGCTCGCCACCTTCAGAGTGGGCCTCTACCTGGTCGTGGGAGGAGCCCTGCTCGGCGTGGACTTCTCGCATACCGACTGGGTCGGGTTCGTGCTCGTTCTAGGCGCGACCGGGACCGCGATGTCCGCGATCGGCATCGTCACGGCCGCCACGGTCGTGGTCGTCAAGCGGGGTCAAAGCATCTCGGGGTTGATCATCTTCGGCATGGGTCTCGTGGGCGGTGCGGTCTTCCCGATCGCCGTCCTTCCGGAGTGGCTACAGGTAATCGGCCGAGTCGTACCGCCGCGCTTCGCCTACGACGGGCTGCGCCACGCGCTCTACGTCGGGAGCGGCTGGGTGGGCGATGCGCTCGTGCTGATCGGCTTCAGCGTGGTCACGGTGCCCCTCGCCGTATGGCTCTTCAACCGCGCGATCCTCTACGGCCGGCGGGCGGGCTCGCTCGCCCAATATTGATCCGGCAGCTCGCGGCCGGTTCGACAGATCCGCCTACCTCACCTATATTCGACGCTTGGAGGCGACAAAGGGGGAATTGGGCTTGGGACCTGCCCGGGACGTTGTCAGCAGGAAGCTCGGCGACCGCATGGTGCTGGTAAACCTTCGGACCAATCACATCTTCGAACTCAATCGCACCGCTTCCCGGATGTGGGAGTTGCTCGGGGAGGGCGCCGATCGAGCAGGGCTCGAGGAGGCCTTGCTCAGCGAGTTCGAAGTGGAGCAACCGCGACTGTCACAGGAAATCGATCAGACGCTCGCGAATCTCAGCTCGGAAGGCCTGATAGTCGACCATGAGCGAGCCTGAGCCCGCGCTCTTGCACGCGCGGACGCCGAGGGCCTCCCGAGGCGTCCGCGAGCACTCGATGCGAGCGTCCCACGGAAGTCCCGGCGCGGCATCGTTCAGACACCGCTTGGCGACCGTCCGGTGGCACGTTCGCACGCGCCGAGACGCCTGGCTCGCCGCCCGCATGCTCGCGTGGCGTCTTGCGCTTCCGCTGCTGAAGAGGGCGGTACCGCTGCCCACGCTTGCGCGGATCATGAGGACCGGCATGCGCCCCCGGCCCGAGCGGGAGGAAAAGGCCATCGAGCTCGCTTCGTGGCTATATGGCACGACGGCGCTCAGCGAGGGCGAGAGCTGCCTCGAGCGGAGCCTGCTCCTGTACCGCTACCTCTCCCAGATCAGTACCCAGACTCGCCTGCTCGTGGGGTTCCGGAGGCGAGAGCGGGAGGTCGAGGGCCACGCGTGGGTCGCGATTGGCGACCGCTTGCTTGGCGCCTATCCGGATGACCTCGGGGCGTTCGCCCCGGTCCTCGCGTTCGGACCGAAGGACGGCCCCGAGGGGGTGCCCCATGGCCGTTGACGTCCAGTCCTTCGAGCCGACACCGGAGGAGTTCGACCAGGGACCGCCGCGGTTCTGGACGGCGAGCTACGCCGGTTCGCCCCCCGCGCTTCGCTTCGTCAGCTCGCCAGAGGGCTCGACGGCGCAGCTCGCCGGCGACGGCAGGACCACCGTGGTGTTCGACGGCGTCCTGTACGACCGCGACGAGCTAATCGGCAAGCTGCCCGGGCTCGACAAAGCGTCCAGTGACGCCCGCATCGCGCTGGCGGCCTGGACACAGCGGGGCGTCGAGGGGCTCCGCCACTTGCGCGGCAGCTTCGCCATGGCCGCGCATGACACGGAGAGCGGCGAGCTCACGCTGGCTCGCGACCCGCTCGGGACGCATCCCCTGTTCTACGCGCGCACGGACTCGGGGCTCTTTCTCTCGCCCTCAACAAATGCGCTGGTCCTCGAACCGGCCGTGTCGCCGCGGGTCAACCGAGCACTCGTTGCCGACACCTTCTGTCAGCGCTGGCCGGTCCCCGACGAGACCTACTACCTCGACGTCAAGCGCGTGCCCTCGGGGCACCTGGTGCGGGTGAGGGGCGGGTCGCTGCAGGCGAGGAGGTATTGGGATCCCGCTCCTCCCGGCGAGCCGGTGAGGTGGGCGGACGACGAGGAGGTAGACCGCTTCGACGAGCTTCTCGACCGGGCGGTCGACCGTTGCCTCGGCCTGGGGCCGGCCGGCATCTACCTGAGCGGAGGCCTCGACTCCATAAGCGTGGCCGCCGTGGCCACGGAGAGGACGAGCCTGCACGGGATGGACCCTCCGCTCGCTCTTTCGCTGTCGTTCCCGGAGCCGGAGTCGAACGAGGAGCAGATCCAACGAGCCGTGGCCTCGAAGCTCGGCCTTCCGCAAGTCATGTTCTCGATCGAGGACGTCGCGGGCCGCGATGGTCTGCTCCGCGCGGTCCTGGACCTCGGCTCGCAGCGCGGCGCACCCATCATCGGCTGCTGGTTGCCCGGATACCGACGGCTCGGCCTCCAGGCGAGGAGCATGGGCTGCGAGACCATCCTCAGCGGAGCCGGGGGCGACGAGTGGTTGGGGATCTCCTTCTACCTTGCCGCGGACCTGCTACGGACCTTCGACCTGCCGGGACTCGTGCGATTCGGGCGAATAGTCAGACGCTCTTTCAACTCAACGCGCATCTCGTTCCTCCACAGCCTGCTCTGGCGGTTCGGGCTGCGGGCGATACTCCAGGAGAAATGGAAGCGTACCCTGTGGGCAACCGCGCCGGGCATAGCCGCCCGGCGGCGACGTCGGCGAATCTTGGAGACCATCCCGCCATGGGTTCCCGGGGACCCGGCGTTGCGAGAGCAGCTCGTGGGGAGGGGTGAGGAGGCGGTCAGCAACCTCGAGTGGGAGCGCTCTGGCAGCTTCTACCTCCAACAGGGCCGCATGAGCCTGGACCACGCGGTCGTCTCGATGGAGCTCGAGGAGCTTTTCGAGAATGGCAGGCACCTGGGAGTGCGAATGACCCAGCCCTACTGGGACCCGGACCTCGTCGACCTCCTGTACCGCGTTTCGCCGGACGTGCTGACTCGCGGCGGGCGGGCCAAGGGCCTGGTGCGGGACACGCTGGCCCGGCGCTTCCCGGGCCTCGGGCTGGAGCGCCAGAAGAAGGTGATCGCCACCCGCTACTTCACGTCTGTAATGCTGGGACAGGGTCGCGCAGTCTGGGGCCAAATGGGAGGGCCTCAAGCGTTGGTGGAGCTCGGCGTAGTCAATCCGAAGCTGGTCGCCGAGGCGGCCGATCGCATGTTTTCCAGCGGAACCGCTCGCGCGGCCAACCGAATTTGGAATATCTTGAACCTTGAGGCTTGGTTAAGACCCCGCATATGAGAAAGGGGGTGAATAGATGGGTGACGACAGCCGCAGCACCCGGAAGGCTTGGGAGTCTCCGGAGCTGAAGAACGTCGGTGACGTGGGCGAGGTCGTGCAGCAGGGTGGCGCGAAGCTCAGCACCGACAACCCGGAGCCGGGCGAGCTCCCCACGAAGCCCCCTGGCCAGTAAGCAGCAAGCAGGTCGGGGGACTACCGCCCTCGGTGGCCTCCTCGAGTTACGGATGAGGCGGCCACCGAGTCCCCCTCCCGGCTCACCCGACTGGGCGAGCGTGGAGCACTGGCAGGACCGAGAGGGTCGGCTTGCAGGCTACGGCGACGCCGCGCGGGGATGGCTCCACCTGCCCGGCGTGGGAACCTTCAGGTTCGGGCCGGACGCCATCGAGCTCTCCGCCGAGCCCGACGTTGGGCAAGATGCGATTGAAGATGCCCACCGCCGCTTGGCCCTGCCGCTCGTGCTGACCGCACTTGGTCACCAGGTGCTCCACGGGAGCGCCGTGCTCATGCGTGCGGGGGTGGTGGCCCTCTGCGCTCCCTCCGGGGCTGGGAAGTCAACGCTCGCCTACGCCTTCACGCGTCGGGGCTTCCGCGCGTGGGCGGATGATGCCGTCGCCCTGGAGCCGTCCGAACCGGTTCCCCTCGTGATTCCCCTGCCATTCGAATTGCGTCTGCGCAAGGAATCCAAAGCCCACTTCTCGGTAGACGGGAGCGCGACTGCTCGAACCGAGCCGACCCAGGCTGCTTTGCCGCTGGCTGCCGTCTGCATCCTGGAGCGTGGCGGGGTACGGAGACCGCGGCTCCGAAGGTGTCCTCCGGCGGAGGCCTTCCGAGCCGTGCTCGCCCACGCCTACTCCTTCGGCCTCGTCGACGAGGCGCGAAGGCGGAAGATGGTCGATCGCTACCTGGCAGTCGCCTCCGCGGTGCCGGTCTTCCGCGTGACCGTGCCCGATCGCTTGGAAGACGTGGATTCGACGCTCGACGCGATAGAGGACGCGGTGGCGTCGAGCGCGGGCTGAAAGCCATGCCACCCGTCTCCTTCTTCAACAGCTTCGGGCTCCTGGGCGTCGAGGGGTTCCTGACCCAGGACGAGTGCCGAATGCTTCGCGAGGAGATCGCGAGGGCGAGCATCTCCGCGGCGACGGTACGCGAGGAGGGAAGCGAATACGGCGTCGACGAGGGCAAGCGCAAGACGCGCTGGGCCGAGGTGTCCTCCGACGCCTCCTCGCTCGTGATCGACCGCCTGACCGAGCGCCAGCCAGAGGTATCCGAGGCCTTCGGAGTGGAGGTGAGCGGCGTCCAACGGCCTCAGTTCCTCATCTATCGGGAGGGGGACTTCTTCCGGCGACACCGGGACAGCAACCAGGACGCGAAGGCCGCCGCCTTCGCCCGCGAGCGCCGGGTGTCGGCAATCGTGTTCCTCAACGGAGAGTCGAGCGAACCCGGGCCGGACACTTACGTGGGTGGAGCACTCACGCTCTACGGGCTCATGGACGACGGTCGAGGGGGAACCATCGGCTTGCCGGTCACGGGCGACACCGGCGCGCTCATCGCATTCCCGAGTGACATGGTCCACGAGGTGACGCCGGTGTCGCACGGAGAGCGTTACACCGCCGTCAGCTGGTTCTACTAGCCGCCCGGGCGTCCCGCCGCGCGCGCCACCAGGCGAGCACCGCCGGCGGGCCCTTGACGAGGATCCATAGCTGGCGCCAAGCGTAGGCGAGGGCGAGCCCGACGAGGCCCCTCCGCGCCACGGGGTACCAGGCGCGCATAAAGCTCGGTTCCGGGAATGTCCTGCGAGCCAGGAGGCGAGCCTTCGCCCGAAACCCGGGCGTGCCCGCCAAGCGCTTCACGAACCAGGACGAGTACGGCACGGACCGCGCGAACATCTCCGTCTCTACGCTGCGCGCCGTCCCGAGGCCGAGGCGCGCGGCGAGGCGATCTCCCTCGGGAAGCAGGCGCAGCCCGGCCGCGAAGGCCTCCGTTGCCTCGAGGCGCTCGGCGATCCCCGCGGCCGACTCCCACGTCGACTCGGGAAGTCGCTCGAGCGCTCGCCCCAGGTCGATCAGCGTCTTCTCTGTGTCCCGCCCGTGGCCCGCGGCATGCAGGGCGACGTGCATGGCGCGAGCGGGCTCGGAGAGCACCTCGACGTCGATCCCACCGATCGCCATGCGCTCCGCTTCGCCGGCAAGTATCTCCCAGGTCCCCTCGGGTCGGGCGCCTATCCCGATCAGGCTGCGGTGGAGGTCGACGTTCATGCCGTCCTCCGGGCGAAACCAGTGCTCCGCGTGTTCCACGTGTGAGGGGCGGAGCTCGTCGAGCGGCTGCCTGTACCCGAGGCCGAAGATCACGTGTTCGGCAGACCGCAGCTGGCTCTGGCCGACAAGCAGGTCGATGTCACCGTACATCCGGGGTGATTCCGGCTCGTAGAGCCACTCGTCGAAGGAAGCTCCCTTGAGCAGGATGCTTCGGATGCCGGCGTCACGGAGCGCGGACAGGACCTCCGCGACCGCTTGGTCGATGACGAGCCCGCTCGCCGCCGCGTCGAGCGGGTCCCATGGAGTTCTCCCCTCGCCCGCCGCCATCACCAATCGCGCCCCAGCGCCTTCGCCGCGCCTCTCACGAAACCGCCGAGCTCGGTCCGCGCGAGGCACAACCGGAGGGATGAGCGACGGGCTACTCCACTGCGCGCCACCTTGCCGATCCCACGCAGCCGGCTCGCGGTCAGGCGCGCGGCACCGAGCGGGTCACCGGTCCGTAGCTGCTTGACCACGAGGCCTCCCCAGCCGCGGTTGTAGGCCGCGTACACCGCCAGGACCTCGGTCCTGGTGCGCCACTGCTCGTGCGATACGCGTACGCGCGGCGTGAGGTAGACGACGCCGCCCGAGCGCATGAGCCTGATGTTGAAGTCCATGTCCTCCACCGCGGGAAAGTCCGCCGAGCCGGGGCCGAAGCGCTCGTCGAAGCCTCCGAGCCGCTCGATCGTGGCCCGCCGGATCGTGCAGACCCCTCCGGCCACACGCCAGGGCCGGACCCACCGTCCGGTCAGCACGCGCGGTTCGTCGACCGAGAACTCTCCCAGCGTTTGATAGTCGCCTTCGGGGGCGCCCCGCGCGGCGACCTGCCCGCTCACCATGTCGACGTCCGGGTGCGCCTCGAGCTCCTCCCGCAGGCATGCTGCCCAATCCGGCTCCGGCGGAGTGTCGTCGTCGAGGAAGGCGATCCACCTCGCGCCCGCGTGGCGCCAGCCGACGTTGCGCGCGCGGGCCGAGCCCGATCCGACGTCGCGCACAAGGTGTAGGCGAGGGTCGGTGCTCACGCGTTGCTCGAGGCGCGGATCCGCCGGCCGGCTCTGATCTACGACCACGGTCGCGAAATCGCCCTCGGACTGCTCTTCGAGCGCGTCGAGTGACCGCTGAACCGTGTCCGGCCGGTTTCGCGTCACGATCACGGCCGCGAACAGGTCTCCCCGGGCGATCACCTGCTCAGTATGCGTCAGCCTGCCGGATCAGCTCGTGAATCGCACGAGACGCGATCGCGCGATGGATTTCCCGCCGGCCCGGTACTCCGCTCGGAGGCGGCAAGCGCGCCGGCGCAGCGGCCCGATGCGCCGGCTGAACCTCCCCGTGCGGGTGAGCGGGGCGCGGTACGCGCCGACCCGCCGCCACCTTGCCCCGCTCTTGCTGCGACAAGTGACGCGAAGGATGACGCGTCCGCCGCCGGACCCGTACACCCGTCCCATCACGCGGAAGGCGGACCTACGCGGGGCCGAGCGTACGCCGCGCCGTGCCGCCCTGGCGTCCTTCACGAGGCGCACGATCCGAACCCTGACCCGTGGTGCTCGACGGATATCGCGGCTGGCGGTGGTCGAGCTCGGCTCTGCCGTGGTGGCCGGTGCCGCGGTGGCTGGTGCCGCGGTGCGCGCCGCCGCTGGGTACTGGTAGGCACAGCCCCCCGCTCCCGGCGAATACGACTTGAAGGCCGCGTAGGCCGGCTTCCTCGAGAAGTCGGTGCGAACGAGGCCGAGCTGGCTCTCCCAGTCGTTGGCGTCGTTCGCCCACCAGTTGTTTCGGTACGTGTACCAGACGGCGACCTGGACGTAGGGGTCCTGCTCGACGCAGCGGAGCGCCCGGGTCAGGTAGCTGGCCTGCTGCGCCTCGGTGACGCCACGGTCCACGGAGTTAGTCGACCAGCCGAACTCGGTGAACCAGAGCGGCTTGGCGTCGCCGTGAGCCAGCATCGTGCGCCTGACCTCGCGATACCCGGCAAAGGCCTTCCTGTCCACGCGGCCGCTCCCGTCCAGCCATACCGTCTCCGGCGCGCGCCCTCCGGCCGGATAAGGATGGGTCGCCATGACGTCGTAGTAATTGCCCAGATCTGGCACCGCGTGGTAGGCGCCCTCGAGATAGCCGTAGTCGTTGTAAGCGGTGCCGCCGAACAGCACTCGGGCGGTCGGATCGGATGCCTTCACGGCGGGGTAGGAGGCCTTGAGGAGGCGCGCGTACCTCCCGGGGTCGGGGCCGCTGCTCCAGAATCCCCACAGGTTCTCCTCGTTCCAGATCTCCCAGGCGTCCACCTCCCCGCCCCAGCGCTGTGCCGCGAAGCGAAGGAAGTTCGCGTAGTCGGCGGGGTCGCTCGGTGGGGTCTCGCGATTGCTGGAACCAGAGGCCCAGCTCGGCGAGGTGTAGACCGTCACCACTAACCTGGCGCCGGACGAGGCCGCCCGCGTGATCGCGTTGTCGTAGCCCGCCAGCGCTGTCGAGCTGTACGAGCCCTTCCTCGTCTCGATGTCAGACCACGCCATGGTCAGCCGCATCCAGCGCGCTCCGAGGTCAGTCACGTCGGCCACCGTACGGTCCCGGTCCTGATTGCTGATCCCCCATGTCATGTCCGTTTCGATGCCCTTCTCGGCGGCCGACGCCGTCGCCGGCAGGACGAGGACAGCCAGGACGATCGTCAACGCGATGAACAGGCTCCGGGCCCGGGCCGGGCGGGACGGGGTGCGATGGCGGGGGGTCACGGGGACTTGCACGACCGATCGGGCTGAGACCCCCTCCTGATCGGCGCGCCGGCCCCATGAGCACCTCGCTCCGGCCCGGCCGTGGCCGGATGTACGAGCGAGCCCCCCAGCTATCGTCAGCGCCCATCAGGGTCCTCGTGATCACGGCCTATCCGGCCGCCCCGTTGTCCCATGGCGGGAGGGTCCGGACGTTTCGGCTTGCGACGGGACTGGTGGGCGCCGGCGCCGAGGTCGACCTCGTGTGCCCCTGGAGCCCGGGACAGCCGAGACGGAGCTACCGGTGGGAGGGCGTCCGGATACGCCCACAGCTGTTCCCGACACTCCCGCTACTCGCGCTCCCGGACGACTGGCTGCCTTCCGCGCTCCCCGTCTCGTGGGAGGCTCCGCTTCCCAGGGCGGCCGCGCTGCTGCGGGAAGCGCCCGAATACGACGTCGTGGAGTTCGAGGCATCTGGCCACGGGCCCTGGCTCGAGCGTCTGCCTCGGGGCGTCGGCGGCGTCTATGGATCCCACAACGTGGACGCCGACTTCGCGCACCGGCGCGTGGATGGCGCCGGCCCTCTCAAGCGACGGCTGGCCGCGCAGGTGTCGCGACTCGAGCGCCGAGCGGTGCGCGCCAGCGACCTCGTGCTCGCCTGCACACAAGAGGACGCCCGACGCTTCGAGGAGCTCTACGGGGACACGGCGCGCTGTGCCGTCATCCCGAACGGATTCGACGACCGCCTCCTCTCGATCGATCGCCCACGACTGCGCGAGGGAGCCCGCGCGTCTCTTGGCCTGCGCCCGGAGGAGCGTGTGCTCCTCTTCGTTGGCGGCGCGGCACATCACAACCTGCGTGCCGTGAGATCGCTCGAGCTCGAGGTCGTCCCGCGGGTGGACGGGCCGGTTCGGCTGGTTGTCGCCGGGAAGGCAGGAGAGGCCCTGAGCGGCGAGGATCCGCGGGCGGTTCGAGTCGGCTATGTCGCCGACTTGCGGCCGCTGCTGGCGGCTGCCGACGTGGGTCTGAACCCGGTCGCCTACGGCTCCGGATCGAACCTCAAGGTCCCCGAGTACCTGGCCGCCGGGCTTCCGGTCGTGACGACGCCCGTCGGCGCTCGCGGGTTCGAGCGCTGGGCGGGCGCGATGCACGTGGCGGAGCTCGCCGACTTTCCGGACGCGGTCGCTTCCCTGCCGCCGCCCGTCGGCCCGCCTCCGGGGATCGAGGAGCTCGCGTGGAGCGGAATCGGCAGGCGCCTCTACGCCACCTACGCCGAGCTGATTCGATCGAGCTCGTCAGCGAGCGCTATCAGCTCGTGACGGCGGTGGCGGTACTTCCACTGAAACTCGACGAAGTACCGAAGCTGGCGCAGCGCCGCCCCGGAAACCGGCCGGCGTGTGGTCGCGCGCCGGTAGCTGTGGATGACCGTCGCATCGGGAAAGAACACGATCTCTCCACCGGCATCGCGGAGCCGGATGCACCAGTCCGCGTCCGCCCAGCCTATGGCCCAACCGGAGGGCACGCGCGGGTTGAACGGCCCCGCCTGGCGGGCTAGCTCCGTCCGGAACAGGTGGCAAGCGCTGATGAGGTAGAGCACCGGCCGAGCCCGGTCATGGTCGAAGTCCTTCATGAGGTGCCTGCCGACGGTGGCGCGCGTCTCGAAGAAACGGCCCAGGGGCGGTCTCCGCAGGAGCGGCAGCGCGATGGGCGGGAAGCGTCGGCAGGAGTGCTGGAGGGAGCCGTCGTCGTACACGAGCCGAGGCCCGATCAGCCCCCACGTCCGATGCTCGTTCAGGGCGCCCACCATCGCCGGCAGGGCACCGGGCGTCAGGGCGGCATCGCTGTCCAAGAACATCGTGTAGCGCGTCGTCGATCTCCGGAGGCCGTGATCACGCGCGGCCTCTCCCAGGTTGCGCGGAAGCTCAACGATCGTGACCTCCGGGTGCTCCATTCGTGCCCAGTCGATCGTGTCGTCCGTGGAGGCGTTGTCGATCAGGATCGTCTCGACCCGCACTCCGGCGTGGCGTTGGATCGAGCCGAGGCAACGTTCGAGCTCCGGCCGAACCGAGTGAGTTATGACGATGATCGTGACGTGTGCCTGCGGCACCGCGGCCTGGGCCTCGCCGCGCCCGCTCAACTCCCGCCGTCCCGCCGACGGCCGGCCCGGCCCTCCGGCGGGCGCCTGAAGAGCGGCGACCGGGGATTGAGGGATCGTGCCCGGTCGAAGCTCTCGCGAGCCGCGCTCGAGAGACCGCTTCGATTCTCGATGCGTGAGGCCACCGCCCAGAGCCGCCAATCGGACGGGTCTCGGTCGATGGCCCGCGCGATCGACTCCCGTGCCGGCCCAAGCCTCCCTTGCTGCTCCTCTACGAGCGCGACCTGTAGGTGCGGCGAGGCCGCCCAACCCTGGATGCTCCGGGCCGCACGCGCGTCGGTCAACGCCCCGGTTGCGTCGCCGGCCTTGAGCGCACGCTCGCTCGCCCGGATCTTCAGCTCCGCGACCAGCGGGACCGCTTGGGCGATCACCAGCGCAAGCGAAGCCAAGGCCAGCGAAGCACGCAAAACCAGGCGGCGACGTCGCTCGGACCCCCGGCCGGCCCTTGGTCCCGAGGGCGCCGGGAAGCACGTCGCCGGGCCGGTCAGGAGGCCCAGGAGGACGATGCCGATCACCGCGACGACCGTGAGGTCCCAGACCCAGTCGGTCGCGGCCGCGAGGACGAAGGCGAGGAACGCCGCAAAGAGGGCGGCCACCGCCGGACGATCCTCGCCGGTGGTCGCTCGTAGCCGCCTTGCCGCACTCAGGATGCCCGCTGCGACGAGCGCCACGACCAGCAGGAACCCACCGGCGCCGAGCTCCCCCAGGGTCTCGAGGAAGAGGGAGTGCGCGTTGCGGGTGAAGTAGGAAAGGGTGCCGTGCTGAGCCCACCAGGCCTCGTATGAGCCGGCGCCGCCGCCGAGCACGGGCCGGCTCTCGAACTGATCGAGCGCCGCCTGCCAGAACTGCCAGCGTCCGTTCCCCTCCGTGCTCAGGAGGTGCGACTGGACGTAAGTGGCGTCGAACCGCTGGGGCGGCTGCTTTAGGCTCTCCAATCGACTCGCGGGGTCCGCGGCGACGATGCCGGCCACGATCGCGATCAGGCCCAGGGCCAGACCGGCGCGTCTCACGACCAGCGGAACGTCGACCCGAGCGGGAACCGCGCGGCGCACGAAGGCGTAGAGGGCCGCGGTCAGCGCGCATATGAGCACGATGAGAAGCGCGGCGGTCCTGCCCTGGGCCGCGACCTCCGTCGAGCGGAGTGGACCGTTCACGAGCTCGCTCTGACCTTGGAGAACGGCGACGGTCCCCGCCGAGCCGGCGGCCACCACCCCGGCAGCGGCCAGGGCGGCAAGGCGCCTGTCCGTAAACCAGACGAACGCGGCAACTCCGATCACGCAGGCGGCAAGCCCGCCCCGCGACGAGGTGAGGTAGATCGTGGCGCCGAGAGCAGGTAGCGGTGTGATAGCGAGCGCGGCCACCCGCGCGCTTCTCGCCTGCACCGCCATGCGAAGCGTGAGCGGGAAGCCGAGGGCGACCAGCACGGCCAGCCCGTTCCAGTAGTTGACCGGGTAGCTCAGCCGCGGGTCGCCGGGATTCAGCTTCTCGATCGCGGAGGGACCGAAGAGCGACGGAAACAGGCGGCTGCCGAGAGCGACCAGCCCCACCGCGAGGATGCCGATCGCCAGTCCATCGCTCCACCTGCGAGCGCTCCCCTGCTTGGCGGCCACCACGACGACCGCGAAGACTCCGAGGTAGAGAACGACACGGTTGAACTCCGTGAAGGCGTTCTCAGCGCTGTCTGCCCAAGCCATCGATAGGGCGTTGAGAGCGCCAAAGGCGGCGAGTAGGCCACCGGCGACGAAGGCGTAGCGAGGCGGGCGGGCTCGGGGCCAGAGCGACACGGCGAGCCCCAACCCCAGCACGGACCAGACCGCGATCGCGAGCGGGCTTCGGACGGTGATCGCGTATGCCCCGCCCTGGAGTGCGAGCCAGAGGATTGTCAGCGCGATCGCGAGCGTCAAGCCCTCGCGGCGGAGCCAGGCCACGACCGATCCCTTGATCTCGGCGGACTGCCCGGCGACGCGCCCGAGGCCCTGTCCACCGGCAGGTGGCACAAGCCTTACTCGTCCCCGCGTCCGTGGCACGGGCCGACGATCTCAGTCAGGCCGCACTGGCGCGACGAGCCGCCTGAGGAGGACCCCAGCCCCAAGCAGCACCACGCCGAGGACGGCAAGCAGCCGAGCGTCGGCGCCGGTTCGTGGCAGGACGTTCGTCGGCTGCGCCTGCGTCGCGGTAGCGGTCTCATCGGCGGTCTGAGAGGCGACCTCGGCCGACCCGCTGTCGGTTGGGGCGGGGGTTGCGGTCGGCGGCGCGGTTGCCTCGGTCTTCGGCTCGGTGACCTGAGGGGTCTTGCTCGGTCCCGTGCCGGTCGGGGGAGCTTGCTCCGTGTACTCGTTCCCACCCGAGACGTCCTCTGGAGATTGGGCCGCCTGGGCGGTCGGCTCCGCCACCGAGGGGGCCGCCTGGGCGGGCGCGTCCGCCACCGAGGGGGCCGCCTGGGCGCTCGAGTCCGCCACCTGGGCGCTCGGGTCCGCCACCGCGGGCTCCCCGGGCGCCGACCCAGCGGTGGCGGGCTCGCTCGCGGCCGCCCCCGGTGCGAAGACGAGGAGAAGGGCTCCCGCCAGGAGCGGCAGGAGCGGGCGAGCACACCCCCGGGCCAAGGTCAGGTCCCCTT
>Ga0126312_10001059_pt1 | contig 17687 bp, 14 predicted proteins | sample Plot104A_FD_92537 | JGI IMG/M metagenome (GOLD analysis project Ga0126312, IMG submission 92537) | Serpentine soil microbial communities from UC McLaughlin Reserve, CA, USA - Plot104A | ecosystem: Environmental > Terrestrial > Soil > Grasslands | place: USA: UC McLaughlin Reserve, Lake County... | reverse complement strand
GTCCATGATCGGCAGCGTCCGGCCGCTCGCCCGGTAGGCGACGCCGAGGTCGCGCAGGAACTTTGTCGGCGAGTGGGTCAGCCGGATTCCGTCGGGGCGGTCGTTGCCCCGCGGCGAGAGCCCGATCCCGATTACGCGCATGGTCGGCGCCGCGGCCTTGATCGCGTCGTAGGACTGCGCCAGCAGCTCGAGGAACGCCGGCGCGGCGGCGTTGCTTCCGTCGGGGTTGAACTGCGGCAGCCAGAACCGGTTCAGGTTGGGCTCGTTGCCCACGATCACGCCGCGCAGACCCGGGTAGCGCTTCGCGATCGACGCCGCGTACGCCGCGAACTGTGTACGAGCCCCGGGTGTCAGCGGCGTGGTCCGGCTGCCGAAGTTCGTGACCCCCACGTAGACCGCGATGCCTGCGAGCCGCGCGCCCGAGACGAGATTGTCGAGCTTCCGGAGGTCCTCGGCGTTCGGCGCGATCGCGCCGGGGGCCCAGATCGAGGTCGCGCGGACCGCGTCGAGCCCTGCGAGCTTGAACAACTCGAGCTGAGCCTTCGCCTCGACGAGCGAGGTCTGCTTGACGCGGTCCTCCGTCGCCCCGACGCGCATGGACGGGCCGCCGGCGTGCGCCGGGTAGGCGAAAAGAAGCGCCGCAGCGACCGCGAGGGTGAGCCGCATTCGGCCAGGGTAGCCTGGCTTCGTAATGAAAAATCGCATCGAAGAGCAGGTGAAACGTCTCCCGGCGCGGCCGGGCGTCTACCTGTTTCGCGACGAACGCGGACGTGTCCTCTACGTCGGAAAGGCGAAGTCGCTCCGCCCGCGCGTGCGTTCGTACTTCCAGGCGGGACGTGGTGATCGCGCGACGATCCGCCAGCTGCCGGAGCGGGTGCACGACGTCGAGGTGATCGTCACGCAGAGCGAGGTCGAGGCGCTGCATCTCGAGCAGAACCTCGTCAAGCGCCACCGGCCGCCGTTCAACGTGCGCCTCCGCGACGACAAGTCGTTCCCCTACATCGCGGTGACGATGGAGGACGCCTATCCGCGCGTGATGTTCACCCGCGAGCGCCACCGACGCGGGGTCGTCTACTTCGGGCCCTACGCGAATGCGAAGAAGGTGCGCGAGACGCTGGACGTGCTCAACCGCGTGTTCCGCTTCCGGCCTTGCGAAGGGCCGAAGCCGGGACGCCACAGCGGGATTCCCTGCCTCGACTACCACATCGACCGCTGCGTCGCGCCCTGCGTCGACTACGTCTCGAAGGAGGAGTACGGGCAGATCATCGACGGGGTCGTCGGCTTCCTCTCTGGCGACACGCAGCCGATCATTCGCGAGCTCGAGCAGCAAATGCGCGAGGCGGCGGAGGAGGAGCGCTTCGAGGACGCGGCGCGCTACCGCAACCGGCTCTTCTCGATCCAGCACCTCGCCGAGCGGCAGGCGGCCGACCGGCGCGACGTGGGGGACGTCGACGTGCTCGGGATCGCGATCGACGGCGACCGCGCCGCGGTGCAGATCTTCCCGCTCCGCGGCGGCAAGATGATCGATCGCTACTCGTTCCACCTCGAGAACGTCGACGAGCAGGACCTGACGACGGTCCTCGAGGCGTTCTGCCTGGAGCACTACGGATCGGCGCCGGCGATTCCGCCGCAGATCGTCGTCCCGCGCAACGCCGGCGACCTGGCGGCGCTCGAGCAGTTCCTGGCCGACCGGCGCGGCTCGCACGTCGAGGTGCGGCGCGCGATGCGGGGCGAGAAGCGGCGGCTCGCGGAGCTGGCGGAGGAGAACGCGCGGCAAGCGCTCGCGCAGGATCAGGCCGCGTCCGAGCTGCGACGGCAGCGCCGCATCGAGGCGCTGGAGGAGCTACGCGAGGCGCTGAACCTCGAGTCGCTGCCGATCCGCATCGAGTGCTTCGACATCTCGACAGCGATGGGCCAGGACATCGTCGGCTCGATGGTCGTGTTCGAGGACGCGATCCCGAAGAAGGCGCATTACCGGAAGTTCGCCGTTCGCGAGCAGGAAGAAATGGACGACTTCGCGGCGATGGCGCAGGTGATCGAGCGACGGTTCGCGCGGGCGTCGCGCACGGCGGCGGACAACGACTACGACGAGGGATTCGCCGCGCTGCCGAACCTGGTCGTAGTCGACGGCGGAAAAGGCCAGCTCTCGGCGGCGCTCGCCGCGATGCAGCGGTTCGACCTCGCGCGCGTCGCCGTGATCGCACTCGCGAAGCGCGAGGAAGAGGTGTTCGTGCCAGGTCGCGCCGACCCGGTGCGCCTTTCGCCGCACGACCCGGGGCTTCAGCTCCTCCAGCGGATCCGCGACGAGGCGCACCGCTTCGCGCTCGGCTTCCATCGCCGCCGGCGCGAGACGCGCTCCTTCGAGTCGATCTTCGACGACCTCGAAGGCGTCGGGCCTGTCAGGCGGCGTGCCCTGCTGCAGCACTTCGGCTCGGCGGATCGCTTCCTCGCAGCGTCCCAGGAGGAGCTCGAGGGCGTGCCGGGAGTCCCCGCGGCGACCGCGCGCAAGATCTACGCGCAGCTGCACAAGGCCGGGCGGGCGTAACGTTTCGCGCCCGCCGTGCCAGATCATCTCCGCCGGCTTCCTGGGTGAGGTGCAGACAACGCCCGCGGTCGGGTAGCCGCCGCTGCTAGACAGCCCCGGTGGAGTCGCCGGGGCAGGAGGCGGGGCCGCGGGCGGCACTTCGCGTCCTCCGCTCGCGCAACTTCGCGCCGTACTTCGTCGGCAACGCGGCGTCGGCGAGCGGCACCTGGTTCCAGAACCTCGCCGCGTCGATCCTGCTCTACCGCCTGACGCACTCGGCGTTCCTGCTCGGCGTCCTCAACTTCTGCCAGTTCATCCCGATCCTGCTCCTTTCGCCGTGGGCCGGGACGATCGCCGACCGCGTCGACCGCCGGCGGCTCGTCCTCGTGACGCAGCTGGTCGCAGCCGCGCTGTCGGCGGTGCTGGCGGCGCTCGCATGGGCCGACTCGGCCGGCGCGGCGGTCGTGATCGGCTTTTCGCTGGCGCTCGGCGTGACAAGCGCGTTCTCGGCGCCCGCTTCGCAGGCGCTGATCGTTCAGCTCGTCGAGCAGGACGACGTCCCGCAGGCTGTCGCGCTCAATTCGATGACGTACAACCTCGCGCGGGCGCTCGGGCCGGTCACCGCCGCGGCGGTGATCAAGTTTGCGGGCATTCCGCCGGCATTCGCGCTCAACGCCCTGTCCTATCTCGTCCTCGTCGTCGCGCTGTTCATGGTGACGCCGCGGGAGCAGGAGCGCGACCCGCGGGCAACGCTGCGCGATTCGTTCAGCCTGCTCCGGCGCGAGCCGATGCTCGGCGCGTACCTGCTGATCGTGATGGCCGTCGGGTTCGCGTCCGATCCGATCAACACGGAGGCGCCGGCATTCGCGGAGGCGTTCGGGTATCCCGACACGGCGGCCGGCATCATCATCGGCGTCTTCGGCGCCGGCGCCGTCACGGCGGCGTTCGTCGTGGCGGGGCGCGTGGCGGGATCCCGCCGCCGAATGGCGGGGACCCTGACGCTTCTGGCGGCGGGAGTCGCCATGTTCGCGGTGACCCCCTGGCTCCTGCTCGCGTTCGTGCCGCTCTTCATTGGCGGCTTCGGCTACCTCGCGTCCAACACTGCTGCGACGACGCGGCTGCAGCTCGGCGTCGCCGAGTGGCAGCGTGGTCGGATCATGGCTCTCTGGTCGATCGCGTTTCTCGGGATGAGACCTTTTGCAAGCCTCGTCGACGGCGCCATCGCCGACCTCGCGGGCGTTCGGCTGGCGGGCGTCGTGCTCGCACTGCCCGCGGCTGCCGGCGCCGCCGCAATCGCGCTGCTCGAGCGCCGCCGCACGGCCGGCCGGCCCGCCGCGCGGCCTGCGCCGCGCAGCGGACCGCGACCCCCCGTCAGCCGATGATCCCGCTCACCGGGTCGATCACGGCGCGGCCACCTCGCGACGTGTCCTCACGACACGCCGGATCGACGGCCACGGCGTGTTCCTAAGCGATTGGCGAGTCAGTCGGTCCGCTGCGATCGCACGGTCCATGCACAAGGCGAACCATGGTTTCCCCGTGATCAGTGCGGCGTGTCCGGATCCATGAACGGATACCGGTAATCCGTCGGCGGCACGAACGTTTCCTTGATCGTGCGCGGCGACACCCACCGGATCAGGTTCCACATCGAGCCGGCCTTGTCGTTCGTGCCCGAAGCGCGCGCTCCGCCGAAGGGCTGCTGTCCGACGACCGCGCCCGTGGGCTTGTCGTTGACGTAGAAGTTGCCGGCCGCGTAACGCAGCGCCTCTTCGGCCTGCTCGAGCGCGCGGCGGTCGCGGGCGAAAACGGCGCCGGTGAGCCCGTACGGCGATCCCTTGTCCGCGAGCTCCAGCGCGTCCTGCCAGCGGTCTCGCGGGTAGACAAATGCGGTGACGACCGGCCCGAAGAGCTCCTCCTTCAGGAGGCGGAACTCCGGATCATCGGTCTCGACCACCGTTGGCCGCACGAAGTAGCCCTCCGAGTCGTCGTAGGCGCCTCCGGCCACGATCGTCGCGCGCTCCCTCGCCTCGTCGATGGCGGCCGCCTGCGTCGCGAACGAGTTGCGGTCGATCACGGCGCCGACGAAGTTGCGGAAGTCGGTGACGTCGCCCATCGGCAGCGCGTCGACCTCGGCCGACAACCGGTCGCGAAGCTCCGGCCACAGGTTGTCCGCGATGAACAACCGAGACGCGGCGCTGCACTTCTGCCCCTGGTACTCGAATGCACCTCGGACGATCGCCGTCGCGACACCGTCGAGGTCGGCCGTCTCGTGCGCGAGGATGAAATCCTTGCCGCCGGTCTCGCCGACGATGCGCGGGTAGTTCCTGTAGCGCGAGATGTTCGCGCCGATTGTCTGCCACATGCTCTGGAACACGCGGGTCGAGCCGGTGAAATGGACGCCCGCGAGGTACTCGTTTGCGAGCGCCGCGTCGCCGATCGTCGCCCCGGATCCGTACACCAGGTTGATCACACCGTCCGGCAGCCCCGCTGCTTGGAACAGGCGCATCAGGAAGTGCGCCGAGTAGGCGGCCGTCGAGGCCGGCTTCCAGACGACGGTGTTCCCCATCAGCGCCGCGCTCGTCGGCAGGTTGCCGGCGATCGCGGTGAAGTTGAACGGCGTCACCGCGAACACGAAGCCTTCGAGCGGGCGGTACTCCATGCGGTTCCAGACACCCGGCGACGAGATCGGCTGGTCCTCGTAGATCTGGCGCATGAACTCGACGTTGAAGCGCAGGAAGTCGATCAGCTCGCACGCCGCATCGATCTCCGCCTGGTGCGCAGTCTTCGACTGGCCGAGCATCGTCGCCGCGTTCAGCGTCGCGCGCCACGGCCCCGCGAGCAGCTCGGCGACCCGGAGGAAGATCGCGGCGCGTTCTTCCCACGGCGTCCGCGACCAGTCGTGCCAGGCCGCCGACGCGGAGTCCACAGCCTGCTGCACGTGTTCGGCGCCGCCGCTCGAGACGTGCGCGAGGATACGGTCCGTGTCGTGCGGCGCGACCTGGTCGAACGTCTCCTCGAGCGCGACGTCCTGGCCCGCGATCACCAGCGGGATCTCGAGCGTCTGACCCGAGAGCTCTGCGAGCTTGGTCCGCAACTGCTCGCGCTCGATGCTTCCGGGCGCGTAGTCCTTGATCGGCTCGTTGTACGGCCTCGGCGTCGTGAAGATCGCGTGAGTGCTCACGGCGACCGATTGTATGGTGGCGGCGCTTGGCGCCGATCTGCATCCAGTACGAGGCCGAGTCGTGGGGCGTGGGCGAGCTGTGGCTCGAAGGCGGCCGGGTCCTATGGCACGAGTCGCCGCAGCCGCGGCGGCCATCCGCACACCCCCACCCTGGGTGGGGTGCCACCCGCCGCCCTCTAGAGCCGACGATACCGGCCGAAGCGCGTCAGGACCGTGGAAACTTGGCGCCGATTCTCGTCGCGCGGCTGCAAGAGTTCTTCGCCGGCGACAGCGGCGATTTCGGCGACGTCGACCTCGACCTCGACGATTCGACGCCCTTCCAGCGCTCCTGCGCCGCCGCGCTTCGCCGCGTGCCGCGAGGCGAAGTCGTGACGTACGGCGAACTCGCCGCACTCGCCGGAGCGCCCGGCGCCGCCAGGGCGGCGGGGACGTTCTGCGCCCGCAATCGCCACGCCATTTTCGTTCCGTGCCACCGCGTGGTCGCCGCCGACGGCATCGGCGGCTACGGCGACCTGGGCGTCGAGTACAAGCGGAGGCTCCTCGCCCGTGAAGGGCACCGACTGTGACGACGCCTCCCCAACGGCGGGCCGGACCGAAGCGTGCGCTTTCGGAGGAGCTTCGCGCTGAGCTCGTGCATGTCCCCGCGACAGCGGACTGCGACAGGCTCGCGGAGCTCTCGGGCCTGTTCCACACGGCCGGTCGCCTGCACCTCCGCGGCGGCGGCAAGGTCTCCGTTCATCTCGACCTCGCCGATCCGGGCGTCGCACGGCGCGCCTTCGAGCTGCTTCGCCGCCTCGGCGCCACCTCGGAGCTTCGCACCTACCGGCAGCGCTCGTTCGGCCGGCCGAGTCGGTATCAGGTGCATGTCGACGCAGCTGAGGGCTCGCACGACGTCCTACGAGCGGCGGGCGTCGTCGGGCGGCGGCTGACGCCGCTCGCGCGGCCACCCCGTGATGTCGTCCGGCGGTCGTGCTGCAGGCGGGCGTACCTGCGCGGCGCTCTGCTGGGCGCCGGCTCGCTGACGGGCCCGCCGGCGCCGCATCTCGAGATCCGGTTCGGCGAGGCGGCAGGCGCCGAGTTCGTTGTCGAGCTTGCTGGACGGGAGGCGCTGACGTTGCGCGCGCTCGACCGCGCGCGCCACGCGGTGGCCTACGCAAAAGGCGCTGCCGAGATCGAGGGAATCCTCGCGGCTGCCGGCGCGACCGATTCCGTCCTCGTGCTCGAGGAACGCGCGGTGCTCGCGGCGACGCGATCGCGGGCGAACCGGCTGGCGAACGCGGACCATGCCAACCTGGTGCGCGCGACGGGTGCCGCTCATCGGCAGCTACACGCGGCTCGAGCGCTGGAGCGGTCGGGTGCGCTCGCGATGCTGCCTTCCGCGGTCCGCGAAGCGGCCGAGCTTCGCCTGCGCCACCCGTCATTGTCGCTGCGCGAGCTCGCGCCGAAGTGCCGGCCACCCGTGACGAAGGCGGCTTTGCACCGGCGCCTGCGGAGGGTGATCGAGCTCGCCGAAAGGGCCGACGGGGCCGCTACGAGCGAAGAGCTTTTGCACCCGCCATTGTCTGGCGACCCCAAAGCTGTCAATACTTAGAGCTGGGCGGGTCCGTGCTCGTCCGGTGACGGATTCAGACCCCGTTCGTCACCGCGGTCCTCAGCGCGGGAAACCGAGTGGGAAGATCGTCCTCGGAGCTTCCCACTCGGGCCCGCCCAGCTTCACGGGCGCCTGCGGCGCCTGGCTCGCTTTCGCCGCAAATGCCGCGCGTTCCCGCGACGACACCGGACGGGCGCGCCTTTCGTACGCGCGCCCAACTGGTGCCGCGCGTCCGTTTCCTGCTTCGGCGGGAGCGTCTTGCACAGAGCGGCAAACCCGCTCTGCCGCCGGGACGTCAAAGCTCGGCAACTAGACTCGGTGCCAAACGACGGAGGAGATTCCTTGGCTCTGAAGGTTGCGATCAACGGGTTCGGGCGGATTGGGCGGAACTTCTTACGGGCTCGGGTTCAGCGTGGGGGAGAGTTCGATCTCGTCGCCGTCAACGACCTCGCGGCGCCGGAGATCCTCGCGCACTTGCTGCGGTACGACTCGACGCACGGGCGCCTCGAAGACGTGCAGGTCGAGGGGGACGAGATCCGCGTCGACGGCGACAGCTTCAAGGTGCTCGCGGAGCGCGAGCCGGCGAAGCTGCCGTGGCGCGACCTCGAGGTCGACGTCGTGGTCGAGTCCACTGGCCTGTTCACCGCCCGCGACGGCGCGGAGCAGCACCTCCAGGCGGGTGCGAAGAAGGTGCTGATCTCGGCGCCTGCGACGGATCCAGACATCACGCTCGTGATGGGCGTCAACGACGACGGCTACGACAAGGAGCAGCACAACATCGTCAGCATGGCCTCCTGCACGACCGGCTCGGTCGGGCCGATGGCGAGGCTCCTGCTCGACAACTTCGGAATCGAGTCCGGGTTCATGACGACGATCCACGCGTACACGTCGGAGCAGCAGCTCCAGGACCAGGTCGCGATGACGCGCAAGGGCAAGCCTGACCTGCGCCGGATGCGCTCGGCTGCCCTCAACATCGTCCCCGCCTCGACCGGTGCTGCGCGCGCGATCGGCGAGGTGATCCCGGAGCTGAAGGGCAAGCTCGATGGAATGGCAATGCGCGTGCCCGTTCCGGACGGGTCGGTCACCGATCTCGTTTGCGTGCTCGGGCGGACGGCGAGCGCGGACGACGTAAACGATGTCTTCCGTCAGGCCGCGGCTGAGGATCGCTGGCGCGAGGTTCTGCAGTACACGGAGGACCCGATCGTGTCGTCAGACATCGTCGGCAACTCGCATTCCTGCATCATCGACGGGCTCTCGACGATGGCCCATGACAACCAGGTGAAGGTGATCGGCTGGTACGACAACGAGTGGGGCTACTCGTCTCGGCTCGTAGATCTGATTCCGCGACTCCTTTGAGGAGGCCGCGGTCGGTCCGCGACGCGGACGTTGCAAGGAAGCGAGTCCTCGTTCGCGCCGACCTCAACGTCCCGCTCGACGACGGGCGCGTCGCGGACGACACCCGGATTCGCGCTTCGCTCCCGACGTTGCAGCTTCTACTCGAACGCGACGCCGCCGAGGTGCGCGTGTGCTCGCATCTCGGCCGGCCCAAGACGTACGAGGACCGGGCGAAGTACTCGATGGAGCCGGTGCGGGAGCGGTTGCGGGAGCTGCTTTCCGACGATCGAGTGATCGTCCTGGAGAACACCCGCTTCGACCCGCGCGAGACGAAGAACGACGAGTCGTACGCGCGCGAGCTCGCGAACGGATGCGACCTCTACGTGAACGACGCGTTCGGCTCCGCGCACCGAGCCCATGCATCCACCGAGGCCGTCGCCCACCTCCTGCCCGCGTACGCGGGGCTGCTGCTCGAGCGCGAGCTGGAGATGCTCGGGCGGCTCCTGGCGCCGGACCTCGAGCGGCCGTTCGCTCTGATCTCGGGCGGCGCGAAGGTGCAGGACAAGCTCGGCGTCCTCGAGCGGCTCGGATCGCGCGCCGACGACGTCCTCGTCGGCGGAAAGATGGCCGAGCAGATCCGCGACGCGAACCCGCTGTCGTTCCCGGTGACGCTGCCGGTCGACGTGGTCGCAGCGTCGGAGCTCTCGGAGGACGCCGAGACGGAGGTCGCGCCGTACGACGATCTGCCCGAAGGCTGGCTCGGGCTCGACATCGGGCCTCAGACGCGCGAGCGCTTCCAGGAGCGGATCGCCCGTGCGAGGACGGTGTTCTGGAACGGGCCGATGGGTGTCTTCGAGTGGCCGCGCTTCGCGGAAGGCACGCGTGCCGTTGCCGAGGCCGTCGCAGGCAACCGTGAGGCGTTCACGGTCGTCGGCGGCGCCGACTCGATCCGGGCACTGACTGAGATCCGCCTTGTCGACGACATCGACTGGGCCTCGACCGGCGGGGGTGCGTCGCTCGAGCTGCTCGAGGGGAGGGAGCTCCCCGGAGTGGCTGCTATTCCCGCGGCCTGAGCCTCAGGCGCGCGACGCCCGGCTGCGGCAAGCGCAGCTCGAGCTCGACGGGGTCGAGCACGCCGAGCGCCTCCTCCGCGAGTCGGTCCTCCGCCCGCAGCCGCTCCCATTCCTCGGCAGAAGGCCAACTGCGTGAGGCGTCCCAACGGCCCGCGAGGTTCGAATGCTGGTGGTCGATGCGCGCGAGAGACGCTTCAGACGACCCGAGACCCGCCACGTTGATCCGGATCGTCCGGTCGAGCAGCCGGTCGCCGTCCGCCTTTGCCTGCTCGAGCGAGCCGTTCCAGACGAGGACGTCGATCGTGCCGTCGTCGCGGCGCGCCGCCCACGCATCGACGAGCGACCGTGCGCCGTCGCCGGTGAGCTCCGCCTCGAGCAAATCGTCACCTAGCTGCTGTGCGAGCGCCAGAGCCCACCAGCGAGGCTTGCGCAGATTCCCGATCGTCAGCAGCCCGAAGCCGCCGTGCAGCAACCGCTCCGCCCGGCCGAGCTCCTCGAAGTGGTCGCTCACCACCCAGTATGCGAGTGCGTCGATCCGACCTTGCGCGCTCTTCATCCCGTGCAGCACGAACGGCGCGCCGTATACCGAGTCGGTCACGTCGTAGAAGTGCGTCGGCGTCACGCCCCATTCCGTCCACCAGACGCCCACGTCTTCGAGGCCGCGTGCCCGCAGAGCCGAGCGGACGTCGACAGGGAGGTTGCCGTACGTGTGCGTCGAGACGAAGTCGAGCGGCACGTCGTGCTCGACGACGAAGTCGAGGAAGTCCAGGATCCATCCCGCCGCGGCGGTGGAGGGACCGCCGACGACCAGGCGCTCGTCGACGTCCTTGATCGACCGAGCAGACAGCTCGTAGAGGCGGAAGTAGTCCGCCTGGGTCCCGGCCCAGAAGACCTCCAGGTTCGGCTCGTTCCAGACCTCGAAGCCCCAGCGCGCCACCTCGTCGAGGCCGTATCTCGCGACGAGCCCCTGCGCCAGCTCGCGGTTGAGCGCCGCCCAGCGATCCCAGTCGTCGGGCGGCGAGATCAGGCCGCGGTACTGGAACACGGACGCCTCCGGGTCCTCGGCCAGCGCTTTCGGCATGAACGAGAGCTCGACGACGGGCCGAACGCCGAGCTCCAGGACACGGTCGTACACGCGGAAGATCCCCGCGAAGTCGAACGTGCCGTCGTCGCGGACGACGCCGAGCTCGTCGTGGAGGATCGCGTGCGCACGCACGAGCTCGACGCCGAGCTCGCTGTGGGCGCGCGCGAGCGCTTCGCCGAACTCGCGCCCGATCTCGCTGCCTCCGGGGCCTCGGCCGTAGAAGACCTGAGACAGGTGCTCCGACCCGACCATGCGCCACGGCCGCTCGAGCCGGCCGGAGACGCGCGAGGCGTCGACCCGGAGCTCGAGCGGTGACGCCGGCGCGTCGCGCGACGCCGCGGAGGCGCCGTCCGAAGCCGGGCCTGGGTCCGCCGAGACGTCGGCGACCGACGTGACGGTGTACTCGTACTCTCGGCCGCGTTCGCCCGTGGTATCGCAGTAGACCGGGCCGGGAGTGATCAACACGTCGCGGCTGCCGTGGTCGACGCGCACGCCGTCGCGGAGGACGCAGTAGCCGACAGCGCCCTCGACGTGCGTCCAGCGAATCGTGACTTGGCCGGCACCGCTCTCGGTCTCGACGTGCTCGGGCGGCGGCGGGCGCTCTGTCGCCGTGGCGACGGGAGGATCGGAGCGGCGGCCGACCCGCCGCTCCCAGTCCTGCCGCGCGCCGTTATCCACCCGCGGTGAACTCCTCGGGCGCGATCACCGGCTTCACCGCGCGCTCGACCTCGCCCTTCGCGAAGTAGTCCTGCAGCCGGTTGCTCTCGAGCTCGTTCGCGAGCGCGGCCATGATCATCCCCTGGTCCAGCGCCAGGTAGTAGCGCGAAACGGTGCCCGAGCGGACCTCGACGGCGTCGTAGAAGCCGCCTGCGCCGTAGACGTCGAAGTTGCGCCGGAGCGCAGCGAGGTTGGCGAGCGCCGCATCACGGTCGAAGTCGAGCGCGAGGAACGACGCGTGCGGCGTCACGACGCCTTCGCCGTACGCAGCCGGAGGCGGCGCACCCGGGCGACACGGCTCGAACCCGTAGTCGACCGTCGTCCGCTCCTGATCCGACGTGTAGCCCGCAGGGTCGAGGCCCATCGGGTCGACGCCGTACTCGCGGTAGCCGCCGTCGGGGTTGTTCGACGGCGAGAAGCCCCAGTAGCCGTACCGGGCCTCGTTGAGGCCGTGCTCGATCTGTCCGCGAACGTAGAGCGGATGGTTGACGCCCCAGCTCTGCGGCGCCCACTCCTCCTCCGGCACGAACAGCGGCACCATCAGCGCCTCGAACATGCTTCCGCCCCAGCTCGGGACGATGTTCAGGCCGCGGTAGGCGTAGTGGCCCTCGAAGACGTCGACCCCCAGGTACGTCCGCGTTACCCCCTCAGGCCGCATCTCCTGCCAGCTCCAGTCGCACGTGTTCGGAAACGTGCGCCACATCTTGTAGTAGTGCGTGCCGGGAACCTGACCGCGCGTGATCCCCCAGTAGCTGGCGATCCGCGGCTCGGTATTCAGCGAGCCGTAGTGGTGGCAGGTGTACCAGACCTGCGGCCCGCGGTTCCGGTAGTTGCCCGGGATGCTGCACCCGCTCGGAGCCGTGTCCCAGAAGCCGCCGCGGAGGAGCCCCTGCTGCGGGTCGTAGTAGAAGCCGAAGTCCATCTGGTCGAGGATCGCGTCGGCCTCGTCGCGCAGTTGCGGCACCGCCTCGCGCACGATCTTGAGGCCGACGGCGAGCCAGCCGTTGTCCACGCTCGACAGGAACGGCGTTACCGTGCTGCCGTCGACGGGCCACGTCGTCAGCTTCTGGCCAGTCTGCGGGTCATACCAGTTGTAGAACTGGCCGCTCGGTTGATGGTGCTCCAGGTGCGCGAGCGTCTCGAGGGTCTGCGCGAGCCGTTCTCGCGCGTCCCCGTGTGTGATGATTCCCAGGTCGCGTGCGGCGACAGTGCTCCACATGTATGCGGCGATGTTCGTCGGTGACGTGAAGCGGGAGCGGACGCCTGCGGCGCTGACGTTGTCGGCGGGCAGCCCCGTCTCCGGGTAGAGCATCATCTCGAAGGATCTGTACGTGTCGCGGGCGTACGCGAGCTCCGTCGCGCGCTGGTCTCCCTTCGGCTTATCGGCGCTCGTGGCGGTCGCCGCGGCCCCCGCGAGTGTGAGCGCGCCTACGAGCACGGGTAGTGCGATGACAAGGCGTGTGTGCATGTTTGACCCCCCTCGAACTGGTTCAGCCTTTGATCCCGGTCATCGTCACGCTCTGCGTGAAGTGCCTCTGCAGCAGCAGGAAGACGATGATCACGGGGACGACAAGAACGACGGATCCAGCCATCAGCAGGCCGTAGTCGGCCTGGAACTGGCCGCGCGAGAAGATCGCGAGCGCGACCGGCAGCGTGTAGTGCTCCTGGCTCGTCAGCACGACGAGCGGCCAGAGCAGCGCGTTCCACGACGGGAGAAACGTGACGATCCCGAGCGCCGCGATGGCGGGCGCCGAGAGCGGGATCACGATCTTCCAGAAGATCGTGAACTCGCGCGCTCCGTCGACGCGTGCCGCTTCGAGCAGGTCGTCGGGTATCGCCAGCATGAACTGCCGCATCAGGAACACCCCGAGCGGGCCGGCCGCCGCAGGCAGGATGACGGCCCAATACGTGTCGACGAGGTTCAGCTTCGACATCAGCACGAAGAGCGGCACGAGCGTCACGGTCCCGGGCACGAGCAGCGTCGCGATCACGAGCAGGAAGAGCAGATCGCGGCCGGCGAACCGCAGCTTGGCCAGCGCGTAGCCGATCATCGAGCAGAAGACGACATTTGCGATCGTGATCAGCAGCGAGATCAGCGTCGAGTTCCAGAAGAAGCGCGGGAAGTCGAGGCGGTTCCAGAGGCGCGTGTAGTTGTCCGCCGTCGGCGACTCCGGGATCCACGTCGGCGGCTGGCGAAGCAGCTCCGACTGCGTCTTCAGCGAACCCAACAGCATCCAGAGGAACGGCACGACCGTGAGCGCGAGCCCGAGCAGCAGGAGCGCGATCAGCCACCAGCGCCGGCGTTCGCGCTCCTCCGGCCGCGTCGCCGGGACGGGAACGGCAGGATGGCGTGCAGCATCGACTGCCATCAGACGTACTCGTCCGAGCGAAGGACGCGGAACTGGATGAACGTCAGCACGACGATCGCGATGAACAGCGCGTACGCGATCGCGCTTGCGTAGCCGAGGTTGAGGAAGCGGAAGCCCTGCTCGTAGACGTACATCGCGACCGAGAGCGTCGAGTCGAGCGGCCCGCCGCCGGTCATCACGAACGGCTCCTCGAACAGCTGCAGGTAGCCGACCGATGTGATGACGGCAAGGAAGAGGATCGTCGGCCGCAGCAGCGGAAGCGTGACGCGGCGGAACATCGCCCACGGCGTCGCCCCGTCCACCTTGGCCGCCTCGTACAGGACCGGGTTGATCCCTTGCAGCGCCGCGAGAAAGATCACCATGTCGAACCCGAAGTTCCGCCAGACGCCGAGCGCGATGATCGACGCGAGGGCGGTTGACTTCTCCCCGAGCCAATTCGGGCCGTCGATGCCCACGAGGCCGAGCACTGCGTTGACGAGGCCGAAGTCCGGGTTGAGGAGATACCGCCAGATGACGGCGATCGCGACGATGCTCGTGACGACCGGCAGGTAGTAGCCGACGCGGAAGAGCGCCTGGAACCGGCCGATCGCCTGATTCAGGCCAAGCGCCGCAACCAGCCCCGAGGCGAGCGTGAGCGGGACGCCCACGACCACGAAGATCGCCGTGTTGCGCGCCGCCTTGTGGAACCGCTCGTCGGAGAGCAGCTTCGAATAGTTGTCGAGACCGACGAAGTCGGCGGAGAACCAGTCGCGTAGGTTCGCGATGCCGAACCCGGTGAAGCTCAGGGCGAGCGACGCGAGGATCGGGATTGCCAGGAAGACGAGGAAGATGACGAGCCACGGCAGTGCGAACAGCCACCCCGTCAAATGGCGCGACAGCCGCGACCAGACGGTGCGGCGAGGCACCGCCTGGCCGTGCTCCAAAGCTGCCGCGCTCATTCGGTGCCGATCGACGACGCCTTCTGCTGCATGTTCTTCGCCGCCTGTTCGGCCGACTCGCCTCCGACCGTCGCCTTCTCGAGCTCCGCGTTCACCACCTCGGATGCGATCTGCTCCCACTTCGGGATCGGCGGCGGCGACTTGGCATCCTTCAGCTGCTCACCGAAGAGCTGCAGGTGCGGGTCAGTCGCGAGCTTGCCCTGCTCCCACGCCGACTGCACCGCGGGAAGGTCGCTGACGGTCGCGTACCACTTCCGCTGCACGTCCGGACGGAGCAGGTACTTGACGAACGCCCATGCCGCTGCCTTGTTGTCGCTCCCGTTGAAGACGACGAGGTCGCTGCCGCCGACGAACGAGGTGCCCGTCTTCTTCTTGGGCATCGGCGCGATGTCCCACTTGCCCTTGAGATCCGCGCCGCCCTGCTCCTCGATCAGGCTCATGTGCCACGGGCCCGAGAAGAACATCGGGTGCGTCCCGGCCACAAATCCCTGCGTCACGTCGAAACCTTCAGGGACGCTGTCCGCGGTGAGGCCGTCCTTGAAGAACCTTTGGTAGTACTTCAACGCCTCGACGACCTCCGGCGAGTCGAACGTCATCTCGTTGTCCTTGATGACGTCCCCGCCGTTCTGCCAGACGAACGGCAGGAACTCCTGCCAGTTGTTCGGCGAGAGTGAGATGCCGTACTTGGCGCCGCCCTTCTCCTTCAGCGCCTGCGCAGCAGCCTGCAGCTGGTCCCACGTCTTCGGCGGAGTCACGCCTGCCTTCTTTGCGATGTCGGTCCGGTAGTAGAGGACGCGGGTCTCGACGTACCACGGGACGCCGTAGGTGGTGCCGTCGACCACCGCGGTGTCACGAGCTCCCTCGAAGAACTGACTCGTGTCGATGTCGTCCGGAACCGGATCCAGCGCGCCCGTGTTCGCGAACTCGCCCATCCACGTCGTCCCCATCTGCGAGACGTCCGGCGTCTTGTTGCCGGCGACCGCCGTGATCAGCTTGTCGTGCGCGACGTCCCAGGCGATCGGCGTGACCTTCACCTTCACGTCCGGATTTGTCCGCATGAAGTCCTTCGCGAGCATGCCGAGCTTCTCGCCCTCGGTTCCCATCGCCCAGATCGTGACTTCCCCCGATGCCTTTCCATTGCCACCTGCGGACGAACCGTCGTCTCCGCCGCATCCGGCGATTACTACGAGGATGCAAGCGACGGCCGCGAGCCACGCGGAACGCTTCATCGAAATCCCCCCGAGCATCGTTTGGTTGCCGACGAGAAGGGTCCCCCGGCGGGTGCGCCGCGAAACCGCCGTAAGATCGCCGCGGGTGACGGAGGCGGGCGGCGAGACGACGGAACTCGCGGAGATGCGCGCCGCGCTCGACCAGGCGATGCCGTTCGGCGCTGTGCTCGGACTCGAGCTGGACGAGGCGTCTCCCGCCGAGGTGCGCGGAGGGCTCGCGTGGGCTCCCGAGCGATGTACCGCGGGCGGCGTCCTCCACGGCGGTGCGTTGATGGGGCTCGCGGACAGCCTGGGCGGCTTCTGCGCCTTCCTCAACCTGCCGGAGGGCGCGACGGGCACTGCGACGGTCGAGTCGAAAACCAACTTCTTCCGTGCGGTACGCGGCGGTCGCGTGAGCGCCGTCTCACGGCCGCTTCACATCGGCCGGACGTTCATCGTCGTCCAGACGGATCTGCACGACGACGACGGGCGGCACGTCGCGCAGATGACGCAGACGCAGGCCGTCCTCGGCCGCTCCTGACGTACGATCGCGCGGGTGCTGATCGCGGCCAACTGGAAGATGCACCACGGCCCGGGGGCGACGGCGACGTACTGCAGCGCGCTTCGCGAACGCGATTTGGGCGGCGTCGACGTCGTCGTGTGCCCGCCGTTCGTGTCGCTTCCGAACGCTGTTCAGCTGCTTGCGGGCACCGAGATCGGCGTCGCCGCGCAGAACGTCCATTGGGAGGACGAGGGCCCACATACGGGCGAGATCTCTCCGGCCATGCTCCGCGAGCTCGGCGTCTACGGCGCGATCGTCGGGCACTCGGAGCGCCGCCAGTACTTCGGCGAAACGGACGAGACGGCGGCCAGGCGGGCGCGCGGGGCGCTCGCGGCAGGCCTCTTCGTGATCGCCTGCGTCGGCGAGACCGAGGCGGAGCGAGAGGCCGGCGAGACGCAGTCGGTCCTGCGCCGCCAGGTCGGAGCCCTGGGGGAGGCCGACGACCACCTCGTCGTCGCGTATGAGCCGGTGTGGGCGATCGGGACGGGCCACACGGCGACGCCGGAGCTCGCGCAAGAGGCGCATTCATTGATCAAGTCCCTGCTCGACGTTGTGGTCCTCTACGGCGGGTCCGTGAAGCCCGAGAACGCAGCCGAGCTGCTGGCGCAGCCCGACGTCGACGGTGCGCTGGTCGGTGGCGCGTCACTGGACGTCGATTCGCTCGTCGCGATTTGCGAAGCCGGCCGCTAGTCGCGCTCGTGATTCTGGACGGCTGGGGGTGCGCGCCCGCCGGGCGGGGGAACGCCGTCGAGCTGGCGAGGACACCCGTGTTCGACCGCCTCTGGCGCACGTACCCGACGACCAGGCTCGTCGCCTCGGGTGAGGCGGTCGGGCTGCCTCCGGGACAGATGGGGAACAGCGAGGTCGGCCATCTCACGATCGGGGCCGGCCGCCGGCTCTATCAGGACCTGATGCGCGTGAACGCGTCGCTCCAGGACGGGTCGTTGTTCGCCAACCCCGCGCTCAAGGGCGCGTTCGCACGCGCCGCCGTCGTCCACCTCGTCGGCCTCGTCTCCTACGGCGGAGTCCACTCGCACATCGACCACCTGCGCGCGCTGCTTCGGTTCGCGCCGGAGAAGACATGGATCCATGCGATCACGGACGGTCG
>Ga0126312_10001057_pt1 | contig 17696 bp, 18 predicted proteins | sample Plot104A_FD_92537 | JGI IMG/M metagenome (GOLD analysis project Ga0126312, IMG submission 92537) | Serpentine soil microbial communities from UC McLaughlin Reserve, CA, USA - Plot104A | ecosystem: Environmental > Terrestrial > Soil > Grasslands | place: USA: UC McLaughlin Reserve, Lake County... | reverse complement strand
GCCGGCCCGCCCCCGGCGGATCGCTCGACGGCGGCCGCGACGAATTACCCGAGTTCCTCGCCAACTCGCGCTCAAGCTTCTCCACCCGCGCCTCAAGCTGCTGGATCCGACGATCCATCCGCAGCAGAACCTCGACCACCACCCCCCGCCCGGCGTCGTAGATCGCCTCCGCCTCAGCGCGCTCCACACCCCCAAATTCGACGCAGCCGAGTCATGTCCCCCCGACCAACTGAACGCTTACCGGAACCTATCGATTTGCAGGAGTGGCGAGGGCCAGAACCGAACCGGCGACACCACGATTTCCAGAAGTGGGCGGGCTACTGCAAATCATCCCGATCGGACGATGCGCAACGCGTTCGATTCGTCGATGCTCTGACGACAGCGGACGACCGCCGGCAGCACCTGAGCTGATCGTTGGGGTGCCCGCTGGATCCGGCCAGCACGAGACAGGAGCGAGAATGGAAGGCAACAATCTGGATGTACTTGGGCCCGTCGACTACGTGGTGGTCGAGTTCCCGGCAGACAAGGCCAACTTCTCCGGTGAGATGGCGGCGGAGCTGACGGCGCTGGTCGACCGTAAGCTCGTGCGCGTGCTGGACCTGGTGATCATGAGCAAGGGTCTAGACGGCGCGGTGGCGGTCAACGAGGTGCACGAGGTGGACGAGAGCAATCTAGGGCAGCTGCGTGCGTTCGAGGCGGACCTCGCGATGCTGCTCGCCGAGGAAGATCTCAACGAGATCGGCAAGATTCTGGAGCCCGGCAACTTGGCCGCGGTGCTCGTCTACGAGAACAGCTGGGCCGGGCCGTTCGCCTCCGCTGTGCGACGGTCGGGTGGCCAGCTGATCGCCGACGGCCGCATCCACACCCAGGCACTGCTGGCCGCTATCGAAGCGGAACAAGAAACCAACAAGGTAGGAGCATGACATGCCGCTAGGCCCAGGACGTAGAGGCAGGCGAGGAGTACTCGGCGGCCGCCCGGTCGCACGAACCGCCGCGGTCGTCGGCACGGCGGCTGTCGTAAAGCATGGTCACGACCGGCGCGCGGACCGTCGCGACGACCGGCGCGACCGGCGCTGACGACCGACGGGAGGACCGCGGCCCCGGAGTCGTCAGATAGGCATCTGACAAGGAAGGGTTTACCAAGCTTCACAAGTGGGCTCCCTTCCCGCTAACAAATAGGAGGAATCATGTGGTGGGCAATTGGAATCGGCGGCGTCTGTTTGTACCTGCTCGTGGGCTTCACGCTCGGGCTCATGACGCTCAGAAACGGACACGGGTGGATGTTCTTTTTCGGGATCTTCTTCCCGCTGTTCTGGATGATCGGTGCGTTCATGTCGCCGCCGGAGACGCTGGCGTCGCCCTAGCTAGGGTGGACGGCCACCGAGCGCTCTCGCCACTCGGGCTCTTTTGAGTAGCTGAGTGTGGCCGGCGCCCGGTTTCGTGGCCGGGCGCCGAGAGCGATGCGAGCACACCCTCTCGGGCGTGCCCCCTACCTGGCAGGAGTCGAGCGGGCGATGAAGTCTGGTGGCTGGGGGCCGGCCGCATGCGGCCCGGTCAGGCGCTCTCCGCCCCCTGCCTCGGTGATCGATGTAACGCGGTCGAGGAAACTATCCCCGCCCAGCGCGGCTCCAGCCGATTGCCAGGAAGAGGGCCAACGAGGTACCGCCGACGATCCAGCGGGCATCGGGGATCACCTTGTCGCCCGAGACCGGCACGAGGTCGATCTCCAGGGACATGAACTTGTAGGACACGTACGGGGCATAGGAGGGATCGGCCAGCAGCTGTAGGAACGTGCGGCGGCTCGGGTAGCGAACCATCTGCGCGGTGCTCCAAGGATCCTGGTCGGGCAGCGTCTGGATCAGGTTCTGACCCTGGGCCTTGCCGCCGACGATCGGGTAGGAAGCGTGCTTGAGCCACAACGGCGTGACGCTTTTCTCGTAGTACTCGTTGGCTTCCTCGGGTGTGCCCTGGAACTCGGGAGCGCCGGGCCAGCGCTTGTTCTCATCGAAGTAGCGGATCATGTTCAGCATGTAGACGGGCTTGCCGTCGTCCGCTTCGGCCCACGTGCGGAGGCTCTCGATGATCGGATCCATGTGGCCCTCGGAGAGCGGAAGCTTGGCCGCTATCTCCAGGTAGTGGTCGATCTCATGCTTCGTCAGCGGCTTCACCTTCGGGGAGTGCCAGCGCCAGAAGGCCGCGAACCCGCCGACGAACGCCGCGCCGAGGGCGATCTGGGACTTGTCACCCTTCATGACTTGCTTCTTCCTCGACCACCTGCCGGACCGGCTGGTCCGGCGGACCATCAGCGAGGAAGTCGAGAAGCAACTGGTTGGTCTCCTTCGGCCGTTCGAGCTGGGTCCAGTGCGTACCGCCCTCGACCTGTTCGTACCGCCAGGGGCCGGTGACGTATCTCCACGACTCGATCATCTGTCTCTCGGCCAACGCAACGTCGTGCTTGCCCCACACACCCATCACCGGCACGGTGACCTTCGGCCACTGCTTCGGGAGGATCAGGTTCAGGTTCGCGCGGTAGATATTGATCGCAGCGGTCAGCCGACCCGGCCGGGACAGGTCTCGCTTCCAGGACGGCATCTCGGCGTCGTAGCGCAGCATCTGGCGCCACAGCCACCAGTTCGCCGCCGAGACGGCCTTTTCCGACAGGCCTGGGATCTGGAAGAAGAGAATGTAGTACGCCTTGAGCCTCTGCACGACGCCGCCGTGCGCGTAGGCACTCGGGTGGCCGACGGCAATCGCTGCATAGCGGTCTATGCGCTCCGGGTGTTGGATGCAAATCTGCCAGCCGACGGCGGCGCCCCAGTCGTGACCGACGAGGCGCACCGTGCGCGCGCCGACGGCATCGAGGATCCCGATCAGGTCGGCGACGAACTTGTCGATCTTGTAGTCGGCGGTGCTCGGCGGTGCGGGCGACTCGCCGAAGCCGCGCAGGTCTGGCGCGATCACGCGGTAGCCGGCCTCGACAAGCGCTGGGATCTGATTGCGCCAGACCGAGTTGGAGTCTGGGAAACCGTGCACCAACAGCACGTCAGCACCTTCCCCTTCCACAAGAACGTTGAACTCGAGCCCGCCGACGTCGAGCGTCCTGCCCTTGATGCTCACCCGGCTCCTCTCTCCGCCAGGAGTCTCAGCCCTCCAACCCAGCCTGAGCCTCGTCGAGGACGGCCTTGAGTTCCATGGCGCTCGCCTTTTCGATCTGGGCCGCCGTCTTAACGACCGCGTTAACGAGCGCATTGTCGACCTCGTCGGCGTGCGCGTGCTCATAGACGGCGATCACGCCAGCGGACCCTGGCGGCGCCGCCTTGCGGCTCCTCGGCCTCCTGCGTGTACACCAGCATCACCATCATCGAGTATGTGTGCTTCAGCTTCCCGTCCTGTACGAAACAGGGGAGAGCCGCGGAGGTGGTCGCACGCGGCGACGATCTCGCCTTCGGCGCCGCCCTCGGGGACGACGAGGTCGGCCGGCTCGCGGAGCTCACCCCGCGCAGCACGGTTTGGAACCTCGGTAACTCGATCGACGTTGGTCATGCGATACCTCGCCTCGGGCCGGCGCAGGTCGCGGAGTGATGCTGCGTCGACCGAAGTCCATCAACCGCGCCGGACCCGGAGAAACATCCTCCCGATGGCATGAAATCGCGTCCGGGTTCTGACGGGCTTCGCGGGCGCGACTGCCTCTCAATCCTTGGTTCGTCGCGACCGTTGCGAGGAGGCCGGGGTGGGTCCCACCCAGTCCCAAGCAGGGCGCCGGATGAAGCTTCGCGCGAATGGCGGTTGCACGTGATGCGGCGCGCGGCTCGCGTCCCGGCGGGTTTCCCGCGCGTTGGTATGCTCTGGTGGCGCTTTGCCCCAGACCAACGGCGGGCGCTATCCGGCTCCAGCACCTGGTCGGCGCACGGTGTCGAGTTTTAGCCGGCACGGAACGTCGTTCAAGGAGCGGAGCATGTCGACCTCCTCCTCACCGCGGTCAGCCAGCGTCGTGGCGCGTGTTGCTCGTTTGGGCTCCCGCGAGCGGGATGGCGGTCGGGCTCTGCCTGCCGAGTCGTCGCGGGGCGAGTACAACCGGCCGCCGCGGGCTGTCCCCAAACTCCCGCACCGGGTCGAGTCACGATCCGGCGTGGACGAGCGCAGAGCGCTAGAGGTACGCCACCGAGAGGTTATCGAGGCGAGCTTCGATCGCGCCGAGGCCTACGAGCGTCTGGGCGATTTCGAGCAGGCGCTTGAATGGCTCGATCGGGCCGCCGCGGTCAGCGGCAGCCTGCCGCCCGCGTACCGCGCGCGGCGCGCACGCTGCGCTCGGGCGGCCGCGGTTCGACCCCGGCCGACAGGTGGCGATTGGAAGGACCGCCTCGCCAGGTCGGGAGAAGGCGCAGCGAGCCGATGACGGGACAGGCATCGTACGTCGCCGCCAGCGCGGGTGTCGCAGACCCCGCGCAGAGCCACGTCTTCGAGCTGCCCGCGAGGCCGACGGCCGGCTCCGCCATCCGGCCCTTGTCCATGGCTCGAGATCCGATGCCAGCAATGAGTGGGCGCCCCTGGAGCGATCAGGCGATGCGCGCTGTCGGAGCTGGCCGCAAATAACTTCGATGACCTCAGCTGCTTTAGAGCTGTCGGATGGACTCAAGGACGCAGCGCCCGCGATCGAGCTGCTCGAGTCGAAGCTGCGCCCTCTGCACGATCGCAGCGGAACCGTACCCCGCGCGAAGCTCATCGGCCTGGTGGAAAGCTCGGCCGCGATCCCGATCGCCGTCCTGTCCGCCGGCCCTGGCTGGGGCAAGACGACGCTGCTCGCTCAGTGGGCTTCCCGGTCTCAACGACCATTCGCATGGGTATCGGTCGACGAAAGGGACAACGACCCCATCGTCCTCCTGACCTACGTCGCGGTAGCCGTCGCCCGGGTCTCGCCGCTCGACCGGAGCGTGTTCGAAGCGCTGGCGACGCCAGGGGTTTCGGTCGAAGCGACCGTGCTCCCGCGCCTGGGAGCGGCTCTGGGGAGACTTGACCAGCAGGTTGTCCTTGCCTTGGATGACCTGCACCTGCTCGACAACCCGACATGCCTCGACGCGATTGCAGCCCTCGCAAGGCACATGCCCGAGGGCTCGCAGGTTGCTCTCTCGGCGCGCGGCAAGCCAGCGCTCCCGCTGGGAGTACTGCGAGCGCAGGGGCTTACGGTGGAGATCGGGCCGGACGATCTCCGCATGGACGAGGCGGAGGCCTGCCACCTCCTGCGTGCGGCCGGGGTGAACTTGCCGGACGCCCAGATCGCCGAGCTCACCGAGCTGACAGAGGGCTGGGCCGCAGGCCTGTACCTCGCCGCGCTGTCGATCAAGGCCCGCGGAGGCAACCGCAACGGCGAAGTCACGGTTTCCGGAAGCGACCGTCTCGTGTCGGACTACCTGAGCTCGGAGTTGCTCGCGCACCTGTCTCCGGACGAATTTCGCTTCCTCACGCGGACCGCTGTGCTCGAGCGGATGTCGGGACCGCTCTGCGACGCGGTCCTCGAGGAGGGCGGCTCCGACGCGATTCTGGAGTCGCTGGCGCGCTCCAACCTCTTCCTGGTCCCGCTGGACGGCGACGGGGACTGACTGGTACCGCTAGGGCGTTGACGGTCGACGCGGAGATCGCGTCAGGTGCGCCTCGCACGATGGCCGCTCAACGCTTCACCGCCCCGACAACCACAGGATCCGGCGACTACACCCCCGCCAAGCCGGTTGGGCGTGCGCTCGGGGTCGTGGAAATGCTCACTGGCCAGCTCTATCTCGTCACGGTTGTCGGCATGCTCATCAGCAGCGTCGCCAGGCGATAACCCCCGTGACCTGCGACCCCCGGCTCGAATCACCTCAATCTCATGCCATCGGGGCGATGACCGCACGGTGCGGCCGGTGCAGGATTGGCGAAACGTCTATTTGCGCCGGGTGGAAACGTCATCGCTTTTGTTTCTGCGCCGGCTGAGGCGGCGGCGGTCTTGGCGCTGTCGACGAAAGGGAGAGTTCCGTGGACGAGTCTGTGGAGGGCGGAAGCTGGCTCTCGTTGGCCGGGATAATGGCCCTGGTTAGCGAGGACGCTGTGCATTTATTTGATCCGCCGGGACGGCTCGGCTCGGTCGAAGGCGTCTGAGGCCGTGAGCGATCCCCCCTCTCCTCCGGTCGACCCGGGCGCGCTGCTCCTGACCAGGAGCTACCGCGTCCTACTCGTGCTCGCATCGGCCATCGGCGTACTCGTCTCGCTGGCCGCATGGTGCTTCCTCGAGCTGATCCACGAGCTTCAGGTCTGGGTGTTCACGGATCTCCCGGACGAACTCGGCTTCGACACGGTACCCACCTGGTGGCCGCTGCCGGTGCTCGGCGTGGCCGGTGTGTTCATCGCGCTGGCCATTGTCCGCCTGCCGGGCAGCGGAGGCCATGAGCCGACCGCCGGCCTGGGCTCCCCAGCTCCGACGCGGCCGGTCGACCTCCCCGGCGTCGTCCTGGCCGCGCTCGCCTCAATCGGACTGGGGATGGTGCTCGGCCCCGAAGCTCCGCTGATCGCTCTTGGGACGGGTCTCGCCGTGCTGTCCATCCAACTCGTCAGGAAAGACGCCCCCGACCAGGTCCGAGCGTTAATGGCCGGCGCGGCGAGCTTCGCCGCCATCTCGTCACTGTTCGGCTCGCCGATCATCGGCGCCGTCATCATCATCGAGGCCGCGGGACTGGGCGGGCCAATGCTCCCGGTCGTCCTGCTGCCCGGTCTGCTCGCGGGCGGCATCGGCTCGCTCGTGTTCATCGGCATGGGATCGCTGACCGGGCTCAGCTCGAGCGCATACGCCATAGCGCCGCTGTCGCTGCCCGACTACGCACAACCCGACCTCTCAGCGTTTGCCTGGGTAATCGTGCTGGCCGTCGTCGTCGCCGTCGTCGCCTTCTTCATCGTCGAGCTGGGGCGAAGGACGCAGGCCGTCGTCTCGAAGCGGGCTCTCGTCGTGATCCCGATCGCCGCCCTCCTCGTCGCCGGCCTGGCAATCGCGTTCGGTCAGATCACCGGGGAGTCGGCGGACCTCGTGCTGCTGTCCGGACAGGACGCGATGGGCCCGATCGTTGACCACCCCGCGAGTCTGTCCGTCTCCGCCCTCGCGCTCCTCATCGTCTTCAAGGGCCTCGCGTACGGCCTCTCCCTGGGCAGTGCGCGGGGTGGTCCGACGTTCCCCGCGATGTTCCTCGGCATCGTCGGAGGCCTCGTCGCCTCGCATCTGCCGGGGTTCTCAGAAACACCCGCGGTCGCGGCGCTGATGGGCGCAGCGACCGTCTCGGTCTTGGGGCTCCCGCTTGCATCCATCATTCTCGCGATTGTCGTCTCGCAGGCGGGACTGGGCACCGCGCCGCTCATCATTGTGGCCGTCGTCGTCGCCTTCATCACGACTCGACTTCTGTCCGCACGTCGCGATTCGGCAGCTGGCGCGGCGGCCGGAGAACCTGGCCACCACGCTGCGAGCGCCACCGCAACGGCAAGCGCGGCTCGAACATGACTCCGGTCGACCAGGAGCGATGATCCGATTCACGCCGGCGCCGAGACCTCATAGCCGTGGGGTGCGACCGACCTTGCCGTGGCGCACATCGTCGTGGCATACCCGCTCGCGTGTAATGGCTCTCCTTCGTCAAACCTCGGTACGACGGCCGGCGAGACACTCGAGCCGCCGATCTGGCTCGACAGACTGATGGACGCATGGCCCGGCTCGCCGCCCTGCCCCGTGCTGGCCTTACCTCGTCTTCCACGCGCGGCGCGGTGCCGGCGATGCCCAGAGCAGGCGCGGTGCCGTCGCTTGCCGTGCCCGCGGATCCGATGACCCAAGACAACGAACTGGCGGCACCACCGCCCCACGGCGGTGGCGCCGCCGACGATCGTACGCGCGCGACAAGCGGGCCGCCTCATCCGGTTCGGATGATTTGCCGGAGCCGCCCTCGGAGTGCTTGCGACGATGAGATCGGGGACAAAATCATGCGGATGGGATGAAATCGACCGGGGACACCGCGGTTAGACTCGCGCCAAGTTGAGCGACAGGGCGGCCAAGATGAGTAGCCGGAGCCCGACTCGCCTCCGGGGCGCCTAGCGCGGGAGGGGGCAGCGGTGCTGCAGCTCCGCGTGTACGGCGCCGAGCAGGCGATGGCGGAGGTCGCCGAGATGTTGTCCGGGCTCGCCGGCGCGCGCCACCCGACCTGGAGCGACGCCGGCGATACAAGCGGCCGAGCGCTCGTAACTGTGGAGCTGCACGCCGACGCGGCCGACCCAGCGCTGGAGGCTCTCCGTGGTCTCGGAGTGCCGGCCGAGGACGTCTCCCTGCTGCGCTTGGATGCGATCCAGCCCGGAACTCGAAGCGTCGAGCGCGCACACGTCCTCTGGGCGGATCTCATCGGTCGGGCCGGCGAGTATGCGCGACCCGTTGCTCGCTACCTCGTGTTCATGGGCGCCGCCGGGGTGATCGCGGGCTACGGCGTGATCTATAGCAGCGGGATCCTGATCGTGGGCGCCATGGCCGTCGCCCCGGACCTGCTGCCGATCGCGGCGAGCTGCGTCGGGCTTGTGCTGCGCCGCGGGCGGCTGGTCCGGCGCGCCTTCTGGGCGCTCATAGCCGGGCTCGGGGTCACCGGCCTCGTCCGCCGGCGTGCTCACCGCACTCCTCGACCTCCTAGACCTGCTCCCGTCGGGCTTCTCGGTTGACGTCGGCGTGCTCGAGGGGCTCACCACCGTCAACAGCTCGACCTTCATGGTCGCCCTCGCGGCGGGCATTGCCGGCATGCTGGCGCTCGAGACCCGTGCGAGCGCCACCATCGGCGTAGCGATCTCGGTGACCACCGTCCCGGCGTCCGCCTACCTCGGTGTCGCGGCAGGCGTGGGTGAGCTCAGCAAAGCGGAGGGAGCCCTGTTGGTGCTGGGCATCAACATCGCGATGCTGGTGACGGGGGCACCGTCACGCTCCTGGTGCAGGACGCGCTCGCGCGCCGCGCCGCGACCAAGTGGTGAGCTTCACTCGCGGTCACCGCGGGCAAGGTTGCCGACCAGAATCCCGATGACCGTGACCAGATAGAGCTGACCGAGGAGCATCTCCACGACCGCAAGCGCGTGCCCGACCGACGTCGCTGGCGTGAAGTCGCCGTAACCGGTCGTGGTCAGAGTGGCGAGGCTGAAGTAGACACGATCACCCATCGTTACGCCCGCCTGGACGAAGTAGGGCGTGCTGTCCACGTCGGAGACGAAACTGATGGCCCACGCGAACAGCAGCCCCAGCAACAGATAGATCGCGAGCGCCCCGGCGACGGCGTAGATGGTGACGCCCTGCGAGCGGGTGAGGCGCACCAAGCCCCGGATCAGAGCGAGCGGGACAGCCGCGGCGAGCAGCCCGCTCAACAGGAAGGTCAGGCCGAGGGGTAGGGCCCCTGAGGCGACGCCTACCACGACGAGCAGCGCCCCGATGCTCACGACCAGCGCGCGCACCCGGCGAATCTCGCTGCGCGCGCGCGACGTGGAGACCACGACAAGCAGCGCCGCGGCCTCCAGCGCGAAAGCAACCGCACGGGACCAGTCCGCGTCCGGCGCCACGATCTCGAAGACCAGCAGCACGAACACCAAGAGCAAGACGGCGCCGTAGCGGTACGCGGCCGCGTGGTCGCCGTCGGCACCGCCTGAGCCGGCGTCCGCGACGCTGAGGTGGCGCTCGCTAAGCCCCATCGACATCACGTGACCGATGTGTTGTCGCCGGCGACGAGCCGTTCTTGGCCCCGCTTCTTGCCCTCCAGCCGCTGCGTTCCACGAGTCGGCCTCCGTCGAGCGTGACGATCTCGTCCACGAGCCCGAGCCCCTCGGGGCGATGGGTGATGAGCAGCACAGACCGCTCGCCGGCGGCGGACAGGACGTCCTCCATCAGCCTCTTCGCGGTCGGCGGGTCGAGGTGGGCGGTCGGCTCGTCGAGCACGAGCACGAGCACGGTAGCGTCGGCTAGCAGCGTCCGGGCGAGCACGAGCCGCTGGCGCTGCCCGCCCGAGAGCTCGCGGCCCTGCTCGCCAAGGAGCGTGTCGGCGCCGTCCGGGAGATGGCTGACCCAGTCCCAGAGCCGCGCGCGCCCGAGGTCATCAGCCGGGCCAGGTCCCCGGTGATCCCGAAGACGACGAACGCGTCGGCGGACTGGGGCCCACCCGTGTCGCTCGCCATCGCGGCGGTCCGTCGTCCAGGTCGTACGGCGATGCTCATCCATGTCCTTTCGTTCCGGGTCAGCGAGGGTCCGGCAACCGGATTCTGGGACGGCGACCGGGCGTGCCGCATCGCCCGAAAGGGATGATTTCCCCCCGGCGCCCGCTTGTTGTGTGCTGCGATCTCTCCCGAGGCGCAGTCTGCCCTTCGTGGCATTTCAATCCTGCCGAGCCGCCGCCCTCAGATCATCCGATCTGGGCGATGACCGAAGCGCCGGGGTTGGTCAATCTCCCAGAGGAGACTCGCATGAACCTCCCTGGCCGATCCGAAGCTGGTGCGCCGGCACCACCGGCACCACGAGCATGGCGCTCGCATATGACGGGACACGTCCGTCCCATCGGCGCCCAAGGAGCAGCGAGCGGCTGGGCCGAGCTCCGGCGCCCGCTGCGTCACCCTTCCGAGACTGACGACCCGGTTCTGCGCGTGCTGCTGGAGCGCGCGGCGGCGGGCAGCCGGCCGGGTGATCGCCGCGACCGGCACCTGGTGTGCCTGGCGGTTGAGGGCGGAGGCATGCGTGGCTCGGTGTCCGCGGGGATGTGCGTGGCGCTCGAGGGGGCCGGCCTGATCCCCGCCTTCGACCGCATCTACGGCTGCTCAGCGGGTGCGCTGAACGGCGCCTTCACCGCAGCGGCCCAGGCTTGGCTCGGGGCGACGACCTACGAGGAGAGCGCGAGCCGCCGGTTCATCGATGCGCGACAGCTGGTCCGGGGCCGGCCCCTGGTCGACCTCGAGCTGGTCTTCGACGAGCTTCTCGCCCGCAAGTGGCCGCTCTGCTGCGCGGGCCTGGCGAACGGCCCGGACTTCCGGGCGCTGGCGGTGTCGCCGCGCAGTGGCGAACTGCGCGTGCTCTCTGACCTGCGGAAGCCAGATGAGATTCTCAAGGCCGTTCGCGCAAGCTGCTCGGTGCCGCTCCTGAACGGCGCGCCCCAGCAGTTTCGCGGCGAGCCGCTGGTCGACGGCGGTTTCCTGGAGTCGGTGCCGTATCGCTCGGCGCTGAGCGAGGGTGCGACGCATGTGCTGGCTCTGCGCTCCCGCGACGTCAGCTACCGGCTACCGCCATACCGAAGGCTCGCGGAGCTCGCCATGCGACTCGCAAGCTCGGAGCTCGTCTCGCTGCTCCGGACTCGGCCACAGCGCTATAACCGGGACGCACAAGAGCTCGAGCGGTTGGCGTCGCACCCCCCGGGCTCGCCGCCGGTCACCCAGGTCGCGGTCGCGCGAGACCGTCGGCTCGTCGAGCACCTGGCCACGGACGTGACGCAGATCCGAGATTGCATTCAGCTCGGGGAAACGGCGATTGCGTCGCTGGTGCTGGGCGACGGGGCCGAGCACCTCGAACCCGCCGCGTAGGGGCGTTTCCGGCTCACAGAGCGGGGGAGTCCCTAGGTTCGGAGCTCACCAGGAGGATCACCGAGTCGCCCGGCCGTATGTCGGGGGAGCACCCGTCTGCCGCGACGCTCAGGCGACCGTCGGGAGCGACGGCGAAGAGCGCCAACTCGGTCCCGGTCTCGCCTGAGCCCGCATTTTTGTGCCCATTGTGGTCTGTGATCCGGGCGCCCGCGGCGAACCGCCGGCTGAGCTCAGCGAACGTGAGCGCGCCGCTCCCCAGGATGCCGATCTCACTCGACGGTGGCAGCAGGTCCGGCTGCTCGCTGTCGGGTGCTACTCGGTAGACGTGCTCGTGGCCGAGGTCGCTGCGCAGCTCGGCGGCGACGAGGGCGTTGAAGTCGTCGCTGCCAGTGAGCAGCAGCGCGTCCGTGATCTCCTCGAGCTCCGCCTCCCGATTGACCGCGTCGACCATCATCCGCCCGCGCTCAGCTTCGAGGCCAGCGGCGCGAGCGGCCTCCCGGTGGTCAGCCGGTCCGACCCACATGCGGACAGCGACTCCGGACCGCTTGAGCGCCGCAGCGATCTCACGCGCCCACGGATGGCCGCCTACGACGAGCACCCGGCCGCGCCCCTTGCCGGCCACCCCAAGCATCCTCGCGACCAGCGGAGCCGTGAGTCCGTAGAGCACGACCGTCCCGAAGATCGCGACGAAGACGATCGGCAACACGAGCTTGGCGCCATCCACGCCCTCGTCCGCGAGCTGCGGGCCGAAGGCCGCGGCGGTCGCCCCGGCGACGATGCCGCGCGGCGCCATCCACGCGACGAACCCCCGCTCGCGCCATGCGAACTCGGAACGCAACGTCGTGAGCGCCACCGCGGCCGGCCGGATGAGTAGGACCATGATGGCGACCAAGACGAGCACCTGCGGCATCACGTCCTCCACCTCGCCCGGCGAGACGGAGGCGGCGACGAGCACGAACAGCACGCCGATGAGCAGCTGAACCAGCGTCTCCCAGAACTCGAACAGCGCCGCGCTGATCAGGAGGCGCCGCTGGTTGCCGATGACGATGCCCACGAGCATCGCCGTCATCAGGCCGGCGTCGTCGTGGATGAGGTCGGCGCAGACCACGGCGCCTACCACGACCATGAGTGTGGTCGAGACGACCATGCGCGGCGCGCTCCGCTGGACCTCGCGGAGCAAAAGCCACAGCAGCGGCGCAGCGATCGCAGCGATCAGCATACCGACGCCGAGGCTCACCAGCATCCCACCGGGCTGCCAGCCGCCGCCCGAGCTCACGCCCTGGAAGACGAGCACGCCGAGCAGGGCGCCGATGGGATCGACAAGTGTTCCTTCCCACTTCAGCAGAGATCGGACGTCCCGCGTGGGGCGGATGAAGGCGAGCAATGGCAGCACCACGGTCGGACCCGAAACGACGAGGATCGCCCCGATGAGAAGCGCCGCGCTCTTGTCCATGTCGTCGAAGAGCAGCGCCACGGTTGCGGTGACGCCAGCCCAGGTAACGACGGCACCTCCGGCCACCAGGCGCGCGACCACCTTACGAACACCGGGAGCCACCTCGCCAAACGACAGCCCGAGCCCGGCGTCGAACAGGATGATGCCGACGGCCACCGAGACAAGCGGCTGGTAGAGCGCGCCGAGCAGGCTGTCCGGTTGTACGTCCTGGGTGGCGATGCCGGCGAGGAAACCGACGGGAAGCAGCAGAACGATTGCCGGGACCTTCAGGCGTCGCGCCAGCAGCTGGCAGCTCACCGCGAGGACGAGTACGAGCCCCAGACCCAGGAGGATGTCGTTCGTCGACATCGTGCCCGGATCGTCGCTCCCCATCCTGCGCCTGTCATCAGACCAAAAGGATGAAACGACCCGTCCGGCGAAGCTTGGTCAGGCGTCGCTGCGCACAAGCCTGGGCTCGATCGCCTGGTTTCGCGACCACCGAGGGCGTGCCGATCGATCCGATCGGGGCTCTGCGCGGCGTGCCCTCCTGCCAGCCGGCGACGGGCGAGACGGTCATCTGACTGGCCGTGGACGGGGTTGCGATATCCCCCAGATGGGGCGATGCGCGCCGCTCTCGATTGATCGAGGCTGGCGAGAAGCAGCGGGTGTCCGCTGGCGGCCGCGACCCGGTCGCCGGGGTGCCCGCCGGATCCAGCCGCGCGATCGAAGGAGAGGAATAGAGCATGGGGCTCGTATGCGGGCCGGAACGAACATCGTGCGGGGACCAGTGGCTTTCAGTTTGGCCCTCCCGCAGGGGTGCTCGCTCCCACGCGAGTCGCGTCCCGCGCCGATCCTCGTGATCGCCGCCTTGTTCCTGATCGGGACCTGGGCCGGCGAGCTCGCGGCCCCGCAGCGGTCGGGGGCCTGAGCTGTGCGCGATCGGCACGTCGCGGTTGGGGTCCTGCTGGTCGTCGGGACGCTGTTGTGGACGGGCTTCGGGCTTGGGCTGTGGGCGCAGCGGCAGGCGCTCAACACCGACAACTGGGTCGACACCAGCGGCGAGCTGCTCGAGAACGAGCCGATCCGCGACGCGCTCGCTGTGTACCTGGTCGACACGCTATACCAGAACGCCGACGTCAAGCAGCGGCTGCAGAAGGAGCTGCCGCCCCAGCTCGAGCAGCTGGCCGCGCCGGCCGCCGCCGGCCTCAAGGAGCTGGCCCAGCGCAGCGCGCCACGGCTGCTCGGCAGCGCCCTGGCCCTGGAGGCATGGCGCGACGCCAACCGGGCGGCGCAGTCCAGCTTGCTGGCCGTCGTCCGGAGCGACGCAGACCGTGCCGTCTCCCTCAACTTGGACGAGATGTTGCGCCAGGTGGCGGACGGCACCGGCCTCCCGCCCGCGGTGGTCGACAAGCTCCCGCCCGACATCGCCAACCTCCAGATCGCCCGCCCCGACCAGCTCGACAAGGCCAATGAGGCGCTCGACCTGCTCGAGGAGCTCCCCTGGATCCTGTGCGGGCTGGCTCTGCTTTGCTTCGCCGCCGCGATCTGGCTGAGCAGCGACCGCCGCCGCGGCGCGCTGAACGTGGGGATTTGTCTGATCGTGGCCGGGATCGCGGTGCTGGCGGTGCGCCGGCTGGGCGGAAAGGCGCTGGTCGACGCGGTCGCCGACTCGCCCAACGCCAGCGCGGTCGCGGACGATGCCTGGAACATCGGCACCTCGCTGCTCGTGGACGCGGCGCAGGGCTCGATGCTGCTCGGCCTGTTCATCGTGTCAGGCGCTTGGCTCGCTGGGCCTGCGCGCTGGGCAGCCGCCGCCCGTCGCTTCGCGGCGCCGGTGCTGCGCGGGCACGCCGGCCTGGTGCGCGCGGGACTCGCCGTCCTGGTCCTGTTGCTCGTAGTCTGGGGTCCGGTGCCGTGGACGACCAAGGTCATCCCGATCCTAATCTTCACTGCGGGCGTTTTCGCCTGGATCGAATGGATCCGCTCCCGCACGCTCGCGGAGTTCCCCGAGCACGCTGCACCGCTAGGACCGCTCGCTTCACACGAAGCCGGAAGCACCTGACCCGCGCCGCAACCGGCCCTGCTCAGGAGTCGCAGCCTGCACCGCCGTGGAAGGCCAAGCGCTCAGCGGGAGCGCTTCTCCGATGCCGTTACTTGCGACCTGGACTGCTGATCGTCGTCGACGACGCCTGAGCGGGTGGGGCCGACAGGCGGGACACTGCCTTGGAGCATGCGTCGCCATTCCGAGAGCAGGGCGTGCACTGCCGCGGCTCCAATGATCGGCTTGTCGGGCACGGAGAGCCCGGCCACGGCGTCGGCCGCCTGCCACTTCCGCTCGTACCTCGGCAACCAGCCGAGGATCGGAGGTGGCGCTCGACGACGCTCGACGTTGCGGCGTCGGGGTCGGTCGCAGGCGTCGCTATCAGCGCAGCGCGGCTTGCCATCACTCGCGGGCCGTCAGAGGCCGGACTCGGCCACGACGCGGCCGGAGGAGACGGCCTCTTGTAGGGCGCGGTAGTCGCGCTCGTTCTGGTCCGCGTAGGTCTCCGCGAACGAAGCCAGGGCACGGTCGAACCTGTCACCCCGGCCAAGGTAACTCGAGATCGCGATCGCGTCACCAGAGCGCGCGTGCGCCTTGGCCAGCGTCCGGCCGCACACCTCCGCATACACCCTCATCGCCAGGGGGTTCATCGTCTCCACGAGCGCCGAGCCCTTCTCATCCCAGAGCTGACGAATGTAGAAGTCCCGGCTCTTGCCATTCAGGTCGGGGGTGCGGATCCAGCCGAGCATGATGTCGCTGGCGGCCTGCGTCAGCCGCTGGCCCTCGACCACGCGCTGGCCGTGATTGGCGAACGTGCTCTTGCCGAGGAACGGCTCGAGCACGGATGCCTCCGCCTCCTTGAACTGGAGGAACAACGGATCGCTCGCGTCGCGGCCGAGCAGGAGCATGATCCAGGCGCGCGTGCCGACGCTGCCGACACCGACGACCTTGCGGGCGGAGTGTACGTAGCGGAAGCGCTCGAGCAGCCGACGGCGGTCGGCCGTCAGCGTGCGCCGGTAGGAGCGAATGATTCCCCGCACGAAATCATCGAGTCGGTGATGCTCGGCCGGGGGCACGACCTCCTCAAGTGGGACGATCAGGGGAGGGTCGCTCGCGATCCGCGGCTCACCATCGACAACCTCGGTGAGCTTCGCGAACGCCTTCAGGCTGTCCTTTGACCGTGCCTTGGCCACGTTGCGCTCGAAGCGTTTGACTTGCTTCGCCGTGCCTTGCTGGGCGGCTCGCTCGAGGTCTTCCGCCTGGATGCGGGCGTACCATAGGTCGAGGTTCTTCATCTCGGCAAAGCTCGCCATCGCCTCCCGGTATGACCGCATCACCGTGGTGTTGATCGATTCCCGTTGCCTCGCGTCAAAGCCCCGATCTCGCCCAGCGACTGCGAAGCTGGCCGCGAGCCGCTTTACGTCCCATTCGAAGGGCCCCGGCAGGGTCTCGTCGAAATCGTTAACGCTGAAGACCAGCCGGCGATCGGGTGCGGCGAAGGCGCCGAAGTTGGACAGGTGGGCGTCGCCGCAGAGCTGCACGTCCAGTCCTGTGCGTGGAGTCTCCGCCAAGTCGGCGGCCATCGCGGAGGCCGCCCCCCGGAAGAATGTGAACGGCGACACCAGCATCCGCCCATAACGGATGGGCACCAACTCGGGCACCCGGGAGGCAGCCTGCTCCTCCAGCAACTCGACCGGATCACGCCGATCAACGGCCGATTTCCATTCGCCGTGCACCGAGCGCGGCACCTCCGCCCGAGCCGCCTTGCCCCTCGCCGCCCGCTCCCCCGGCGTGGGGTGCGGTACCGGCTTTGGCTTGCGTCCGCGCCTGTCGGACTTTCGCGCAGGCAGGGTTGAGATCATCTCCGGATCGTGCCCGGCGTCCATAGACTTGCGCTGGTCAGGTGCCCCGACCGCGCCCGAGCCCTCGGGGGGGTGCTCGACCTCTGCCATCATGTCGCTCCCTTCGCGGCCGGCGAAATCTCGAATACCTCCGGGTATGCCATCGGTTTTATGGAACCGCGCCTCAGCCGATGCGTCATCGCCCAAACGGCATGAAATCCCCGCTAGCGCGCGCTCGTCGGGGAGAGCCGGCCAGTCCGAGTGCCGGTACGCCCGAAAAAGAGTGCCGGCACCCTTGCCTCGCACCCGTTCTGGGCCGTAGCCGGCCTGCCACGACGCTGTACCTGGCCGCGCTGGCGATCAGGGGCCGCGGGTAAGCGCCGAGGGGGGGCCGCGTTTCCGGGAGCGGTCGGCTGGTGTCCGACTACCGGCGGTGGGAGAGTTGCTGGCGCACCTGGGGGGCGTCTTCGCTTCCTCACGCGGACCGCGGTAACCACCAGCTTTCCGGGAGCTGCTCCGTTCGAAGCTCGCGCGAGCCGACCCGGATCTCGTGCCCCGCGTTGTCGGAGCGGGTTGGCGAGCATGCGCACCGACGCGGAGCTCGCGCTCCGGACGCTCGCCCGTGGGAGCCGTTCTGGCCGAACGCCTTCTGTTCTTCGCGCTCTCGCAGTGGCTGGCCCACCGTGAAGTCACACGCGATGGCGGTTTACCGCAAGCTCAACGTCACCTCGCGCAACGCCGCCGTCGAACGCGCCCGCGAGCTCGGGCTGCTCTAGGCACCGCCGGCCCCCGGGCCGGGTCT
>Ga0126312_10001056_pt1 | contig 17700 bp, 17 predicted proteins | sample Plot104A_FD_92537 | JGI IMG/M metagenome (GOLD analysis project Ga0126312, IMG submission 92537) | Serpentine soil microbial communities from UC McLaughlin Reserve, CA, USA - Plot104A | ecosystem: Environmental > Terrestrial > Soil > Grasslands | place: USA: UC McLaughlin Reserve, Lake County... | reverse complement strand
TGAGGAGGAAGTAGTCCTTTTCGAGAAAGCAAAGGAAGGCCTGAAGCGCCGCCGCACCATCACCGGTGCCCGTTTTGTCAGGCTCCACGGCAAGCACGCGTTCCCGGGATGAGACCTTCGCGGACGCCGACCGACGGATCCGGCTTTACTTGTTAAGCTTTGGGGTAGAAGAGTTCGCTCCTTTGACGTCAACGACACGCTCGCTATCGCCGACCGAATTCCGGACCTCAGGTGCCGAAGAGTAGTGCTCCGGGTAGAGCTCGGGCAGGGTCATAGGGCTCTTGAAGGAGAACGAGAGCCACCCCTGGATGCCCCCCATCCTCACCCTCTGCGCCAGACCCATAAAGAGCGCGAGGTCCAGGACTATGGGGGCCGCGAGGATCGAATCCCACGCCAGGAAATTTATCTTTAGAATCAGCAAAAGATATAGCTAGAATAACGTAGGCTTCCAGGCGGAAAGGAGCACAGCCACATAGTTCGTATAGCCCACATCTCGGACACACACCTGGGGTACACCCGGTACGCGAAGCTCTGCCCACAGACCAACCGCAACCAGCGGGAGGTAGACGTGCAGGAGGCGTACCGGCGAGCGGTCGACGTCATCCTGGAGCGGGAGGTGGACATCGTGATCCACTCGGGCGATGTCTTCGACTCAGTGCGTCCGGCGACGCACGTGATCATCGGCTTCTTGAAGCAGACGGCCCGCGTCACCGCACGGGCGGGCCTCCCCTACCTTGTCGCCGCCGGCAACCACGAGACGCCACGCTTGCGCACGACGACGGCGGCGCTTGAATACGCGAACCTGGTCAACGCGATCTCCGCCCACGGCTTCGATCTGGACTACGAGTTGATTGAGGTCGGCGACGCGGGTGTGGGCGTGACGCTGGTCCCCCATGGGGCAGTCTTCGGGACAGGGGCTGTGACGCCGGAACGAGGCGCAGACGTAAACGTGCTGGTAACGCACGGGATGGTGCCGGGGCTGGAGGCCAAGCAGCACGAGATGGGCGAGGCGAACTTGCAGCCGGGTATGATCGAGGGTGGCTTCGACTACGTCGCCCTCGGCCACTACCACAAGTTTCACGAACACAAGCCGAACGCCTTCTACGCTGGCGCCACGGAGCGCTTCGGCTTCGGGGAGGTGGACTCGAAGCCGGGATTCGCTGTCGTCGAGTTTGACGGCGGTGGGCTCAAGAGCGTGGAGCACGTCGAGATAGACGCGCGGCCGATGCTGGACCTGCCGAAGGTGAGCGCTCGCGACATGGACTCCTCTGAGCTTACCGAGGCCGTTCGGGAGCGAACCGAAGGCGTAGACCTCGACGGCGCGATCGTGCGCCTGCGCGCATACGACGTGCGGCGCGGGGTAGCCAGTGGCGTGGACCGCGCCCTCCTGCGAGACCTGCAGCGCCGCTGCCTGAACTTCAGCCTTGAGGTCCACGCCGAGGAGCTGCCAGAAGAGCGGGAGAGCGGCCCGGTCTCGGCGGTCTTCGGGCCTCTGGAGGACGAGTTTGCAGAGTTCGTGAAGGCGCGGCGGGAGCGCGGCGAACTGGAGGAGAAGTTCGCCGCGGAGTTCCTGGAGAAGGGGCGCGGCTATCTCGCGCGGTCGGCCAGCGAGGAAGGTGCTGCGTGAACCTGGAACGGCTCTACATAGAGAACTACAAGCAGCTTCGGGAGCCGGTGGAACTGCTGCCGCCGGAGGGGGCCATCGGGGTTGTCGGAAGGAACGGCTCGGGGAAGTCCACGCTGTTCGAGAGCATTTTGTGGGCGTTTTTCGGGCCGAGGGGCGGCGGGCCACGGTTCCAGAACGAGTTGATCCCCTGGAGCAGTGGCTCGGTGAAAGACCCGACTGTAGTGGAGGTTACGCTCGCCCTCGGAGGAGATTCCTACACGGTGCGGCGTGGGCTCAAGAGCAACAACACGACGGCGGAGGCGCGGGACTCCTCGGGTAGAGCCATCGTCACCGGCACGACCGACGTGACGCGGTGGGTCGAGGAGCACCTGCTGCGGATGGATCGGACGGCGTTCGAGGCGACGTTCTACGCGAAGCAGAAGGAGCTCAAGTTCTTTGCCCAGGACGACGGCATCGGTCGGGTGCGCAAGATCTCGAAGATGCTCGGCGTCAGCCGCGTCGAGGACGCTCAGAAGCTCCTGCGCGATGACCGAAACGACCTGCGCGCCGAGGCTCGACACATCGAATCCCGCCTTGCCGAGGCGGACGAGGACTCCTTGAAGCAGCAGCTCGAAGAGTTTCAGGTCGAGCTCATGCGCCTGGAGGAGGAGCTGGAGCGCATCTCCGGCGAGTACGAGACCGCGCAGGCGGAGCTGGAAGCCGCCCGCAAGGCCCGCACAGCTTTGGACGCCGCCCACCGCAAGCACACAAAGCTCGTGAACGCCCTGCAGGAGGCTAAGGCCGAGCGTCGCCGCGCAGGGGACCGGATCGACGATTCCGAGCGGGACCTGGCCGAGATCTCCGCCGCCGAGGAAGAGCTGATGAAACTCAAGCCCCAGGTAGCCCGGCTGCCGGAGCTCGAGGCGGAGCTGAAGCGCCTGGAAGAGGACCGGCAACGCGTCGAGCAGCGCGACCGGGACCGTAAGGAGTTGCGCGCTGCCCAGAAGCGCGTGGCGGACATCGAGACCGAGATATTCGACGCCCTGGAGGAGCTCGACGGAGCGGGTAGCCCGCTACCGGGCTGGGACGGCCTCTTCGACTTGGACGGCGCGGAGATTCTCTCAGAGACTGTAGCGGTGCTGGAGAAGGCGGAGGAGGAGTTGGAACGGGCAGAGGATCATTTGCGCGAGCTCAGAGAGATCGAAGTTGCGCACGCCGAGCACCGCCGCGGCGAGCACGAGGTGCGGGAGGCCCGCGAGCAGTGCTCGGAGGCCCGACGGGAGTGCGAGCGTCTCTCGGAGGAGCTGGAGATCCTCTCGGCCGGCGAAGACCTGGAGGCGCGGGAGCGCGAACTGCGCGAAGAGGAGGAGAAGCTGCGGGAGCTGGCGGCGGCCCGTCGAGGCGCAGCCTCCGCCAACGAGCGCGAGGCGAAGAACGTGGACCGGGCACGAGAGGCCATTGAGAGCGGCGCCGAGGATCACTGCCCCACCTGCCACCGCGAGTTCGAGAGCGGCGAGTTCGACGAGATAGTGGCCACCCTGAATCGACAGGCCGCGGCCCTCCGGCGGCTCGCGGCAAAGGCGCTGGAAGAAGCCGAGAAACACGCCGACACCGCTGACGCCGCGGAGGAGAAGCTGCAGAAGGTCGCAGCGCGTCTTTACCGCTGGCGCGAGCTGCGCGAGGCACTCGTCCGGGCCGAGACCGCTACTACCGATCGGCGGGAGGTCTTGAGGCGGGCCGTCGAGCGCCAGCGAGATCTCGAGGCGCGCCTGGACGGATCTCGCGCCCCCACCGAGGCAGACCTGGAAGACGCTCAGGCCCGTTGCACCTACCTGCGGAGCCTGCGCGACGCCCTGCCCAGCATGCGGAACCTGGCGCGCGAGCACTCCAGGTTGTGCGAACGGGCCGAGGAGTTGGCCACCGAGCTGGAGAGCCTCGCCGGCGTCTCCTATGACCCGGTTCTCCACCGCGAGCGGCGGGAGGAGAAAACACGCCTGGAGCGCGTGCAGGGCCGGACGGAGGAGCTGGAGCGGCGGATTGATACTCGTACAGAAGTCGAGCGCGCGCTGGAGGAGGCCCGACGCAAGGCTCGTAAGACAAGCGAAGAGGCAAAGAGGCTAGAGACCGAGATCTCAGCGCTAGGTTTCGACGAGGAAGAGTACGACGCCGCCGGGGAGCGTGTGATGGTCGCGGAGGAGAAGGCTTTCTGGTTGCGCGACGCGCGGGAGCATACCGGCGGCGAGTGGAGAGACGCCGACCACCGCATCGAGCGCGTAACCGCGGAACTGAAGCGGCTCGAAGCCGACCGGAAGCTCGCCAACGAGCGGGCCTCCGGGGCGGCGCGGATGGACGAGATGGACAAGCTCTTCACCGAGTTCTTCCGCGGCCTTACGGCAAGGGTACGACCGATGCTGGAGGTAGAGGCGTCAAACCTGGTACGCGAGCTGACGGACGGGCGCTACGAGCGGATGGAGTTCGACGAGAACTACCGGGTGAAGCTGCTCGACCGCTTCGACGACTCGTACGCTATCGAGCGGCTCTCGGGCGGCGAGGCCGACGTGGCGAGCCTATCAGCCAGGATCGCGCTCTCCAAAATTATCGCCGCTCGTGGCTCGGAGGCGCTCGGGTTCCTCGTCCTGGACGAAGTCTTCGGTAGCCTGGACGCCGAGCGGCGCAACAACGTGCTGCTCGCCCTGGAGCGTCTGAAGCGGTCGTTCGGCCAGATCTTCATCATCTCCCACGTCGCCGACGTGCAGGAGTCCGCCCTATTGGATGAGCTCTGGCTCGTCGAGGAAGACGAAGACGGCAAGAGCACCGTCCGGCGCGTAGAGCAGGATCCCGTGGAACCAGCAGAGGCGCTGAACAACGCCATCTCCGGGCTGTAGAGGCGAACACCGGTGGAGAAGACGCCAAAGAGAGCCCCGAGAGATGCCTGGTCCACCGAGTTCCCCCTCGTAGGCCCCGCCAGCGAGCCGGTGGATCTCGCCCGCACGTTCCGCTCCCACGGGCTCGCCGCCCTCCCGCCGATGTTTCCTAACGCACAGATACACCTCCTCGAAGCAACCCTCCCCCTGAACGAAAGCGCGCCGCGGACCGTCCGGATCTTCCGGGGCAGACCGGGCTACGGGATCGTGGAAGCCGTCGGCACGCCGCCGCGGCCCGAAGAAGGGCTAAGGCTCATGGCTACGGTAAGGCACGTTCTCCGGCTGGACGAGGACCTCTCCGGCTTCTACGAGCGGGCCGCGGGAGATCCGGAGCTGTCGTGGGCCACGAGGGGCGCGGGGCGCATGATCCGGAGCGCCACCATCTTCGAGGAGGTGATAAAGACCCTCTGCACCACCAACTGCGCATGGTCGGCCACGACGAGAATGGTGAGCGCCCTCGTCGAGCACCTCGGCGAGAAGGCTCCTGGCGCCCCCACGGCCGGCCCCACGAGACGAGCCTTCCCAACTGCTCGGACGATGGCCGAGGCCGGAGAGGAGCTCTACAAGGACGTAGTGCGCGCCGGATACCGCGGCAGGTACATGCTGGCCCTGGCCCGCTCGGTCGCGGAGAGTACTGTAGACCTCGAAGCGCTCGACGCGCCCTGCGAGGAGCTCCCCGACGAAGAGTTGGAGAGGCGGCTACTGGCGCTGCCGGGCATAGGACCTTACGCTGCAGCCCACGTCATGATGATGCTCGGCCGGTACTCACGGCTCATCCTCGACTCCTGGACGCGACCGACGTACGCGCGGCTCGCCGGACGGCCTACTACGGACCAGGAGATAGTAGACCACTTCTCCGGTTACGGACCCTACGCGGGTCTGGCCTTCTGGCTCTATCTCACTCACGGATGGGTGGAAGAACCGGCGGACGCGCAGATGGCCTGTATTCAGGAAGCATAACACCTCAAACCCTCTACGCTACGATCTCCGGCCCCAGGCGTTCGACCATATCCGTGGCCGACGCTGCCTCCACGTCCGCGAGGCGAAAAGCCGCCCCGCCGGAGCCGGAAGCTACCTCGACCTTTAGAGTAGCGAGACGTTGGCGCCGCTGGAACGGAGAGACGGAGAAGCCGCGGGACTGGAGCCTGCCCCGCGGGGCCACGATGGTTGTCCGCGCGAGGCGCCTGAAGCGGAGTACGAGACGGTCGCCGTCGAGGCCGTGGCCCGCCGCCCGGTAGAGGAGCGAGCCGTACAGGGCGGCCGGGAGCGCGAAAAGTAGAGCGAGGAGGCCCCAGGGGAAGAGCAAGACCGAGAGGAGCACCGAGATCGGTAGCGCCGACAACGCCGCCCGCACGCAGTAGCGGCGCCTCGCGCGGGCCGGGAGGGGCTTTAAATGTTCTAGGGGAGCGGCGAAGCGAGGAGCCGCTCCCCGTAGCACATCCTCGACCTCCTTTCGGGGCAGGAGTGGGAAGAGGGCGGTCGATACGCCCCTCTCGTCAGCGAACCCGGCGCTCTCGACCTGGAGCGCCGCGTACCCAAGCGGCTGTCGCAAGGCGCCTTCGACGACCTTTATGGCCTGGATACGAGCGACGGGGATCGTCGTCTCGTAGCGGTTGAGGAGGCCGCGCTTTACGTACAGGTACTTCCCGTCAACCGAGCGCGAGAGGGTGAAGTCAGCGTGGGCGAGGACGGTGCCCAGGATCGCGAGCACCCAGGCAAAGAGGGCGACGGCGAAGGCGAGGAGGAGGGCCGCGAAGAAGGTCCGGGGGAGCAAGGCTTCGGAGATACGCCCCGCCAGGTCCCCACGGAGCAGGTCGTCCAGGGTCCGCCAGGCGCCGAAGACGACCGCGGCCGCGACCCCGATCTGCCCGCTCGTCAGCCCCGCCAGGAAGAGGTCGCGGACGGAGAGCCGGCGGATCATGGTCGGGGATGACTCTACTGAGGTCTCATCCGCTCCCTCGTAGGTCAGACGCGCGCTCTGGAGCTCCTCACGCAGGGCTTCGACCTCCGGGCGGGAGAGGGCGGGGAGCGATATCTCCGGTTCTCCCCCGCCTCCTGCCGCTTCGATCCGCACCTCCAACACCCCGAAGAGGCGCTGCACGATCCCCTGCACCGTGTTCACGCTCTGGACGTGGTCCAGCGGCAGCGAACGCTCGCTCTTCTGCAAGACGCCTCGCTTGAAATGGAACGCCCCGCCCGACACCCGGTAGGTCGTTGCCCGCCAGGAGAGGAACCCCCAAACCATGCTCAAAGCACCCAGCAACGCAAGGCCCACTAAAACGAGGAGCAAGGTTCGCATGCCAAACTCACCGTCGATAAGCGCCACGACCCCCGCCAACGCCGCCGCGCCGGAGAAGTCCCGCACGGTACTGAGGGCCGCGAGCAGCATCCCGACCGGATGGAGGCGGCGTTCGAAGACGTGTTGGCTAGAGTTCATCCGCGCCCCGGGTGAGTTCGGCGATCCGATCTCGCACCTCCGAGGCGGTGTCCTGGGCGAGCTGCGGGATCTCGTTCGGGCCCGCCGCCGTGTAGAAGACGACCGTCGAGAGCCCCAGGTGACGCTGCAAGGGCCCGCGCCGGGTGTCCACGTGCTGCACCCGCGTCATAGGCACGAGCGTGCGCGTTACCCGCAAGAGCCCCCGCTGCACATCCACCTCCAAAGGCCGTATCTCGTAGCGCCACCGCCGCCACACTAAGGGCGGCAGCACGAAGACGAACAGAACGGCCAAAGCCAGAGCCGCCACAAGTGGCAGGACCGCGAGGTAGGGCGTCGCGTCCGCCCACCCGAAGAGCGCGTAGCTCCCGAACGCACCGCCGATGAGGACCGGGGCCGCCTGCAACGCCCCCACGAGGCGCCATAACAGCTTCGCCCGCGGGTCGAGCCACTTCTCCGGTTCGGCCTTCAAATGCTTCTCGTCAGGCCAGGGGAACCGTCGCGCGCGGACTCGAGCGGAGGTCTTTGGCGGCGAGCTGTCCGCAGGCGGCGTCTATGTCCTGTCCACGGCTGGGTCTTAGGGTCGCCGAGAGGCCGAGCTCCCGTGCGTAGCGCAAGAACTCTTTCGCCTCGCGTTTTGGCGTCGCGGCATAGCCCGTGTCCGTCCAGTTGAAGCGCAGGAGGTTCAGGTGGTAGAGCGGGTGGTCGAGGCGGCCTGCGAGGGCCTTGACGTGGCGCGGCTGGTCGTTGACGCCGGCGAGTAGGGTGTACTCGAAGAAGAGCTTGCGGCGGGTCTTTTCGACGTAGTAGCGGGCGGCGTTCATCAGCTCGGGGATCGGGTGCCGGGAGGCGACCGGCATCAGCTCCTTGCGTTCCTCCTCGAAAGGGGTGTGCAAGGAGATCGCCAGGTGGAACTGCTCCGGCTCGTCGGCGAAGCGGCGGATCTTGTCCACCAACCCGCTAGTCGAGACCGCGATGTGTCGCGCCGCGAGGTTGAACCCGTCTTTGTCGTTTAATGCTTTGAGCGCTAGCATGAGCTCTTTGTAGTTTAGGAAAGGCTCGCCCATCCCCATGACGACCACGTTGGTGACGCGCTCGGGGGCGATGTCGCGGGCGACGACGAAGACCTGTTCGGCGATCTCGCGGGCCTTCAGGTTGCGCTTAATGCCCAAAAGGCCCGTCGCGCAGAAAGTGCAGCCCATCGGACAACCGACCTGGGTCGAGATGCAGACGGTGCGCCTGCTTTTCTCGGGGATCACGACCGTCTCTATGAAGTGGCCGTCGTGGGTCATGAAGAGGTACTTGCGCGTCCCGTCGGTCGCTCGCACCACGCGGTGGAGCTCCAGAACGGCCGCCGGCGCTCCTTCCGAGAGCGCGCTCCGCAGGCTTTTGGGGAGCGCGGTGGCCTCCTCCCAGCCCCGCACCAAGCCGCTGCAGAGGGCATCGTAGGCTTGCCCAAGCCGGTAGGCGGGTTCGCCCCTGTCTTCGAGGACCCTCTCCACGTCCGGTATGAATTCCCTGGCCTGCAATGCTTCTCTCCTCTGCTCGTTCGCAGGAAGATTATACAAACGGGCCGGTAAAAAGCTCCTTTGGGCGATAGAATCCGGGGAAGTGAACGCGCTCGACATCTTTATAGTACTGTTCGTCGTTTTCCTTGCTTGGCGTGGAGCGCGCACCGGCTTTTTGGCGGGCGCTTTCTCGCTCGCGGGCGTGATCCTGGGCGCGATCCTGGGATCCAGGCTCGTCCCGACCCTCCTTAGGGGCGGCGAGGATCTTGTCTTCGGCTCCGTCATAACGCTCGCCAGCATCGCGGCTTTCGCCGTGCTCGGGGACGTCCTGGCCCGCGCGGTGAGCAGATCTTTGCGCGAGAAGATTACAAACCCCACCTCCGCGGCTCTGGATAGTGTCGGTGGGGCACTCTTGGGCGGGGCGCTCTCCCTCACCTTCGTCTGGGTGGCCGCGACCCTCGCTTTGGGTTCCCCGCTCTTCTCGTCCCTGCACCCGGGCATGCAGGAATCCAGGGTGCTTACGGCCCTGAACAAGGAGATGCCGTCGCGACTCCTGGCGCAGGCCGTCTCGCAGCTGGACCCCCTCCCCCGCTTCCAGGGTCCTGACCCCGGCGTCGAAGAGCCGAACGCGGACATCCTCAGGGACCCGGAGGTGCTTGCAACCTCCTCGAGCGTGGTGCGCGTTAGCGGGGTCGCCTGCGGGTACGGCCTCGAAGGCTCCGGCTGGGTCGCCGCCCCCGGCTTGGTAGTCACCAACGCCCACGTCGTGGCTGGGGAGACCGTCACATACGTTCAACCCGAAGGCACCGGTCTTCCTTTACCCGCAGAGTCGGTAGTCTTCGACGAGAAGAACGACATCGCGGTCTTGAGGGTCAGGGATCTACGCCTGCCGCCCCTCCCCACCGCCGAGCCCCGAGACAACGAGCCGGTCGGCATCCTGGGTTTCCCGGAGAACGGGCCGTTCGACGTCAGGGCCGGGCGCGTGGGTGACACGGTGCGCGTCGTCTCCAACGACGCCTACAACCGGGGCCCCGTGGAGCGCATCGTGACCAGTTTCAGGGGCTTCGTCCGCCCCGGCAACTCGGGTGGTCCTGCCATCAACGCCGACGGCGGGGTCGTCGCCACCGTCTTCGCCAGCCGCGCCGACTCCGACAACGGCGGTTACGGCGTCCCCTCCGACCTCGTGGGACAACTCGTGGACCTCGCTGAGGAGCGCCAGAGCCCCGTCGACACCAAAGATTGCGCTATTTAGCGATCAGGCACGAGCAGTCAGGTATCAGGTAATTCCTGGAGCAGAGCCCCCTGCCCCGCTCGAAAAACCTGAGCCGGAGGGTCCGCCAAGACAGCCGTGCCGGGTACAACGCGGCGCTGCGACAGGATTTTGGCTGACTGATGATGTTCGATCATCTCGTCTCTTCTCGGACGATCTTCTCCAGGGCGAGGCGGCTGCGCCTCAGTTCGGCCTCGACCGTGGAGAGGCGTGCGAGCGTCGGTTCGTCGAGCCGGTCGCGCTCGACCTCTCGGGCGACGGCGGAAGCGGCTTCGTCTATGGCTGTTATGGCGCTCTCGAGCAGGATGAGGTCGCGCTCGTCCATGCCGCGGATATTACTAGAACGCGCCTCTTGTTGTTCCGTTCGGCGGTCACGTAGGCGTCTATCATGGACCACGGAAGGACGGTTCCCAGCATGAGGGAGGGTGATGGCGCGTTCACACTAGATCCCGTTCTTCAACCCCCCGGCAGCCGCAGGCGGAATACCGCTCCACCGCTTTCTTGGTTCGGTGCCTTATCGGTGGTGAGGGTCTCCAGAGCTTCCAGAGCTCGTTGATCGAAGGTATAGCCCACGCCGCGCACCGTGCGTATGCAGAACGGCTCGCCTTTCTGGTCGAGCTTCTTCCTCAGGTACGCGACGTAGAGTTCGACCACGCTAGTCGGCCGATGGATCGACGCCGGAGAGGAAATGTCGCCGGCCAGGGCCACTAGCATCGCCTCGAGCTACTCGTAGGATGCTCCGGCGGCCTCCGCTCCCGGGAGATTTGGGGCGCGCACGATCAGCTTCTGACTTTGGCCTGAGTCTGCGAGCCGCCACCCGGCTACCCACGGCGTCGGTAGCGACCGTGCCCGTTAACGGAACATACCAATTTCTCATCTTACATACGCCAGGATGGTACCGAGGAGCGGCAGGGCGCACCAGAGACAGCCTTGAGGCTCGGATCGGCGGGCAGCGGGCAACGCTCGCACAACGCCCTCTGCTCATGCGAGGAGATACTGTGTCCCGTTCGTCTCTAGCGGATCTCTATTAGAGAGGGCTTGTGAACCGTGGGTTGCCAAGCGGTACCTCGAAGACCGTTCCTATGAGAACTCATAAGGTCTTCAAAGGACACCCATAGGCACGCAGTTCAGTCTTCCGAGTACAGCAAAACACATAGGCGGCAAGGGGATGGACATGTTGGGAGGATTAGCCCGGAAAGGCGCCAAACACTCCGGCGAGGCGCGCTCGCTGGCCTCGAACCCGCCGTGGAACGGGATCGCCCTTGCGGCGATCCTCTCGCTGTCCGCCTTCCTCAACCTGTACGGCCTGACGAGCGAGGGACACCCGAACAGCTACTACTCGGCCGCCGTCAAGAACATGCTCACGAGTTGGAGCAACTTCTTCTTCGTCTCTTTCGACGCAGGCTTCGTCTCGGTGGACAAGCCCCCATTAGGGCTCTGGATCCAGGCCGTAAGCGCCTGGCTGTTCGGCTTTAGCGCACTGACCCTCGTACTCCCCCAGGCGATAGCCGGCGTGCTCTCGGTGGCGGTGCTCTACCACCTGGTGCGCCGCACGTTCGGGCCGATAGCAGGTCTCTTGTCCGCGCTGGCGCTGGCCGTTACCCCGATCATCATCGTCACGAGCCGCAGCAACACCATGGATATGATCGTGGTCCTGTTCGTACTGCTGGCGGCGTGGGCCTTTATCGTCGCCGCCGAGAGAGGAAGCCTGAGTCTGCTACTGCTGGGCGCGGCCCTGGTGGGTCTCGGCTTCAACACCAAGACGCTGCAGGCGTTCCTGGTCTTGCCCGCCTTCTACCTGCTGTACCTGCTCGCCGCTCGTGCCAGCTGGCGGCGCCGCTTCACACACGTCGGGGTCGCGACGGTCGTGCTGCTCGCCGTGTCGCTCTCCTGGGCCTTAGCGGTCGATCTGACCCCATCCGACCAGCGCCCCTACGTGGGTGGCAGCGAGGGCGACTCGGCGCTCAACCTGGCCTTCGGCTACAACGGCCTGGAGCGTCTGCTCGGGCGGAGCGACGGGCCGGGGGGCCCTCCACCAGGAGGAGACGGGAAGGCCGCCGAGAAGTCGTCCGACGCTAAGGGCGCAGACAAGGGAGGCGCCCCGAAGGGCGGACCGGGAGGCGTCGGCGAGAACGGCGAGCCGGGACCTCTGAGGCTGCTCAACCAGCAGCTCGCCGGGCAGATAGGGTGGCTCTTGCCGCTGGCCGTGGTCGGCCTGGTCGCGGCGAGCTGGCAGAGACGAACCCGCCTGCCGCTCGGCTCGCGGCGAGCGGCCCTCGTCATGTGGGGAGCATGGCTCTTTACGGGTGCCGCCTACTTCAGCGTTTCGGGGTACGGGCACCGCCATTATCTGGTGATGCTCGCCCCGGCCGTGGCGGCGTTAGTGGGCATCGGCGCGGTGGCTTTGTGGAAGGATTATCGGAGCCGCGGCTGGCGCGGGTGGCTCTTGCCCCTGACGCTGGTCGGTGTGGCGGCAGTGCAGGCATACGTCCTCTTCGACTACGCCCTCTGGCGAGCCTGGCTGATACCCGCGGTGGTGGGGTTGTGCCTGGCCGCGGCCGCGGTACTCGCCCTAGTTCGCCTGAGGCCCGCCGCGAGGGTTCGCAGCTACGCCGTGGGCGCGGCGACCGCGGGGATGCTGGCTCTGCTCGTAGCTCCGACAGCCTGGTCCGCCTACGCCTCCCTGTCGCTGCAGGGCAGCGGACCGACGCCCGCCGCCGGCCCCCAGCCTATCGAGGCGGAGGGAGGGCCGGGCGGTCCCGGCGGTGGGCCCCCAGGTGGTCCCGGCGGCGGGCCTCCGCCGGGCGGCCCCGGAGGGCCCCCAGGTGGTGGGCCTACGGGTGGTGGTCCAGGTGGTCCCGGCGGCAGGGAAGCCGACCCGGTTCTGTTGGACTACCTGCTGGCAAACAAGGGCAACGCCACGTACCTGGTCGCCGGCCCCAGCTCCATGACGTTGTCCCCGATCATCCTGGGCACCGACGAGCCGGTGATCAACCTTGGCGGGTTCATGGGCGGCGACCCGGTCTTAACCACTGAAGAGCTCTCCGATCTTGTGGACGGGGGTGCCGTGCGCTTCTTCCTGTTGCAGGACAGGGAGCGCATGGAAGAGATGTGGGCCGAGAGGGAGGCCGAACAGGAGGCCTATGGCGATAGCTTCCCCCAGGGGCCTCCCCCGGGCGGTCCTCCGGGCATGGACAACGAGGCAGTGACCTGGGTCCAGGACAACTGCGAGAAGGTGCCGCAGGAGCTGTGGCAGTCGCCGGAGGAGGACGAGGAGCAGGGTGGTGGCGGTCCCGGAGGTCCGGGAGGGCCGGAAAGGGTCCAGGCGCTCTACGACTGCGGCACGCAAGGAGGACAGTAGCCGATGTCGGACAAGAGAGCGCAGGGGATGATCGAGTTGAGCAAGCCCCCCGACAAGACGCCCGCGCAGGTCGCGGCGGGTGCGCCACCGCTAGGACGGCGCATCTTTAGCGTGCGCAATGTAGCCTCGTTCCTACTGGCGGTGACCATCCTGTACCTGATGTACCGGGAGTTTCTGGGGGTCGACTGGGGCGAGACGTGGGCGAGCTTGCGGGGTGCGAACGCGGCGCTGTTTGCCCTCGCCTTCGCGGTCTTCTACTGCTCGTTCCCCTTGCGCGCCCTGCGCTGGAAGGCCCTGCTCGAGAACGTCGGCTACAGCGGTGACGCCGGGCAGCCCATGCCGTCGACCCTCGGGCTGACCAGGATCATGTACCTCGCCTGGTTCGCAAACTGCGTAACCCTCGCCCGACTCGGGGACGCCTACCGCGGCTACCTCTTGAAGAGGGAGGCGGGCGTCTCCTTCGCCGTCACGCTCGGGACCATCCTGGCCGAGCGGTTGCTGGACCTCCTGGTGCTGGCCACCATGATGGGGGCGGGCGTGCTGGTGGTCTTCGGCGGCTCGCTGCCGGCCGAGGCCCTCCAGGCGCTCGCGGCCGGCCTGATCCTCTCGGTCGTAGGCGTGGTGGGGCTCCTCTCCATGCGGCGCTTCCGGTGGGCGTTCGAGCGGGTCCTACCCAAACGCCTGCACGCGCACTACTCCCGCCTAGAGCACGGCGTCGTCGGCTCGTTCCACGGTAGGCTCCCGCTGCTCGTCGCCCTCTCCGTGGCCGGTTGGGTCCTGGAAGGAGCGGCGCTCTACGTAACGGCGTCGGCCGTGGGCGCCCCGGTCTCGATCGCGGGCGCCCTGGTAGTCGCGCTCGCCGCCTCGCTCCTGACGGCGGTGCCGATCACGCCGGCGGGCCTGGGCTTCACGGAGGCGGGCATGGTGGTCATGCTCGGGTGGCTGGGGTTGGACGTGGCTACCGCGACCGCTGCCACCCTCCTCTTCCGCGTCATCAACTACTGGAGCATCGTCGCCTTCGGCTTCGTCCTCTACGTCTCCGGCCGCGAGAGAAAGCGCTCGACCGAAGAAAGTTCAGGTGTGTCCGGTGAACCTAAGAGTATCCATAAGCTTTTCACGGGTCGATCATAGCCTGCGAGAACACACTAGAGAGCGAGATGAAGAACCCGACGAAGAAAGGGAGGGGTTCCATGATCAACAAACCGATGCTACGGCGAGACGACACGCTGCCGCACCAGCAGGTCTCGGTCGAGGTGGTAGTTCCCGTCTACAACGAGGAGAAGGCCCTTGCCAAGAGCATACCCGCCCTGTGCGCCTACCTAGTGACCTACTTCCCCTACCGCTGGTCGGTCGTCATCGCCGACAACGCCTCCACCGACGCTACGCTCTCCGTCGCCGAGAACCTCGGCGCCACCAACCCTCGCGTCTCCGTCCTGCACCTAGAAGAGAAGGGCCGCGGGCGGGCGCTCAAGGCTGCCTGGGTCGCCTCCGAGGCGGACGTGGTCGCCTACATGGACGTCGACCTCTCGACGAACCTGTGGTCCTTCTTGCCGCTGGTGGCGCCGCTGGCGACCGGGCACAGCGACGTGGCTATAGGCTCGCGTCTCTTGAGGGGAGCTATGGTGACGCGCCAGTGGAAGCGCGAGGTGATCTCGCGCTGCTACAACCTCCTTATAAAGATCCTCTTCGGCAACCACTTCTCCGACGCCCAGTGCGGCTTCAAGGCGATCAAGCGCGGCGTTGCACAAGAGCTCTTGCCGCAGGTCGAGGACGGCGAGTGGTTCTTCGACACCGAGCTGCTCCTGTTGGCCGAGGAGCGCTGCCTGCGCATAAGCGAGGTTCCGGTCGATTGGATCGAAGACCTCGACAGCCGGGTCGACGTGGCCTCCACCGCCCTGACGGACGTGAAGGGGCTCCTGCGGGTGCGGGCGCAGCGCCTGCGCCGCCGGTTCACCGAACGGCGGTTCCCCGAAGCCTCGGATGCCGCCCACCACGCACGGTCCCGGCGATTGATAGCCGAGCGACCGCCGAGGCTCGCAAGGCAAGCGGGCAGGGAAGTAGAGCCGGACGTGGTTGAAGTCGAAGCGGGCGACGGCCCCGCTCGCATAAGGGCGGCAGGGTAGGTCGGTAGCAGTCGGAGACATTCGTATACCACGAGGTAGGTGGGGTGCATGAAAGCGATGGTTCTGGCGGCCGGCTAGGGTACTAGGCTCTTTCCGCTTACGGGCGTGATCCCGAAACCGATGGCCCCGGTCGCGGGCAAGCCGGTGCTGCAGCACATCTTCGATCTCCTGGCGAGAACGGGCGTCGAGGAGGTTCACGCCAACGTACACTACCTGGCCGCCGCCATCCTCGGGCTCTACGGGGAGGAGACGCGGGTGGACGGCGCGAAGATTCTATTCACGCTACGCTGGCGCTAAAGCAAGTCGAAGATACCTCTGCGTACGGAGTAGCCGAACTGGATGCCGATAAAAACATCCTAAGGTTCCAGGAGAAGCCGAAGACCCGGGAGGCCGCAAGCAACCTCGCTAACACCGGAATTTATATCTTCGAGCCAGAGATCCTCGATTACGTCCCGGACGGCAAGTTCTTTGACTTCGCTGAGGACATCTTCCCCGCGCTGCTTTCGGCCAGGGAGTAGATCGTGGGGCACGACGAGGGGGAATTTTACTGGTCGGACATCGGCACGCTCGAGTCGTACCGGAGGGCCCAACGCGACGCGATCTCGGGAAGGCTGGCGGTCGAAGTGCTCGGGGAGCTGTGTGGCCAGGGTCTGTGGATCGCGGAGGACGCCCGGCTCCACCCCTCCGTCTACGCACTTATAGAGAGCTACGCCTTCGTCGGCCCGAACGCCGTGATCGGCCGGGGCGCTAGCCTCTCGCAGGGCGCGGCGATCGGGGACGACTGCCGAGTGTGCAGCGGGGCGACCTTAGAACAGAGCGTTCTCCTGCCCGGCTCGTCGGTGGGGAGCGGTGAGTATCTGGAAGACTGCATCGTCGGGCCCGGCTACGAGATCCGGCCCGGGGGGCGAATCTGGGGCAGCGCCCTCGTTCGCGGGACGGCCTGAAAAGATCGAACGCTTCAACACTACCACAACGCGAAGGAGTCCGAACACGAGTGTGGCATCGAGCGAACCACCGGCCATCCAGCGACTCCGGGACGTCGGAGCTGTTGCGTATGGTACCTCTCCCACATAGGGCGAGGGAAGCTACTGAGCCCCGAGGAGGAGCTAGAGCTCTCCAGGGCCGCCAAGGCTGGCGACGAGAGGGCCCGCGCAGGCTCATCGAGAAGAACTTGAGGCCGGTTACGAGTCATTTCAAAATTACCGGGTGGTCGCGTAGTTCGTAGCCCACGTGGCCGTCCTGCGCGTTGGGTCTCAAGTAAACTTCTGCTTCGCGGTCCGCCGCCCGAGACGGATAGAGGTCTAAGGAGAGAAAAAGATCCTGCGCCTATATAGTAGCCCGTCACAAACTTTCGTTTGCAGATGCATAAGACCTACCAATATATCCCTCTCTCTTCAACTGGCTAGTAACGGGGGAAAGTAATAGGCTTCTCGCGTAGGTGGCCGATACTTTGCCGCAACGTCGCTTGGTACATCCTGTGAGTTGCCAAGTAACAGACCACTTTGTGTTACACACCCATGATTACGGAGGAAACCTTTGATCGCGCAGTGCGTAAATGTGAGCGAGAGATGAGAGCATACAAGGCGTCCACGAAGGTAAGGTGTAATGATGCGGGATCCCGGAGTAGCCGCAGTTCTAAGCGCGATCATCCCCGGAATCGGACAGTTCTACAACGGACGTATCCTGGCCGGTATCCTGTGGCTTATCATCACGCCGGGATTATGGATCGGTACGGGTGGCCTGCTCGGTTGGGTTTGCCATGTCATCTCGGCCTACACTGCCTACACGTATGCGCGTGATCATCGCGGGCGGCCTTGGACAGCTTGAGATAATCAGTAGGGGAGCTTGCGCCTAGCTAGCTGGCGTGTTGCCTAGTATTGCCAACACCCGAAACCTAGTTTCCGAGAAGACTAACCTTCTGGGCAATTCGGTAAATAGAGGTAGTGGTATCCCCCTACTCAGCGACGAAGCTATAGACTCACAGAGGAGAGAAGTGTCTGATCGTGCCTTTAGCACCGCCCTCGGATGTCTTGGCTTCCTGAAAGGCCTTTAGCGCGTAACCAATGGCAGCAAGAACTACAGCAAAGCCGACGAGCACCACCAAGAACACGACAAGGCTAAAATTGATGCCGATTATCCTCCCGACCTGTTCCATTACGAGTGAAATACCTCCTTCGCCGCTGAGGATGCCAAGAGAGACGATGCCGCAGATCAGCAGAACAATCCCTACCAAGAAAGTCACTAGGTCCAACACAAAGAAAAACATACCGGCAATAAACTTGGTGTCGCGTCTCATAAAACCCCTTCCTCCAATCTGTGCCGGCATTGTACCGCCAGTCCTACCAAAAGATATTTCGAGTACAGAATTTACTCGTTTACACCTCATATATCTCATATATATGTCACACTTTTTTCTGTGGCTATTTCGTAAGTGTCGATAAAGGAGATCCTCATGAGCCGGGCGCACCCACAAC
>Ga0126312_10001055_pt1 | contig 17709 bp, 14 predicted proteins | sample Plot104A_FD_92537 | JGI IMG/M metagenome (GOLD analysis project Ga0126312, IMG submission 92537) | Serpentine soil microbial communities from UC McLaughlin Reserve, CA, USA - Plot104A | ecosystem: Environmental > Terrestrial > Soil > Grasslands | place: USA: UC McLaughlin Reserve, Lake County... | reverse complement strand
GGCACCACGCGTTCCTTGGACCCCTTGCCGACGCAGCGGACGAGGCGCTGGTCGAGGTCGACGCCCGCGCGTTCGAGCGACATCGCCTCCGAGACCCGTAGCCCGGCGCCGTAGAGGAGCTCGACCAACGCGCGGTCGCGAAGGTCGCGCGGCTGGGTGCCGCGCGCGGCCTCGATCAGGCGTTCCGCCTCCCCCGGCGAAAGCGTCCGCGGCAGCTTGCGGCGCCGCCGCGGCAGGTCGACGTCCGCCGCCGGGTTGTCCGGCCGGACGCCGAGGAGCTGCAGGTGGCGGAAGAACGAGCGCGCTGCGGCCGCGCGCCGGGCGATCGTCGTCGCCGCGAGCCCTCGCGCGCGCAGATCGGCGAGATAGCGCTCGAGGTCGGCGGTCGTGGCACGTGCGACCGGCGTGCCGAGGAACGCGCCGAGGCCACGAAGGTCGCGGCCGTACGCGTCGACCGTTCGCGGCGCGCGCCGGGCGGCCAGCAGCGCCAGGAATCCGTCCACTTCCGGGTCGCGGGGCTGCTCCGTCACGACCTGGGGTGAGACCGGTCGTAGACGCGCCGGAGCCGTTTGCCGTCGACGTGCGAGTACACCTGTGTCGTCGAGAGCGACGAGTGGCCGAGCAGCTCCTGGATCGTGCGCAGGTCGGCGCCGCCCTCGAGCAGGTGCGTCGCGAAGGCGTGGCGCAGGCGGTGCGGATGCGGAACGAGGCGCCGCAGCGTGCTCGTGTCGAGCCGGCGGCCGTGCGCGGACAGAAACAGCGTGTTCTCGGCGCCGCGCGCGAGCTTCGGGCGGCCGTCGCGGAGGTACCGCGCGACGCACCACGCCGCCTCCTCCCCGAGCGGGACGACGCGTTCCTTGCCCCCCTTGCCGCGCACCCGGACGAGCTCCTGCTCGAAGTCGACGTCTGCGAGCTCGAGCGAGACAGCCTCGGCGCTGCGCAGGCCGGCCGAGTAGACGAGCTCGACCAGCGCCCTGTTGCGAAGCGCAAGCGGCTCGTCCCCGGCGAAGGCGTCGAGCGTCGCGTTCACGTGCTCGGGGCGGGGCGGGTCCGGCAGCCTCCGCACGCGACGCGGCGACAGCGCGGCATCGGGGACCCGGGCGGCGCCGTAGAGGAAGCGGAGCAACGAACGCACCGCTGCGAGCTTGCGCGCGATCGTCGCCGGAGCGAGCTTCGGGCGTCCGCGCCCCAGCTCGGTCGCGTATTCCGTCAGCTCCCGCACGCCGACCTCCTCGAGGGGAATCCGCCGGCTCTCGAGCCACCGCGCGAACTGCTCGACGTCGACGCGGTACGAGCGCCGGGTCGCGTCGGCGAGCGAGGGGCTCGCAAGGAACCGCTCGATGGGTGTGGAGGAGGCCAACGGGCTTCGATTCGCGATCGTTGTACGATCGCCTGCGGTGTCGACGCGTGCCGACCGCCTCGCGGAGCTGACGGTCCGCTTCGGGACGAACGTCCAGCCCGGGCAGGTCGTGCTCGTCGCCGGCGAGCCCGAGCAGCTCGAGCTCGTGCGCGCGATCGCCGAGGAGGCATATCGCGCCGGCGCGAAATTCGTCGACACGTGGATCTTCGACCCGTACGTGAAGCGCTCGCGGCTGCTCCACGCGCCCGAGGACACGCTCGACTGGGTCCCGCCCTGGTACGGAGCGCGGCAGACCGAGATCGGCGAGCTGCGCGGCGCGCGCATCGCGCTCGCAGGCGACACGGCTGTGGGGATCTTCGACGACGTCGATCCAACCCGGTCTGGAAAGGATCGCCTGCCGATGACGCAGGAGTCGCTGCGCGTCACCAACGAGCAGACGACGAACTGGTGCGTGGTCCCCGCGCCGTCGCCGGGGTGGGCCGCGGCGGTGCATCCGGAGCTCGGCGGCGACGCGGCGCTCGAGCGACTCTGGGACGACGTCGAGCACATCCTGCGGCTCGACGAGCCTGACCCCGTCGCCGCTTGGGAGGCTCGCATCGCCGAGCTGAACGAGCGCGCGGCGGCCCTCGGCGAGCTCGACCTCGACTCGCTGCGCTTCGCCGGCCCGGGGACGGATCTGACCGTGGGCCTGCTTCCGAGCTCGATCTGGTTCGCCGGGGACTTCACGACCGGCGACGGCCTGCGACACATGCCCAACCTCCCGACGGAGGAGGTCTTCACCACGCCCGACCCGGAGCGGACGGAAGGGCACGTCGCCTCGACGAAGCCGCTGCTGCTGCCCGGAGGAATCTCCGTCGAAGGACTACGCGTCCGTTTCGCGGGCGGCCGTGCAATCGAGCTCGAGGCCGAGGTGGGCGAGGACGCGCTGCGCTCGTACGCGGCCGTCGACGACGGCGGGTCGCGGCTGGGCGAGGTCGCGCTCGTCGACGGCCGGGGCCGGATCGGGAAGCTCGGGACCGTCTTCCGGACGACGTTGATCGACGAGAACGCAGCGAGCCATATAGCCCTCGGGAGCGCCTATCCCTTCGCGGTCGGCGACGAGGCCGACCGCGCCCGGATGAACCAGAGCGCGATCCACGTCGACTTCATGATCGGCGGGGACGAGGTCGAGGTGACGGGCACCACACGAAGCGGCGACGAGATCGCAGTGCTGCGCGCCGGGAGCTGGCAGTTCTGAGGCGGCGCTAACCGCCGTCGAGCTCGGCGCGGAGCAGCGACCACATCACGAGATCGACCCGGCGGCCCAGGCGGACGTTGCGCCGCGACGACCGCAGCACGCCCTCCCGGGTGAAGCCGGCCTTCTCCGCAACGCGGTTCGACGCGGCATTCCGAACGTCGGCCCGGAGCTGCAGACGCTCGAGGCGCTGCTCGACGTCGAACGCCCACTCCGCGACGAGGCGCGTCGCCGTTGTCCCGACCCCGCGACCGCGCGCTTCCGCCGCGACCCAGTAGCCGATCTCGCCGACGCCCTCGGCGATCTCCGTCCAATGGATGCCGACCGAACCGACGGCGCCCTCGAGGCCCTCGACGAGAATCGCAAAGTTCGTGTGCGTCCACGCCTGCCAGCCTTCGCGCGAGCCGCGGATGTAGTCAAGAGCGTCTCGGCGCTCGTACGGCTGCGGGATGCGGTCGAGGAACTCCACGATCGCCGGATCGCCGATTCGCGCGACGATCGCGTCCGCGTCGGTCGAAAGCCATGGCCGCAGAGTGACCGCGCCCTGACGGAGCGCCAGCTCGGCGACGCCGGTGACATGACTCGCCCCCAGCTCCACGCCACTACCATACGCTGCCATGGCCACCACGCTCGAGCCTCGGAGCGGCGCGGACCTGGCCGAGCACGGGATCAACGCCGCCGGCCGCGTCCACCTTCGTCCGACGACTCCGGTTCTCTACACGCACACGCTTCTGGCGGGCGACGGCGTCCTCGCCGAAGGCGGTGCGCTCGTCGTCGACACCGGGCGCCACACCGGTCGATCGCCCAAGGACAAGTACGTCGTGCGCGAGCCGCGCTCGGAGTCGCGCATCTGGTGGAGCGAGGTCAACGCCGAGATCGGCGAGGAATCGTTCGAGCAGCTCCGCGGCAAGCTCACCGCACGGCTCGGCGAGTCGGACATCTACGTCGTCGACGCTTTCGCGGGTGCGGATCCGGCGCACCGCATCGCCGTGCGCGTGATCACGGAGAGCCCCTGGCACGCGTTGTTCGCGAAGACACTGTTCATCGATCCGACGCGCGAGGAGCTCGCGTCGTTCGCGCCGGAGGCGCTCGTGCTGCACGCGCCGAGCGTCCAGGCCGATCCCGAGGACGACGGCACTCGGAGCGCCACGTTCGTCGTGCTGCACCCGACGCGGCAGGAGGTCCTGATCGGCGGCACCTTCTACGCGGGCGAGATCAAGAAGTCGATCTTCACGCTGATGAACGACGCGCTGCCGGAGCACGGCGTCTTCCCGATGCACTGCTCGGCGAACGTCGACGAGGAGGGCCGCGTTGCGATCTTCTTCGGCCTCTCGGGCACCGGCAAGACCACGTTGTCCGCGGATCCGGAGCGTCATCTCGTCGGCGACGACGAGCACGGTTGGGGCGACTCGGGGATCTTCAACATCGAGGGCGGGTGTTATGCGAAAGCGATCCGGCTCTCGGCGGAGGCGGAGCCGCAGATCTACGCGGCGACGCGGTCGTTCGGGACGGTGCTCGAGAACGTCGTCGTCGACGAGCGCGGGGAGCTCGACCTCGATGACGACTCGAAGACGGAGAACACGCGCGCCGCCTACAAGCTCGAGCAGATCGAGAACATGCTGCCGACGAAGCGCGCGGGCCACCCGAACGACCTCGTTTTTCTCGCCGCGGACGCGTTCGGGATCCTGCCGCCGATCGCGCGGCTGAACCGCGAGCAGGCGATGTTCTATTTCCTCTCCGGCTTCACGGCGAAGCTGGCGGGGACGGAGATCGGCGTGACCGAGCCGCAGCCGACCTTCAGCGCCTGCTTCGGCGCCCCGTTCCTGCCGCAGCCGCCCGCGGTGTACGCGCACATGCTGGGCGACCGGCTCGTCGAGCACGACGTCAGCGTCTGGCTCGTGAACACCGGCTGGAGCGGCGGGCCGTTCGGCGAGGGCGAGCGGATGCCGATCGCGGCGACGCGCGCGCTCCTGCACGCGGCGCTCTGCGGCGAGCTCGCGGACGTGCCGTACCGGACGGACGACGTCTTCGGCTTCAGGGTCCCCCTTGACGTGCCCGGAGTCGACTCGAAGCTCCTCGACCCGCGCTCGACGTGGCGAAACCCCGAGGCGTACGACGTCCAGGCGCGCGAGCTGGCCGAGATGTTCAGCGAGAACTTCGAGAAGTTCCGCGCCGACGCGGGCGAGGCCGTCGCCGCGGCCGGGCCGCGGATCTAGCGCGTCGCCACCGACTCTCGCAGCGCTCTCGCGCGCGTCCTGAGACCTAGCTAGACGCTGATCGCCGACGCGAGCGCGTAGCCGCGCCGCCTCCTCGCCGGATCCGTTAGCGGCCCGTTGGCCGCGCGTGTGGGTGCCGTTGGCGCTCCGCTCGACCTTTGCCGCCAGAGAGGAGGTGGCAGAGATGGAGCGGAAGAACAACGTCAAGCGGATCGCAGCGGCGGTGCTCGCAGTCGCGGCACTGGCAGCAGCGGCACCGGTGACCGCGCTCGCCGACGGCGGCGCGCCGACGTCGCTGAGCCAGGGCGGCGGCGGCGGCACGGGCGGCGGTTGAGGGAGCACAGCACGACGAGCACGGAACCCCGCGAGGGCGTTCCGTGCTGGACCGTCGCTACGCCACCGCGAGATCGTTCAGCAGCGCGCGCACCTTGCGGGCCGAGACCGTGTTCTCCTTCTCCTCGAACAGCTCCAATGCCGCCTCCGCGGCGGCGGCTGCCTCGGCATATCTATCCGCGAGCGTCAGGATCTCGGCTCGGTCGAGCAGGACTCGCGCGTGTTGGTTCAGCGCGTCGGTCGCCGAGACAAGCGCGAGTGCTTCCTCTGCGGCAACAAGCGCTCTTTCGAAGAAGCCGCCGCGAGCCAGGAGCTTCCCGCGCATCGACCGGGCCTGGAAGCGGGCGCCGACGTCATCACTCGCGGCGGCGGACTCGGCAACGTCCGTCCAGCTCGAGGCCTCGTCGTAGGCCTCGAGCGCATAGAGCGCCTGTGCCAGATCCGCGGCGCCCGTCGCAAGGAACGACGTGTCGCCGCTCGCTTGCAGTCTTCCGCAACTCTCGCGCAGGTGGCGCTCGGCGAGCACGTTGTCGTTTTGGAGCATCGCCACCTGGCCGCGCATCCAGAGAGCGCTACTCGCCAGGGCCAGTGTCAGGCCGAGCTCCTCGAGGACCGCCTGCGCGCCGTCGAGCACACGTCGCGCGACTCCCGGCCGTCCACGCATCGCCTCGAGCCCGCCGACAATCACTGCGACCGTGGCTTCGCCGCCCCGTTCCGCGCCGTCGAGCAATCGCCTGCAGCTTGCGATTGCCTCGCGTGTGGGAGTCGGCCCGTGGAACAGCGCCGCCGCGATCTCCTGCCGGCACACCGTGGTCGGCCAGCCCGCACGCGCGTAGTGAGTGCGGGCGCGTTCGGCCGCGTCGCGCCACGCCGCGTTGCGGCAGTGCAATCCACCGTGGACGTAGCCGAGGTTGATCCAGATGCGGCCGAGCGCTCGATCGGCGCCGAGCTCCTCGAGCGCGGGAATTGCGGTGCTCGCGAGATCGAGCAGCTCGTCGGCGGCTCCCTCCGCATCGGCAAAGAGGCGCGCGCCGACGATCTCGATGCGCGCCCGCAGCTCGGCAGCCCGGTCGCGTGCCTTCGTGGCCGTTTCCAGCGCCTCCACGAAGTTCGGCCCAGCGCGTTCGCCCCGGCCCGAATGCCGCAGCGCCACGCCGAGCTCGCAGAGAAGCTCGGGTCGATTTGCATGACGTTCCGGCAGGAGCGTCACGGCTCTCCCGATGAGATTCACGGCAGCGGCCGCGTCCGACCGTCTCCACGCGCGAACACCTGCGGCCCCGAGGCGTTCTCCGGCGTCGACCGCGAGGCTTCGAGCGTGACGGTCGGTCCTGCCGACGGCGACGCGGGAGACGTATGCCTGCTCGAGGTGGTACCCGACCAGCTCGTCATCCGCTTCGCCGGCCGCCTCCAGCCACTCGGCAACGGCTTCGTGGAGATCCGAGCGCTCCTGTTTCGGGATCGCGCTGTACGCCACGTCGCGGATCAGGACGTGGTGGAAGCGGAACGCGTCCTGACGCTCCCCGCTCGCGGTCGCGCGGTGGACGAGGCCCCTGTCCGAAAGCTGCTCGAGGTGGCGCCCGACGGCGGGCACCTCCAGCTCCGGTGTGAGATGGAGCAGTGCCGCCTGCCAGAACTCGCGCCCGACCACCGCCGCGCGCTGGAGGACGGCCCGCGCCTCCGCGCCCACGAGATCGAGCCGTGCCGCGAGCAGCGCCTCTACCGTCGGCGGCACGGAACTGAGGGCGGCGGCCCCGCGCTCCTCCGCGTACGCAACCAGCTGCTCCGCGAACAGCGGGTTGCCTTCCGCGACGTCGGGGATACGCTCGCGCAGGTCGTCGGGGAGCGACACCGCCGTGGACTCGACGAGCTTCCGAACGTCGTCGTCCGCCAGCGGACGGAGCTCGAGCGATCCCAGTTCGGGCCGTTCGCGGCCGACTTCGGGCCGTGCCAGGACGAGCAGGAAGATCGGGCCGTCGGCGGGTGTCGAGGCAATGTGCGCGACGAAGTCCAGAAAGGCCGCCTCCGCCCAGTGCACGTCGTCGATCACGACGACCACCGGACGTCGCGCCGCGCGCGCCTCGAGGAAGCGACGCGCGGCCCAGAAGACGTCGAGGGTCGAGACTTCCGCGTCGCCCGCACCGACGACGCTGTCGAGGATGTGCGCAGCGCGCATGCCGTCATCGGTGTCGGCCAAGAGCTGACCGACGTCGGACCCGCTCGCACGGACGATCTCGCGCAGCGGCAGCCACGTGGCGCCTTCGCCGTACGAGACGCAGCGGCCGACCAGGATCTCGGCTTCGCCGGCGAGACCACGAACGAGCTCGCGGGCGAGGCGCGTCTTTCCGAGTCCGGCCTCGCCGAAGACGCCAAACACGCGGCTGCGACTCTCCGCGACCGCATCGGCGTACGCCGCCCGAACGGCCGCGAGCTCGGCGCCCCGGCCCACGAGTGGCGTATCAGCAACGACGCGTCCTGCACGTTCTTCGACCACGGAGTCGATGCGCACCGGCGTGACCGCTGCCGATTGTCCGCGCACCTTCAGCGGCTTCAGCGCCTCCGTGTCGACGGCGGCCTCGACGAGCGTGTGCGTCGCGGCGGTCGCGACGACGATGCCCGGCGGCGCGGCCTCGGCTAGTCGCTTCGCCGCCGAGAGCGGCGCACCGACGACGGGTGAGCGAGATCCGGCCGCCGGTCCGATCACCTCACCTGTGTCGAGCGCGATGCGCGTGGGCACCTTCGCGGATCGCGAGATCTGCAGCGCTGCGCGTACCGCCCGCAGCGGGTCGTCCTCGTGGCGCGCCGGGACGCCGAAAACCGCCACGAGCTCGTCGCCCGCCAGGCGCTCGACGGTGCCGCCGTGGTACTCCGCCGCCGCGCGGAGCTCATGCAGGGCGTGCGCGGTGGTCGCGCGGTGCCGCTCAGGGTCGAGCTCTGCTTCCACGTCGAGCTCGGCATGGAGAACGGTCGCAACCGTGCGCCGTTCGCGGAGGTCGACGGTGCCCGGGGCGTCCGCGACGGGCGCGTCCAGCGCCGGATCCTGACGCAGGATCGCGGCCTCGAGCACGCGCAGGGACCGGCCCGGCTCGATGCCGAGCTCCTCCACGAGCGTCCGGCGAGCCGCGCGGTACGCGGCGAGGGCGTCCCCCTGGCGGCCGGAGCGATAGAGCGCGAGCATCAGCTGGCCGCGGAGCCGCTCTCGCAGCGGGTTCGCGCCTACGAGCTCCTCGAGCCGCGCGACCAGCTCGGCGTGTTTCCCAAGCTCGAGCTCGGCGGCGACGAGGTCCTCCTCGGCCGTGGCGCGAAGCTCGTCGAGGCGCGGCGCCTCCGCAAGCGCGAACGGCTCGAACTCGACGTCGGCGAGCGCGCGGCCGCGCCACAGCGCGAGCGCAGTTCGGAGCGTCTCGGCGCGCTCCGGCGGAGGCGCACCTCCGGCGCTCGCCAGCAGGCGCACGAAGCGCGCTGCGTCCACGGCGTCGCCGTCGACCTCAAGGACGTAGCCGGGCGGGCGTGTCCGGAGGACGTCCGCGCCGAGCGCCCTGCGGAGGTGGTGGACGTGATTCTGGAGCGAGTTCTTCGCCGTCGGCGGCGGGCGCTCGCCCCACAGCTCGTCGAGCAGACGGTCGATCGAGACCACCTCTCGCGCGTGCAGCACGAGGAATGCGAGCAGTGCGCGCTGCTTCCTGCTGCGCAGGCTGATCTCGCGGCCGTCGGCCACGACCCGAAGCGGTCCGAGAACCCCGAACTCCACCGCTTGTCGTTTGTAGCACTCGACACCTCTTGGGGCCACCCCCCGCGCCGTTAGCGGCGCGTTAGGCGGGAGGCGCACAGTGGCTTCCGAGATGGCAGCACGGGTTACGAAGCGTGACGTCGAGGCGCTGGTGGCGGAGATTTGCGCCTACCTCGAAGCAGTCGAAACGTTCCGGGCGCAGGGGCGCGAGCCGCGCTGGCGCGCTGAGTCAGCTGAGGCGACGACTGCTCCCGCCGCTCGGGCCCGCCCGACGCAGCGCAAGAGGCGCGGCTCGTCGAAGCCGCGGAAGGGAGCTTGAGATGAAGATCCGCACACGACTTCGACGCGTGCGTCCGTTGACGGCCACCGTGGCCCTCGTCGCGGCGCTGATCGTCGTTCCCGTCGCCGGCACGACCGGCCGCTACGCCGACGCGGCCGGTGACAGCGGCACCGCGCCGGACCTCACCGGTGTGACCGTTGCGGGTGACGCGCTTGGGCAGGTGGTGTTCACGATCAGCGTGAATCAGGTCCCGGCCCAGGGCGACGTCGGTGTGATGCTCGTGCTCGACACCGATCTCGATCCCCGCACCGGGGAGCCCACCCACGGGGGGGCTGACTTCGTCTTCGTCGAGGACATGGTCGCGCGGAAGTGGAGCTTCGGACGCTGGACAGGCGCCGCGTGGGATTGGGACACGCCGTACGCGACGGCAGAGGTCTGGTCGAGCCCGACCGCGGTGACGATCTCGGTGAACCGGAGTGAGCTCGGCAACTCGAGCGCGTTCAACTTCTACGCGATCAGCTGGCTCGACGAGCTTGTCGACAGCGCTCCGGATCGCGGTCTCTGGAACTACTCGTTCGCCGCCGACGGGCCCGAGATCAGGCGCGTGCTGACGGCGACGACGCCGCGCTCAGGGCCGGCAGCGGGTAAGCGCTTCACCTTCACGCCTATCGGAGTCGAGTTGCCGCCGAGCGCCGAGCCGCTGCTGCTCGTGCCTCGACCCGAGAGCTACAGCTGCCGCGCGAAGCTCGCCGGGCGCGCGTTGCGCGGAAGCCGGGCGGGGCGCTGCTCCTGGACGATTCCGAAGTCGGCGCGGAAGCACAAGCTCGCCGTCGTCGTCACGGTCGCCTACGGCGGCGCGACCAAGACCTTCACGTTCGCCTACCGAGTGAAGTAGGCGTTCCAGCGGAAGGCGCCGTGCGGGGGCGCGGCGCCTTCCGCTTCTGTTCGCCCGCGTCCTCACGAGGCGCTTCCCCGCGGTCGTTTCGGTACTTTCCGAAGCGTGGAGGCAAAGCACGACGTGCTCGTGATCGGCGCCGGGTGCGCCGGGATGCGGGCCGCGATCGAGGCGCACGACGCGGGCGCGAACGTCGGCGTCGTCTCCAAGCTCCACCCGACGCGAAGCCACTCGGGAGCGGCGGAAGGCGGCATCAACGCCGCCCTCGGCAACACCGGCGACGACGATCCGGAGAAGCACGCGTTCGATACGGTCAAGGGCTCCGACTACCTCGGAGACCAGGACTCGATCGAGATCTTCACGCGCGAGGCGCCCGGGGACATCTACCAGCTCGAGAACTGGGGCGCGTTCTTCTCGCGGAACGACGAGGGGCGCCTGGCGCAGCGCCCGTTCGGCGCCGCCGGCTCGCCGCGCACCGTCTTCGCGGCGGACATCACGGGCCACGTCCTGATTCAGGTGCTCTACGAGCAGCTGTGCCGACGCGACATCACGGTCTACGAGGAGTACTTCGCGTGGCAGCTCGTTTTCAACGAAGAACGCTGCCAGGGCGTCATCTGCTGGGACCTGCTGAACGGTGGGCTGAAGACCGTCGGCGGCAAGACGGTCGTGCTCGCGACCGGCGGCGCCGGCCGCCTCTACCGGGCGACGACGAACGCCTATGCCTGCACCGGCGACGGGATGGCGATGGCGCTGCGGATCGGGCTGCCGCTGAAGGACATGGAGTTCATGCAGTTCCACCCGACGACGCTTTTCCCGTCCGGGATCCTGCTCACGGAGGGCTGCCGCGGCGAAGGCGCGTACCTCGTCAACTCAGAGGGTGAGCGCTTCATGAAGCGTTACGCCCCGAACGCGATGGAGCTCGCATCGCGGGACGTCGTCTCGCGCTCCGAGCAGACGGAGATCGACGAAGGTCGCGGCATCAACGGCTCCGTGATGCTCGACATGCGCCATCTCGGACCCGAGCGGATCATCGAGCGCCTGCCCGGGTCGCGCGAGCTGTCGATGGTATTCGCAGGCGTCGACCCGATCTACGAGCCGGTGCCGGTTCGCCCGGGAGCCCACTACCACATGGGCGGCGTCGAGACGGACACGGACGGGCTGACGGAGCTGACCGGGCTCTACGCGGCCGGCGAGGTCGCGTGCGTCTCGGTGCACGGCGCGAACCGGCTCGGGGGCAACTCGCTGATGGAGACGATCACCTTCGGTCGGCGCGCGGGGCGCGCGGCCGCGGAATGGGCGCTCTCGCACACGACGGTCGAGGTGCCCGAGGCGCTCGAGCGCGACGCGGAGCGCGAGCTCGAGACGCTGCTCCGGCGCGAGGACGGCGAGCGGCCGTGGAGCATCCGCGACGAGCTCGGCGCGTCGATGCTCGAGAACTTCGGCGTCTTCCGCGAGGAGGACAAGATGCTGCGGCAGCTCGAGGTCATCGACGACCTCCGCGAGCGCTACGAGCGTGTCTACGTCGAGGACAAGGGCGAGATCTTCAACAGCGACCTGACGCAGGCGATCGAGCTCGGCTACATGCTCGACCTCGCGGCATGCATGTTGCAGGCGGGCGTGGCGCGGAAGGAGTCGCGCGGGGCACACGCGCGGCCGCACGACTATCCCACTCGTGACGACGAGAACTTCCTTCAGCATTCGATCACGCGCTGGGTCGAGGACGGCCCCGAGCTCTCGTACAAGGACGTGCGCATGACGCACTGGAAGCCCGAGGCCCGGAGCTACTAGTCGCTGATGGACGTCGCCCTCAAGATCTGGCGTTACGACTCGTCGACCGGCGACCGCGCGCTGCGCGAGTACGAGGTCGACGCGCCGGAGGAGGCGACGCTCCTGGACGTGCTCGACATCGTCAAGGACCGCGTCGACGGCACGCTCGCGTATCGCAAGTCGTGCCGGATGATGATCTGCGGCTCGTGCGGGATGCGGATGGACGGGGGCGCCGTCCTCGCGTGCAAGACCCGCATGCAGCCGATCGTCGACGCGGGCCACGTGCCCGTGATCTCGGCGATGGGCAACCTGCCGATCGTCAAGGACCTCGTCGTCGACATGGACCCGTTCTGGCAGAAGTTCCGCGCGATCGGTCCCTGGCTGCAGCCCGGGTACGAGCAGCCGGGGGACGCGAAGGAGTACCTGATCCCGCAGGAGCGGATGAACCACATCCACAAGGAGTCGCTCTGCATCAACTGCGGGTGCTGCGTCTCGGAATGCAACGCGATGGAGTCCGACCCCGAGTTCCTCGGCCCGCAGGCGCTCGCGAAGGGCTTCCGCTTCGTCGGCGATCCGCGGGACGCGGCCAAGATCGAGCGGCTCGAGAGCTACAACTCGGAGCACGGCATCTGGGACTGCACCCGGTGCTACTTCTGCAACGAGCGCTGCCCGAAGGGGGTCGACCCGCGGGACGCGATCGCGAAGCTCGGCGCCGAATCGATGGCGCATGGCATCGACCACGACATGGGCGCCAAGCACGCGCGCTGGTTTGTCGTCTCGGCGAAGTCGACGGGCTGGCTCCGGGAGACCGAGCTGGTGCCGAAGACGCAGGGGATCATCTCCGCGATCAAGCAGACGGGGTTCGCGCTCGGGCTCGCCCGCCGCGGGAAGGTGCCGCCGCCCGTGCCGCCGCACGTCGCCGAACGCGTAAGCGAGGCGCGCGCGCTGTACGAGATCGTGAAGCAGCAGGGGATGGACGGCGCGGTCGGGATCATCCAGGGCGAGCGGGCGCTCTCGAAGCTCGCGCACGGCGCGCACGAGGACGGCCAGGATCCGTACGGCGAAGGGTCGTTCCCGCGGCCGTTCATCGCCGACGAGAAGGGCCAAGTCGAGGTCGGTGGCGCGAACGAGGGCATGGGATCCCGGACGCAGGCGGACGTGACGGCCGGCGAGCCGGCCACGCGTAAGCCGGGGGGCGGCGCGTGACGTCGGGCGTGAACGGCGGCGCGCCCAGGAAGGTCGCGTACTACAAGGGGTGTCTCGCGGCGCTGTCCGCGAAGGAGCTCGATGCGTCGACGCAGGCGCTCGCGCCGAAGGTCGGGCTCGAGCTCGTGGAGCTGGAGGCGGTGACGTGCTGTGGCGCGGGCGACATCCACGAGGCGGAGCCGGACTACTACCTCCACCTCAACGCGCGGATCCTCGCGTACGCCGAGGCCACCGGCTCGGACACGCTGATGACGATCTGCAACGTCTGCACGCTCAACCTGCGCCAGGCCAACTGGCAGCTAAAGGGCGACGACGCGCTGCGCGAGCGGGTCAACGACAACCTCGAGGCGGTCGGCGTGCCGCGCTACTCCGGCGGCGTCGAGGTCCGCCACTTCCTCTGGCTGATCGCGGAGGGCGACGGTTACCAGCGGCTGCGCCAGGTCGCTCACAAGGGCCTAAAGGGGCTGAAGGTGGCGCCGTTCTACGGGTGCCAGATCCTCCGGCCCTCGAAGATGCTCGGGTTCGAGGATCCCGACCGGCCGTGGTCCCTCGAGGCGATCATCGAGGCGTGCGGCGGCGAGGCGATCGACTACCCCGCCAAGATCAAGTGCTGCGGCTTCCCGATCATCCAGGCGCGCGAGGAAACCGCGCTCGGCGAGCTGATCCAGCCGATCGAGCAGGCGACCGAAGCCGGCGCCGACGCGATCGTGACGCCTTGCCCCCTCTGCCACCTCTCGCTCGACGCGTGGCAGTCGAAGCTCCGGAAGGCCACCGGGAAGGACTTCGCGATGCCGATCCTCCACCTGGCGCAGCTCGTCGGCGTCGCCGCCGGGCTCCAGGAGTCGGAGCTGAAGTTCAAGCGCCACGTCGTCTCGGTCGCGCCGGTGACCGAGAAGCTCGAGGTGTAGATCCTCATCTCGAAGCACGGCGCAAGGCTCGAGCCGTGCCGACGTCATGTCTAGCGGAGGGGTGCCTTCCGGCGCGGGTTCCCCTCGAGCCCGCGCCGGAGTTTTGCTGGGTGGGCTCGCCGCGGCCGGGCTCGCGTGGGGGTGGTTCGAGGCGGGGTGGCCGCGGCTCGAGCGCATCGAGCTCGAGCTCGCAGAGCTGCCGACGGAGCTCGACGGGCTTCGGATCGCGCACCTCTCGGACTTCCACCTCGGCGTCCCGTCGCGCGCCCGGCGTGCATCCGAGCTGGCGGTCGCCTGGGTCGAGGAGACGCGCCCGGACCTCGTTGCGGTCACGGGTGACCTCCTCACGCGCTCTCGCGGCGCGCCGCTGCTGCACCGGCTGATCGACCGCCTGTCCGCCGTCGCTCCGACGTTCCTGATCCTCGGCAACCACGACTTCGCGATCTCGCGTGACCCGTTCGCCGACCGCTCGCCGCCGCTCGACTTCTCGCCGGCACGACTCCTCTCGGACGAGGGGACGACGCTCGAAGTGCGCGGGCGGACGCTCTACATCGCAGGCGCGGATCCGCGCTCCCGGTGGTCGCGGTGGCGCCCGCAGCCGGAGCAGCTCGCGGTGCCGCGCGCCGAGTCCGACCTCAGCATCCTCCTGTTGCACTACCCCCGACTCGTTGACCACATCCCGCGCGGGGCGTTCGACCTCGTGCTCGCTGGCCACATGCACGGCGGTCAGATCAACCTGCCGTACCCCGGCGGGAAGCTCCACCTCGCGCACCTCGGCGCGCGCTTCACGCGCGGCGTCTACCGGCTGCCGGCGACGACGATGCACGTCAGCGCGGGCCTCGGCACGACGTTCGTGCCGTTCCGGTTCGCCGCGAGACCCGAGGCGACGGAGCTTGTGCTGACGCGATTTGCAATTTCGCGAACGGCCGACTAGGATCGTCTGACCGAGATCGGAAGCGGTAACGCCGAAGATCGAGGCGCGACGAGGAAAGGCGAAAGCCCGACATCGTCGGTGAGTCGCCGAGAGGGGGCAACCTCACTCGGCGGCTCTTTTTTCTATCCCTCGCGTGCTTCGCTTCCGCTCGAGGACTCGCGCCTTCGGCGCGGGCCGTTTCGATGCTACAACGGGCGCGTGAGGGGAGTTGCCTCGTGAGCACGCGGGTCGCCGGCCTCACGGGCGCGACGCTCGAGACGGCGCCGAGCGTCTGCCATCGCTGCGTCTGGTGGCAGTCGCGGGACAATCGCGCCACGCACAAGGGTCGCTGGATGGAGAAGACCGAGGACGACTGGGGCGCGTGGGGCGCGATCTACCACGACGACGACGGCCGCCTGCTCGGGTCGATGCAGTTCGGCCCGGCGAGCTCGTTCCCGCGCGCGTGGGAGTTGCCGGCGGGGCCGCCGTCGGACGACGCGGTGCTGATCACGTGCGCGTATCTCGTGGAGCAGTCGACGCCGTGGGTGATGCAGTCGCTGGTGCTGACGGCGATCGGGGAGGCGCGCGAGCGCAAGGCCGGCGCGCTCGAGGCGTTCGCCTACCGCTACGCCGAGGGCGAGAACGCGTACGAGCGCTTCGAGGTGCACCGGACGGTTTTTCCGCGCGACTTCCTGGCCGACTTCGGCTTCCGCACCCTGCGCGCGCAGGGCCTGGTCGACCTATGCCGGCTCGAGCTCGGCGGTCTGCAGCCGGTGCTGGAGGGCAAGCGCGCCGAGGTGCTGCGGAAGGTAAAGCAAGCGTTCGTCCCTGCGCCTCCGTTGCCGCAGCGGATCCCGTAGCTCGTCACCGCGCGAGCGAGAGGACGACGCGCAGTCCGCGGTCGGAGCCCGGCCAGAGCTGCCCGACGACGTCGCGGCCTGCAACTCTCACGACGTACGCGAGCACGAGCGCGACCAGGATCGCATCGTCCAGCTGGCCCGCCACCGGAATGAAGTCCGGCACGAGGTCGAACGGCAGCGCCAGGTAGGGGATGAGCAGCGCGACCGCGAACTTCCCTCGTCGCGGGACGCGGTCGTCGCCGAGGAGGCGCTTGAAGAGGACGATGCAGTCGGGGACGAGGCGCGCGAGGTCGCGGGCGTCCCGGTGACGGCCGATCAGCGCGAGGACGACGACGAGCGCCAACCACACGGCGAGCGCCATGAGGCACCCGACGGCGACCCAGCGGAGGACGTTCAGGCGCTGACGCGGGGCCGAGCCGTCAGCAGCTCGGCGATCTGCACCGCGTTCAACGCGGCGCCCTTGCGAAGGTTGTCGCCGGCGACGGTGAACGCCAGCCCCTGCTCCACTGTCGGGTCGCGGCGGATGCGGCCGACGAGCACCTCGTCGATGCCCGCGGCCTTCGCGGGCGACGGGATTTCCTCGATCCGGACGCTGGGTGCGGCGCGGAGAAGCTCGCGCGCCTGCTCCGGCGACACGTCCCTCTCGGTCTCGATCCACACGGCCTCGAGGTGGCCGACAAGGACGGGGACGCGGACGCACGTCGCCTGGATCGGCAGGTCGGGCAGCTCGAGGATCTTGCGCGTCTCCTCCCGGATCTTCGCCTCCTCCTCGAACTCCTCCCCGTCGAAGTCCCAATCCCCGCGCAGGTCGTGGTCGTCCACCGCCTCCGCGCGAAGCCGCTCGATCGCGGCCGCGCCGGCTCCCGAGACGGACTGGTACGTCGCGACGCGGACGCGCCGCAGCCCGGCTGCGTCGTGCAGCGGCTTGAGCGCGCAGACGAGCTGGATCGTCGAGCAGTTCGGGACCGCGACCACGCCCTGGTGCTCGGCGGCGCGCGCGCCGTTCACCTCGGGCACGACCAGCGGAACATCCGGTTCCATGCGCCACGCAGAGGACTTGTCGATTGCGACCGCCCCGCCACGCACGGCGTGCGGAACGAGCTTGCGTGACGCCGACGCGCCGACCGCGAAAAAGGCGACGTCCGCGCCGACCTCGACGAGCGCCTCGGGTGTAGCCTCCTCGACCAACATCCCGTCGAGCTCGGTGCCCGCGGAGCGGGAGCTGGCGAAGTAGCGGACGTCGTCGAGCCCGCGCTCGCGCAGAACCGAGCGCAGGACGCTGCCGACGGCGCCCGTGGCGCCGACGACCGCCACGCTAGGCATGTGTTCGCTCCGCCTCGCTGCGGTCGAGCTCGAACGCTGTGTGAAGCGCCTCGACGGCGGTCTCGACCTCGCCCGAGGCGACATGGCACGCGATCTTGATCGGCGAGGTCGTCACGACGACGGGCTCGATGCCGTGCTCGCGCAGGGTCGAGAACGTCTTGGCCGCGACTCCCGGATGGCTCTTCATTCCGGCGCCGACGACGCTCACCTTCCCCAGGTCGTCGCGCCCCGACCAGCGGACGCCGAGGCCGCCGAGCACGCGCTCGACGTCGGCGCGGTCCTCGGTCGGCGCGGAGAAGACGATCTCCGGCCCCGTCTGGACGATCGTGTCGACGTTGACCGACGCGCCGGCGAGCGCCTCGAAGAGCGCCGCCGCGCCGACGCCCTCGACCCGGTACACGAGCTCCTGGCGCGTGTGCACGACCCCGGAGATCATCGCCTTCTCGAGCATGCGGTCGTCCTCCTCCGTGATCCACGTGCCGTCGTCGTCCGAGAACGTCGAGCGCACATGGAGGGTCACGCCGTGGTTGCGCGCGAACTCGACCGAGCGTAGCTGCAAGACCCTCGCACCGCTCGCCGCCATCTCGAGCATCTCGTCGTAGCTGAGCGCGTGGAGCTTCCGCGCGCTCGGGACGATGCGCGGGTCGGCGGTGAAGACGCCGTCGACGTCCGTGTAGATCTCGCACG
>Ga0126312_10001054_pt1 | contig 17719 bp, 29 predicted proteins | sample Plot104A_FD_92537 | JGI IMG/M metagenome (GOLD analysis project Ga0126312, IMG submission 92537) | Serpentine soil microbial communities from UC McLaughlin Reserve, CA, USA - Plot104A | ecosystem: Environmental > Terrestrial > Soil > Grasslands | place: USA: UC McLaughlin Reserve, Lake County... | reverse complement strand
TCGGCGCTGAAGGCGCTCGAGGGCGACCCCGAGTGGACGCCGAAGATCCTCGAGCTGATGGAGGCGGTCGACGCCTACATCCCGGAGCCGACGCGAGACATCGACAAGCCGTTCCTGATGCCGATCGAGGACGTGTTCACGATCACCGGCCGCGGCACGGTCGTCACCGGCCGCGTCGAGCAGGGCTCGATCAAGGTCGGCGAGGAGGTCGAGATCGTCGGCATCCATCCGCAGACCGCGAAGACGGTGGTCACGGGCGTCGAGATGTTCAACAAGACGCTCGACTACGCTCAGGCCGGCGACAACGCGGGCGCGCTGCTCCGCGGCACGAAGCGCGAGGAGGTCGAACGCGGCCAGGTGCTCGCGAAGCCGGCGTCGATCACGCCGCACACGCACTTCAACGCTGAGGTCTACGTTCTGTCGAAGGACGAGGGCGGCCGCCATACCCCGTTCTTCAACGGCTACCGGCCGCAGTTCTACTTCCGCACGACGGACGTGACCGGGTCGATCAAGCTCCCGGAGGGCCAGGAGATGGTCATGCCGGGCGACAACACGAACATGGAGATCGAGTTGATCCAGCCGATCGCGATGGATCAGGGTCTCCGCTTCGCGATCCGCGAGGGCGGCCGCACGGTCGGCGCCGGCGTGGTCACGGAAATCATCAAATAGACGGGACGCGCCGGTGCCTCAGCAGAAAATCCGCATCCGACTGAAGTCATACGACCACCAGTCGCTCGACAAGTCCGCAAAGGACATCGTCGACACGGTTGAGCGCACCGGCGCGACCATCACCGGTCCCGTGCCGCTGCCGACGGAGAAGAACGTCTACACCGTGATCCGCAGTCCGTTCAAGGACAAGGACTCACGGGAGCACTTCGAGATCCGCACGCACAAGCGGCTGATCGACATCCATTCGCCGACGCCGAAAACGGTCGACTCGCTCATGCGGCTCGACCTTCCGGCCGGCGTCGACATCGAGATCAAGCTTTAGATGGCGACCACCATCCACGTACCTCGCACTCGCTTCGCGGCTGCAAAGCGGCGCACCGCGGCGTCCTCGGTCGCGCCCGTAGCCTACGGCTACGAACGCTCCCTGCGTCCTGGCGCTGCTTGCTTTTCGTCGGCAGCGAGCGCGATCTCCGCGGACGGTGCTCGCAGATTTGCTTCGCAAATCTCTAGTCCCGTACCGGCAGGGCCAAGCGTCCCGAGGATGCCATGAAGGGCATTGTTGGCCGAAAGCTTGGTATGACACAGGTCTTCGATCCTGACTCGGGGTCGGTGACGCCCGTCACCGTGATCGAGGCGGGGCCGTGTCCCGTCGTGCTCGTTCGGACCGCCGAGGCGGACGGTTACGAGGCGGTACAGCTCGCCTTCGAGCCCGTCGCCGACCGCAAGATCTCGAAGCCGGAGCGCGGCCATCTCGCCAAGAACGGCGTCGCGGCGCACCGGCACCTGGTCGAGTTTCGCGGCTCGAGCGAGGCGGTCGTGGGCGAGTCGGTGACGGTCGACGCATTTGCCGCGGGCGACAAAGTGAAGGTGAGCGGCATCTCGATCGGCAAGGGATTCCAGGGCACCGTCAAGCGCCACAACTTCGCCCGTGGCCCCGTGACGCACGGTTCGCACAACGTGCGCAAGCCGGGGTCGATCGGTGCGTCCGCCACGCCCTCGCGCGTGTACAAGGGCGTCCGGATGGCCGGGCAGATGGGCGCGAAGCGGGCGACCCAGGTCGGGCTCACGGTGCACGACGTCGACGCGGAGCGCAATCTTCTGCTCGTCAGGGGCGCGGTGCCGGGGCCCAAGAACGGTCTGCTCGAGATCCGGGAGGAGAGAGCGTGATGGCCGCTCTCACGGCGCCGGTGCTCGACGCGACCGGAAAGAAGGCCAAGGACGCGACGCTCGAAGAGAGCATCTTCGGCGCGGAGACCAAGCCACACCTGGTCCACGAGACTGTCCGCGCCGAGCTGAACGCGGACCGACTCGGGACGCGGGGCGTAAAGACTCGTGGTCTCGTCTCCGGCGGTCGCTCGAAGCCGTGGCGCCAGAAGGGGACGGGCCGTGCCCGTGCAGGAACGATCCGCGCCCCGCACTTCGAGGGCGGCGGGATCGCGTTCCTGCCGCGAACCCAGTTCGGCGTCAAGGTGAACAGGAAGGTGGCCAAAGCTGCGCTTCGCGCATCTTTGGCTAGTCACGCGGCTGCGGGCACGCTCGGTGTGCTGGACGCGTCGGGATTCGGTGAGCCGTCGACGAAGAAGGCCGCCGGTCTCGTCGGCGAATGGGGGAACGAGCTTCCGCTTCTCGTCGTCATCGCCGAGGACCAGAAGGTCGTCGCGAAGTCGTTTCGCAACGTCGCGAATGTGATCGTTACCGTTCCGTCCGAGCTTCGCGTGTCACAGATCGTCCGGGCGCGCTCGCTGCTTGTCACCGAGACGGCGCTCGAGGCGGTCCAGCGAAGGGCTATGGCTTGATCGTGGCCCCCTCCCACGCATCTCGCACTCGCTGGGGCGCTGCAAAGCTGGGCGCTGCCGCGTCCTCGGTTGCGCCCGTAGCCTGCGGCTACGAACGCGCCCTGCGTCCTTGCATCGCTTGCTTTTCGCGGCCAGCGAGCACGATCTCCGCGCGAGGTGACCACTAGATGTCGCTCCATCCGAACGAGGTCCTGCTCGCGCCCGTCGTGAGCGAGAAGAGCTACAGCCTGATCGAGGATCGCAAGTATTCGTTCCGCGTCCATCCGTCCGCGCACAAGACGCAGGTCCGGCAGGCGGTGGAGGAGCTTTTCGGCGTGACGGTCGAGAGCGTCAACATCGTCAAGGTGAAGCCGAAGCCGAAGCGGCGCGGCCTTTCGAAGGGCACGCGGGCGGGTTGGAAGAAGGCGATCGTCCAGCTTCAGGCCGGCGACACGATCGAGATCTTCCAGGGAGCTCAGATCTAGTGGCGACCATCGGCGCATCTCGCACGATCTGGTCGGACGGTGATTGCTGATGCCCGTGCGCAAGTTCAAGCCGACGTCGCCGGGGCGCCGCTTCATGACGGTCTCCACGTTCGACGACGTCACGAAGAAGGAGCCGGAGAAGTCGCTGCTCGAGCCGGTCCGCAAGACCGGCGGCCGCAACCACTACGGACGGATCACCACTCGGCATCAGGGCGGCGGTCACAAGCGCCGCTACCGCACGATCGACTTCAAGCGAACGAAGGACGCCATCCCGGCCAAGGTCGCGGCGATCGAGTACGACCCGAACCGTTCGGCGCGGATCGCGCTCCTGCACTACGCGGACGGGGCGAAGGCGTACATCCTGGCGCCCGCGCGGCTGCGGGTCGGCGCCGTCGTCGAGTCTGGCCCCGGCGCCGACATCAAGCCGGGGAACGCGCTCCCGCTCGAGAACATCCCGACCGGGACGCTCGTCCACAACGTCGAGCTCAAGCCCGGCCAGGGCGGCAAGATGGCACGCAGCGCAGGCTCGGGCGTCCAGCTCGTGGCGAAGGACGCGGGCTACGCTGTCCTCCGGCTGCCGAGTGGGGAGCTGAGAAGGGTCCTGCTAACCTGCCGGGCCACCGTCGGTCAGGTCGGGAATCTCGACCACGAGAACGAGACCGGCGGCAAGGCGGGTCGTAGCCGTTGGAAGGGCAAGCGTCCGGCGGTGCGCGGCTCGGCGATGAACCCGGTCGACCACCCACACGGCGGCGGCGAGGGGAAGTCGAAGGGCGGCCGGCATCCGGTCACTCCGTGGGGCGTGCCGACGCTCGGCAAGCGCACGCGCCGGAAGCACAAGGAATCGAACACGTTGATCGTCCGCGGCCGGCGCCGCGGCAAGGAGAAGCGCTAAGACGCCATGAGCAGGAGCAGCAAGAAAGGCCCGTACGTCGAGGACCGGCTGATGAGCCGGATCGAATCGATGAACGCGGTAAACGAGAAGCGGATGATCCGCACGTGGTCCCGCTCGTCGACGGTCTTCCCGGAGATGGTGGGCCACACGATCGCCATCCACGACGGCCGGAAGCACGTGCCGGTCTTCATCTCCGAGCAGATGGTCGGCCACAAGCTCGGTGAGTTCGCACCGACGCGGACGTTCCGCGGCCACGCCGGCGACAAGCAGGTGCAAAAGAAATGAAGACAACGCTCGACCGGTCGAACGAGGTTCGCGCGGAAGCGAAGTGGGTGCGGATGCCCGCGCGGAAGGCGCGCGTCGTTGCCGACACCATCCGCGGCCGGAGCGTTCCGGAGGCGCGGACGGTGCTCGCGTTCACGCCGCGCATCGCGGCGCGCGAGTTCGACAGCGTCCTCCGCTCGGCGGTCGCAAACGCCGAGGCCAATCACGGGCTGGTCGGCGACGACCTCTACGTGTCCGCGGCCTATGCCGACGAGGGCCCGACGATCAAGCGCTGGCGCGCGCGTGCGCGCGGCCGCGTCGCAAGCATCAAGAAGCGCACTTGCCACATCACCGTGGTCCTTGCGCCACCCGTTCCGGACGCGTCGGGTAACCGGCCGAAACGAGAGCGTGCTGCGGCGTCGACGGGCGACGGCGGGACCAGCGCTTCAACCACGAAGCGCACGAAGCGCAAGGAGGCCACAGTTTGATGCCGGCCCCCTTCCGCCTGCCTCGCGCCCGCCAGGGCGTTTCGCGGCCGGCGCACACGATCCAGACGAAAGGTGACCGGTAATGGGCCAGAAAGTGCACCCGGGGGGGATGCGCATCGGCGTCATCCACGACTGGAAGTCCAACTGGTGGACGGGGACGAAGGAGTACCCGGCCTACCTGCTCGAAGACGTCCGGATTCGCGACCACATCTACAAGAAGCTCGCGCACGCCGGCTTGAGCGACATCCTGATCCGCAAGGACAACCAGCGGATCACGATCGACATCTACACCGCGCGTCCGGGGATCGTGATCGGCAAATCGGGCGTGGAGGTCGACGCGCTGCGCAAGGACCTACACGCGATCACGGGCAAGAACGTGCACGTGAACATCAACGAGATCAAGCGCCCCGAGCTCGACGCGCGACTCGTCGCGCAGTCGATCGCGGAACAGCTGGCGAACCGCGTCAGCTTCCGCCGCGCGATGAAGCGATCACTCGCGTCGGCCATGCGCTCGGGCGCGCAGGGAATCCGCATCCGCTGCGCCGGCCGCCTCGGAGGCGGCGAGATGAGCCGCGCGGAGAGCTACTCGGAAGGGCGCGTCCCGCTGCACACCATCCGCGCCGACATCGACTACGGCTTTGTCGAGGCGGTGACGAAGGCCGGTCGGATCGGCGTCAAGGTCTGGATCAACAAGGGCGAGATCATGCCGGAGGGCTTCGGGACCGGCGGCGGCGACGGCCGCGCGCTCGGCGATCAGGACCAGGCGCGGCGGCGCGGAGGCTCGATGGAAGGCCTCGGCGCGTCGCGCGAGCGCGGCGCCGGCCGCGGCGGCGACCGCGAGGGCCTCGGCCCCGTTCGCCAGCGTCGGCGCGGAGAAGGCGGCGGCGCCCGCGGCGGCCGTCCGGGTGCACCGCGCACCCGGGGTGGCCAGGGCGGCCGTGCGCGCTCGCGCGGGCAGGAGCCCGGCCGCGTCGAGGAGCAGCGTGGCGACGTGAACGTCGAGCGCCCGCGGACCGACGAAAACGCCGTCTCCGCTGACGGTCGCGAGCAGCCTGTGATCGAACCGCAGGTCGAGGCGACCCCGGCGCCCGTGGCGGACGCGCCCGACACGACGACGCAGAAGCAGATGCACGAGGACCCGACGAAGCTCGACCAATCCGGCAACGAGGACGCGGAGCGCTCGGGCGGCGAGGGATCCGGTTCGCCGCCAGGCAGAAAGGGCCGGTCGTAGCCAACGATGCTGCTCCCGAAGAAGACGAAGTTCCGGAAGTACCAGCGCGGCCGCCGGCGGGGCGACGCGAAAGGCCAGCAGACGGTCCAGTTCGGCGACTTCGGGTTAAAGGCGATGGAGGCCGCGTGGCTGTCGAATCGCCAGGTCGAGGCCGCGCGTATCGCGATGACGCGCAAGATCAAGCGTGGCGGGAAGGTCTGGATCAACGTGTTCCCGGACAAGCCGGTCACGAAGAAGCCGGCCGAGACGCGGATGGGCAAGGGCAAGGGCTCGCCGGAGAGCTGGGTGGCCGTGGTCAAGCCGGGTCGCGTCATGTTCGAACTCGCTGGGGTCCCCGAGCCGCTTGCGCGTGAGGCGCTGCGGCTCGCCGGCAGCAAGTTGAGCGTCAAGACGAAGATCGTCAAGCGCGAGGCGGAGTTGTTCGACTGATGAAGGCCAAGGACTACAGAGACCTGTCCGACGAGCAGCTCGAGTCACACCTGCACGACACGCGGCAGGAGCTGTTCAACCTGCGCTTCCAGGCGGCGACGGGCGCGCTCGAGAACACGGCGCGACTGAAGCTCGCGAAGCGCGAAATCGCGCGGATCCTGACCGTTCGGAACCAGAGAGCAGAGGCACGTCCGTGAGCGAGACCGAGACAAACGAGAACGGCGACACCGAGGTCGGCGAGCCGGTCGAGACGCCGGAGCCGCAGGCCGAGCCTGCCGGCGAGCCCGAGGGCGCCGCCGAGTCCGCAGCCACGGAGGCGTCTGGACCGACGACCCCCGCCGAGCCGAGGAAGCGGAGCCGGCGGCACATTCCGCGTGGCGAGCGCCGGCAGCGCCCCAAGCGCGTTCGCGCAGGCGAGACGGGGGCCCGAACGCCGATCGTGCGCCTCGAGAAGCCGGAGCACGAGCGCGGCCGCCGGCAGGAGCGGCGCGGCGTCGTCGTCTCGGACGCAATGGACAAGACGATCGTCGTCAAGGTCGACGCCGTGAAGGCTCACCCGCGCTACAAGAAGGTGATCCGGCGCTCGGTGAAGTTCCACGCGCACGATCCCGAGAACCAGGCCCACGTCGGCGACCTCGTGCGCATCGTCGAGACGCGGCCGCTCTCGAAGACCAAGAACTGGCGCCTCGCCGAGGTGCTCGAGGCCGCGCGGTAATGATGCACCCCCCACACCTCCCATCTCGCGCCCGCTGCGCGCCTGCCAAGCTGCGCATCGCGGCGTCCTCGATCGCGCCCGTAGCCTCCGGCTACGAACGCTCCCTGCGTCCTTGGGCTGCTTGCTTTTCGGCGGCATCGGTTGCGATCTGCGCGGTGCGTGACCTGTTGTGATTCAGCAGGAGTCGAGACTCAAGGTGGCGGACAACACAGGCGCGCGTGAGCTGCTCTGCATCCGCGTGATGGGCGGGTCGAAGCGCCGCTACGCGCGTGTCGGCGACGTGATCACCGCAACTGTCAAGAACGCGGCTCCGCAGGGCGCCGTGAAGAAGGGCGAGGTCGTGAAGGCGGTCGTCGTGCGGACGAAGAAGCCCTATGGCCGCGACGACGGCACGCAGATCGCGTTCGACGAGAATGCGGCGGTCCTCATCGACGGCGCGCGGAACCCGCGCGGGACGCGCATCTTTGGCCCTGTTGCGCGCGAGCTGCGCGAGAAGAACTTCATGAAGATCGTCTCGCTCGCCCCGGAGGTTCTTTGATGAAGGTGACCGCTAGATGAGCCAGACGATGAAGATCCGCAAAGGCGACGTCGTGCACATCCTCTCCGGCAAGGACCGCGGCAAGGAGGGCCGCGTCCTCGACGCGATGCCGAAGCAGGGCAAGGTGATCGTGGAGAACCTCAACGTCGTCAAGCGCCACACGCGCCCGCGCCCGTTGAAGGACTCGAGCCGCATGGGCGGTCCGCAGGTCGCGCCCGGTGGGATCATCGAGAAGGCCGCCCCGGTACCGGTCGGGAACGTGATGCTCGTGTGTCCGGTCTGCCACCGGCCGACCCGCGTGGGCACCGTCGTCAAGGAGACCAAGGACGGCCCGACCCGCGCGCGCGTCTGCAAGCGCACCGATTGCGGCCAGGAGATCGACCGGTAGTAATGGCAACCACCGAGACATACACGCCCCGGCTCAAGCGTCTGTACGAGGACGAGATTCGTCTGGGCCTGCGCGACGAGCTCGAGCTCTCGACGGTCATGCAGGTGCCGCGCATCGAGAAGGTCACGCTGAACATGGGCGTCGGCGAGGCGAAGACGGACGCGAAGCAACTCGATTCGGCGATCGAGGAGCTGTCGATCATCGCGGGGCAGCGCGCGCAGGTGCGCCGCGCTCGCAAATCGGTCGCCGGCTTCAAGATCCGCGAGGGGATGCCGATCGGCGCCCGCGTGACGCTACGCGGCGCTCGGATGTGGGACTTCCTCGACCGCCTGATTTCGATCGCGCTGCCGCGGATCCGCGACTTCCGCGGGCTGAGCCTGCGCTCCTTCGACGGACGCGGCAACTACTCGCTCGGCATCCGCGAGCAGATCATCTTTCCGGAGATCGACTACGACCAGATCGCTTCGATCCGCGGCCTCGACGTCGCGATCACGACCAGCGCCACGAACGACGAACATGCGCGCGCGCTTCTGCGCGAGCTCGGCTTCCCCTTCGCGAGCGACGACGGCAGAAGGGAGCAATAACGTTGATCTCGGCCACCACCGGCGTCCCTCGTACTCGCTGCGCGGCTGCAAGGCTGCGGATCGCGGCGTCCTCGGTCGCGCCCGTAGCCTCCGGCTACAAACGCTCTCTGCGTCCTTGCTTTTCGCCGGCAGCGAGCACGATTGCTACCGGAGGTGACCTTTAACATGGCGAAGAAGGCACTCGTAAACAAGCAGCGGAAGCTTCAGCGGTTCAAGGTGCGGAACTACTCGCGCTGCAATCGCTGCGGCCGGCCGCGCGCGGTGTTCAAGAAGTTCGGCCTGTGCCGGATCTGCCTGCGCGAGCTCGCGCATCAGGGCTCGATCCCCGGCATGACCAAGAGCAGCTGGTAGCGAAATGCTGCGCATTCCGCTAGTCCCGTAGTGAAGGAAGAAACCGAGTCGAGGAAAGAAGAGAAACGGTGCTTACAGATCCAGTAGCCGACATGCTCACGCGGATCCGCAACGCCAACAAGGCGCTGCAGGATCGCGTCGTCATGCCCACGTCGCGCCTGAAGACCGAAATCGCCCGCGTGCTCAAGGAAGAGGGCTACATCAAGGACTTCCACGTCGAGAGCGGCGAGTCGTTCGACAGCCTCGTCGTGGAGCTGAGGTTCGGCCGAAATCGCGAGCGGATCCTTACCGACCTGAAGCGGATCTCGAAGCCCGGCCGCCGCGTCTACGCGCGCAAGGACCGCCTGCCCCGCGTCCTCGGCGGCATGGGGGTCGCCATCCTGTCCACCTCGAACGGCGTGATCACCGACCGGGCAGCCGCACAGCGCGGCGTCGGCGGCGAAGTCATAGCGTTTGTCTGGTAGACGAGGCTGATGAGACCAACGACCCAGCACCCGGGACTAGCGCTTTCGCCCCCGAAGGGGGTGAAAGCGCCATAAGCCGCATCGGCAAACAGCCGATCGCGATTCCGGCGAACGTGAACGTCGCGATCGACCCCGGCCGCGTGATGGTCAACGGCCCGCTCGGCGAGCTCACGCAGCGGTTCCCGACGCGGATCGCGGTCGAGCGCGCGGACGACGCGCTGCTCGTGAAGCGGCCGAGCGACCGCGGGGATGACCGCGCCCTGCACGGCCTCGTGCGCACTCTCGTCGCGAACATGGTCGAGGGTGTCACGAATGGGTTCGAGAAGCGCCTGGAGCTCCAGGGCGTCGGCTACCGCGCCGCGCTTCGCGGGACGTCGCTGGAGCTGAACGTCGGCTACTCGCATCCGGTGGTCATGGATCCACCGCTCGGCATCAGCTTCGAGGTTCCGGCGCCGACCCAGATCATCGTCAAGGGCGTCGACAAGCAGCAGGTCGGCCAGGTCGCCGCTGAGGTGCGGAAGGTTCGCCCGCCCGAGCCCTACAAGGGCAAGGGCATCCGCTACGAGGGCGAGCAGGTGAGACGAAAGGTGGGCAAGCGGGCATGACGACCGTCACGAAGGCTCAGGCGCGGCTGCGCCGCCATCGCCGCGTCCGCGGCAAGGTGGCGGGGACGGCCGAGCGTCCCCGCCTCGCGGTGTACCGCTCGAACAAGGGCATCTCGGCGCAGCTGATCGACGACGTTGCGGGCAAGACCCTCGCCGGCGCGAGCTGGGTCGCCCTCCCGCAAGGCTTCAAGGGAACGAAGATCGAGCAGGCGACCGAGGTCGGCAAGCGGGTGGCGGAGGCCGCGAAGGCCGCGGGCGTCGAGAGCTGCGTCTTCGATCGCTCCGGCTACCTGTACCACGGACGCGTCAAGGCGCTAGCCGACGGCGCTCGCGAAGGAGGATTGAGGTTTTGACCACACCGCACCGTCGAGCGGGCGGCAGGGACGGCAGGGACGACGCGCGCGAGCTCAAGGAGCGCGTGATCGAGATCAACCGCGTGGCGAAGGTCGTCAAGGGCGGCCGGCGCTTCTCGTTCACCGCGCTCGTGGTCATCGGCGACGAGATCGACCGCGTCGGCGTCGGCTACGGGAAGGCGCGCGAGGTTCCGCTGGCGATCACCAAGGCCGTCGACGACGCGAAGAAGAACCTCTTCAGCGTTCCGAAGCACGGGACGACGATCACGCACGAGTCCCTCGGCCGGTTCGGCGCGGCGCGCGTCCTGCTGCGGCCGGCCTCCGAGGGAACAGGCGTGATCGCGGGCGGCGGCGTCCGCGCAGTGCTCGAGCTCGCCGGCATCCGCAACGTCCTGGCGAAGTCGCTCGGGACGACGAACCCGATCAACATGGCGAAGGCGACGGTCGATGCGCTGACGCGGCTGCGGCGCCCCGAGGACGTCGCGCGGATCCGCGGCAAGCAGATCTCGGAGGTCCTCCCGTACCGCCGCCCCGAAGCCGTCGAGAACGGCGCGTCAGCTGAGCAGCAGGAGAGCGAAGCCGTCGTGATCGCCGTCGAGCCCGAAGCGCAGCCTCCCGCCCAAGACAGCGCGACCGAGCAAGGCGGCGGGACCGACCCGGAACCCGGGCCTAGCGAAGCGCAATGAGCAAGCTGCGCGTCACGCAGGTCCGGAGCCAGATCGGCCAGTCGCAGCGGCACCGCGGCACGCTGCGGGCGCTCGGCCTCGGCAAGATCGGCCGGTCGGTCGAGCACGAGGACACCCCGCAACTCGCCGGTATGCTGAGAAAGGTCGCCCACCTCGTACAGGTGGAGGAGTCGAACTAGCGGCATGCCTCAGGAGCTCAACCTCTCGGATCTGAAGCCGGCGCAGGCGCGCAAGGATCGGAAGCGCGTCGGCCGCGGCTTGGGCTCGGGCAAGGGCCGCTATTCCGGCCGCGGGATCAAGGGCCAGAAGTCGAGGTCCGGCTCGCACAAGATGCGTGCTGGGTTCGAGGGCGGGCAGATGCCCGTCTACATGCGCGTGGGTAAGCAGCGCGGCTCGACGTCGCAGGACGCGATGCCGATCGGCCCGTTCCGCACGTACACGCAGCCGGTGAATGTCGCCGCGCTGGCGGTGTTCGAGGCGGGCACCGAGGTGACGCCTGAGCTGCTCAAGGAGCGCGGCCTGATCCGGTCGACTCGCAAGGACGTGAAGATCCTCGGCAACGGCGAGCTGAGCACGAAGCTCACCGTCGTCGCGCACGCCGTCTCGGCGAGCGCGCGGGAGAAGATCGAAGGCGCAGGTGGCACCGTCACGCTCCTCCGCGAGGGTATTTCGCGCAAGAAAACCGCGCGAAACGCTAGCGGGGGCCATCCGAGCGCGGGCGACGATCCGAGTCAGCAGGAGGGCGGCGCGTGACCAGCGTGCTAGCGCTTCTGCGCGGAGCGTAGAAGCGCCGTGTTCTCCTGGCTGACGAACGCGTGGCGCGTCCCGGAGCTGCGGCGGCGTGTGCTGTTCACCGCCGTGATCCTCGCGCTGTACCGGCTCGGGTCGTGGCTCCCTGCGCCCGGCGTCGACTCGGAGGCGATCGACAACTACTTCGGAAATCAGAGCGGCACCGTCCTCGGGCTGCTCAACCTGTTCTCGGGCGGCGCGCTGTCCCAGTTCGCGGTCTTCGCGCTCGGGATCATGCCGTACGTCACGGCTTCGATCATCCTCCAGCTCCTGACGGTCGTGATCCCGACCCTCGAGCAACTTCAGAAGGAGGGCGAGGCCGGGTACGCGAAGATCAATCAATACACGCGCTACCTAACGGTCGCACTGGCCGCCGCGCAGTCGCTGGGGTACGCGATGCTCTTCCGCCGCTCGGGCGCGCTGGAGGCGAACACCGGCCGGATCGTCCTGATCATCGTCACGCTGACCGCAGGCACGACGCTCCTGATGTGGATGGGCGAGCTGATCACGAAGCGGGGCGTCGGCAACGGCATCTCGCTCCTCATCTTCGCGTCGATCCTGGCTTCGGCACCGTCCGGCGTTCAGGCCTGGATCAACGGCGGCGCGATGGAGAAGCTCTTCTTCCCGCTGATCGCGCTCGGAGTGATCGTCGCGGTCGTCTTCATCCAGGAGGGCCAGCGGCGGATCCCGATCCAGTACGCCAAGCGAATGGTCGGCCGTCGCATGACCGCGGGCGGATCGACCTACATGCCGCTGCGCGTGAACATGGCCGGGGTCATCCCGGTGATCTTCGCCGCCGCAGTGATGGCTTTCCCACCCACGATCGCGCAGTTCTTCCCGCAGACGCAGGGGTTCATCAACCGGAACTTCTCGCCCACGTCGCTGCCGTACCTCGGATTCGAGGCGTTCCTGATCGTGATCTTTACGTACTTCTACACGGCGGTCCAGTTCAATCCTGTCGACCAGGCTGACAACCTTCGGAAGTACGGCGGCTACATCCCGGGGATCAGGCCCGGGACCCCGACGGCGCAGTACCTCGATCGCGTGCTCACACGACTCACATTGCCCGGATCCGTGTACCTCGCGCTCGTCGCGATCCTGCCGGCGATCTTCATCAGGTACTTCGGGTTCTCGCAGGCGACGTCAGGCGCGATCGGAGGAACGTCGATCCTGATCGTGGTCGGTGTCGCGCTCGACACCATGCGTCAGATGGAGTCGCAGATGATGATGCGCTCCTACGAAGGCTTCCTGAAGTAGCGTGTCCTCGCGGCCCTGGGGCGGCGCTGCCGGTGCGAGCGCCGGAGAGACAGTGCAAGTAGCACGGCCTCGCAGGCGATCGTGCCGGCAGCGCCGTCAGCCGACGGCGCAGCCGGGCTTCGCCCGGCGGGAGCCGTAGGCGGCCAGGAGCGCGAGATGGAGGTGTTGCTTCTGGGGCCGCAAGGCTCTGGGAAAGGGACGCAGGCGCAGCAGATCGCTGCGGAGTTCGAGATCCCTCACATCGCGACGGGCGACATCATCCGCTCGATGAAGGACGAAGATTCGCCGATCGGGCGCGATTTGAAGGCCGTGTACGATCGCGGCGATCTCGTCGCGGACGACCTGATGATTCGCTTGATCGAGGAGCGGCTCCGGCGCGCGGACGCCGCGAGAGGATTTATCCTCGACGGCTTTCCTCGGACGATGGCGCAGGCAGAGGCGCTCGACGACATGCTGCTGGAGCTCGGCCGCGACCTCGATGTCGTCCTCGACTTCCAGGTGCCCGACCCCGACACGCTCCTCGGGCGGCTGCTCAAGCGTGCGTCACAGGAGAACCGCTCCGACGACACCCCCGAGGCAATTGCACGGCGCCTGGCCCTCTACTACGACCAGACCGCGCCGCTGGTCGAGTACTACCGCTCGAAGCACGGCAACGTCGTCGGCATCCATGCCGACAGGACGGTGGACGAGGTCTATCGTGAGATCCAGCAGAGCCTCGACCAGGTGGGAGCCCGGTAGCGTGGCCATCATCCGCAAATCATTCGCCGAGATCGACCAGATGGAGCTCGCCGGGCGCGTCGTCGTCGACACGCTCGAGCTCGTCGGCGAGCACATCAAGCCGGGCGTGACGACGGCCGCGCTCGACGCCGTCGCGGACGAGTTCATCCGCTCGCGCGGCGGCACGCCCACGTTCCTCGGCTATCGCGGCTATCCCGCGTCGATCTGCACGTCGCCGAACGCGATGGTCGTCCACGGAATCCCGGGGCCGTACACGCTCGAGGGGGGAGACATCCTCTCGGTTGACGTCGGCGTCACGCTCGGTGGCTTCGTCGGCGATTCCGCGTACACGTTCCCGGTGGGCGAGATCTCGGACGAGGCACGCGCTCTTCTCGACGTCTGTCAGACGGCGCTCGCAGCCGGGATCGAGCAGGCACAGGCCGGCAACCGCATCTCCGACATCGGCCACGCGATCCAGACTGTTACCGAGGAAGGCGGCTTCTCCGTAGTTCGTAGCCTGGTTGGGCATGGGGTCGGTCGCTCGATGCACGAGGATCCCCAGATCCCGAATTTCGGCGATCCCGGGCGCGGGCCGGTTCTGCAGCCCGGGATGACTCTGGCGATCGAGCCGATGATCACCGCCGGCGGCCCCGACGTCTATCTCCACGACGACGAGTGGTCGATCTCGACCGACGACGGCTCGCTCGCGGCGCACTTCGAGCACACCGTGGCCGTGACCGAGAACGGCCCCCGGATTCTGACCCGGGGAGTCGAGACGAGTTTGCTACGATAAAGCGGCCGCGCGAGGCGTCTGTCGTCGCGCGTATTTCTCTTGGAATTCCCCGACCCGAACGTTTTGCCGAAAGGTGGCCAAGCAAGAGGACAAGATCGAAGTCGAGGGCGAGATCACGGAGGCCCTCCCGAGCACGATGTTCCGCGTCCAGCTGGACAGCGGCCACGCAGTGCTGGCGAGCATCTCCGGGAAGATGAGGAAGAACTACATGCGGATTCTTCCCGGCGACAAGGTCAAGGTCGAGCTCTCCCCCTACGATCTCTCGCGCGGCCGAATTACGTACCGCTATCGCTGAGGAAGTCACATGAAAGTCAGGCCGTCAGTCAAACCGATGTGTGAGCGCTGCCGCGTTATCAAGCGGCACGGCAGGACGATGGTGATCTGCACCAACCCGCGGCACAAGCAGCGGCAAGGCTAGAGCGCGAGGAGACGACGTGGCACGCATCGCAGGAATCAACCTCCCGAACCAGAAGCGGCTCGAGATCGGGCTGACGTACATCTTCGGCATCGGCCGTTCGGGGGCGAACGAGGTATGCGCGAAGCTCGGGCTGTCGCCCGACACGAAGGTACGCGACCTCACCGACGAGGAGATCACGCGGCTGCGCGATTACATAGACGGGAACCTTCAGGTCGAGGGCGACCTGCGCCGCGACCGCCAGCAGGCCGTGAAGCGCCTCACCGAGATCGGCGCCTACCGCGGCATCCGCCACCGCCGGGGTCTACCCGTGAACGGACAGCGGACGAAGACGAACGCCCGGACCCGCAAGGGGCCGAAGAAGACGGTCGGCCGCGGCAAGAAGGCGAAGTCATGATTGCGACCCCCGTCCGCGCCCTGCGCACGAAGGCTGATCGCTAGTGGCACCTCCCAGGAGACAGGCGACGCGTGGCCGGACGCGTCGCCGCGTCAAGAAGAACATCGCGATCGGGCAGGCCCACATCAAGACGTCGTTCAACAACACGATCGTCTCCCTGACGGACAAGGACGGGAACGTGATTGCGTGGGAGTCGGCGGGATCGGCCGGCTTCAAGGGCTCGCGGAAGTCCACGCCCTTCGCCGCTCAGGTGACGGCCGACGCCTGCGCCCGGAAGGGGATGGAGCACGGCCTGCAGAAGGTCGAGGTCTTCGTCAAGGGCCCGGGCTCCGGCCGCGAGACGGCGATCCGCTCACTCCAGGCGGCCGGCCTCGAGATTCTCGGCGTGAAGGACGTCTCCCCGCAGGCTCATAACGGCGTGCGCCCGAAAAAGAGGCGCAGGGTCTGATGGCCCGCGATCGTTCGCCGAAATGCAAGCAGTGTCGCCGCGAGGGGATGAAGCTCTTCCTCAAGGGCGAGCGCTGCCTGACGGAGAAGTGCGCCGTCGAGCGCCGTTCGTACCCGCCGGGAGAGCATGGTCGCGGCCGCATCAAGCAGAGCGAATACCTGCTCCAGCTGCGCGAGAAGCAGAAGGCGCGGCGCTACTACGGGTTGCTGGAGCGCCAGTTCCGCACCTATTACGACAAGGCGACGCGGGGCACCGGTGTGACCGGAGAGAACCTGCTGCGGATGCTCGAGACTCGTCTCGACAACGTCGTCTATCGGCTCGGGTTCGCCGCGTCTCGCGCGCAGGCTCGCCAGCTCGTGCGCCACGGCCACTTCCACGTCGACGGGCGCCGCGTGAACATCCCGAGCTATCAGGTGCGGCCGAACGAGGTTGTCACGATCGCTCCAGGCTCGAGCGCCGAACAGGTCGTTCGCGACGCGACCGACCTGACCGCTTCGGTGGCGCCCTGGCTCGAAGCCGACCACGACAACCTCACCGGCAAGATCCTGAAGTGGCCGGAGCGCGGCGAGATCGACACGCCCGTCTCCGAGCAGCTGATCGTCGAGCTCTACAGCAAGTAACAACGAAAGCAAGTAACAACGAAAGGACAGCGTTGGCCGTTCGTACGTCTTTGATGGATTTCCAGGTGCCCAAGATCGTCCACGAAGAGGTCGACGACGACCGCGGCATCTTCGTAATCGAGCCGCTCGACCGCGGCTTCGGCTACACGTTCGGGAACTCGCTCCGCCGCGTGCTCCTCTCGTCGCTCGAGGGCGCCGCGGTGACCGCCGTCAAGATCGAGGGCGTCTCGCACGAGTTCACGACCCTTCCGGGCGTCCGCGAGGACGTCACGGACCTGATTCTGAACCTCAAGAACATGATCTGCGTCGTGCACGGCGAGTCACCGGAGATCGAGGTGCGCCTGTCGGTGCGCGGCGCGGGGCCGGTCACGGCCGGCGACATCGAGGCTCCTGCCGACCTCGAGATCCTCAACCCCGACCTGGTCCTCGCGAACCTCTCGGATCGTGGCCGGCTCGAGATGACGCTGACGATCGGACGCGGTCGCGGCTACGTGCCGGCGGAGCTCAACCGCGGGCCGGAGACCACGATCGGCGTGATTCCGATCGACTCGATCTTCTCGCCGGTTCGGCGTGTCGCGTACGACGTCGAGGCGGCGCGCGTAGGTCAGCGGACCGATTACGACAAGCTCCGCATCGACATCACGACCGACGGCTCGATCGACCCGAAGCAGGCTCTCGGGCAGGCGGCGGAGATCCTGATCCGGCAGCTCGCGATCTTCACGGACATCGAGAAGATCGAAGGCTTCGGTGAGGCGGCGGCGATGCCGTCGGACGGCGGTTCGCCGGCTGAGTCGCTCGCGCACGGGATGGAGAACTTCCCGATCGAGGAGCTCGAGCTGGGCGTGCGCTCGTACAACTGCCTGAAGCGCGTCGGCATCGAGACGATCGGCGACCTCGTCACGAAGACCGAGAACGAGCTCGCGGCGATTCCGAACTTCGGCAAGAAGTCGATCGAAGAGGTCAAGGAAACGCTGCAAGCGCACGGCCTCAACCTCCAAGAAGAGTGAGCAGGCCGCTTTAAGTCATGCGTCATCAGCGCGCCGGAAAGAAGCTCGGGCGGGACTCCGCCCATCGCAAGGCTCTATACGCAAACCTTGCCGGCGCGCTGATCGAGCACGGACGGATCAAGACCACCGAAGCCAAGGCGAAGGCGGTCAAGCCGCTCGCAGAGCAGATGATCACGCTCGGCCGGCGCGGTGACCTCGCCGCCCGTAGGCACGCCGTCTCGATCCTCCGCTCGAAGGATGTCGTGCACCACCTCTTCGCCGAGGTCGCACCGCGCTTCGCCGACCGGCCCGGCGGCTACACGAGGATCGTGAAGCTAGGTCCTCGCCAGGGGGACGCCGCGGACATGGTCTACCTCGAG